>WNFC01003453.1_pt1 | contig 17106 bp, 14 predicted proteins | sample 5400541 | NCBI WGS metagenome assembly WNFC01 (sample SAMN13153342, study PRJNA577476) | soil metagenome | isolation source: 120 cm saprolite under Douglas fir tree site 2 hole 2 replicate 1 | place: USA:California | collected 2015-04-18
TCGCCGATGCCCGCCACGAGTTCAACCACGACTGAAGCGCGTGGAGCACGGGCAGATCGGCGTCCAGGCGAGCCGCTTCCAGCGTGACGATGAGCAGGCGGCCGAGGCGGTCACTCAAGGGCGACGGGCCCCGGCGCCATTAGCCAGCAGCAATCGCGGCGAGATCGACGACGACCGGTCGAGCGTTCAAGCCTGTCGAGCCTCCCCGAGCTTGACCACCGTGCGACGCGCAGTCGCCGGGGTGACCAGCTGGTCGTCATGGTGAGCAACTCGCGCACGTCCGTTGAGTGTTGGGCCTGCCCCGGCGGTGCACAGCCGCGCCGGGGCTCTTCGTTACTTCCGTCCCTGACTGATCACTTCCTCTAGGCGCTGCCGGCGGTCGCGCTCTGCGGACAACTCCTCTTTCAGCTTCCGTAGCTCGTCGGCCTGCTGGGCTTGACGCATCTTCATCGCATCCACCTCCTCGATCGCCCGGTGTGCGCGCTCGCCCCACATGAGATAGCCGACTCCGAAGCCGATCAGCAGCGCCACGACTCCGGCGATGATGGCGAGTTTCATGTGGGGAGGCTCCTCATTCCAACAGGTCCGTCACCCGCAGCCGGTCCCGGTCGCGCCCGTCGGCGAGTGCTCCATCCCGCTCGTGTAGAAGGTCGCGCGCCATTTCTTCTCGTCGTAGCGGGTTAGTTGGAGGTCGTAGCCCTGGCGCGCCATGCCGACGGCGACGTGTCCGATGCCGGCCCACGAGTCCAGCCACGTGCGGAGGGCGTGGAGGGAAACTGGCAGACGCGCTGGACGTAGGAACCACGCTCGCCGCTCACCCCTCGGTAAGTCGCTGATTCGTTGAGGGGTTCCCCTTTCTCCTGTTGGCTGGCGTTGGCTGAAATGGGAAACCCTGTGAGGTGGCCGGGGCCACGTTTTCAGCCACGTTTCCCACCGTCGCGCTCCCGCGCGCACCAGAACAAGATTTGCGTTGGAGCCCGTGGCGCATCGGGTGTAGCGGTAGAAGTAGGGTCGCGCGACCACGCGCAGCGATTCGAGCCGCTCATGAGCGCCCCTCGCGACGAGATCGTCGTGCGGATCCGCCACGTTCGCGCTTGACCAGCCGGGGACGCTGCCGATCAGCGAACTCGGCAATCTCGTGGTCGCGTAGAGGAGGACTCTCCATGAGCGAGCTTTCGCAACGCCTGAGCCAAGTCCGGAACATGCTCGATGATCTCGTCGAGGCGGACAAGCTCGTCGGCAGAATCGGTGAGCTGCTCGCGCAGCGGAATGCGTTGCGCGAGCAGCTCCACGAGCTGGGCACCGAGATCGCGACGAAGCGCCCGGCCGTCGAGCAGGAAGTCGCCGCGCTCGACGCCGATCTCGCGACCCGACAGCGCGTCTTCGCCGACGAGATCGCCCGCATGGAGCAGCAGACGGCGACCGCGAAGGCCGAACAAGCGCGCGCGGAACACGAGCTGCAGGACGTTCGCATGAGGCTCGACCACACGCAAGCGGTGTACGACGAGATCCGGAAAAAGTTCGCATGAGCGACCCACTCACCCAGATCGTGAGCGCTCTTATGTCGCGGAAGGCGACCTGCACGAGGCCGCCCGCCGACGGCGTAGGTCCGAGAAAGCCGATCGGGTGAACATTCCGTGTCGGTTGCGCCTTGACGCCGAGCGGCGCAAGAACGAGGCTGAGAACGACCGCGAGCCCGATCCGCCGCATGGGCACCTCGGTTGGGGACTGCTGCACGGGGAGTCTAGCCGAACGCCACGACGCGCACCAGCAGAGCGCCTGTGATCTGACGTCACGCCCGTTCGCCACCTCGACAGATGTCCCATTCAGAAGCAGCTTGTACAGGACACGGCCAGCACAACCCGTCGGACGACAGTCACGGCCTTCAACGTCCGCTGCTTTTTGTGCCGTAGGGCCTCTAACGAAGCGGCGTGCCGGTGCTCCCATCTCTCCTTCCACGAGCGATCCCATCGTTTTGTTTTGGTATACGCGCCGATGAGGATGATGGGTGCCACTACCCACGGGATCACGATTAGCGCCACATCACCAGGTGTGGCTGAGGCCCAAAAGAACTCCATCATCTCGGCGGCAGGAAGAAGCTATCGGACGGATCTAATGAGCCTCAATATCTTTGTCCGGATCCGAAAGCAGTCCAGAAAGGAGGCGAGCTGAAGAATCACCCACGGTCCAAGGAAGGCCACCAGAAAAATCGCCAGACCGTCAAGCGTCATTCCTCGTCCGATGATCAAAGCGATGATGCCAATAACCAAGGTGACTGACGACCACACGTATCCGAAGGGGCGTTTTCGCCCTCGGACGAGGGAAACGTCGCAAGTCACCACCAGTCTCTCGCCCTGAGCCGCGCGCGACGGGACAAACCCAAGGTTCCCTTGCACGCCGCAGCATAGGACCGCCGGGGTTGCAACTGCCCTAAGTTGAAAACTCCCAAAGCTCGAAACTTGAGCAGGCCGAATGGGTCGGTATGGATAAACGGAGGACTCATAGGAACACGAGATGTCGTTTTTGTTGCTGGTGGCCGTGCTTCTGTTGGTGCCGAGCATATGGATGCAGATTCGGATGCTGGGATCGAAGCTGTTGACACGCAGAGGTTTATTCGTCGCCTTATATCCTGTCGCGGTTTTTGCCGCGCTACTACCTGGGAGTCGACTGGGCGGATCAGACGCATGCGGTCTGGGTCGTCGATGAGCAGGGGACGAAGGATCGTCCCGCCGCGACTTCGGCTATAGTTGTGCGACCAGCTCAGGGCGCGGCGCGTGCGTTGGGGCTCCGCGACGATGACGTGTCCTGGGGAAGCAGTCACTTGGATGGAGCCATGGCGATTGTCGCATCCGCTCTCCTCGTCCGGATCTGGCGTCGCGTCGTCTTGGCCCTCTGTTTCCTGTCCGGCATCAGCGGCCTGCTCTACGAAGTGGCGTGGGCCCGTATGCTCCATCTGTTGTTCGGCGATACGGTCCTTGCCGTGAGCACGGTCCTCGCGTCGTTCATGGCCGGACTCGCGATGGGCAGTTTCTGGATCGGGAGGTATATCGATCGCCGGCGGCGTGTTCTCGCCGTTTACGCGGGTCTCGAGGCTGGGATTGGTCTGAGCGCCCTCCTCTTCCCGGTAGTCCTCCAGGCCCTGACGCCTCTCTACGTCTTGTTGCACCAATCGCTGTCTTCTTCGTTCTGGCTCTTCAGCCTCGTGCGCTTTCTCCTCGCCTTCTGTCTTCTATGCGTGCCCACGGCTTTGATGGGCGCGACCTTGCCGGTGCTGAGCCGATACTTGGTGCAGAGTTCCGCCACGCTGGGATGGAATGTCGGCGCCCTCTACGCGCTCAACACCGGCGGCGCCGTGCTCGGCTGTTTCATGGCCGGCTACATGTTGATTGGTTCCCTCGGCTTGTCCCGGACCGTGTGGATCGGGGCCGCGTTGAATTTCGCAATTGCCCTCGTGGTGTGGGTCGGACAGCGGTGGATCGAGGCGCCAGACGCTCGGGAGGCGTCGTCGAGCTCGCCACGAGATACGGCTCCCGCGGTCGCTCTCTACGACGACAGGACCGTACGCCGGGTCCTGTGGTCGTTCGCCCTGGCCGGGTGTGCGGCGCTGTCCTATGAAGTGATCTGGACCCGCGCGCTGACCTTTTTCGTCGGGAACTCGACCTATGCCTTCAGCGCGATGCTGACGACCTTCCTGTGCGGGCTGGCCCTCGGGAGCGTGCTGGTTGCACGCATCAGCGACCGCTCGGGGAACGTGCTGGCGCTGCTCGGCGCGCTACAGGTGGGGATCGGCATCTATGGGATTCTGACCATCGCGATCCTCGGGCGGCTGTTCTATGGCCTCGACGGGTGGTGGGAAGGATTCAGTAACGCCTACTGGGGCGCTCCGCTCGGGCTCACCTTTCTGAAGACGTTCGTCGTGATCCTTCCCCCGACGCTCTGCATGGGCGCGACCTTTCCGTTGGTCAGCAAGATCGTGACGCACGGCCCCCAGGTGGTCGGCCGAGGCGTCGGCACCGCCTATGCCTGCAATACGCTCGGCGCCATCGCGGGCGCCTGGGTCAGCGGTTTCGTGGCCATTCCACTCCTCGGAATCCATCACAGCCTGGCGCTCACGGCACTGCTCAGCGTGGGAATCGGGGGCGTCCTGCTGGCGTCCAGTTCCACATCGCCCCTCCGCCAGGGGGCGCTCTATGCCGGCGCGCTGAGCTGCCTCATCGCCGTGATGGTCACGACGCCGACGTTCCGTTTCGCCGATATCGCGGGCGAGCCGGAGAAAGAGGTTCTGCACTACGAGGAGGACGTCGCTGGCGTCGTGAAAGTGGCCACCGACATCTACGACCGCAGGCTGTTGAGCATCAACGGCTGGTCGGTCGCGGGGACCGGCAGTCCGAATCCGGACGTGGCGCTGGTGAACGACTATCCCGAAGTCCAGAAAATGCTCGCGCATCTGCCGATGCTGCTGCACCCGGCGCCGCGACGGGTTTTGGTGATCGGCTTCGGCGCGGGCGGGACGGCCTGGTCGCTGAGTCGCTACGCGGCGCTGCAACGGCTCGACATCGTCGAGTTCGTTCCCGGCGTGATCCGCGCAGCGCGCTTCTTTCCCGAGGTCAATCACGACGTCCTGACCGACCCGCGCGTGCGGGTCATCATCGACGACGGGCGCAACTACCTCCTGGTCTCACCCGAGACTTACGACGTGCTGTCGGTCGATACCCTCGACCCCAAGCACGCTGGCAACGGCAACCTGTACACGCGGGAGTTCTACGAGCTGAGCAAGCGGGTCCTGAAGCCGGGCGGGATCTTTGTTCAGTGGCTGCCCTATCACCAGGTCGACAACGCGAGCCTGAAGATGATCGCGCGCACCTTTCAGGACGTCTACCCGCACGCCACGATGTGGCTGAACCGTTTCAAAGGCTACACGTTGCTCCTCGGCACGCTCGAGCCTCTACAGATCGATGTCGCGCAGCTCGAAGCCCACTTCCACACCCCGTCCATTCAACGTGACCTTGCCGAAGTCCACGTGGCCACCCCGTGGCAGTTCCTTGAAAGCTTCGCCATGCGGGCGGACACGGTGCGCCGGTACGCGGCGGGGAATACACGCCTCAACACCTATGACCGTCCGTACGTGGAGTTCTACGGCCTCTCCTGGCGCGACCCAGTCGAGGAGAACCTCGCCGAGCTTGCTGACTTTGCCGATGACGTCACGCCCCTCCTGGCGTTTCGGGACAGCTCTCTGTCAGAGCGCGAGAGCATCCGAGGGCGCGTGGCCGTCCAGCGGCGCATCTCCCACTACATCGTGCGCGGCTACCTGGCCAACTGGCGCCGTCAGCTGCAGGACGGGACCCGCGCGTATCGCAAGGCCCTCAAGCTGGACCCGCAAGACGACGGGATCAAGTTCGCGCTCGGCATTGCCGCGGTTCACAAACGCCACGCGCTCGCGGCGCTGGAACGCCGCCCGGACGACATCAAGAGCCTGAGCAAGCTCGGCTACATCGCCTGGAACGAGCAGGACTACGACGAGGCGATTCGACGCTTTCGGGGGGTTCTAGCGGTCGACGCCCGCCACGCGCCTGCCTACATCCACCTGGGCGTCAGCTACGCCGCGCAGGGGAATTTCGAGGCGTCGATTGCGGCCTATCAGGAGGCGAAGGATCTGCGGCCCGACCTGGCCGGCGTCGTCGGACAGAGCATCGATCTCGTCGAGCGCCTGCGGCGCGCCAAAGAGCATCCCAAGGACCCGACGGTCCAAGCCCGCCTAGGCGAGTTATACGCCAGCGACGGGCGCTTCGACAGCGCGATCGAGTGTTTCGAGAAGGTGACGGCACTCGCCCCGCATTCATCGCAGGGGTTTTTCACCCTGGCTCGCTACTACGAGGCGGAAGAACGCGACGTTGAAGCCCTGCGTGCGTACGATCGGGGCCTGGCGCTCGACCCGACCCACCCGCAGGCGCGTAACAACCGCGAGAAGCTCTTGATCAAGCGCGCGCTCGAGCTGGGCAAGCCCGTCGCGCTGGCCCTGGGCTCGGAAGGCCTCCTGACGATCGATCCCGACAGCGCCACCAGCTACTACCAGCTCGGTTTGCGATACCTGCGCAGCGACGAAGCCGACGCGGCCGTGAGGGCCTTGCGCCGGGCCATCACGTTGCAACCGGGCAATGACGCTGCTCATCTCTTTCTCGGTCTTGCCTACACCTCCCTGGGCACCTACGCCAACGCCGAAGTCGAGTACCGTCGCGCCATCGCGCTCCACCCCACGAATCCCGAGGCCTACAACTATCTCGGCCTTGTGTACCACCAGCAAGAGCGCTACCGTCAGGCCCTCAGCGCCTACCGCCAGGCGATCGCGCAGGCGCCCGGATACGCCGTTGCCTACGTCAATCTCGCAGCCAGCCACGAAGCGCTGGGGCAGACCGACGCGGCACTCGCGGCCTATCGCCAGGCGCTCCAGCACGATGCAAATCTGGTGGCGGTGCAGGAGAAGATCGACAGACTGGGCAAGCGAGTGGGGAGGTAGACGATGGCCGCGCTCGCGACGTTCATCCAACAGGTCATCAATGGGCTGATGCTGGGAGGGGGCTATGCCCTCGTCGCCATCGGCTACACGCTGATCTTCGGGGTGCTCAATCTCCTGCACCTCGCGCACGGGGAAGTCGCGATGATCGGTTCGTACGTCGGGCTCACCCTCGTGATCATCGCCATGTCGCAGGTCGGGGTCCTACCGCTGTGGCTGGTCCTCATCGTGGCGATGATCGGCGCCGGGGTCGTCGGCATCGTCGTCGAGCTCGTCGCCTTTCGCCCGCTCGGGCGCCGGCAGCTCCATATCACGCCGCTGATCACCACCATCGCCGTGGCCTTCGTGTTGCAAGAGGCCGCGGTGAAGCTCTTCGGCTCCGAGCAGCGCAGCTTTCCGGTCGCGATGTTCGACGAGCTCAAGAAGTACGATCTGCATCTCGGGGCCTTCCGGATCACGTACGTGCAGATGTTTATCGTCGCCGCGTCGCTCGTGCTGATGGTGGGGCTCTACTTCTTCGTCGAGAAGACCACGATGGGGCGGGCGATGCGCGCCTGTGCGGAAAATACGCAGACCGCCCGGCTGCTCGGCGTGAACGTGCACTGGATCACGATCTGGACCTTCGGCATCGCCTCGGCTCTGGCGGGCGCGGCCGGCGTGCTGATCGGCCTCGCCTACAACATCACGCCGCTGATGGGAGGGGCCCTGGGGCTCAAGGGCCTGACGATCATGCTCTTCGGCGGATCCGGGAACATTGTCGGAGCCATGGTGGCCGCGCTCATCCTCGGCATGATCGAGACCATGAGCGTCGCGTATCTGGTCCCTGCGTGGAAGGACGGCTTCGCCTTCGGCATTCTCATCCTGATCCTCCTCTACAAACCGACAGGGCTGTTCGGCAGTCGCCTGCAGATCGAAGCGGGCCGGTAGGGAGGTGCGTCCATGCAAGCGGTGATCGATTCTCTCGTAGGGGTCGTCACCGGCGTGTTCACTCTCGGTGAGGCAGATCTGATCACGATCGGAATCAACATGATCATGGGGCTCAGCATGTTCCTGCCCATGACGGTCGGGCAGCTGTCCTTCGGCCAGGCGGGCTTCATGTCCATCGGCGCGCACATCGCCGTGGTGCTGACGCTCTACGCCGGCGTCTCGTTCCCGATCGCCCTGCTCGTGGCGGGGCTGGGGAGCGGACTCGCCGGCTTCCTCGTCGGTGTCCCGGTGTTGCGCTTGCGCGGCTTGCTCCTGGCGCTCGTGACCTTTGCCTTTGCCCAGGTGGTCGAGGTCTTCTTCCTCAATTTCAAGCCCACGGGCGCCGCCGAAGGGATCCGGGGCATCTTTCCCTATACCAATCTGTGGTACGTGTACGGCTTCCTGGGGCTCCTCGTGCTGTTTCTGGCGCGCCTGCGCCGGTCACGGATGGGCCGGGCCTTTGACGCGGTCAAGCTGGACGAGACCGCGGCCGAAGCCATGGGCATCGACGTCACGCGTGCGAAGCTCACGGCCTTCGCGGCGGGCGCGTTCGTCGCTGGCGTCGGCGGCGGCCTGTACGCCCACCATGCCGTGTTCATCCAGTACGACAACTTCGACTTCAAGCGCAGCGTCGACATCGCGATGTACATGGTGCTCGGAGGTATGGACGTGTTGTACGGTCCCCTGCTCGGCGCGTTCGTCATCACGTACCTCTCCACCGCGCTCCAGTTCTTGGCGGACTGGCGCTGGGAGGTCTGGGGCAGCATCGTCATCCTGGTGATGATCTTTCGACCGCAAGGCATTCTCGGGCGAGACACGCTCAGCATTCGACGGTGGCTTCGTGCCGGCGCACGGAAGGAGGTGGTGACCGGGACATGACGCCCCAGCGCTCAGTTCCCTAAGGATTCTCTCACGGAGAGAGGAGACACGATGAAGAGAGCGCTCGTCTTCCTCAGTTGTGCTCTCGTCGCCATGCTGGCGTTGCCGGCGCTGGCCCACGCCTTCGGCGATGAGATCGTCGTCGGGTTCATGGTGCCGCTGACCAAGAAGGGGGCCAGCTACGGCGTCCAGAGCCGGGCCGCCACCGAAGTCGCGGTGGAAGAGATCAATACCGCCGGCGGGATCGGTGGCCGGAAGCTCAGGATGATCACGAAGGACACCGAGGGCGACAACGCCCTGGCCATTCAGCTGGCACGAGGTCTGATCGACAAGGACCAGGTCCTCGCCGCGCACGGCCCGCAGTGGAGCGCGGAGGCCGAAGCGGTATTTCCGATCTGTGAGCGCTCGAAAATTCTCTGTTTCTCGCCGACCTCGACCAAGCCGGGCGTGTCCGCGCCGTACTCGTGGGCCTTCCGCAACACGGTCGACGAGAACGTCCTGGTCCCGCAAACCCTCAAGTGGGTCAAGGAGCATTATCCCTGGGTGAAGAAGGCGGCCATCCTCACCGACGTCAAGGACGCCTACTCGAAGAGCCTGGGGCACGACACGTTCCGTCCGCGACTCAAGCAGTCCGGGATCGAGGTGGTGGAGGAGGTGGACTACCTCACCGGGGACACGGACTTCAGCGCCCACATCACCAAGATCAAGGCCAAGAACCCCGACATGATCGCCGTCGGCGGCACCTGGGTCGAAACGGCCAACATGATGAAGGAAGCGCAGAAACAAGACCTCCGGGTGTTGTGGGTCGGCGGCGTCGGAATGGGAAATGCGCGCATCGTCGAGAACGCCGGTCTCGCGTCGGAAGGGGCTGTCCACAATGCGACGTACGACAAAGACGCCACGACGGAGATGAACCAGAGCTACGTGAGGCGCTTGCTGGCCAAGGTCCCCAATGAAACGCCCCACTGGCCGGCGGCGAACTGTTATGACGCCATGAAGATGTTGGCGCAAGCCATCAAGCAGGCCAACGTCACCAACACGCCGAAGACGCTCGAGACGGATCGCAAGAAAGTGCGCGATGCGCTGGCCACCGTCAAGGATTTCCCCGCTCTGACCAGCGCGGACGGCAAGATTACCATCGTCGACATCCTCGACGGCAAGCACGCCGGCGATGCGATCAAGAAGGGGACGCTGATCCAGGTCCAGAACGGGAGGTTCGTCCCCGTCGGTGAGGGGAAGGCGGCGGCGTTGAAGATGCGGTAAGCGCGACGTCGAACCGGATGAGAGGGGCGCACGACCGTGCGCCCCTGCTCCCCAGGTGTCTGACATGACGATCCTCGCGGCGACAGGGGTGACAAAGCGATTCGGCAGCCTGGTGGCGGTGAGCCGGGTGGACGTCTGCATCGAGCCCGGAACCATTCACGCGATCATCGGGCCCAACGGCGCCGGAAAGACCACGCTGTTCAACTGCGTGACAGGGCTCCACACCCACGACGAAGGCTCCATCCTGTTCAAGGGGCGGCCGCTCGAGCGCCTGAAGTCCCACGAGCGTGTGATGCTCGGGATGAGCCGCACCTTCCAGAACATCAGGCTGTTCTCTCAGATGACCGTGCTCGAGAACGTCATGATCGGCCGCCATTGCCGCACGCGCGCCGGCCTGCTGCGGATGTTCTTTCGGCTCGGGCCCTTGCCGGAGGAGCGTGCGATCCGCGCGCACGCCGACGAGATCCTCGAGTTCATCGGCCTGAGCCACCGACGCGACGCCCTCGCCGCCACAATTCCTTTCGGCGAGCAACGCCGCCTCGAGATCGCGCGGGCCTTGTCCACGGATCCTGATCTGCTGCTGCTCGATGAGCCTACGTCGGGTATGAATCCGCGCGAGACCGAGGAGATCGATGAGGTCATCAAGAAGATCCGAGCCATGGGCAAGACGATCCTGCTCATCGAGCACGACATGTCCGTGGTCATGAAGATCTCAGACGTCGTCACGGTCCTGAACTTCGGAATGAAGATCGCCGAGGGGCCGCCGAGGATCGTGCAGAAAGACCCGCGCGTCATTGAAGCCTATCTCGGCACGGAGGACTAGGGCCGATGCTGCACGTGAGCGATCTACACGTCGGCTATGGGGCCATCGCGGCCTTACGCGGCGCCAGCCTGGAGGTCAAGGAGGGCGAGGTGGTTGCGCTCATCGGCGGAAATGGCGCGGGCAAATCGACCCTGTTGCGGACCATCTCCGGCATCCTGACGCCGAGCCGCGGCGACGTGATTTTCGAGGGGAGGAGCCTGCGGGGCATGGCCGAGGACAAGATCGTGCGGCTCGGGATCTTGCAGGTGCAGGAGGGCCGGGGAATACTGACCCGCATGACGGTGCAGGAGAACCTCGAAATGGGCGCGTACGGGCGCTCTGACAAGGCCGACATTCGACACGACATGGAGATGGTCTTCGACAAGTTTCCCGTCCTGCGCGAACGCCGCAAGCAATTCGGGGCGACGCTCAGCGGTGGCGAGCAGCAGATGCTGGCCATCGGCCGGGCCCTGATGGCCCGCCCGAAACTCCTGATGCTTGATGAGCCGTCGCTCGGTCTGGCGCCCCTGCTCGTGCGCGAGATCTTTCGGATCATCATGGAGTTGAAGCGTGAGAAGCGCACGCTCTTGCTCGTGGAGCAGAATGCCCGCAAGGCGCTGCAGTGCGCCGACCGTGGGTACGTGATAGAAACCGGTGCCATCGTATTGACCGGTTCGGGAGAAGCGTTGCTCAAGAGTGACGAGATCCAGGCCGCCTACCTTGGGGGCGCGCCGAAACCTCGACCGTAGGGCTCACGCAGACCATGTCCGTCTCCCCCGGGACCTCACCGTGGAGCCGCCATTCCACTACGTCATCACGGATTCGCCGCCAGGAAGGCACTCGCCTCCGGCCAACTCCTGTTGCGCGGCGCCCGGCGCGGCCCTCGCCGAGGCCCGGCGTACCGCGCGGATCGGCAAGGGAGAGGGCGTGGTCGGACGGACGGCCGTGACGCTCGGGCCCGCGCAGGTGCCCGACATCACCGTGGCGGGCGCCTACGAGGGCCGGCTGCGCGAGGGCCACCTGATCGGCTGCCTCGCCGCGACCCGAAACGCGCCAGGCGACTTCCCGCCCGCGATCATGAAGCTGCTCCGAACGTTCGCGCCCCTCTTCCGCGAGATCGCGGACAAGAGCCGTCAGCTCGAGGTCGCCAGCCAGCACAAGTCCGAGTTCTTAGCGAACATGTCCCACGAGCTACGGACACCCCTCAACGCGATCATCGGCTTCTCCGAGGTATCAACCGAGCGCATGTTTGGCGAGCTGAACGAGAAGCAGGCGGAGTATCTGAAGGATATTTACGCGTCGGGCACGCATCTTCTGTCGCTGATCAACGACATCCTCGACCTATCCAAGATCGAGGCGGGGCGGATGGAGCTGGAGCTGTCGGACTTCGACCTCCCACGGCGCTCGACAATGCCCTGACCCTGGTTCGCGAGCGAGCGGCGCGACGACCTCCTTGAGCGACGCGAGCTGTTTTCCCACGATCTCGGGAGCAAGGATGGATAGCCCTGTGACGTTCCCGCCGGGCCGCGCAAGGCTGGCGACGAGTCCCCGCGTTGTCAAATCCGGGCCACGAATTCGTATTGGCAGAGGCGAAGGTCGCGGCGCATTCGTTAGGGGTCGACTCCAAGCGCTAGAAGCACGCGGACCGGACAACTTCGCGAGCGCATTTGCAGCGATGACCCGGGAGCGTGCGAGCGCTCTGCTGGTTGTGGCCGATGGGATGTTTCTTCTTCACCGAACGCGGATCGCAGACTTGATTAATCTCAAGACGGCCAAGGCGCTCAGGCTGACGATCCCGTCGTCGGTGCTGTTGCGGGCGGACGAAGTAATCCGATGACTCTCCTCGTCGACATTGAAGAGTTCGTTCGTGAGCATCGCTGGCATGGCCCGCTGACCGGCGACGCGACCGAGTCTGCCTGGAACGGTTACCTGCTCACGGTGGCGTGCTCGTGTGGGGTGGTGTTCGAGCGGTGGGTGACGCTCGGGGATGCAATGAACGCCCTGATTGCTTGGTCCCGTCTCGAAGCCAGCAGAATCTAGGCGACGTTCGCAGGATTGACATCTGTTTGCCCTGGGGTCTACCCTCTCCTAGACGTCAGTGAGCGAGAAGTGAGAAGGGTAGCGGCGGTTTCCCTCTTCGCGGTTGCACTCATCCTTGTTCCCGCAGTGCCAAGCTACGGTTGTCAGGAGCCGTTGAATACTCTTCGCGGGCGGGCTAATCTCGGCGCACCGTTTCGAACCCTTCACCGACCTAGCTGTAGGAGTCCGAGATGAAGTGTCTCCGATGCCAGCACGAGAATCCTGTTGGCGCACAGTTCTGCGGCCAATGTGGGGCGCAGCTCGAAGTGCTGTGCTTCGCCTGCCAAACACCCAACCCTCCTACAAATAGGTTCTGCCATAGGTGCGGTCAACCCTTGGCGACTGCCTCCGGGCCCGGTTCAGCTCCCACGGCAGTGATCACGCACGACGATCCGTCGGTCGCCCGGTCCGGCCACGGAGCTGAGCGCCGTGGGTCCACTGTCCGGCAGCGACTAGAAGAGGTCGACATGCCGGATCAGGATCGAGAGCCGGATGACGTCGGATCTCCGCGATCCAGGGCGAAGCCCAAGCGCCTGTGCATCGTTTCCAACGATCGGCTCGTGACCGGCGAGTTCCTCCAGGCCCTCCAGATGTCGCTGGACCCGGACGACGAGTTCGAGATTGTCCGGGACCGCCGACGAGCCAACCCCTCAGAGGCGAAACCCGGCGCGGCGGATCAGCCGTCCATCGATCGCCGCCGCCACCCGTACGTCGACCTCGCGTTGAAGAAGAAGGGCTACGCCATCGTGCCGGCCCCAGTCGCCAACCCGCTGAGGATCGCTGACCGGCTTGCTCCGGACGTCCCGAGGTCGCCGATCGAGCGTCTCTCGCTCGGCGATTCCGACGAGGACGATCGCGAGCTTGAGCGCATTCTCCAGTTCAAGCGCCGGCAGGGGGTCCGGATCGGTTCGTGGTTTATTGCGATGCTGCTAGTGGGCGTGATCCTGGTTCTGCTTTCCCAGTTGCCGGCGGTGAAGACCTTTATGAGTCGGATCCGCGCCGGAGCGCCACCGGCTCCGACCCCGCAAGCGCCTCTGGCGCAGGTTCCGCCGATCGCCGAGAATCCTTCGCCGACCTCCCAGGCCCCTGAAGTGCCTCAGGCCGAAGGGCCGGAGAGACCGGAGGCCGTGCGACCGCGCCAGAGCCGGGAAGCTGCGCGCCCGCGCGACGCGAGCACCCAGCCCAAACCAGCGTCCGACCCGGTCGCCACCATGCCGCCGCCGACCGCGGAGAGGCGCGATGTTGTTTCGCCGCGGTTTGCAGGCCTGCCGCGGGTGGAACTGGTCCGCAACCCTGCGGCGGCTTCGGAGGGGCGGGGCGAGGCTTACACCGCGCGGATCTGGGAGGCCGCTGGGCAACCCCTCGCCGGAGCCAAGGTTTCTCTCGTCGGCAGCATGGCGGACGGCACTGTACTCGACATCCCGCTGGACCCTGGTCCCGAGCCCGGGACCTACCGCGGAACGGGGCCGCCGGGCCGTTCAGCCCTTGTCGATCTGCGGATCCGTGTGCTCACGAGCGACAAACGAGTCGAGATCCCTTTGAGGCCGTAGTCGCGTCTGTGGGGGCTGTCGCCGGCGTTCGATCGGAATCCGATCGGCGTCGAGTACGATCCTGACGACCTGGTGAAACGGTTCAAGGCGGGCGTTCCCGTCGCCGAACTGGTGGTGCGCGACTACCCGTACGGCTGTCGTGAACGACTCTGCCGCGTCCGGCGTCTGGTTGTGAAACGGAGGTGATTATGAGCACCGCGGATACACTCATGCTCACCATCTCTCACCAGTACGGGAGCGGTGGCAGTCTAATTGCCCGCGACCTTGGCGGTCGTCTGCGGTGGTCGGTGTGGGATAAGGAAATCGTGCACAAGATTGCGACCGAGTATCAGCTGGCGGAAACGGATGTTGAGGCCAAGGACGAACGGGTCGCGTCGTTCATCGAAAGGCTGGTCGACCTTCTAGGGATGGGCGGGTTCGCAACAGCCTACAGTGTCCTCCCACCACGGGGGCTGGATAACGCCCAACTTCTGCGTATGACGCGGACCATCGTCGAAGACATTGCCCAAGAGGGCCGAGCGATCATCGTGGGTCGAGGAGGGAACCATATCCTGGCCAAGCGACCCGGAACACTTCATGTGTTCATTTTTGCTCAGCCGGAGGCGCGCGTACAACGCGTGATACAGATGGAAAAGCTCACGCGCTCTGAAGCCGAACGACGCATCGCCGGCATGGACCGGTTACGGACCGACTACGTGCGCACGTTCTATCACGCTGACTGGCGGGATCCGACGCACTATCATCTAACAGTTGACTCAGCAGTGTGGGGCGAAAGAGGGACGGCGGATCTGATTCATTCGGCGCTCGAGCACATACCACAGCAGGGAACGGAGCAGTCACCCTGATGCTCTACGGTGACCGTCTCAGAAATGAGGGGACGATCGCGTAACCCGTAGCGACTGACCGGGAACGACCAGGGAGGCTTCCATGAGGAGATACGTTCGAGGCCTCGTCGCCACACTGCTCGTCCTGTTGATCTCGATCGTCGTCGGAGCGCCCGGCGCCGCGGCGCCAGAGGGGCGCGCGGACGCGCCCGCTGGTCAGATGACGTGGGCCGTCCACATCTCGCTCGCGCCCACGTGGTTCGACCCCGCCGAGACATCCGGGATCATCACGCCCTTCATGACCCTCTAGTACTCCAGCGCGCCCCGCACGACCCGGAGCTCCGTCAGACCGGTCCACTCCTGGCGGAGATACCTGAGAGTGCGATGACGGTGACCCAGGATCCCGCTGCACAGTCCGGCCGCTTCGAGAGGTGGCGTCCCGATTCGTGCGGAAATTCGGAGCGGCTCTTCCGGTCCCCCTTGCCGATGCCCTGTCGAGACGGACAACAATCGTGGACCTGTGTCATTCCGGTTAGTGAACGTTCATTCGCGGATCGCTCTGGCCTGGTCGAAATACATGTAACTCGGGCTACCTCGGGTGAGGATCTTCGTCGTCAGCTCGACGGAGTACGTCGTCAGGTTAGGATTAATGCTGCGGCCGTCGAGGTCGGCGGGGAGCTTCATCTTCAAGCCGCTCTTTTTTGAGGACCGGTAGATCTTTCCCAAGACCGCGTATTCCGTGACCCGGGGCCCGTCCTTCAACGCCTCCTCAAGCGCTCGTCCCTGACTGCCCGGCATATTAAACGCGAGAATACGCGCGACCGTCGGCGCGATATCGACGTTCGCCGTGGGAAGCGTGTCATACATGCCCGATTTGAAGTCGGGCCCATGGGCCATCATCGAAATATGCGTGTCGGTGCGTGAGAAGCTGCCGTGGTCGCCCCTGCGGTTGACCGAGCTCGCGTAGCTGATTCCAGGCCGGCCTGCCACGGCGACGTTTTCGTCGAAGCTGAAGCTGACGATGATGTCTGGGCCGCGGCCGCCCGCCGGGCTTTCCGTGTTGATGAGCCCCATGCGCAGGGTTCCCGCGATGTCCCCGTACTTGTCACTCACGAAGACGGCGCCGAATTGCAGGCGACTCTGGAGACTCACCACAGCGGCCTTGACCGTGTTCGCGTCACCATCGGGGACGAACAAGTAGTCGCTCCCCGCGTTCGCAGCCACAACGATGCCGCCGGCGGGAACGGGCTTCGGCACCACGTAGCTCGGCGAGGTGTACGTTTGCGCTTTGCCACACACGGTTCCATCCGCGTCGTTCTTGGTGGGATGAAGGTGGGTACCGTCGAACAGGATGCCTGACAAGGTGGGGATGTTTCGACAGCCCGCGCCATCGTAGGCCTTGAGGCCATCGAGGGCCAGCAACGCGGCCGTCCGCACGAAGCCCGAGACGGAGTACCCATACGGATCATGCGAGCCGACGCGACCATCGGCAATCCCTCGCAACGGGTAATGAGCGACATCACCGGAGACGGTGCTGTGATTGTGGTCCTGCGTGATGATGATGTCGGTGGTTTGCTCCGAGCCGAGCTGACGGATTTTGTCCACGACGCGACCCAAGATCTCATCGTTCATCTTCGTGGCGTCGATCGAGTTATATGTCCCCGGACCGTACGCGTGGTTCGTTGCGTCTGGCTCCTTCGACCAGAAGATCGTGAGGTCCGGCTTTTTCGTCGGGAGGATGTAATTCACGAATACGTCGGTCAGATACGTGAACCCACGCCGGGAGAGGGCTCCGGTGCGGTCGAGCGGATTCGCGGTCTCCCGATCGTTGAGCCTCTGAATCGGAATCGGAGCTGTCGGGTCGCCATTGTTACCAGCGAGCACCAATGCTCCCGCGCTGTAGGCGTTGACGGTGTTCTTCGGAACGGCGTACCCAGCGTTCTGAAGCTCCTTCGCGAAACTCAGCGGGATCGCCGCATCCTCGTCGAGGATGATGCCCCCTCGGTGGTAATCCTGAATGAACGCGGCGCCGAATTTACCGACGGCTGCTGTCGTCAACCCTTTGGCCTGTGCCGCCTGAAGCATCGTCGAAACAAGCGTCAGCCTGCCTTGGTACGCATCTCGCACCGCTTCCACCACACCGAAGTCCTCGATGAACGCCGGGGCCAAAAAATCGATAGCGACTCCCTTCGCGTTCTTCCCCTTGGCATTCGGTGCGTACACTACGTTGCC
>WNFC01004162.1_pt1 | contig 17106 bp, 13 predicted proteins | sample 5400541 | NCBI WGS metagenome assembly WNFC01 (sample SAMN13153342, study PRJNA577476) | soil metagenome | isolation source: 120 cm saprolite under Douglas fir tree site 2 hole 2 replicate 1 | place: USA:California | collected 2015-04-18
ATCCTCGAGTGGCCCCCGCTCGATATCGGGAATGCAATGGTGGGGAGCGTTGCGTCCATCCAAACGGGCAGATCCGCTCGTACGGAGAATATGTCCTCCGGGGTTCTGTTTCGTACGTCAATTACGCCCAAGCTGATCCTAACATGCGTCTAAGCCATGTCAGGGCATGACTGTATGGCTCGCCACAAATGATTCAGGGCCCGGTGCCAATACCCGACTGGACTAAGCTAACTACTGTCATGTTGCCCCCACCCCCGGTCAGCCCCTGTTTATGCGCTTCTAAATGGGATAATCTGGTACGCGGATGGTTTCCTAGGGTAGCTGTTGGGGTCTCTGGGGGCCACATTTGATTGATAAACTAACGAACAAACGAGAAGATAAGATCGGTACTTGGGCTGGCACGCTCCATCCCGGGATTGGCACGGCTCGGGCGGTGCCACTGCACGTGCGGATTTCAAGGACAAGTGCCGTGTGCCAATGTTCATTTCTCCACTTACTTACTTCCAAAGGCTGACGTGCCGAACTTCGAGCTCTCCCCGATACAACAGAAACGTTCTAGTGCCAATATGTGTGCCAGCTTGGACCTCGCAACATCGGCCGAAGGGGGTAGCTCTGCCCCTTACGCCTCACAGATAAAAAGAACTGATGGCACCTCAGGTACTCTGCGCTGTGTCTCGACAGCTCCCACTTCCAAGTCGTTCGTTTTCCTACTGCCATGGCTAGCACTGCGCCCTCGCCGACTCGCGACTCCGTAAAAACGTCGGTGGTCGTTATTCTTGCTGACTCCAACGCACGTCTCTCTCAGCCGACCAATTACATCGACTGTCTACTTAAATGCCTTATGGAAGCAAACGACCCGTCCCAGGCAAGTCTGCATTTTATGTTTAGGCCTTCGAACTCTAACTCCCATTCCACCAGCAAATCCATCTCGGATGGGTCAGGTACGGTCTCTCCCAATGCTCCGGCTCTCCCTCCTGGACCGTTCCCTTCCCTCTCGTGGGCGCACACAATAAGCCGATTGCCCTTCAAACAGTTACTGAAGCTTCTTCGGGTGCGGCAGCCCTTGACGGCTATGCGACTGCAATCAAGGTACTTACACGTCGCGTCCCATTCGCATTCGAGAGGTACTTATAATTGCTAGATGATTGACAACTTCAAGTTTCAAAGAACACCCAAGCCGAACCCTAAAGAAGAATTTTCATATCACATATGGCACATCGCAGACGGTCTGGATGACGAAGCTACTAACTCTCCCTCTTATTTCGGTTTCTCGCAAGCCTTTTGGAACCTTACATGGGAGACCATCCCCACCGAGATACAGAGTGTGAGCGCACTGTTCTGGTCGACGGAATGTTGTAGTCCTAATTTTTCGCTGATAGCGCAACATCAAACTGTCAATGATACTCCTCCGTCCTTCTCCGAGACTCTCGGCGCTGTTTTCGGCGGTGCGAAGTCTCTCGTCAACGTCACGTCATCCCCTTCTTACCTTACAGAGGTAACGTACCGTTCTACGATCTTTTTAGCCTTGACAAAATGCTCACGATCCTAACTCAGATGCCATACCGTCCACAGTCCTCGCCAAGCGTCCTGCGGACTCCGATCCCCCGGCTGAGCACCGTTCACAACGCTTAAAAGTTGAAGACACTTCGCAGCCGATTACTCCACCCTCTTTGGCACCGGCGGAACCTCTTGCCATGCTTGGCACGCCACCATTGTCATATTCATCCCCGCCCGTTTCCCGTGTAAAGGCTCCAGACTCGCCAACCCAATCACCTGCCAGTGAAGTAAAAAATATGATGGATGTCCAGTGGTCGGGGATGCTATATTGGTCATGCGGAGAGTCGGTTGTCTGCGCGTCGATTCTAGCAACCGACTGGGCTCGCAATCCGTGCGTACACTTTCTCCTGGAACTTTTGCTAGTTGAAGACTTACGTTTGTGCAGGAGGCCAACGACATGGCCAAGAGATCTGCGACTTGAGATTATTGAGGCCGGAATCGGCGCGCTTGACATTCAGACATGGATCCTTCAACACAAGGCCCCGGTAGCGCGGCTTCGATGCACGCCTAAGATAGGCAAGCAGGACTTTGGCGAGCTAGTCAAGACAATGAGAGTGGGAAAACGTGTAAGTCGTCACGATTCCCCTCAAGCTTGTCTCTCACGCATTGGCAGGTCGGAATTGTGCGTTGGCAGATCGAAACCAAAGGTTCTCCCAAGCCGGGCCTTGTTCTGGTCCCGTTTTATGAGGCTCTACTCTGTGTGGCATTCCCGGCCTCTGACATACCTGAGCTTCCGAAAGCCCGCTCGCCGCCTCCACAGCCACAGCCACAACAAGAGGCGGAGCTGCAACCGGATTACGCCCCTCCATCTAATACTACTCCATTGGAGTTCTCGCAGGGAGATCTCCTCGATAACCGGACGAATGCCTTCGCGACTGGGACACCAACAGCGGTTCACCCGATGGCGCCCCAACAATTCCAATCGCAGCAGCCGCAGGCTTACATGCAACTGCAAGGACAGCTGCAACAGCCGCAAGCTCAACAGGACGAGCAGCATGCCTCGCTGGACCCTCAACTTGTGCTGACTGATACGCTCGCTCCTGGCGGTGGCGAGATCGTGGTGACGGCGGAGAATGGCGCGACCGTTGTCTATGGCCCGGCTCTTCCACCATGGTACGTGAACAACAACACCTTCTATGACGCCGGCATCGATATGTCCGGCCATACGGGTGGGGTGACGCTGAGCGGGGAGAATCTATTTCACACGTTCTTAAACGACTATGATTGCGAGTCCTAGTCCATTGATGGATTTTGAGGAATAGTGTGGTCAGCAATGCAGGTGTGCCAGAGATGAAGGATGGAATTGTACGAATAAGTAGCAGACACTACATAGGCGAGACGTAAGATTACAGTTCGAGGGTTTCTCGATGTTTCTGTCTTCTGAAATATGCCTTTTCACGGGGAGTAATAGCAGGTCGAGACTGCATTCCTTACCCTATGCCCTCTTGTGATCGGCAAGAATGGGTTGGGAAGACTCTCAATAGCGCTGAGTGAACGCATGCGAGAATCTGTCGCACGTGAAGGATCGTCTGATCGTTGAGAAAGAACAGAACACGTTTCGGTACCGCCAAACTCTGCTTCAGATCGTGCGGATCCACACACAGAAGGGTCGCGTTCACGGTGGGGCTTGTCTCATCATTCGGCCCAGGAATCCGATCCAATCAAAACGGGTCGTCTCGACACCTTGCAAGACTGGGAGGAACAGGCTGATGAATATGAATACACCGTGGTGTGTTGTACGGTGGACCTTCACGGCTACGAAAACTGTATCGCACAAGGTGGATGGGGAACGCGTATTGCTTACTTCGACGGTCGCTCCCCGACTTTGGTGTTCTATGACAACGCTGACCTGTCCAAGAGGGCTCCTGATTTTTCCGGGAAAATGAACGATTCTACTGTACATTGTTGAGACTATGATCGATATGATCGATCGCACTGGCAAGCGCCCGCCTGTAGTCCATTCGTTTCATTCGGAGTGATATATAAATCCAGAGAGAAGGGACGTTCTATCCAACATGGAGGGGCTGAATGGTTATAATTATTGCGGATGATGCATATCGGTGATGATGATAACATCAATCGATAACGTCAATCAAAAGCGCGGAGGTGGCGCCCAGCGTTCAGTTCGCTAGTACTTCAGTTCGCTAGTACAGCACCCGATACCGTGTTCCCACGCCATCCATTCAACTGATTTTCTTCCACCTGGGCTACGTCGCTGCGTGTCACAGTGGGACAGCGATACGAGGGATTGTGCAGAAGAGGAGACCGAATTCAAACCACCGTGCGGAATTTTTATTCAATTTTCCCCAGCCAGTCTGCTGAGCCGCTCCGTAGAACCCGAACTTGACACTTCTCACTCGTTGGACGCTACAGGTGCGTACGATCTCTTCTATTGCCGGTCACAGGTAGGATCGCGTAAAAAATTACAGACCCTTCGATGTGCCAGACACGTTTTGATACGCCTCAACACGCGCAGACGTGCCAACGGTTTATATACACCACGGTTGAAAAATGAATCATGGCCTTCGACAGCAGAGAATGGAGCTTGGGGATAATTTTCGAGTGCCAGAGGGTGCCAGTGCCGCGATGTAACCCAAAGCCCAAGGGACTATGAGAAGCATAAAACTCCTGCTAGGATTCGGTATGTTATTATTCTCCCCCTCCAACCCACCCACTTTGCAGCTCCTGCGATGCGACCGAAAGATCACTCACTCGCCTATCCAAGGGTGCTACAGCAGGTACCTCTGCTTAGCCCAATCCGACGCTACCGTCTCTCACATATCAGCAGCAGACACAACCGCCAACGCATCCGACCCTACACATAGCACCACAAATCCCTTTTCCCGAGAGCCCGATGCCGAACATGGTCTCTCCGTCAAACAGACTCACTACGTCATACCGGGACGTGTATTCCAGCAGTCACAACCTCAGGCGGCAGCCAATGCCACACGAAAATACGCAGGCGCCCATTGCTGATGAATATTCTGCTGGAACAAACCGAACCGCGGGACCGATGGCGCTAGGAACGTCCAGCGATATGAATACCGATAGTCGGACCGTGACACTTGAGTGGCAGCGCACCGGCGGCGCGTGGACCCAGACACAGGTTCTAGCAACGGACCCGATTCGTGATCCGTACGTACATTCAAACTTTTCATGGTTTGCCAAGTGTAAGACTTATGCCCGTGTAGAATGTCATCGATTTGGCCAACGCATTTACGACTAGAAATCGTTGACCGCCGAATCTGCACAATGGATATCCAGAAGTGGGCCCACAAGAACCGCGCCCCGCTGTTGCGAATCAAGGGCGTACCTGAGACGGATAACCGCGACTTCGATGAACTAGTCAAGTGGCTCAGAGATTGGTCTGGTGTAAGTCTCGGAGAGTGTCTACTAATCTACCCTCTCACGTTTTGATAGTGCGCGATTGCGGGGTGGGAAGTTGGGGGCAGGTACAAGGCACGGCTTCTCCTCGCGCCACTTTGCATGGACTTGCTCTGTGCTGCATTTCCTGTCACCGGCATTCCAGGGCTACCGACGCCTCAATCACGTGAGCCAGTCCGCGTGAAGCGCCGTGTGGTCCGGCGCTTTCCGTCTATGCCCATTCCCATGGTCGTGCCAATGTCCCCCTATATGGAGGCCGCGCACGTGATGCTAACTCCGCAGCAGGCCCAGCCGCAACAATGGACGCGACCGCAAGCAGACTACCCCCCTCTAGATACCATGCAACCCCCGCTAGGTGATCACAGTATGCTGGGCCCCTGGAGCCAGGCGGCTGCGTTCACGCCAGTTCGTGCAGCGTCCCCGCCACATCTTCGACTAGAGCAGCAAGCTCTTGCCGAAGGGCCACTACAACAATCACATGCGCAGCGAAGTGTAGAGATCGCGTCGCAGGACATGGTCGTCGTGGACAGCGAACTAGATAACGAGCAAGCAGATGCTGGCACACCCTTCATGGCGCCCGATTCCCCTCGTTCTGTACCGCCGGCGGGAGAGAACAGCAGCCCGTGGTTCGGTGTTGGCGAGGACGACACGAGCTACGCGGGCGTCGACTCGGTCTTCAGCGATGCCGATCCTATTGGGTCGCGTGTAGGCTTGAGTTCAGGCGACGGGAGGGATGGAATTATGAATGAGATTGGGAATCTTGGGATGGAAGCAATGCCTATTCCCAGCGCCGACTTGGGAGCATTTGGGGACTTCGACATGAGTAGATACATGGACTGGTCCGGCCAAGGGGACAAGTAACTAGGGCCTGAGAGGACTGGCCCTGCAGTAATCCCGCTGTGCGTGGAAGTGGAATGGACGAGGTAGCAGCCATGACGTCATCTGAGCGTTCTCGCGCCCGCGGTCGTCGTTCAAAGTTATCCTTTCTGTTTGCTGTTTGACTCATTTTAATATTGCGACCTTTTGAACGTATCCCCACTCTGTAGTAAAATGCGCAGCAAATGCGTCACTTGTGTTCGTATCGTATTATTTACCCTTCATATTACAAAAACCTCATATCAAGTACTTACTTTGGTGTCTCTTAGGAAAAGCCAAAATCTCGTATAGTTGTAGTAAGGCTCGAATATCAGTTTTGTTTGGCAATTTCAAGTTAATTTTCGCGTGTCTCGCTTACGTAGTCGTCATTATCTGCGCTCGAATTTTAATCATACAGTATTCCTATCGTTTTTCTTCTTCTCAAGGTTGCCGCCCAATATTCCCTTCTCAAGGTCTATCCCGTGCCATGTTCAAGAGAATTTTCGGCCCCAAGGAGCAATTCTCGGCTCGAAGGCTCCGAGGATAATGAATCGGCGCACCCGGGCCCAGCTGGCAAGCAAGTGTGCTGCGGGATACCCCTCGCGTATTTTGACACGCCCCTTTTCCCGCAGACGCTAGGAGTATTAATAGCCCACTGCGACATCTTTCGTGAACACCCGAAAAGTAAGTACCCTCGCCCTGGGTGCGAAGTCCAAGGCAACCAGATAGGCCTGTGGAAGCGATGACACCGGTTTCATACGCAGGGGCGAATTCTCATGGCTTTCCCAACAGCCAGGCCCTATCGACTTTTCTTAGCTGTAACTATTATTGCTCTGCCGGAATCAGCATAGGGCTTGAATTGCACTTTCTGACGGGCCTGGGTAAATGTCTTTTGCATCTAAACTTTTCACCGCTGATATTATCTCAATCCGGATGATTTTCGGCGGGTTTCTCCAGGAGGCGAGGAGGCACAGCACCATCGCTCCCAGTCAAAGCTCGGCGTGAAGACACTCCCTCAGGTTGATTTTGCCGAGTGGCTAGTAAAGTATATCGACTACTGGCTTGCCGTCGCCCGACGGCCTGGACTGGGAATAAGCAGATGGAAGAAGTAATTCTGGTTACTGGCTTTGTTCGCACGAAATCTTGGATCAATGTCGCGTTCTCGGGACGCTACGTCGACACGTGGGTGTCATTTGGAGTCGAGGCCCTTGATGATATTGATAGCGGCATCGATTTTCTATCCTCACCCGAGCATATTTGGGGGACGATGTCAAACCAAGGAAGGGTCTGAAGGCAAGGTACGTTGGTGTGCTGTTTGCACGACTTGACGGATCCAAGATGATCTCAGGCTCTACATGACATTTTTCCCATTAGAACCCACCCGAGAATCAATGCGTGTTTATCCGAGGGTTTCGCGTAGCTCGTACCTTCCGAATATTGCTAAGGCATCTTAAAGCTGCGACGGGTTTGCTCCAGATCCAATGGGTTATGATAGTGACTCAGGCATGGAACTTATATCAGCACCCGCTATTACAAAAATAATGGGTTTTGTTCGACTTTTCTTGGCCTTTCTCTGAGGGTTCAAAGTACCGGGATCCTCTTCACCTTCACCTACTGGACTATTTGCAGCTGGTACGGCCCGGGACTCCGTGCCAAGCACGAATCAAGCGCCGACAGACCTCCGAGTCCGGCTTATCCCGACCCCCGCAATTCCCTCCGGGTGTGGCGATGTAGCCGCGGCGGTGGCTAGGCTACGCATCCCTTTCATTTCGAATCACATCTTGCACTGTGACTCCGTTCCTACTAACGCATTCCCTTTACTTGTCTGCTACTTTTTGATCTACTAGTAGGACTGCATTGTCCTCGTGTATATAAGAACCTAAGCCTCCCTGTAACTGGGATGGGAACGAAGAACGGATCCTTGTTCTCTAAGTCCTCCGCGTGACCAGTGTGACCGCTGACGCTTGCTCATACCATCTCTCCCTTCTCTCTCAATCTCTCAATCTCTCTCGAACTCACCTGCACGACACCTGTCACGCTACAGCGTGATTTCCACTAACCCCACCAGACAGCTCACCGGTGCCAACTGATCAAAGTGACATAAGTAAGCACCAAAAATCCTTAATGAAGGACCGTACTAAGACTCGGAAACGTACCTGACCAAGGTACTGCCATGGCCAGCGCTTCGCCCTTGCCTACTCGCGACTCGGGTAAAACGTCGGTGGTCGTTATTCTTGCCGACGCTACCGTCGCACTTCACTCGCTGTCAAACAACATCATCCTCCGGTACATCAATCCTCTGCACAAACACCTCAGCGAAGCGGGCCATCCACGCCAGGTGAGTCCGCGTTTTATGCGAAGGCCTTCGAACTCACTCCGACTTATATCCTACCAGCCAACCTATCTAGGATTGGTGAGATACGGTTCCGTCCATTGCTCTGGTTCTCCTGTCTGGATCGTCCCCTTCTCTCTTGTGGGCGCGCACAATGCTCCGACTGCTGGTCACACAATAACTGAAACTTCTTCGGGTGTGGCTGCTCTCGACGGCTACGCGACTGCGATCAAGGTATTGCACTTACATGCTACGTTCCATTTGCATCGTGAGGTGCTCATAGTCGCTAGATGATTGACAACTTTCGAAGGACGCCAAAGCAGAACCCTAACGAAGAATATTCTTATCACTTATGGCACATCTCAGCCGGTCTGAATGAGGATGAGGAAGCTGCATACCCTTATATCAGTTTCTCGCAAGCCATTTGGAATCTTACATGGGAGACCGTCCCCGCCGAACTACAGAGTGTGAGTGTACTGTTCTGGTCAACGGAATATTGTGGACCTAATTTTTCGCCGATAGTGCAACATCAAGCTCTCAATGATCCTCCTCTCTCCTTGTCCGAGATTTTCGGCGCTGTTTTCGGTGGTGCGAGCCTCTCGTCAAGTTCATATCACCCCCTTGTCACCTTACAGATACATAATAGGTCTCGGATGAGAACATAAAGCCTTGGTTCCGCACTTGCCCTCTCCACGAGTTTTTGTTATCGGGCTTCGACCTTCCATCCCAACTAGGAGGTAATGCGCCGCCGCATGATCTCTTTAGTATATTAGTGTGTAAAACGCTTACGATCCCAACTCAGACGCCATGCCACCCACAGTCCTTGTTAAGCGCCCAGCGGATTCCGATCCCCTGGCTGAGCACCCGCCACAACGCTTAAAAATTGATACTTCGCAGCCGAGCACGGCATCCCCTTTGGCGCTAGCAGATCCTCTCACCTTGCTCTGCCCGTCACCATTGTCATATACATCCCCGACTGTTTCACAGGTAAAGGCGTCGGACTCGCCAACCCAATCGCCTCCCCACGAAGTAAAGATGTGATGGATGATCAGTGGTCGGGTGTCCTATTTTGGTCATACGGTGAATCGGATGTCTGCGTGTCGGTTGTAGCAACCGACCGAATTCGCAATCCGTGTGTATATTCCCCCGCGGAACTTTTGCTAGTTGAAGACTTACGTCTGTACAGAAGGCCATCGATATGGCCAACGGTTCTGCGGCTTGAGATTTTCGAGGCCGGAACCAGTGCCCTCGATATCCAGGCATGGATCCATAGGCACAAGGCCCCGCTTGCGCGGATTCAATGCGCATCTGAGATGGACAGCCAGGACTTTGGCGAGCTAGTCGAGTCACTGAGAGAGGGAAAATGTGTAAGCCGCCATGATTCCCGCCCAAGCTTGTCTCACGCATTGCCAGGTCGCAATTGCTCGTTGGGAGATCGAAACTGAAGGCTCTCCCAAGGCGGGCCTTGTTCTGGTTCCGCTTAATGGGGATCTACTCTGTGCAGCATTCCCGGCCTCTGACATACCTGAGCTTCCGAAGGCCTGGTTGCAGCAGCTGCAAGAAGAGACCGAGCTGCAAGCGGACTACCCCCCTCCAGCCAATTCCCTGTAAGGTGAGCGCCCAGGCTGCGCATGGAACGAGACGCATCAGAGCGCCTGTGACCTCATCCCGAACGTCCTTGTGGTCATGCTTTTCCTTTCTTCTTGGATCTCTCTTATCGTTTCATTTTTGGCATCTTGCCGTGATTCGTGTCTACCTAACATCTGTCAACACATTCTCTTTGTTCGCTACATTGGGCTCGTACATGTTTCCTGCATACGAATCCTCTATACTTCCCTGTAACTAGGGAACTTGAAATGAGTCGCTGAATGAAGCCCATTACCAGTATCCCTGTAGTCCCCGTGTGCCCAACAAGATTGCCGCTGGTTGCTAATACCCTCCACCTTTTCTCAATCTCTTTCTTCCTGAACTCTCCTATGCGACATCTGTTGGGCACGTCTCATTGAGGGACTGGGAGTTCCTGCAGGGAGATCTCCACGGTCGTCCTCGACTGGGATGGTTCGACCAATGCCGCCGCGGCGATTCCAATTTCAATAACCGCAGATCTATATCCAAGGACAGCTGTAACAGTCACAGGCTCCGCGGAGCGAGCAACGCGCAACACTGGACTTGCATCATGCATCCCTCCCAACAGTGCCTCGTGTGACTGGCGGGTTAGTAAGCTTTGAGGAATGAGTCCATTAATGATGCGGTCAGCAAGGCCAGTGTTCCAAAGATGACTGGTCTATGGAACTTTGGCCTTGCTGACCGCAAGTATGCGATAGGAATAAGTGGTACATACCAGTACAAGATGAGAAATCAGAATGGCCTGTCTTTGTCTGTTGACATGTGCGATCAGGCTCCTAATCATGGTTTGTCTGGTATATCGGATGATGCTGAGTGGGGTTATGTTAGCCAGCCAGGCGTTCGGAGACCTCCTTACCAGTACTGTTTAAAAATTTGAAAGTCGGAGAGTCGTAGTTGTAAGAGAGGAGGTCTCATCTCGTGAATCTTAAGACTGTCCAACTGTTTTCTCTCTTCTGGAGTTTGTCCTGAGCAACGCCGTCAGAAGGGGCGCCGTCACTGAACTATGGATGCAATTCGGGGTTTTCTACCGAAATAATTCCGAAATAATTGCATAATCAACAACCAACCATCAACCATCGGCGCTCAAGCCACCTCCGTCACATGACTGGCAAGCTCCTTTAAACTGCAACTTGGATGTCGCCGTCTTGGATGCGGGTCATCATTATCCGTCTGTTTCATTTCATTCGCCCTGATTTGTCTTGTCGATACCAACTGTCCCTGTCACTGGCATTACTACCGTGCAGCACAGATCGCTGGCTATAGCTGTGGCTGACCGACGGATTTTTTCACGTCCTTGCAGATCTAATTAACGACCGTGCCTCTCCGTGTCTAGTTAGAATTCAGCCAAGTCCCCTGCACAATGTACTTTATTTTTCTTTTTTAACCAGAAGTTGCCTTGTGGGATTCGAGATTCCGTTCCAGTGGAATTTTACTCAGCTTGGCGGTCAACTAACCACTGACACACCGGCACCGAACCAATCACGGTCGCGGCGCTCGCGCAGTTGTGCCTGCCGGAGACCCGAGGCGAGGAGTCCGACTCGGAGTCTGCAATGGACGACGCGATCTTACCCCAATGGCAAACTTGTAAAGAAGGGGCTTTGGAGGACTCGAAGCAAGCGAGACATTGAGCTGGCCCCATTTCCTGATTCTGCCGTTCGGTGTGGTGGCTCTGTTCTCGCTATTGCACACGCCGGGGCTCATACCGTCAGCGCTCATCATTTACGTTACTGTATGCTCGCAATGCGGCCCTTCCCCATCTTCCGTGCGGATTCCGAGATCTAGCCCCAGAAGGAACGTGAGAATGGCCGTCACGGTGAGAAGTCACCTGCGCTACGCCGTCAGTCTGCTTTCTCCCACCGTGACCCTGGTGGGCTTATGAATACTGGCGCCACCTAGCTACTCCGCCATGTGATACACATGCCGTACCTGTCCTTCTCGATTCTTTCGTATGTCCACTTCTTCCCACTAATAACGTAGAAAATTGATAACCTAGAATGCAACCAAAGTTTCCCGTTACGTCCTATGTTCCTGGCGGCTGTACCAGCTCCTTCGAAGAACTACGTATATCAATACAGGGAGCTGGACACGCTTCCTAATCATGAGACCTATTTCCGTCCATTTATCGGTAGACGCTGAGAGCGCGCGCCATCTCCATTGTTGCTGACCCTCAGCCTGGCAGGTTATCTAGGCGCTTTGGTTTGCCAACACGCGCATAGGAACTTGGAGCAAAGCCAACAGTGAATTGGTCACAAGCTACCAGTTTACCACCCACGCAAACACTAATACTGCAAGCAGATGTTCAGGCGCCGAATTAATGGTGTCCACGAAGGATAAAACATCCTGCGAGACTCGCATATAATGTCATTGTCCTCCGACTCACAGAACTCGCAGCCGCTGCCATGAAACAGACTTTCCCACTCTCAAAGTTCGATATAAGCGTGTCACAGCAGGTGCCACTTCATAGCCTAATCCCGGTGTTATCACCTCTCATATCTCAACCGCAGGGACAACTGTCAATTCCATCCCAAACCCACCACTGGCATGCACGGGGGTTACTCACAGCTTCGGCTGATCTTACGCAGGTGCAGACTCACAATCAACCCGAAAAAGTGAAGACGCATACCCCCGGGCTATTGGAACAAGCTGGGCATGTGAAGGATGCGACGAAGACCTTTATGACACTATGCCAACAAATGACGACGGAAGCTATTCAGTACGAGAAGTCGCTTGGGATTGAGGCGCGAGGGACCGTGACTGGGGCACTGGGACCATCGTACATACCGTCAGTCACGGCTGCGCCCGGGAACCCGATGCGGGATATGGTATCTCTACCAGAGATTTACTCCAACTTGGGCGTGGATGCCGGCACAGGCGCTCTCCGGGATATGAACACGCTAGGCCTGCAAGTATCCAGCCCGCCCGCATCGCAGATCCAGCCACATGTTGACATGATGGGTATGTCTGTGCCTGGCGCACAATTACTTGCCACGATGCCCTGGCATATGTTCCCTCATAGCACCGGAGAAATCGGAACCGCTGGCCCTATGGCGCTGGGGGCATTTGATGCTATGGTAAGTGATAATTGGACAGGGACACTTTGTTGGCAGCGCGAGGGGGTCTGGGTCCAGGCGCAAGCTCTGGCGACTGAACCAGTTCGCAACTCGTGTGTATACTTTTTCATAATATTTCCAGTGATCGAAGACTTACGTTCATGCACTGGTAGAACGTTATCGACGTGGCCAAAGCTTTTGCAAATTCAACTTGTTAAGACAGCAATATTCACGCTCGATATTCAGGCGTGGATCCAAATGACCAATGCCCCGGTGACACGGATCAAGTGCGAGCTTGGAGTGGACAGCCACGAATTTGACGACCTAGTCAAGTCACTGAGAAATGGCGGCGGGGTAAGTCGCTGGAGTCCACGCCAGCCTTCGCCCTCTCACTTTTAAACTGTAGTACGCACTGGCGGGTTGGGAGACCGAGGGAAGGCACCGGGCGCGACTGCTCCTCGCCCCGCTTAACACGCATCTGCTCTGCGTTGCATTCCCCGTCTCTGGCATCCTGGCGCTACCGATGTCCCGACTGCCGCGGACAGACCGCATCATGAAGCGCCGCGTGCCCCCGAGCTCTCGGGTGTCACAGTCGTCCCCACGAGGGCCTCTGCCTAATCCGGTGGTCATGCTTCCTCCCCCCGGACGACCGTACCTTGAGGCGGTGCAGAGTACGCGAACTCTACAGCAGGCTGAGCCACAACGATGGACACAACTGCAAGCGGGCCACTACACCCGTGACCCTATCTTTCCCCATGCGGGCAAGGCGATTTCGTTCACGCCGGTTCGTTCAATGGTGCCGCTGCATCAGCAGGCTGATACCCAAGTGTCACTACAGCAGCCAGAAGCACAGCAGAGCTGGCAGGTTGCGTCGCTGAGCATGCTGAGCGCTGGCAGCGAAGTGGATTTTTGGCGGACCGACGCCGACGCAACCGGCTCGATGGTCGACTCGTCCGATGGCCTCGGCTCTACTCTGCCCGTGGAAGGGACCAGCCCTTGGTTCGGTATTGGTGGGAACAAGGCGATTTACGACATCAATGACGTCTACGGTGATGCCGGCACTATCGAATCGAGTGCAGATTCAGCCTTGGGCCATGAATCTATGATTGTGGTCGGGACCTATGCGACGCGTAGTCCTAGCATCGACTTAGAAGCAAAGGAAGACTTCGACATCGAGAAATATGTGGATTGGTAAAGGCAACGGAGACAGCTAATAGAATTTGACCTAAGGATGATTGATTATCGTATACTGTCTGTCATTCGCACGACATGGAAAGAGTATTTTGATTCAGGAATGTCGTTTGTCGCTTAATGACGCGTCAAACGCAGCGGTGGTTGACGAAACATATGCAATGGTACAATGTGAACAGCCAGTGGGCTGGGTACGTGCTAAAAATACAGTCCGAGAGTTTTCCTTCTCCAAACCTTTGCCCCCGCGTGGAGGTTACTCATTGTGAGGGCATACTAAAGTTCCCTTCCGTACCTTGTATCTTCTCGTGGTCGGCGAGATTGGCTTGAGACTCATAAACTGTGATGATGGGGTCTTGCTTGCGCTGGCGTAAAGAAGAATTGTCAAGAACATGGATGTGGTATCGTGATGGGGATCCATAGAAGGGAGGCCTTACCTCGCTCCATTGGCCAAGGAATCCGATGTAATAGATCCGAGTCGTCTCGGCACCTTGCGATGCCGGGAAGAATAACGTTATGATAGACACATTAGGGAACTTCGCGGGCCTGCGAGAAAGGGTTGTTGGACGTAAGCCACGGAAAGAGCACGTTTGCAGATTTAAAATTAAAAAAAAAGGGATGGGCGATGACCATCAAGGAATGCGCGTTGCTTACTTCAACGCGTACTCTCCAACTTCGCGTCCTACCGCGACATCGAACTGTTGCAGAGGTTCCTTGTCTTGGACGTCCGAAAAATCAAGATTGTCGATGTTCGCGAACTGGGCTGGGACATTAGCGTGCCCCAATCGTGGACAGAACCGGGTGAGGTAACGTACGAGTGCTACTTTGGCAGGCGTCTGGTCTCCAGGTCCAGATTTGAGTAAGAGCGAGCGCAGCTTCACCGATCCGGTGAACGGGATGCGTATGATGCTGCCTCCAGTTGTGAGCTCCGCGGGAAGACGGTGCCACATTATGAGTCGTGCGACCTACAGTTGTTCGTCTGCATCCGACTCGATGTACTGTGACAGGTCAAGGTAGACATAACCGCGTGCCCTTTTTTTTTCTCGCTCATGGGCATATACTCACCACTTGCTCATCCAATCGCTCGTTCCAAGGTTTGATTACTTGCTTGCCCTCACTGATGGAGTTCAGCGCGACGACATTATCGCGGTCTATATGCACGAATACATTATCGGAGGGTCCACCGCTATCTGTGTGACCTTGCGTATGGTCATGGCCATGTGCGTGATCGCCGCAGTTATGGTCGTGGTCGTGGTTGTGCGACATGGCTCTGAGTAAAGTAAACGAGAAACTCCGAGTTCATTTGGTAAATGAATCACGTGGTTCGTTGATTACGTACTCAACATTTCTGCGTTGTCGAATCCGAGTCGACTCAGAGCCTACTGTATAGTACATTATATCATGGTGAGTATTTCATACTGTTGTATACATCTATCGAGGATGTATTACTCGTAATTTGCGTTCGACTGCCGTCACCCTCACACCAGAGGGACACAAACGCCTATGTGTCCTGAGGGTAATGGTATGAGACAATCCGTCATTTTTCTGATCTTCCCTCCCTTTCTTCTCTCCCTAACATATGACCTTTGTACTGATCTCTTCAGTTCCTAGGTAGAAAGGGAAAAAATTGAGATTCAGGACTACTCAGGAAGGACCCATGTAATTTCTCAGTTCTCACGTCACCGTCTCGTGATGAATAATGCTAGGTCTTTCGTACTTGTGTGCAAAATTACAACCGCTTCCGCATGCTTTAACAGAACACCAAAGACCTTCTTATCTTGGGTCCATACGTCTGTCCTCCCAAGAACATGGCATTGGCAGAACTATGTACTACCACAAATCAGGTCCCCCGAATCAATAGCAACTTAGGGATGAAAAGCCGCTCTATGACGACGAAAGCTTGCTGCTTTCCAGAAGCAGAAAATTTGAATAAGATGCACAGGATCCCGAGTACCAGGACGTGAATGCGATGATGTTGATGAACAACACCACGCACACAAGCGCTTTGCCATCAAAACCTGTGTAACCGGACATCTGTGCGTGATTCACTGTCAGCTCGGCGATGCAGGTCAAATCTGATGACCTGATAGTTTTTGTCGCTATGATGGCGACATAGTAAGGCTGTTGTATGTGGGTGGAGGAGGCTGGGGGCTTGAATCATACCGTTTTGAGCGCGTGAGTGTTATGTGAGCGGATGATGCCGTGCCTCAGAACTCAGAAGGTATTCCTCCGCACGAAATTAGACTTGTATCCTATACCTTGGTGGAAGCGTCGTAATTCCGAGCACGCTTGGGAACAAGGCGTAGTGGTGCCTATTAATGCTGTACCTGCTGTTTCGCCTAGCGCCTGAAGTGCTGACTATGGCTCACAAATTGTTCGTCTCTCGTCCCGAGGATGTAGGTTCAGCCCTCTTTCTGTACCGTGTTTATACCAGGAACAAATCGTCTCCAATACTATGTTTCGGCTTGACATCTTGCTGAATGCAGAGGGTGCCGTCGTGAATCGAGCCCATATAGTAATAGTGCGAGATCCTACAAAAGTGACTCGGTACAACGTATAACGTATACGTATTACGAATGAAACGGTTGCTCGTATGTGCCATCATGGCGTACAACTTGGACTGTGGACGCCATGGGCGATAATCGTATACGTTTCTGGAGTATCGCCAGGGTGAGAACCCTGTGGAACTACCATGCGATGGACCAACCTATGCCCCCCTTGCCAAGGGATCTTCATTCTTAGAAGGTTATTGGGTACTCCTATGACGTTTTCAGAGAATCCATCTTCATACAGTGCCAACACAAGTAAGCGTCCGCGTCCATCGCTACCAGAACCAGAAAGGGCGAACTTACCCGGGGACGTACTGCTGAATGTCGATTAAGCTGTGTCGTGCCTCGGTACTCGTGTACAGCTTGGATTCACTTCCGGTTTCAATCGCCTTCGGCGTGATTTTCGAATCTTGGAAAGCGACCAAGGCAAACGCAATATCGATGGCGGTCGCCTCTACTAGGGATGTAACCCGTGAGATTATGCCAAAATTAATTCCGTATACGATTGAGGTCCCCTAGAAAAAACCGAAACGGGCGATGGTCCTTCCATAGCTTATCGTAATGA
>WNFC01017756.1_pt1 | contig 17102 bp, 19 predicted proteins | sample 5400541 | NCBI WGS metagenome assembly WNFC01 (sample SAMN13153342, study PRJNA577476) | soil metagenome | isolation source: 120 cm saprolite under Douglas fir tree site 2 hole 2 replicate 1 | place: USA:California | collected 2015-04-18
AAGCACATCTCGCCAATCTCAGACCTCATCTTTGTATCATACCAGTAATGTCTCAGCCCCCATCCTCAGCTTTCACATCCAGCCTTTCATCCTTCGAGGTACAGAATGATCGTCCTCAGCAACAGCAACGCAGTGCAGTTGGATGGTACCCCTGCGTCAACGGCTGGTCCTCGCCAGATGAATCATCGCTGCTGGCGGAAGTCTCAAACTGTCGTTCGGATTTCTTTCCTCGAAATAACAATCTGCCCTTACGGCGTATGGGAGACGTGAATCCGGGGAAAGATTGCGTCCGCAGGCGCGTCAAGAAAGACGCGTTCGTAGGTGATGAAGGCTCGGGCTCTGCTGGTTGTGGTTGTGAGGGGGCCACCCACCCTTCTGGTGCATCTAGCGTCCGCGTGTCAAAGTCGTCATCGTCGCTCGCCTCAACCATGGATCTCTTCCCACGGCTGATACTATTCTGGTGGTCCACAGAAGTTGGTGGCAATGGATCTTTGGATATACGGCCGGAAGGACCTTGCTGTGCTCTCTTCGTTGCCTTCCTACCAAGGTATATTTGACGCTCCAGGCGCATACGATTCTCGATCATGTGTAACTAAGAATCAGTGAGCAGTAAGATCGATAGCACTTCGGTAGGTCACGAACCTTGGGCCAAGTCACGAATTGACCTACACGCAACATGCGAGCCATTTCTGGGGGGTCGGGATCTGTTAAAATGCGAATCCAATCCTGTATCGAAGGACGCGTGAGCTGCATACGACTGTTGAAGAAAAAGAAGAGACCATGAAGCGTGTCCTCGGCCATATTCTACGGGTGAATGAGCGTTAAACCCTGGACGATTGCCGTAGCAAATGGCTCACGTTACTGCCCCGTCAAATCGTTGGAGGAAAACGCTAGACCAGTCCGAACCAAGCAGCTCAGGCAAAAGGTCTAAATCGCGAATCACCTGAAGCACGCTCGACTTGTTAAACCCAAGAGAGAGAATCGAAGAGACGAGCCTTGAAATTCTTTGTGAGTTCCAACTTGAGCCATTGTTCGGCAGCAGAAAGTAAAAAGTTTCCCCGCCAGCCTGGACAGGAAATTTTAATCGGGCGGCAACTCTAAGCAAGTTAATTGTACCTTTGTTCTTCCTATGGGCTACCGGTTTACCTGCAGACCCCCGCGGAGCAAAGAAGAACAAATGCACATGAGGATTCGCTTGTGCAACGACAGGGTGTGTGACTTCGAGGGTGAGAATGAGTCAAAATTATATGGGAAACATCAACTCGCCGCCTACCATTGAAGAGGAGATGTAAAGACTGAAGGGGAATGTCTACTCTGCAAGGGTCGTAAGCAATGGAATTCGGAAACCTTTGGAGATCGACTGACCGTAAAGACCCGTCTTTGAATTTACTCCCCCAATTCCAAGGTACCAACCGGCCACTCTTCAGCTTTTGCATCAGTACTACCGGATTTAAGATGCCCGGAACGGCGGCCGTGGCAAGCATTGCGGACCAAATAACGGTGTCAGGAGCAGTGATATAATTCAGCACTTTGGTAGGCCTGCCAGTCGTTATAACGATGCAATGGGTACGCAAAACATAGCCTTACGAATGGCGGTCAGACGGAACTACTGAGATGTTGAGCACGCGACCTGTCTTGTTGTAGGCTTCTCGAAACGTCATTGATCCTAAAGTGAACCAGCACGCCTGGATAATTGATAAGATCCGGAAGAGAGCGTAAGGATAGTTCTACCTTCCGGGCCCAGTCGACAGAATCGAATCTGGCGCCGGTTGTCCAGAATCGAGTGGCCCAGACGCGCAGAGGCTCCTCGCAGGCATTGATTCTGTCGGCAAGCTCTGGGACAAGTGCCTCTCTAAGCTCGTCGTCTGTATGTGTGCATGTCATTGCGGAGATCAGGGCGCCGGCCGATGTTCCTGTTATAATCCGCGGGAGAAGTTTTGCCTCCAGAAAGGCCTTGACAACACCGAAGTGGTCTACGGATCATGTCATGAACCAATTTTGCTCGTCTGTATTCCCTGAATCTTACAATATGCGAAAGTGGCTCCACCAGAAAGACAGAGAGCAGTGAGACCGAGATTGGTATTTGCGTTCTTAAAGAACCGTTTTTTCTCCTCGTTGGATAGAAGTGGAGTTTCGCGAATATACGTAAGTGCACTTTCCAGTTCATGGATATACGCTAAGCCCAAGGTAAGTCAAATGATATACTAACGCAACTCGGTGCCTCACATTCTATCAAGTCCTTTGTGCCATAATAGGTCTGAAACAAGTTGATTGTATGCGTTCGAGTACTAGCTCACAATGCGCTCACCTCACTATATAATCTGTGACTTTGTCAATGGAGATCAGTGGAGATCATTATAAAGCGCTGACCTAGGCGATTCAACACCAGCAAAGTTATTGCGAATACAAGTCTCCAAAATTCCGAGCACGCCGCGGGCGTCATTCTTCGCTCGCAACGCTCGCAGTGATTGCTTAACCTAAAAGCGGCACATCCAGGTCAACGCTACGAGAGTAATGACAAATATCCTAACCTTTCGGATTAACCGCCAGTCATAGAATGGGTCCTCGTCGGTCTGTTTCCATTCATCAAAGTCCAGGAATTCGTCGAATACTTCAGCCGCATCCTTCCATTCCTATGCCAGAAGTTAGCGCGAAAAGGCTCCCATAAAGGTGGCGGAGACCTACTTGGTAGGTCCGGGAAGCCCGCAATCGTTTCCTGAGCAAGCCCTTATGTCCGCGCCCTATGGGGAAATGTTATCAACGATCGTTCACAGATTGCATCTAGAGTGGGCCCGACTGACACGCCATGAGCCATTCCTTCGCGTTAACCACTTGGCGGATTGCCACATAACAGCCAAATTCACATGCAATGAATAAGGAGATCAAGAGCTACATCCGATCAGCATATCCGAATGTATGAACGAGATCAACGAATGTGTACAGACCAGCAACGGCCATCGTAGAAGGATAAACGACCACTCTTGTTTCTTAGTTGGTGGACCTGTCCCTCTTCTCCGTCTTATGTATTGTGAGGAGCAGTGCAATTTTCGAATAACGGAAGACGAACCTCTTGACTTTGATATTGACCGGAGCAAAGTCTGACATAGCAGACACCTTGCGTATTCGCGCAGTACCAGAGGAATAAGTCGTTATCGGGCTGCCGGGTATTGAAGGACTTGACACTGCATAATCGACGATTGACCTGTCGTCGGCCATAAGAGCCTCCTCGAAGGCTCTCATATGCCTGGAACGAGCCTACCGTCAGTCGAAAAGTCCGCTCAGCCACATATTTTGAGAGGGACATACTCTTCATCGACGTAGGGCAACTGCTCATTCTGTCTGTAGACATGGTTGGAGGTAGAAGGGAACGGATAGATTCGTTGCGAGTCGGTATAGGACATTATACAACCAGGGTGGAACTATAAAGAGTGTTGAGTGTCGAGTGTCGAGAAGCAAATGGATACAATACAATAATTTGGAGCGAGCTATTCGGCCGGATGGGTTTAATGTCTCATTTCACTCACGTGACATTGGCTAGCAGCGCCAGCAAACTCACAGGAACCTTTGATGCCCACAAGGAAACCCTTTTCAGTTACAATACATTATATATTCCTGTGCGCCAGTTGGCGCAACGTCGGTGAAAACAAAGTAAGTATCGTGCGTTGGCCGGTGGATGCTAAGCAGCTCTCGGTCAGACCTCGGCCCGATGTTCGCGGTACTGGCGATCGGAATCGCAAAGTATAATCGATATAATCTCGCAAGTTGCGTCATCTCCTCATCTGCGCCTGCCGATTACTGGCGTTAGCAAGCGCACGGGCCGGTGTCTCGTCCAATGTCTTCATTGAGCGCGTTTGAACCACTGGTTCAAAGTTGTTTGTCCGATGGCGGCCACCATCTGTCTTACGTCCTCTTTCTCCACCATACATTTATACCGCACGAATTCCTTCATCGTTCCTGCAGCAACAGGGGTCACGCAAACGAAGACTTTCGTCGCAATCAGATGCTCGAAGGCCTGGTAGCGGCTTCTGGTCAAAAGCGTCTTCTTGAAGGGAAATGTGCAGGCGAGCCGCTTACCGTCATCAAAATCTCCTTGCTGCAGCGCACCATGCCAATACTACCGCCATCAACTTGAACAGGAGCAGATTGAGACGTCCGGACCTGTTTCTGAAAGGAGTCATGCAACATCTCAAATGTAACCGACTCGTGTCCAGCCGTGCCAGCATGGACAGACGCGATAAGAAGGCATGCCGCAGGATAGGACAGATCTGAGCAGATGTCAATGCATCATCAGAATCGACTGGCGAGACAAACGCACTTGAGAGAAACGGAAAGGGTGCTGGGTACCTTTGAGTGGTGACTGCAGCCTTAAGCTGTGATGCATTTGGCAACGGAGCTGCCGGAGATATATTCAACACAACTCCCATCTGAGCATAGATATCAGGAAGAGATTGTCCAATCAAACTGAGAACGACGCGCCAGAATTCTACTCAGCAAACGGACGTCCTTTGCCAAACTGTACGAGTCAGAGAGTGCCGTTTGGACGGAGCGGTCACTGAGGAACTTCTCCACAGCTGTTGCCCACCACGCCTCCCATTCTTCGTTAGGTGGGCTAGGCTTGACAGTGAGAACATTCCTCGCAATTGAAAACCAGTCATCCAGCGTTGAAGGTCCGGCAGTGAGGAACATGCGCCCGGAGAATCGACTCTTCACACGCTTCTCCAGCAAGTTGATGGTGTCGACCCGCGTTGTGACACCAATCACCGCGATGCCACTGCTGTCTTTTCCGGCACGGCAGCTCTGCACGGTATCGAGGAGGCAATAGAGCAGCGCCTGGCGGCCGTGGATGGCGAAGAGGTCAAACGACTCTAGTATCAGCACTGTGGGTCGAGTAAGGGTCGGTAGAGCTGAGATCAATGTTGGTAAGTAGGATGACGGAGGGAGTGGGATGATAGGGTCAGAGGCTTCAGCAGCATGCTCAAATTCGTCGTCCATGTGTAACCCCGTTTCGATGTCAAACGATCGTCCGGTCTGTTTGGATAACTGTCGCGCTATCTCACGCAAAGCTAGCCGGTCATTATGCTGGACATGCCCAGATAACCGGATGATAATGGGCTGCGATGAAAACGAAGCGAGTGCATCGTCTAGAAGCTAGAAGAGACAAAGATGTTATTAAACAGCGCTAGTATCAGGAGTGTAGAAACTCGCATAAGATTTCCCGCTCCCACGGGGACCAATGAGGAGGCAACTATTTCCTTCGCCACGCTCTAGCGTTCCGGTGAGAAGTGCCTTCAGCTGCTCCAGTGCGACGGCGTTTGTAGAGGGCTCTCCGTTCTCGTCCTCCTGGTCAAATACAGCGTTCTTTGGACGAAGCAGTGCATGTAAGATAGCACGCTTCTGGGCATACAGGCATGAAGGTAGGTATCTTGAAGAGCCATCGGATAGACCTGACACTTCTGCATGGAGAGCGGGCTGTACTGACGGCCTTGAAGGACATATCCGCTTGGCGGAGGCAGCCTTTGTAGGACTTGAAGATGGCAGTGGAGACGGAGAGGGCCTCCGAGTTATCCTTGCCCGGGTGGGGGTTGGCGAGGCAGGGCTGGCAACGGCTTTTGCTGTAAGATGTTTCGGTGTCCGAGGTGCTGGCGACAAAATCTCTACGAAAACGCGAGGTAGTTGAGAGGCCTTGGTAGGGGACTTTTCTGATCCTTTCCTGTTGGTAACCTTTTTGTTCGGTAATAAAGCTAGTTCATCCTCAGACTGGTCGTCCTCCCGGTCAGAAGTGAGGGCCCGGTTCGGTGGCCTTGAGTTGACCACTGAGGACACTTTGGTTTGAGACCGAGTCAAACGCCGGTCTCTATCTTTTCTCTTCGGCGTTGAAAATGTGGTAGATTCGGGAGGAGGTTTTGGGCCGGGGCTCTTGACGGTCGATGTGGGTGACGCGTGCACACCTCGTGTCGGGGGGTTCGGGAGGGCGGTTGAAGATGAGAAACTGGCTGCAGTCGCGCGCGTACATCGCCTCGTGGCGGTGGGCTCGTCTTTGTTCTGAGTGACGGAAGCTTTACGTTTTGTAGGCATGTCTGTTCGGGTTTGAGGTGGAATTTGGTGAATGATTAATGATTGTCTGTGCGTTCACGGCCACGTCGCGTCAAACAGTGAAGCTGATCGAGGCGCGTACTGTCACATGTGACATTTCATCATCATGATTTCCGAGACACTGCATCTTTGCTTCCGCTGCCGCTGTGCATCCTGTGCTGTGCCCCCATCTGTTCTGAATTCTGAAGTGAAGGTCCTTCGAATGGGAATTACAGGGTCATGTTCTTTTTGGATCTGCAGTGCCTTGTATTCTGACGCCGAAAACCCCAGACTCGCGCGGTGGACGAATGCGCCCACGAATGGCTTAAATCTTATAGATGAAAATATACGACAAAACCACAATGTCTGCACGCTTCCAAAGGCCTTTGAATGTTCGCTAAACTTCAGGTCTTATTTTCAGGGCCAGATCCGTGGCAAATGGCAATTGTCGGCAAGATCCTATCGCTCGGCCCTGGGGGCCATCCATGGATCAACACATGAGCGTTCGATGTGCTTGCTCACTATGAGCGATAATGTATTCGTCTTATTAGAAGACCCATCTGCGCCCACTCGAGCCTATCTAGCGTACCACGCGAGCCAGTCAGAAACGGCGATCGTGGAGCCAACCCACTACCGCAACACATTCCTGACCTTAAGTCCACCTGGTGCACTTGAACAACTACTTTCTCTTCTCCGTGCCCGCTGGCTATCCACAAAACAATCTACCGGAAATGCTGCACAATACAAGCAGACGGCTGCACAGCTGACCGTTGAAGGGATTGTATATGCAATAGGGACAGACTGGATAGTCCGAGCAGGTAACGTCATATTAGCGACCGGCGCGGTCAAGGGCATGTTACTTGAGGTAATTAAGAGACGGGCGCATTGGGCTTGGATGCGTGTTCACACGATCATACAGGCAGAGTATCTTCCCGTACCGACGATGAGTTGTCAAGAGTCTAGCGGGTCGTCGCAGCTTCTTTCGAGCCTTTTACTTTCTGTGCTTCCGAACGTGCGGGGTGCGAAGACCGAGGCGGTGACAATCAGCGACGACCAATGGGAGGACGTGCTGTGGGACCGAGAGGCCGATGGGCAAAGAAGCGGGAAGTGGGAGGGTATTGGCGAGGCCGGAGAAGACGATGATGTCTACGTTTTTCCGGATCATGACGTCCCGGTTCATTCCAAGGGTGATTGGGCGGGCGTAGACAGGGACCGGAGATCTGCCTACCTTATAATCGGCGCTCTCAGGTCGGATGGGTTAATTTGAGTTCGCTGGTTGTGAGGACCATGTGCCATGTGGTACCAGCCATAAAGCGCTCTTGGAGGCTGCGCAGAGTGAATTGAAAAGCAAATTGCAAACACAGAGCCTAGGCGGAATCCGGCTGTGGCTATGGGCAACGACAACTAGGACAGCACCCACATCCACTGTTTCTTCCTCTTCCCCATGGCAAGCCCTACGGATACCGTTCCCCCTCCTGCCTATCAAATGTCCTTGGAAGAATTTGATCAAAAAACATCCCACGCTGTCCAGCTTTCCTCAACCACCACTCTCCCGGTCGACGAGGACGGTTGGCCTATTTATAATGCTGCGGCGTTTGAGGCCGTCGCGGAGAGTTCAGCCCACTCACTATCCGCTTCGTCCTCCGCGGGGATCCTCAATACAGACACATCTAGGTACGAGAGGCAGGGTAATAATCCTTCGCTCGTGAAAGCTCTACCTTCACCCCTCTCCATGAAGGTGTGATCCCCGTACTTGCCTTTCTCCCATTCCATCTCTCTGACTCTCTTTATCACAGACCAGATCGTCCGAACGCCGCAGGCATGATCCTCGCCCTGATGACGATTTTGACCCCGAGAACCGTGTCGTGACACCGCCTCCACCGTTCACCCCAACTGGTCCCTCTCTGGATGCGCTTGTCCTATGACAGGTCATATGATGGGCCAGACTCGCAAGCAGCTTCACCATTAGAACCTAGTTATCCTCCCCCGGCCCACTCACCCCCGCCGCCACCTCAAGTGCTTCAACCGGTCGAACCTCTGCGACTTCCGTCCAATCGCAATCGTCATTCGGAATCTCATTTACGGTCCCCATCGAACCCTTACCCTTACAGCCCACCGTCACCGATACCGCAAGATGTTTACCCCAGAACTAGCCCTACCTCAACGATCACACGTGTTGAATTTGACCCACGCATGGCATACTCGTCGAACGGCGTCAATCAAGCAGCTATCCAAGCAGGAGCCACGGCATTTTACAAGCAAGTTGACCCGACTCACTACTATAACGTAGTTACTGACTTCTGTCTATAGTCATGCGGTCGCCTCGCAGCTCGCAACTAGCCCTAGCCCTACAGTAAATCCCCCAACTCAACCAAGTTATATGGAGAGGTATGACTTGGAAGTCTGATAAGAGACGAATCTAACTCTGAACGTGTGCTTCCTAGTAGGGTATCATCACCGTACTCGTCGGCGTTTTCACCAGCGACATCCCGGCCGCAACATACAATGTCGTCGATTTCGCTTCATGACCAGCATGCTTCGCACACACAAAACTTCCGTTTCAACGCACCGGCCATGCCGCCACCTCCACTTCAGCCCCAGTCAACCTCTCCTTCTGGTATGGGGTATCCTCGGTTTCCAAATGGCACCGGTCGTGGGCCATTGCCACCGGTGCCAACATCTAATACACCATGGGGAGGAAATGATGTACAGCTTGTGCAGGATGTCTATGGGCATGATTAAAGTAAAGTTATAGTATCTCTACGGTTCTTTTCTTGGTTTCTTTGGTTTCTGGTTCTGGCTTCAGTCGGTATGGTTGTTGCCCTGTGGGTGATAAGTGAACGATGTATATTGTACAAGTAGCAGTAGAATGATGTAAATTCTCGCGTGTTGCCGGGGTGCCGTTACTCGCTTAAAGAAAGGTGACAACAGCTACAACGACAACCAATCTTGTTCTCTTATTCAAATCCCATGGCCGTGTCTTCTCGCTCCCTGTCTCGTTCTTCGTCCAGGCAGGACATCAAATCGACAAAACCTTCTCAAATCCAGTCTTCCAAGTCCGCAGACTACGTGTATTTCGACAGAACGACCACTGGCTTTTCCGATGATGCGGTGCCCCGAGCTAAAGCCGCGCAGCTCAAGCTCGAGCACTATTATAAGGTAGCAGTAGATGCGGCTATCGAGCGAAATACACGGTTCTTCTCTTCTCCATTTGTCCCGCCATCTTTCACCACTGACAACTGCCTTCAAGGCGCGTCGAGCTCGAGAGGCGGTTGCAAACGGACTCGATGATGTCTGATGAACGCAAGCAACGGCAGCTCACACAACACGGAAAAAAGGAGTCGACCTTTCTCAGGCTCCACCGCACAAAACTGGGCCTTGATGACTTCCGGACGGTCAAAGTAATTGGCAAGGGAGCATTTGGAGAGGTGAGGACCGTGGGCTGTTCACTTTCTCGGCATGCTTGACCAGTATCCAGGTCCGGCTGGTCCAGAAGACTGACACTGGTAAAATTTACGCGATGAAGACGTTGAAGAAGGAGGAGATGTTAAAAAAGGAACAGGTAATAGCCTTTCTTATTCTGACGAAGCCCTTCCAATGCTGATCGTGCCGCGTAGCTTGCGCACGTACGTGCAGAGCGCGACGTTCTGGCCGAATCCAATTCAGCCTGGGTGGTGCAACTCTTTTACTCGTTCCAAGACTCAGCATACCTGTACTTGATCATGGAATTTCTTCCCGGGGGTGACCTGATGACTATGCTCATTAAGTATGACACGTTCTCCGAGGATGTCACTCGCTTCTACATGGCCGAATGTGTCCTCGCGATCGAAGCGGTCCATAACCTTGGGTTCATTCACAGGTCGGCAAACATACGAAACCGGACAACATCCTGATCGACAAAGACGGACATATCAAGCTGTCAGACTTTGGCCTGTCGACTGGATTTCACAAGGACCATGACTCTAGTTATTACCAACGACTCCTCGAACAAGCCAATGGCACAACGGCCCCAGTATCGGCGGCACAGGCAGCGCGGAACAGCGTGATGGTGAACGCCATCAACTTGACCATGACGAGCAAAGATCAGATTGCAACATGGAAAGCGAATCGCCGAAAGCTGGTGCGCGTTGTGGTCTCGTTCACACGTTCATAAGGAGTTCACGAATCCACGCTAGGCCTACTCGACCGTCGGAACGCCGGATTACATTGCACCGGAAATCTTCCTGCAACAGGGCTATGGTCATGAATGTGACTGGTGGTCGCTCGGCGCAATCATGTTCGAATGCCTCATCGGCTACCCACCGTTTTGCTCCGAGACGACCCATGAAACGTACCAAAAAATCATTCACTGGCAAAATCACCTCGCGATCCCTGATGATGTTCATCTGAGCGAAGAGGCAGAGGACATGATCTACAAGTAAGTTCTACTTTGGAGGGCATCACAATTCCAATGCTGAACTTTCTCCGCCACTGTTACAGGCTCATCACCGGCGCTGATCGGCGAATGAACGTTGAGCAAATCAAGAACCACCAGTTTTTCTACGGTGTGGACTGGCCCACCATTCGGCATATTGATGCCCCATTCGTACCTCGCTTACGGTCCATAACCGACACATCGTATTTCCCTGTCGAGGATCTCGAACAGGGTGGTGCTGACGAAGCAGCAGGTACTGACGCTAGTGACTCGAGCAAGGACCTCGCATTCCTTGGGTAGGCCATGTTTCTCCTTCCCATGGTCTTTGCTCCGTGTTGACTCGTCCCTAATAGATATACCTTCAAACGTTTCAACATCTCCAATGGAGCGTAGCTCTACTCATCGCTGGCCTGTCTCTCCAGCAGCTGGCCTGCCGCGAAGGCAGCCTGATGGTTCTGATCTAAGAATATTAATTATCGCTAGTCATACATATTTCTAGACTGCACCCGTATACCCCATTCTTCGCTTTCATATAGGGTTCATTGTCGAAAAAAAAATCACACCAGGAGGGAATTCGGTCGTATGGCGTCCGTTTGCCATTATTCCCCAAGGAGTATACTGTTACTCATAACCAACTCAACTCCCCATTGGTCGAGATCCAGAATTACCAGATGGCTGTCCATCAAGCCGTCGCCAAGGACGTAGCGAAGGGCGCATCTACAAAATAAACCCGAAAAAAAAAAGAACATTAGAAGGCGCGCCACCGCCGCAGGGCCGAAGACAAGAAAAAAAAAAGGAAGATGGGGTTATTCGATCGAATTATGGCAACGCACCATCTCCACGAATACGGGGAGCAGCTCGGGAATCTTCTTGAGCTGCGGAGGCTTAAGCGCGTTGGACGCCTGCTTGTCCCTCACTTTCGGCGTCTGAGGCGATTTCCGGTTCTGGTCCGTGCTGTGCCGCTTTTGGGCGGTGCTGGCGTTTGATGGCTGAGTGAGCGGCGGCGGCGGTGCCGGGCGGCGCGGAGATGCGCTGGGCGCAGATGGTGGTGATGGTGGTGGAGGTGCGGGTAATGGCTTTGATAGGAGGTCGGCGGTGAGTGGCGCTGCTGATCGGGTCTGCGCGATGGACGGCGGCAAGGGAGGGACGGGGGGAGGGGGAAGCGGTGGCAGCGGTGGTGCTTCTGCGTTGTTTGACGGCGATGGGCGCGTCGGGCCGAAGGTCATCGATCGTGTCTTGCGCAGTGTCAGCGATAGCTTGCGGAGACGGGAACCGGCAGAGGAAGGGGGTGCCACGGATGGCGCGGGCGTTTGGGATGACGGCTTAGCGGGGGATGGGAATGCCAAATTCGGTTGCGAGGGGGGGACGGCCTGAGGCTCCTGCGCGCGCCGTGGGGTCGTGTTCGGTAAGGATGGCCTTTGACTGCTCTCTGCGGACTGGGACTCCTCGTCGTCAGTGGCGGACTCAAATTCACTACTCGACTCGTAGCTGTCGTCCGAGTCGTCCTCTTCTTCGGCCGCTACGTCCAGCATGTCCGTCCTCATGAGGTCACCAAAGCTGACATCACGCACAACTCCGTTCATGATATTTCGTGCGGTCTCGTCGTCTCCGCCCATGTCTGCGCCCCCAGCTCTTCCAAACCGACGACGCAGCTTGCTCTCGTGGGCAACCTTCAACTTGTAGTGATAGAGTGCCACTTGGTCAATTTCGGACATGATTTCTCCGCGTTCATCGCCGGTATGTGGAAGAATAAATTCGAGGCCGATGGCTTCGCCGAGGCCCTCGCGGACAACATCGAGAAAAAGCTCAACCCAACGCATAAGCCCAGAAAAAAGACCTTCGCCTTTGGAATGGACCTTGTGCACAAAATAATAGAAGGACTGCTCGTGTCGTTCGATTAGATCAATAAATATTTGGACAGTCTGCTGAGGGTCTTCTTGGCTGACTAGCATAAAACTTTGTCAACTGCACCAGCACAGTGCAAGTTCAACGTCACATACGCTCTTCAGTTGCCTCCACTGTCTTGATGAGGTCGTTTATGAAACTCTGGAGGTCGCTGATAGAATCGGCGATGCTTGCAGCCCTGTAAACCTGCGCTAAAGGGGAGTAGAATATTGTTATAATATCTTTCATCAGGTCCGAAGTTGTGCCCTGCATTGAGGAGAGCTCTCCATCAGCTGATGAATACGCGGTCACGTCTGCGCACCTCGAAAATCAGAGATATAAGTTGTTCTTTTTCTCTCAATCGGGAGTATAGCTTGGTTAAAACGGTCAAATCCTCGAAAAGCCATGCATCCTCATTCGGTGGGCCGTCATCATCATCCGAGTCCGCCAAGGACTCGCGAAATTTCAGATATTCCTGATGTGCCCGATGTGATCGAACAACCCGTTGCATCTGGGCGCGCGAAAGGGTGGGCTCCTCCCCAGAACGGAGGACTGCGGCGAGGACATGTATATTCTCCCTAACTGTGATGAATGGACGGATCAACTCTTATGTGTGTCGTTGAAGTGATATAACTATACCGGAGTCGCTTTTATAGATGGCCTGGATTTCACTGGGCGCATACACGAATTGACGGACTTTCTCGCAGATAACAGGATCGTCGACCTTATCCTTTACAGCCTCGATGTCCTCTTCGAGGGATTTCACTTCTTCGTTGAGCGAACTCGTGAACATACTACAGGATATTGGCGATCGAGTCATGAGAATGGCATATCCACGCACCGTTGAAGCAGACTTCGACCGCCGAAGGGCTGTGCCAGGAAAAGGTCAAGAACGCCTAAGCAAATCGGGAATTGGTACGAAGGTAGTGCGAAAGAGAAGGGGCGCACTTCGAATCATAGCGACTGGATTGCTGATTTTTAATGCAGCTTTAAGCATAAAGTATGGCATGAAGCCATGTATGCGCTTCAGTCCAGCAAGTGATTCGGACGCATCGTCTGCGGCTACGAAGTGATGGAAAACAGTAGAAGCCATTCTTAAAGAAATATAAGTGTGGAGCCGCTTCGTCAATGATAGCTCACCAACGATATTCTCCCCCACTCAATGACTGCCAGTAAGTCGGGTGGAAGGTCAAGCACGCTGTCTGTTGTCCTTATGACCTCAAACATGCGTGTCAAACCATCTACAACGCCGTCAGACATGCACCACATGGAATGCAGGACAAGTATATATTGACCTTTACCGAGGATATCGCCCTTCAAACCTTTAACCAGGCCCCGTAGTGAGTCAACTCGAGCGGAAACTTCCTTGGCAAATTGTTTGCGTCCTTCATCCCGCGTTCTATCTGCCTCTTCGCGACGCTCAGCATCTTCGAACTCCTCGTCCGTCAGAGCGGTGGGGTCTGAGAGCAAAAACGACTTTATGACGGGAGATGACGCAACGGTTGCTGAAGACATCAGCGCATGGAGATACGCTCTCAAAGTCAATCGGTTCTTCTCGCGGGCAAGTCGATGTGAAGGTGGGGCACTAGGAACCGGGGATGGTGGCCGAGAGTCATTGATTCTAGGCGCCGGGAGTTCATAGGAGGCTGAAGTGTTGCTAACTGTGGGACTGAGGGGCGCTCGTGAGCTGACGTATGTACGATCTTTCGCAGGAGGCGGCCGAATTTCTTCGTCTGGGTAAGCTTTGCGTAGCTGAGTTGGACTCTCAGTGTGAAAGGGACATTGGTGAGTTACGAAACTCACCTCGTTATACAACGTCCTAAAGTCTCCATATCTACGGGAAACGTACACATCCTTGAAATGTGATCGCCGGATACGAATGATAAACTCCTGCAAGCGCAGTCAAGGCGGAGGGGTGCGTGCAAATCATGCGAGCGTACCTCGTGAGCTTTACTCCTAACGCGCCCCCTGTCAACCTGCGTTCTCACACAAACTACATTGACCTCGAAAACGTCCGTTTTCTTCATCAGCCTGGCATGACGTTTGCGCGCTATCATCTCTAGCCTGTCTAGGTCTGACTGACTTAACCGCACGATCTCCTCTTTCTCCACGGTCTTGACAGCATAATTAATGAACAATGAAAAGCTGCGTTCGGCCTTGGAAACGAGTTTTGTGGTGCCTGTTTTTTCCACCGATTCATCATCGAGAATGGGAGTAGAACTGAGGTTCCGGGAGAGTAGAGAAAAAATGAATGGCTGCACTTTGTCTGGGAAGAAGTTCTTAGGAGCGGAGGCCAGGAAGGGAAATGTAAGGACGAATTGACGAAAAAGATATCGCAAGAACGGCAAGTCTATGGGAGGGGCATCCGTTGGAGGTGGAGAGAAAGGGGGTCCGAGATATGATAGCGTAGATGCGGTGGAATTGTTGGCTGCGGAGGTGATAGCCTGTATTTCCCGAGTAAATTGAAGCTGAATAAGAGATTTTTTGAGATAGTGGGCCCTTATTGGAGTGAGTTCGAATGGATCGTGGGCAGGAGAAGGGGCCACGTCTGACGGCATCGTTGTAGAGCAAAACGAAAGCGAATTTCAGGGAAAGGAGAGCGAGAGCATATCAACGGCATAATCGGACCGGATGATCCGTTTATCAAACGATTACAATTAATATGTTATCGGGTCAGGGCACATACACTCTTTCACCATCGTAAGTCCTGCCGTTCTCATCTAAAAGCCTCTTCAGCCGAACGGCGACCCTTCTAACCCCTTCTCTACACTCATCCAACCCTCTCCAATTCCCCGCCACACTCCAGCATTCCGAACATGCTTTGGATGCCGCATTCACCGTTTCTAGCTCCAGTTCCCCACGCGTGTGGAGCGCAGTGAGAACATCTACGAGCCGACTAAGCCCCGCGCTCCACGAGGCGATCCCGGTGGTGGGATTCATGGTCGTATCTGAGACCAGGTATGAGGATGAAAGCCCTAGGCACTGCCGAAGCGCGGCTTGGTCAATGGTCGACGACCTTCTCGTCATCGAGTTTAACACTTCGAGCACATATGTTTCATAGTTGGTTGGTTGCGTCTGTTGTTGTGCTGGCTGTGATGACTATCATATGTTAATTATGCGCAGTACATCGTTCACTTTTGCATTTCGCTTACCTCCATGATAATGTTTGTCACCACCGCCGAGGTCTTGCTACAGTACTGGTTGGATACAAGTGCGGACGCTATGAGGATTTCTACTGCTTTCTCTGAATGATTTACAGCCAAGTTATATCTGTGATTGTAGTAGGTGACGTCCGTGCCGCGTTTCGATTCAAGCCCTTCATCGGATCGCGTCGAAGATGGGTGATGAGCGGAAGCTAAATCTCGCGCTGCTGTATTGAGGGGCTTGAACAACGAGATACGCGCAAAGAACGGTCGGAGCGCCAAAGGGCCAAACCGAGTCACGCGAAGGTTTCGTTCCGGGTTTCCTGCTTGGCGCCGAAAAAAGGCGTGCTCTCAAAATTTGAAAATTGCCAGTCGGTCTCGTCGTCGAATCGCGCCCTCGTCTCGTCTCGGCTCGGCTGTTTCTCGGTCCGTCTGCCCCTCCCGTTCAAGTTCAACCCACACGAAAATCACAGGTGGTCGTCCTACTTGGTCCGTCTTGGCGCTCGCCTGGTCTTTCGATGAAATGCGTGCTCTCCGCGTGCCTCCTCTTTGTTATTCTTCATGTCCCTCTCAAGTCGGTTGATATATCCTTTCGCCCGGGTCTAACCATCGTCCGGCTGTACAGACCAAAGTCAACCGGGATGTCCGTCGCTCTTGCCAGGCACATGTTCCGCTAAGTGCCTTTTTGGAAATTCTGCACGCGTGCAACGTTTTTACGGTAGGTGTGCCCGTCACGCGTTCACAGTCGGACAATTGCGGCAACTTATTCAAATTCTTTTCCTACTATCCCCACGTTGCGTTGCCCCTACACTGCGTAGCCAACCAATTGTTGACCTTCTACTCCTCCCCTGCCTCCTCTCTGTCCGATCGTCCTGGCGTGTATATGCCAGAAATACGAATACTAGGTTCTTCAGGAGCTCCCAGCAGCGTCGTCGCGTCAAATAATGGGTCGAAAAGGCTAGGTTTACCCAGGCGATAGCCGTGCCAGGTACTGAAGAGGTCTACCCCCACTGACCACCTCGATTTCCGGCGTGATAGGTACCCTTGTCGACACGTTGGCCAGTTAGGCCGCCTCTTTTTCACAATAGCCGTCTATCATCGCCTCACGTGCAGGCGGACATTCGATGGGCACCCGGCTGGACGCTATCGTGGAATAAAAATGGTGCTGTATTTCTCCATTTGTCCTGGTTCAAAACAGCGACCGTATCAAACTATGGTAAGGACATTCTCGTTGGAATGCTGACGGTTATCACGAGGACTGCGAAGTGTCGTACAAGTTGCGTGTTATGGGATGGTAGTTTCCCACGAGCCGATGGTGCGTCCTGCGATGAACAAGGGTTCTGTTGTCGGGGTTTTTAATTCATGGGAACGGAAACGACCCAGATAACACGAGTACCGGCATCTTGGTTGAAGGCACACAGAAGACAAGGCACGACGAGTGATATTTTCCACTGTCGTCTTGGCCCTCCATCTGCCGTGGCACCAAAAAAACGAGGCAGTGGAAGGGATCCATCTTTCGCCAGGGTCAGGAAAAGTCCGCTGGTCTTTTTGGTCACTCCTTTTCGAAACAGGGTGGAACCTCCTAACGG
>WNFC01010018.1_pt1 | contig 17100 bp, 16 predicted proteins | sample 5400541 | NCBI WGS metagenome assembly WNFC01 (sample SAMN13153342, study PRJNA577476) | soil metagenome | isolation source: 120 cm saprolite under Douglas fir tree site 2 hole 2 replicate 1 | place: USA:California | collected 2015-04-18
GCGTACAGCACGGCGCAGGCGAGGACCAGGACGTCGCCCACCCCCATCCCGGTCGGGCCCCCGGTGAGGAAGAGGAGACCGCCGAGCGAAACGACGGTCGCGACCCATGTCCACCATCGGATGGGCGCTCCGAACACGCGGTTCAGCAGGGGGGTGAAGACGACGAACATGCCAGTGATGAGGCCGGCATTGCCCGGGCTGGTCATGGTCAGCCCGGCGGTCTGGGTCAGGTAGCCGGCCGCCAGCACGGCGCCTACCAGCAGCCCGATGCGCAGCTCGCGCCTGGTGGGCAGCCGGCGCACGAGCAGCACCATCACGACCAGGGCAAGCGCGAACCGGAGCTGTAGGAACGGCAGCGTCGGGTACTGTGTGACTGCGTCCTTGACCAGGACGAAGGTCCAGCCCCACACGGCCGTGACCATCAGCAATAAAAGGACGTAGATCAATGCAGAGGCTGTGGGCGCCGTGGCGCATGGAGTACGTCGGCGCCGAGCAGCCTCCGGGCTGCCTGTTCTGCCGAGTCATCGAAAATCCGAACGATCCCGACGCCGACCTGGTCGTGTGGCGGCCGGAAGGAGCGATCGTGATGCTGAACAAGTTCCCCTACAACCCCGGCCACGCCATGGTGGCGCCGCGGGCCCACAAGGCGAGCCTCGAAGAGCTCGACGACGCCGAGAGCCTTGACCTGATGCGTGCGGTGCGGCGCACGTTCACCGTGCTCCGGCAGACGATGAATCCCGACGGCCTCAACGCCGGCGTCAACGTGGGCCGCGCTGCGGGGGCGGGGATTCCCGACCACGTTCACTTCCACGTCGTGCCGCGCTGGAACGGCGACACCAACTTCATGGCCGTGATCGACGACGTGAAGATCGTCAACGAGGCGCTGGGTCAGACCGCCGCCAAGCTCAAGCAGGCTTTCGCCGCCACGTGACGCGGCCCCCGGCGACCGTCGCCGCGACGCGGCCATCGTCGACCACGGTCATGTCGCACAGCTTGCCCGGGCGCAGCGAGCCGGCCTCGTCCTCCATGCCCGCCGCGTAGGCCGCACCCAACGTGTACGCGCGCAGCGCGGAGGCCCGCGTCAGCGCGAGCTCGGGGTGCCATTTCGCGCTCCGCCTCCAGGTGGTGGCCGCCTCGATGCCCGCGAGCGGGTCGGCCGTCTCGACCGGCGCGTCGGAGCCGAACGCAAGCTTGACGCCGGCCTTCTCGAGCGAGCGCCACGCGTAGGCGCTGCCGGTGACCGTCGGCCACTCCGCGTCGGCCAGCTCCCGATCAGTCATGGCGTGGATCGGCTGCATCGAGGCGATGACACCGAGCTTGCCCATCCGCGTGATGTCCTTGGGGTGGACGCACTGCGCGTGCTCGATGCGCGGCCGCCACCTGGTCCACGCCCCGCGGTGCGGGGCCAGCGCGTCGAGCGCGCGGCGCACGGCGCCGTCGCCGATGGCGTGCAGGCACACGTTCAGCTCCGCGCGCGCGCATCGCTCGATGAGCTCTTCGAGGTCGGGCTGCGTGAGCCGGGCCGTGCCCGAACCGTCCAGCATCTCCGCCGTGCGGCTGCCGAGCGAGCCATCCAGAAACGCCTTCACGCCCCAGATGCGCAGCCACGGATCGCCCCATCCCGAGCGGACGCCCATCCGCTCCGCGTGCCGTAGGTCGGCGAGCGGGAGGTTGTACGTGACGCGCACCGGCAGCGGACCGCGCGCCCGGACTCGCTGCAGCGAGCCCAGCGTCCGGGACGTGTCCATCGAGTGCACCGAGGTGAGGCCCAACCGGGCGAGATCGGCCAGCACCCGGGCCATGGCCTGGTCCAGGTCTGCGTCGGACTCGTGGGGTAGGTTTCTCGCCACGAGCTCCATCGCCGTCTCGCGCAGGATGCCGGTTGGCTCGCCCCCGCCGTCGCGGTCGATCACGCCGCCTGGCGGATCCTCGGTCGTGCTGTCGATGCCGGCCGAGCGCAGCGCCGCGCCGGAGACCCACGCGGAGTGGCCGTCCTTGCGCCGCATGAACGCCGGCCGCCCCCCGACGGCCTGGTCGAGCTGGTTCCGGTTGGGAAACGCCGGGTCAGGCCAGAGGTCGTTGTACCAGCCCGACCCGCTGATCCATCCGTCCTTCGGCGCCGCCTTCGCCCAATCTCTCACCCGCGCCAGCGCCGCCGCGCGGTCCGTGGCCCCGCCCAGGTCGACGCTCAGCTTGCGGCCGGCCAGCCCCTCGAGGTGGATGTGCGAATCGATGAGACCCGGCCAGGCCTCGCCGCGCAGCCGGACCACCTCCGCCTTGCGTCCCGCGGCCGCCCTCGCCCCGGCGCCGACCGCGATGATGCGGCCGTCGAACGCGGCGACCTCGGGCACGCAGCCGGCGAACAGGACGGGCTCCACCTCAGAGACCGTAAGTCTTCGCGATGATCTCCTTCATGATCTCGTCGGTCCCGGCGCCGATCCTCGCCAATCGGGCGTCGCGCCACGCCCGCTCGACCGGGAACTCGCGCATGTAGCCGTGACCGCCGAGGATCTGGATCGCGTCGTCCGCCACCTCGCACGCGACCTGGGTCGCCAGGAGCTTGGCCTGCGAGATCTCGCGCACCGGGTACTCGCCCTCGTCCCATCGTTTTGCGGTCTGGTAGACAAATGCCTGGACCGCGGCGATCTTCGTCCCCATGTCGACGAGCCGGTGCTTGATGACCTGGAAGTTCGCGATCGGCTGGCCGAACGCCTTGCGCTCCAGCGCGTAGTCCTTCGTGTACTCGAACACGCGGTTCGCACCAGCGATCGCGCCGGCGGCGGTGATCATCCGCTCGCCCTGCAGCTCCCACATCAGGTTCTTGAAGCCCTCGCCTTCTTCGCCGATCAGGTTGCCGACCGGGACGTGGCAGTCCTCGAACAGCAGCTCTGCGGTGTCCGAGGAGTGCATGCCGAGCTTCTCCAGCGTGCGCGTGACCACGAAACCTGGCGTCCCCTTCTCGATCACGAGAAGGTTGTAGCCGGAGTGGCCGCGCTCCCGGTCGCCTTTCGTCACCACGAGCGCCCACTGGCAGCGCGCCCCGTTCGTGATGAAGATCTTCCGGCCGTTGACGATGAACTCGTCGCCGTACCGCTTGGCGGTGGTGGTGATCCCGGCGACGTCCGACCCGGCGTCCGGCTCGGTGATGGCGATCGCGGCGATCTGCTCCCCGCGGATCGCCGGGGCCAGCCACCGCCGCTTCTGGTCGTCGGTCCCGAACTTGAACACGGGCGGGGTCGCCATCTCGGTCTGGACGGCGACCGCCATGCCCAGCCCGCCGGACGCCGCCTTCGCCATCTCCTCGGACAGCACGATCGCCGAGAAGTAGTCGCCTCCCTGGCCGCCCAGCTCGGGCGGGTAGCGGAGACCGAGGAAACCCAGCTCGCCCATCCGGCGGAAGATCGAGTCGGGGAAGGTCTTGTCCTCCCACTCCTCGAGGTGGGGCTGCACCTCTTTCTCGAGGAACTTGCGGATGTGGAGCCGCAGCTCCTCATGGGCGTCCGTGAAGTACATGCCGCCTGAGTGTAGGCCCGGCACGGGTGGCAGGCTGGTTACGGTATGATTCCCGGCCAGACCTCAGCCGTTTACACAAACATGCTCTGGGAGTTGGAGTGGGCTCTGTAATCAAGAAGCGGCGCAAGAAGATGCGCAAGCACAAGCACAAGAAAATGCTGAAGAAGACGCGATGGGCGCGGCGCGCGCACGCCTAACGGGCGAAAGGTAGGATTAGCCGGCCATGGGCTGGATCATCCTCGGGATCGTCGTCGTCCTGGTCGTCGGATGGCTGATCTTCACTTACAACGGCCTGGTCACAGCACGCAACCGGACCCAGGAAGCATGGTCGGAGATCGACGTCGAGCTCAAGCGGCGGCATGACCTGATACCGAACCTGGTCAACACGGTCCAGGGCTACATGGGCCACGAGCGCGGCACGCTCGAGGCGGTCACCAACGCCCGCGCCAACGCGGTCGCCGCGGGCGCCACGGGCGACCCGGCCAAGATCGGCCAGGCCGAGAACGTGCTGTCGCAGAGCCTGCGCAGCCTGTTCGCGGTGTCGGAGAACTACCCCGACTTGAAGGCGATCTCGGCGTTCACGAACCTCCAGGAAACCCTGACCGCGACCGAGGACAAGCTCGAGTTCTCCCGCCGCTTCTACAACGGCAACGTGCGCGATTACAACACGGCGCTGCAGACCTTCCCGAACTCCCTCATCGCGGGCCCCTTCGGATTCAAGGCGTTCGGCTTCTTCCAGGCCGACGACACCGACCGCGCCGTGCCCCAGGTGAGCTTCAACAACATGCCACCCGCGGGTTCGCCCGGCTCGCTGCCCCCGGCCGCCGGCCCGAGCGGGCCGCCCGCGCCAGGCTCGGCCGGTCCTCCGCCCCAGAGCTAGAGCAAGACCTTACCCCGACCTCGCCCAGTCCGACTCGAACCTCGTCGCGTACGCCTGCACCACCGCGGCGTCGTCCGTCTCGACATCGAGCTCGTGGTTGACCCCCAATCCGCTGAGCGTCCAGTTCGCCGAGCCGAGAATCAGCTCGCCATCGAACAGGCCGATCTTGGCGTGCAGCAGGATTCCCTTCGGCACCGGGTACCACCGGACCTCGACGCCTCCCGCACGCAGCACCGCGTACGAGTGGAGGTTGTACGACTGGTTCGGATCGAGCAGGACCCGCACCGTGACGCCGCGATGGTGCGCCATCACGAGCTCCGCCGTGACCTCGCCGTCCGTCAGCGTGTAGACCTCGGCCAGCACGCGATGCACCGCGCGATTCAAAGCGGCCTCGAGCATCGCCCGGATCTCGGCGCCCGGCGAGGTCTGCCCCACCGGTCCACGCTGCTCGGGTAGCGGCCCGGGATGACCGCCGGCAAACGCCCAGTCCTGGTCGAAGACCTGGACCAACCGCTCTATCTCAGTCGCCAGCCGCGTCTCGAGCACGTAGTCATGGTTGCGATCGCTGTGGCGGCCCCAGTTCATCCCGCCGACAGCAGCTTCCCCGTCCGCGATCAGCAGCTTGACGTGGTCGATCTGGTGCCGCTTGTCATCCACCGGATACGCGCGCTCAGGCACCCGCAGCGCGCCCAGCTGCGCCACTGCTTTGCGGCTCGCCTGCACCGTCGGGTCAGTGATCACGCGCACCTCCACCCCACGAGCCTCCGCTGCTCCGAGCGCGCGAACGATCTCTGAACGGCCGAGCTCGTACATCTCGACCATCACTCGCCGCTGCGACGATCCGATCAGCCGCCCGACCAGCGTGAAGATGCTCGCGTCCTGCCATAGGCGCACCTCGCCGGCAGCGGCAGCCGCCGCCCCGGCGGACACCGGGCTCGAGCAGCCCGCCAGGGAGAGGAGGAGGATTGAGAACAAGCAGGCCACTCGAACCACAGCGCCGGCAAAGCTACAAGAGAAAAAGCCTGGCGCCAACCCAGCCTGTTAACGCCGCGAGATGAGCCTCGGGATCACCAGGGTCGGAACGAAGGTGAGAAAAGCTCCGACGGTCAGGACGCCGAGCACGACGCCGATCCAGAAATCCGAGGCGGCGATGTGCCCCGCCACAAACCCGTACCTGACGAAGAAGTAGGCCATGATCCAGTAGAGAACGCTCGTGACGAGGCCAGGCGTGAGGCTCCTCTGCCGGATCGTCCAGTAAACGTGCAGCGTGACGCCGTGGACCGCAAACCCGACGACCCAGATCAGCCCGAGGATTATCCAGTGGCCGCCGAGAAGGTCATATAGAAGGTTGCTGACAACAATGGCCAGAACAGCCCCGCCGTTGAAAAAGAAGTTCATCCGCGCGGTGTAAGTCGGCCAGAAGCTCTTCTGAAACCACAGGACGAACCCGCCGTTCATCAGCGTCTCGTCCAGCAGGTGCACGATGTAGGACGCGAGGAAGGCCCACAGGAGGATGTCGAGGGTCACCGCAGGGCTAGATCGTCTCGACCTTCATGCCCGCGCGCGCGCCGAGCAGCTTGTCGGCCCGGGCCTCGCGGACGCCGATCTCCAGGTACCCCATGCTCCCCACATAGACGAACGGCTCACCTGGCCGCGCCTCGGAATAGGTCTTGGCGTTGGCGATGATGTCGTGCCCGTGCACGCGCAGCCGCCGGACGGGCGCCTTGAGGTTCGTGACGAGGTTGCCAAAACCGTCGGTCCACAGCACGCGCGGACCGGTGTCGGGCAAGCCGATCGGCGGATCGGTGGACGGGCCCAACGATTCGATCGGCACGCCCGACGCGAGCGCCGCCGCGGCCGGCGCGAACACGTCTCGCCCTTCGAACGTCGGCGCGCCGTGGGGCCGTGGCGCCAGCTCGTGCACCGCCTGCACCCCAACCTCATCGATGACGATGGCGAACAACCCGTTGTCGGGCCCGATGTAGAAGCGCGAGCCGGCCTGGACGATCAGCCTGCGCCGCGAGCTCCCCACCCCGGGGTCGACCACCGCCAGGTGCACGGAGCCGCCGGCGAAGTGCCGCGTCCCGGCGAACAGCATGAAGGCCCCGGCCGACACGTCGAATCGTGGGACCTCGTGACTCACGTCCACCAGCGTCGCGGTGGGGCAGCCCGCCAGGACGACGCCCTTCATCGCCGCGACGAGGGGCGATCCGGATCCGAAATCGGTGGTGAAAGTTACTACCGGCGGGCCGGCCGGCCCGCTACCAGTACCTCGTTTCCTTCCAGGGGTCTGCTTCGTCGTGATAGCCACGTTGCTCCCAGAAACCAAGCCGGTTGCGTTCCATGAACTCTAGCCCGCGCAACCACTTCGCCGACTTCCAGAAGTATTTCGAGGGCACGAAAAGGCGCAGCGGCCAGCCGTGGTCGGGCGTGAGGTCCTCGCCGTTCCACGCGTAGCACAGCAAGTTGTCCGCGTTGTCGAGCACGCTGAGCGGGACCGATGTCGTGTAGCCGTACTCGCAGTGCGCCATCACGTACTTCGCGGTTGCGAGCGGCTTGACGCGGTCGAGGATCTCGCGGATCGGGACGCCCGTCCACCTGTCGCCCAGCCTGCTCCAGCCGGTGACGCAGTGGATGTCGGCGACCACGTCCCTGGACGGCAGCGCGCGCAGCTCGCCGTAGTCGAGGGTGAGCTCCCGCTCGACCGCCCCGAACACCTTGAAGTCCCACTTCGCGATGTCCGTTTTCGGCACCGGGCCGAAGTGGAGGAGCGGCCAGCGGTCAGGCGCGGTGAGGGTCTGGCCGGGCGGGATGCGCGACGGGTCGACGCCCTCGGGGACGCGCTTGCTTTTGAAGAACGAGGCCATCCGGGCGAGTATAGGAGCGCGGGTATACTGCGCTTTCCGGCCTCCAGGACTCTGTGGGCCCGTGGCGCAGTTGGGAGCGCGCGTGAATCGCACTCACGAGGTCAGGGGTTCGAATCCCCTCGGGTCCACCACAACATCTGATGCCCGATCATAGGTCGACCACAGGATGCGGGCCCTGTAGTGATTGATCCAAATCTACGTGGATCATTTCGGATCATTCCGCGACCGAGGGAGTCGATCGCGATGGTCGAGCCATGGCTTTGGACGTTCGCGGGGAGATCACAGCGGTCTCACGGATTCGCGGAACTAAGCGGATCCTAGAGGACACGAGAGGTCACGACGGTCCTCCAATTCGTGTACTGGAGTGCACCAGAGGACACGGCGGGGTACTCCCGGCTACACCAAGCGCGGAGAGGATGTCGCTGGCGCGATCCGATGTAGGACCCTTCATCTCTGTGGAACGCTTCCCCCACTGTCCGGCACCAGCAGCGACAGGCTATAAAGCATTGGCCTGGCGACAGATCCCGTGTTGACGGCGAAGCGCCGAGTGCAATGATCATGGGGGGCCCCGGTGAATATGAAAGGCGCCAGCCGGAAGGATTCGCTGGGGTCATTTGTTTTCTTCAACCCTATGAACCGCCACGGGCGCCTGAACGCTAGGCGGCGCGTTAAGCGCGCCCTATTCTCTTCGGCAGATCGGTCAAGGAGGCACTGTCACGTCCCAGATCCACGCCACTGTGACGATCGGAACGCCTGTTGAGAAGGTGCTCGAGTTCGTTGATGACCCGGAGAACCTTGCGAAATGTGCACCGATGGTGGAGCGAGTTGTGGAGGTGGGTCGGAGCGGGCGGCGCGTGGGTAATTCATTCCGAGTCATCTACCGAGCACTCGGGATGCCCTTCAACGAGGAATTCAGAGTTATTGGATTCAAGCCCCCGCGCAGGCATACACCGCACCGTCGATTCCAGATCTGGCAAACGTTTCATGGGCCCGTGAGGGGCACTTTCACCTGGACGTTGGAAGCCGAAGGCAACCAGACCTATGCCAGCCTGGATGCCGCGTATCAACTGATGGGCGGCGTCTTTGGCAGAACTCTAGATGCGCTCCTCGTCGAGCGAGCCGTCAAGAAACAAGTCGATCAGATGCTTGAGAACATGAAGCGGCAGTTGGTGCGTCAAACGATGTTTACGCTGAATCGGCGGCTCACCTAACCCTCAGGTTGACAGCCGCAGGTGAGACTGCTTGCGACAACGCAACCGTTGTGTCGGTTGGGGACCGTGAGCCCCCGAGGTTTGAAATCGATCGCGGCGGGTCAATGGAAAACCTTCTCCGCTAACTCCGACATAGATCCGCCGGGAAAGCGAAGGCAAACGAGCTATACGTCAATCCAAGGACAAGCCGGCCCGTTGGATGGCCCCACGAAAGCTGCCGAACTGTCGGCGGATCGTGCTCTCCGAGGGCCGCACAGCGGCCTCGGTCCAGCTCTCCGAGGTCGGAAGGCGACCACACTGGTCGACGAACTCCCGAAGGGCGGCGATAGCCGACATCCTGCCCGACCGGGCTCCCTGACCCGCTCGCTCGGAGGCGCTGACGGTTTCTGACCGTACGCGGGCGCAATCACGCGCGCGCGTCGTCTATTTCTTTGCCGTCACCAGCCGGGAAGCTGTTCTGGATGTTGGTTAGTGCACTGTGCGAAGCCATAGCCATTGCCACGGGGTTTCCACTGCGCTGTGGTCGTAATTGGCCCGGATCCAGGTGACGGCGTCCTTCGATGGCAGGCCGTCAAGGATGGCGAGAGCGGCGAGGGCCGTTCCTGTGCGGCCGATGCCGCCGCGGCATGTGACTTCCACCCGTTCCCCGGCGCTTGCCCGGCGGTGGGCCTCGCGCAGGGCGTCGAGGGCGTCGGCGCGGTTGATGGGTATCCAAAAGTCGGGCCAGCGGATGTGCCGATGCGGCCATGCCGGCACGGGGCCGTCGGCCAGGAGCAGGGCGAAGTCCGCGGGGCTGACGGTGTCGCCCTGGCGCCGACCGCGGACTCGCACACCGGAGGGAAGGGTGACCAGCCCGATGTCGTCCAGCCAAGCAGCGTTGGTCATCGGCCGGCGTTCGCGCGGCGCGATCGGGGGGTGGAGCCAGCGAGCGTGGAGAGAGGCCCAGCTCCCCAAGCGCGGACCGGGCTGCCGTTCACTCTCCGCTCTGCTCCGTCCCCGCCCTGGCCTGCCCCAGCAATCTTCGCCGGTATTTCGTGACTACCCTGCTCCGCCGAAACCCCGGCTGATGCACGGTTCGGTGCTGGCGCTATGCGTTCACCTGCGAAGTGGATAGGCTTCAGCGTTTCTCGAAGAGAGTCTGCCTGAACTGGCCGATGTTTGGCGATGATTAGTTCTGATCACCCGGGTTGGCTGTGGTACTCAGGTCTTCTTCCAACGGAGGAGATACCGGTAGTAAAGACCGCGGCGAATACGCGACCCGGGGAGCTCGTTTTGGACGACCATTCGAATCTCACGAAGGCTATGTCGCGCAGCAGTTGTCACAACTCCGATGTCACGCGTCTCGTGGTGCATCCAGCTGCCCAGTCGCACAAGCGGAAGTTGGAGACCGGACACGACCCAATCGGCCGCCGCCTTGTTTGCCGACAGACCTACCAAGATGATTTCCCCTCCAGGCCGCAGCAATGATCGCGCTCTCTGGAGTGCTGCTGGCAGATTCAGATGATGAAGGCTCGCCACGAACGTCACGAGGTCGTAGCTCCTCTCTTTCGCGACGTATTCAAAGAATCCCGCCTCTTCGACCGTCACGTTAGGAAGACCACTGACGCGGCTCCGCGCTCGGGCCACCGCGGCGTTATCGGGGTCGATCCCGGTCACTGACGCCGAAATCGAAGACAGGCGCTGGATGAGTAGCCCTTCACCGCAGCCCACGTCGAGCACAGTCCCTCGGTGTTGCATGGCGACTGCAGAGATCCAATCGTGGTAGGCCGAGTTGTGATTCCAGTAGGCCGTCACGCCGGTCAGTGTCCCGCATGCGCTCGTTTCCTGACTGCCTACGCACCCGCGACGTCGCTGTGCCGTAGTTGTATCGACCTGACCAGTTCGGCCGTCCCGGGCCGGCCAGCATCAGGCCAGGGCGGCCCGCTGGATCGCCTCTCGGAAGCTGCCGAGTCGGCGCCGGATTGTCTTCTCAGACGGCCGCATGGCGGCCTCCGTCCAGCTCTCGGCGGTCGGGATCGAGCCGTGCTCGGCGACGAACAGGTCGGACAGCGGGACCGCCTCGCCGTCGAATACGCCGGGTGGGTTCGCATTGTGGGAACTTAGGTCCACCACCACAATATGTAGTGGTAATGAGACCCTAAACCTGTGGCAGTCGACAGTCACTCGGACGAGGCTTCAGTCGGCCGCTGCGCAGTGGGGTTCCGTACGCCTACGAATGCCACCAGGGCGCCAACAACTGCAATCACGACTCCAGCGCCCATCGTCGCCCGGTAGGCGTTGATCGAGGAACTCTGAAGGACCGGTAGCAGCTCAGCTCGCAAGCGGGTGGAAAGCGGAATCTCAAGTGCGGATGTGGGTCGGTCCCATGCCAGCTGGATCACGGTTGCTACGTCGTGACCGAGGCTGACGTGCGCCATGTCCAGCCAGCTCCGGAAAACTTCGGCGAAGACCAGGCCGATGACTGCGACACCAAGCAGGGCAGCGACCCGAGCGGCCAGATCGTTGACTCCGGACGCGATCCCGGCCTGCGAGTCCGGCACCGAGCTGATTGCCGTGTTTGTGAGAGGCGGGACCGTCAACGCCAGACCGAAACCAAAGACCACGATCCCCGGCAGCACATGAGCAACGTATGAGTCGCCGGGTTTAAGGAATGCGAGTAGTCCCAATCCGGCGCCTGTGAGCAGGATGCCGATAGTCATAGGTAGACGCGGACCGATGCGTGCCGCCAAGCGCCCCAAGCGGGACGCCAGTCCGATCATGAACAGGGTCACAGGCAGCGTTGCCAGCCCCGCTGCGAGTGGAGAGTATCCGAGCGCCGTCTGCAGGTAGATCGTGAGGATGAAGAAATTGCCATTGAAGATGGCGTAGAGGGCGAGTGTGGCGCCATTGGCGGCGCTGAAGTTTCGCGATCGAAACAGTTTCAGTGGAAGCATCGGCGACTCGGCGCGAATCTCACGCAAGAGGAATCCGATGACGGCGACGACGCCGGTGAAGGCCGAAAGCAGGACTAGGGGGTGAGTCCAACCCAAGGCGGGGCCCTGAATAATTGCGAATGAGATTCCTCCCAAACCGAACCCGGAGAGGACAGCACCAGCGAGATCGATCCGCCGGACAGTTATTTCCGGGTTCCGACTTTCCTCAATGGCCAGCATGGCGATGATCATCGCTGCGGCGACCAGAGGCAATCCCAGGAAGAAGATCGACCGCCAGGAGAGCGCGCTGATCAATATTCCGGCGACCAGCGGACCGATCGCGGCAGCCACAGCACCCCACGAAGCCCAGGAGCCGATCGCAACCCCTCGCTCCTCGCCTTCAAAGGTGGCCGCGACGAGAGCCAGCGTGCTCGGCATCACCAGCGCGGCTCCGACTCCTTGAACCAACCGGAACGCGATCAACACGCTTCCCGTTGGGGCTAGACCGCAAGCCAATGACGCCAGGCCGAAGAGGCCCAACCCGAAGACGAATACGCGGCGCCGGCCGAAGAGGTCGGCCAGAGATCCGGCCACCAGCAAGAGCGCCGACAGGGAGAGGAGATACCCGTTGACGATCCATTGCTGTCCTTGCAGACCGACGCCCAAGTCCCGGTTGATGGCGGGCAGCGCAAGGAAGACCACGGTCTCGTCGAGGATCGTTATGTTCAGGCCAAGAATGGCCGCGATCAGAGTCCAGCGTTTTCGAGCATCTGTGTCGATCCTGGGTCTTCTCAGCGGCTTATCCCTTATCGGCCCGGAGTGAGCTCCGGCTAAATGCCAGCTCGAACCCCACGCTCTTTCATTGCTCGCGTGGACCAGATGTAGGCGGCGGCGAGCGTCACCAGACCGAGCGCCACGCTCGAGTACATGACCAGCTGCACGGCCTGCATGTACATGCCCCAATACAGAACGAGGCCAGCCACCACGACTGGGAGTAGGGCGGCACGGCGCCGGATCCCGACAGCAAGCGCGATGGCTGCGATCGAAACGATCAGGATCACCGGGCCGGACTGGAGGAGGAATAAGACGAGTGCGAGCAATGGAGAAGGCAGGACGGAGTTTTGCGAGGCGGTTGAGGGAGAACTAGGCGTACCGGTCATACCCGTCATGGCGCCCCCGGAGGCGGCGCCGGCGGCGATGCCCGCGCCGAGAAGCCCGGCGAGAGCCATAACCATGGCTGTCGCGCAGGCAAGCGATCCGAGAAGGCCAAGGGTCGCTGCGAGCCTTGGCAGTCGCTCTTTCACACCGTGGACATGCTTCTCAGGCAGCCTCCGAGAGATTGTGCTGGTGACTGCGTTCGGCCGAGGTTCGCCTGCCGACGCTGAGGACGGCGTTGAAAAACAACTCGGGCCGACCCCACAGCGAGTTGACGAAGATCGTGCTGACACTGACGGCCATCGCGACCATTGCCCACACCGGATACACCAGGCCGGTCGCGGCGGCTGGGATACCCACGCCGTTGAAGAGAAAGGCCAGGGCGACGTTCTGCTTCGTCTTGCGGTAGCCGTAGCGGCTGATCTCGCGAGCCGCCATCACCGAATCGAGGCGATTGTTGACGATGATGATGTCGGCCGATTCGATGGCGATGTCGGTGCCGGCACCCATCGCTATCCCGACGTCGGCCTGCATCAGGGCCGGGGCGTCGTTGATTCCATCGCCGACCATGGCGACGCGGCCATTGCGCTGCAACTCGCGCACACGGGCGGCCTTGTCGCCGGGTAGCACCCCGCCGAAGTAGTGATCGATGCCAAGCTGCTCGGCCACTCGCTTCGCGGCGCTCTGATTGTCACCTGTCAACAGCACAGGCATCAGCCCCGCGCGCTTCATCGCCGCCAAGGCAGGCATTGCATCGCTTCGAATTTCGTCTCCGAGCGCGATCAGACCCAGCAGCTGTTCCTGCCGACTGACCAGGATCACCGTCCGACCGTGCTCCTCAAGCGCTGACACCCGACCAGCCAGGGTTCCGACCTCGACTCCATTCTCCTTTAGGAACTCGCGGCGGCCGACCAGGATTCGTGCACCGCTAATGGTCGCTGTAACCCCTTTGCCCGCGACCGCCTGAAAGGCCTCGACCTCGGGAATCTCGAGCCCGCGATCGAGGACATGGTTGAGGATTGCTTGACCGAGTGGGTGCTCCGATGAGACTTCGGCGGCAGCTGCCAACGCCAGCAGCTCATCCGGATCGCCCACTGACTCAACCTCACGCACCGTCGGCTTGCCGATCGTGAGCGTGCCGGTCTTGTCCAGCGCAACGATCTTGATCAGGCGCAAGCCTTGAAAGGCCTCACCGGTGCGCATGATGATCCCGCGATCGGCCGCCTCGCCGGCACCGCGGACGATTGAGAGTGGAGCGGCGATACCTACAGCGCATGGGTAGCCCATGACGAGCGCACTCAGGCCCGCAAATGCCGCTCGTTGGAGGTCTACATGCCCGGTGAGCAGGTACGAGCCACCAAGCCAGCCCACAAACGCGAGCCCGGACGTGACCAGGACGAAAGGTGCGTAGACCTTGAGGATGCGATCGACGAGATGAAGGATGCCCGGCTTCAAGGCGCGCGCGTCCTCGACGTGCCGGATCACCTGCTGCAGGAAACTCTGCTCGCCGACGGCGGTGACCTTGACCACCAGCGTTCCCAATGAATTGATCGAGCCGCCGATCACTGTATCGCCCTCCGTCTTTTCGACCGGCAGCGCTTCGCCCGTAACCAGCGATTGGTCGACCGATGAGTGGCCGCTCATCACCTGGCCATCGACCGGGACGCGTTCTCCCGGCCGAACCCGAACGAGGTCTCCTATCCGCACCTCGCTGATGTCGGCTTCACGCTCCTCGCCATCGCCGATGACGCGGGCGGTGTCCGGCTGGAGGTCGAGCAGACGCTTGACCGCTTGCGAGCTCCGCGTCTTGACAAGCAGGGAGAGCCACTCCGAAAAGAGGTGGTAGTTGACGATGAGCACTGAGACCGCGAAGAACGGTGCCGTCGGGTAGCCCGCCGGGTGGAAGGCAAGTCCAATCATGCCTCCGACGATGCCGGCAAAGGCGCCTGCCTCAAGCAAGACGTGTTGATTCAAGATGCCGCGACGCACCGACTGATAAGCCATCGACAGGATGTGCCTTGCAAGTACGAAGACGACAAACAATGCAAAGGCTGCGATGACGAGGGGTATCGCACCGAGGGCCAAACCGGTCAACTTGACAAACAGCACGGCGGCGAAGACGGCGACCAGCACCGCCAGACCGGCGAGCGTGGCCACGACCCCGCTTGAGCGAAGGATCAGGTACGCAACCGTCAGCAGGCTCAATCCGACCACGCCGGGAATCAACACGGACCAGAAGCCCTGCGCCTGGAAGATGAGGGAGATGGTCGCCAAGCTGAAGGCGATGGCGGCCAAGAGCCGCCGACCCTCGCGGATGAGAGCGCGTTCCTCCTCTTCGAACGGCCTGGCCTTGCGCGGGTCCCAGATCGTGTATCCCATGTCCTTGAGCGTCCTGAGCAGTTCATCGGGTCTGACCGCCTTCGGGTCGTACTCGACCAGTGCCTGCTCGTGGGTCAGGCTGACAGCTACCTTGTCGACGCCGGGATGCTGCCCGAGGGCCCTTTCTATGGTCCCGGTGCACAGCGAGCAATGGAGGCCACCGATCTTGGCGCGGAAGCGTGCCTTGCCATCCGCTGCGGAGCCCTCCTCCACCCAGTAAGGCGTGGAGGTTTCAGTCTGGGCCGTTGTCTCCGGCATGGCCGAACCGCTCACGCGGACACTCCAAAGCCGGCCTTCGCGATTGCGGCGCGAATCGCTTCCTCGCTTGCCTTGGCCGGATCGACGACCACGGATAGCGAGCCCTGCTGGTGGTCCGCCTTGCTCCGAACCACACCATCCACCTGGGAGAGAGCGGTCTCGAGCCGCCGCTCGCACTGCGTGCAGTCCATCCCGCTGACTTTCAGTTTCACTTGCTTCATTGGTTCTTCTCCTTTTTGAGCTTGAGACCACCCTACAACCTTCCCCTCGGGGCAAGGTCAAGCGTCTAGACTGGAGGTATGGCAATCACCATCGGCCAGGCCGCTCGACGCTCTGGCCTAAGTCGTAAGGCGATCCGTCTCTACGAGACCAAGGGGCTCCTCGAGGCGGTCGACCGGACAGCCTCCGGTTATCGGAGCTACACCAGCGAGGACGTGGCGGCCCTGCGCTTCATACGCCAGGCCAAGTCGTTGGACCTTCGTTTGGACGAGATCCGCGACGTCATCGACCTCCAGCGCGGAGGAGCGCAGCCGTGCGAGACCGTGCTCGCTCTGCTCGACCGGCACATCGCCGATATCGACCGGCACATCGCCGACCTACGTGCCCTTCGGACGTCGCTTGCCCGCGCGCGATCAACTGCCAAGACGAGCAGCCGAGATGGTCAGGACGGGATCATCTGCCAGATCGTCGAGTCGCAAACTTGATCTGCTAAGCGACTCCGACACCGCGGTTTGCAGTTGATGACCTACCCGAACTCGTACCGAATGCCGCGTCGGCAGCGTTTGAGTGGCCTGAAAACGCCAACCGACGTAGCGGACGCGACCGTGCTTCTCAGCGGTCTAGGCCGACCGGTGACCCGGCGGAGCCGGCGTTTCCAGTCATGAGGTGACGTCTGGACTCTCCTCGAGGTACTTCGGCCGCCGGATGTTTGGAATCAAGAACGACGAGAGAATTGCTGTCCTCCGATTCCCGTCCATACCAGCACAGTGCGCGGCCCGATCAAAGCCGCGATCGGTCCTGTCAACGCCATCGAGAGGGGAATCATCCAGTACCAGCCGAGGAAGTCGATGCTGTTCACCCGTCCACGGATGTGGTTGGGAACGGTCAAGCCGAGGAGAGTGAGCCAGAGAATCTCCCCGCTCCATAGCAGGAGATTCCAGATGAACACGCCAAGGCACTGGCCACTCGATGTCAACCGCCGGGCAGCAGCCAAACCCACAGCAGGTCGCAACCATCGTCGCGGACTTCTTCTCGGTGGGTCTTGCGCCGCGCGCATGAGGTGCGCTGCTCGTTTCTCAACCGCAGTTGGTGGGCGTCGTGATGGATGACTATGCAGCAGCTTCGATCGGCATTCGAAAAAGTGAAGCGAGGTAGTCCCTTGGTCCGCTGGTCGTTTTCCAACCGCAAGCCGGTGGACGTCTCCCCTTCTAGATTCCGGCCTCGCTTCAGGATCGCCGCCAGTGCGGATGGTCGCCAACTGGACAGCTGATATTGCCGTACCGTACTGTACGGTACGATGTCGGTCCAGCCGCGAAGAGAGGCCAAGCGCGAGCAGATCCGCGCCGCGGCGGGCGAGCTGTTCCTCTCCGAGGGTTTCGCGGGCACGAGCATGGACGCGGTCACCGCCGCGGCAGGAATCTCCAAGGAGACCCTCTATCGCTATTACGGAAGCAAGGCGGCGCTGTTCGCTGACGTTCTCGGTCAGTTGATCGCCGAGCCGCCGCACGCGATGCCCACCTCTCAGAAGGGAGTTGTGCGCCGCCTCCCCGACCTGGAAGCCCTCCTGATTGCTGAAAGCGACCGTTACCTGGCCAGGCTGCTCGAGCCCCGGCAACTGTCACTGGTCCGGATCGTGCTGTCGGAGGGAAATCGGTTCCCAGAACTGGTGGAGGCATTCCGGGGAACGCTCCCCGCGACCGGCGGTG
>WNFC01003458.1_pt1 | contig 17086 bp, 17 predicted proteins | sample 5400541 | NCBI WGS metagenome assembly WNFC01 (sample SAMN13153342, study PRJNA577476) | soil metagenome | isolation source: 120 cm saprolite under Douglas fir tree site 2 hole 2 replicate 1 | place: USA:California | collected 2015-04-18
CCGGCTTGTCGGCCTGCCCTCGCTGTTGGCGGACGGTCCGGTCGCGGTGATGTTTTTCCGTGGTCATTGGTGCCCCTACTGCCGGTTGAACGTCCACGCCGTGATCGAGGCGATGGACCGAATCAAGGCTGTGGGTGGCCAAGTCGTTGCGATCATGCCGGAGACGCAAGCCTTCGCCGGCAAATTCAAGACGGACTCCGGTGCGTCATTTCCTGTCCTGACTGACCTCGACAATGGCTATGCCCTGTCGCTCAATCTGGCGATCTGGCTCGGAGCCGAGATCCAAAAGCTGCTGTCGTACCAGGATATGGCGAGCTTTCACGGCAATGACGGCTGGGTGCTGCCGATCCCCGCAACCTTCGTGGTCGGCCGCGATGGGATTGTGAAGGCGCGCTTCGTCGATCCCGACTTCCGCAAGCGCATGGCGATCGACGACCTGATCGCCGCTCTGAAGATGGTGCCCTAAAGCAACAGCATCCCCCGCGGACCAATATCGGACCAGCCAACCCGGTCCTCAAACATTCGGTTTTGCTTAGGTATCGAGGAGGCGAGTCATGGCACAACGTTTGCTTTCCCGCAGCTCCGGAGGCAATCAGATGCTCGCCATTCCGCGCCGCTATAGCCACTTTGTTTTTGGGGTCATCCAATCCGGATTGACATGCGCGATCGCGGCCGCAATAGCGAGTTTTCCGTTCATAGAAACCGGAGGTTTCATCCAGAACTGGCTGCTGTCTTGGCTGATTTCATGGATGACGATGTTGCCGCTCGTGCTGGTCGCGGCACCCGCGATCAGGTCGCTATCAATACTTCTGACCCGGGAAGAGCCGGCAAATTAGAAACTCGCTTCGGAGGGAAATGGCCGCTGCTACATGCCAACGTCCCTCTTGCTCGGTCGCCAGTCGGCGCCGCGCAGCATACGCATGATGGCAGACGCCACCGCGGTCCGCTCGCGCCCAGCAACTCCATAGAGATGGACCGTGCGGCGCGCGTCGAGTCCGTCGACCGCCGTGCGTTTCAAGGTCTGCGGAATGGGCGAGGTGTCGGGAATGATGGCCACACCGATGTCGGCCTCCACTAGCTCGATCAAGTCGCGCTCGCTGGATACCTCATGGCCGCGATCGACGTTGAGGCCGTGCTCGCGTAGCGAGGCGCCGAGACGTTCCGCATGCTCGCAATAATTTCGCGACAACAATTGCTCGGCGCGCAGGTCCTCCAGTTCGACGCTGTCGCGCTCCGCCAGACGATGCTGCCTGCTGACGACGAGCCGGAAATCCTCGGTGAAGAGCGGCCAGGTGTCGAGCCGGTCCCAATCCTGGTCGATCTCCGCGGCGATGCCGAGCTCTGCCTCGCCCTTCTTCAGCATCTCGGCGACCTCGCCGCTTTTGCCGCGCAGAAACTTGAACTCCAGCCGGTTGAACTGCCGCTTGACCTCATTGAGAAAGGGAATAAGCAGCGAGAGGTCGACGGAATGAGTCAGCGCTATCCTGAGCGCGCCGATCTCGCCGCTCTTGAAGGAGGAAGCGAGCGACCGCGCGCCGATGGCCGCCTCATAACACTGCTTGAGCAGCGGATGCATGCGCTGGCCGAGTTCGGTCATTTGCGTCGGCCGTTCGCGCCGGAACAGGTCGCCGCCGAGCTCGGCTTCGAGCTGCTTGATCGCGCGCGTCAGCGACGGCTGCGTCACATGGCATTCCTCGGCGGCGCGGGTGAAATTCAAAAGCTGCGCCACCGCGAGAAAGTAACGGACCTGGTGCATCTCCATGGATTGGCTCCCCGGCAAGATCGACCCCAAGCCTAGCCGATCAAGCCCGGGAATGACATCCCATGCGCAATAGCAGGCGCGTATGGTTTCGGAAGCCAACAGGCATTTCCATACAATTCGACAATCCTTCAGAGTTTGGGAAAGGCGTGAGTTCGGACACAGGCTGATCGCCATCAATGGAGGGTTTGGACCATGAATATTCCTGTCAAACCGCAGACGTCTAATGCCCGACGGGCGCTCGACGGCAAGGTCGCGCTGGTCACGGGCTCGACCAGCGGTATCGGCCTTGGCATTGTGCAGGCGCTCGCGGCAGTAGGTGCCGAGGTCGTGCTGAACGGTCTCGGCAGCGCGGCCGAGATCGGCAGGACGCGGGAACAGATTGCCGCCGAGTTTGGCGTCAAGGCGAGCTTTTCACCAGCCGACATGACGCGACCGAAGTCGATTGCCGAGATGATCGCGGCAACCGTCGCACAGTTCGGCCGGCTCGATATCCTCGTTAACAATGCCGGCATTCAGCATGTCGCGCCGCTTGACCAGTTTCCGGCTGAGAAATGGGACCAGATCCTGGCCATCAACCTGTCATCGGCATTCCACACCACGCGCCTTGCGCTTCCTGCGATGCGTCAGAATGGCTTTGGTCGGATCATCAATATCGCCTCCGCCCACGGACTTGTCGCATCGCCCTTCAAGGCGGCCTATGTCGCGGCCAAGCACGGTATAGTTGGTCTAACAAAGGTGACGGCACTGGAGACGGCAGAAGAGGGTATTACCTGCAACGCGATCTGCCCCGGATATGTCTACACGCCGTTGGTGGAAGCGCAGATCGACAGTCAGGCCGAGGCGCATGGTATTTCGCGCGACCAGGTGATTCGCGACGTGCTCCTCGCGCAGCAACCCAACAAGCGCTTTGCGACGGTAGAAGAGCTCGGTGCGTTGACCGTGTTCCTGTCAACAGAAGCTGCAGCCTCGATTACCGGTGTCGCCTTGCCGGTCGACGGCGGCTGGACCGCACATTGACATAAGTCGGCGTAACAAAGCGCAAGATATCACGAAGAAGGCGCATAGCTGGCCCTTTGGAGAGCGAAACATGAGCAGGATGCAGGACGTTGTCGGACGTGGTGCGAAGGTGAACGATCTACCGGGCCAGGTCGTGCTGGTGCTTCAGGGCGGGGGTGCGCTCGGCTCCTATCAGGCCGGCGTCTATCAGGCGCTACACGAAGCCGGCATCGAGCCGGACTGGATCATCGGCACCTCGATCGGGGCGATCAATGCGAGCCTGATCGCCGGCAATGAGCCTCGAGCCCGGCTCTCGCGCTTGCAGGAATTCTGGAAGCGGATGGAGCAGAGCCCGGCCTGGAATTTCGGTAGCGTGTTTCCCGGGTTCAACGAGAAACTGTCCTATTGGTCGACGATCACCCACGGGGTTGCCGGCTTCTTCAGGCCCAATCCGCTCGCCCATGCTGGCGATGCCTACGTGCTTGGGCCCGAGCGCGCTGGCTATTACACGACCACGCCGCTGCAAAAGACGCTCGAAGAGCTGGTCGATTTTGATCTCGTCAATCGCTGCAAGCCGCGGCTTACCGTCGGCGCCGCCCATGTCCGCACCAGCCAAATGCGCTATTTCGACAGCCGCGACGGAACGATCACCGTGAAGCACGTGATGGCGTCCGGCGCGCTGCCGCCGGCCTTTCCGGCCGTGCGCATCGAGGGCGAGCTTTACTGGGACGGCGGCATCTTATCGAACACGCCGACGGAGGCCGTGTTCGACGACGATCCGCGCAAGGACTCGCTGATCTTCTCCGTCCACCTGTGGAATCCGGCGGGCTCGGAGCCGACCACGATGGCGGAGGTGTTCAACCGGCAAAAGGATGTGCAGTATTCCAGCCGGATCGCCAGCCAGATCGTGCGGCAGCAACAGATCCACCGGCTGCGTCACGTCATCAACCAGCTTGTCACGCACCTGCCCGAGGCCGAGCGCAGCAGCGCTGCGGCGCGCGAATTGGCAAGTTATGGGTGTCAGACCCGGATGCATGTGGTACGCCTGCTCGCGCCGCAGCTCGATCGCGAAACCCACACCAAGGACATCGACTTCAGCCCGGATGGCATCAAGCAACGCTGGGACGCCGGCTATACGCATACGAGATCGGTACTGGCGCGTTCACCCTGGGTCGGCGAATTCGATCCGCTCTCCGGCATCGTGTTTCACGAGCATATGGAGTTGATGCCGCAGGCGGCTGAGTGATCGACCGCGACGTTCGCTTCTCGAGATATCGGCCACCACTAGCGTGCATCATCCGCAAGGCTATTCCCGGCGGCCGGAACCCTCGCCGATGCGGTAGTCATTCGTGTCGCTTCCTGCACGAGCGCGTCAAGGCCGTCGCCGTTCGTCCGTTCCCTGCACGTAAACAGGCTTGCCTCCCGCCACAGCGTTGGCTCAATGAGCGGTCGTGACAGCACACCGGGATGGTCGATACTGTGTTGCGGCATCAGCGCGAAGCCGAGGCCGCCTGCGATCAACGCCTGCGCCCAATCGTCGCGCGGGCTGTCGAACGCGATTTCGCAGTCGATCCGATGCTGCCGGAAGAGCCGCGCGACCAGTTCGTTGTATTCGCATCGGGAGCGCCGAATCTGGGGGACTCCGGCAAGATCAGCGAAGCGGATCGATGGGTGGCCAGCCAGCCGGTGGTCGCGCGGCATGGCGATCATCATCCGTTCACGAAATAACGGAATCCGAGCGACGCAAGAGTCCGTCTTGTCCGGCTTGCCATACACAGCGGCGGCGATGTGACCGCCGACAAGCTGTTCCTCCAGGTCGCGAGCTGAGCCGTCGCAGCCCTGCAGGGCGTCTATCGGCTGGCGCTCGGCGGCACGGCGGTCGGCACCGGCATCAATTCGGCGCCGGGCTTCGCCGAAGCGGCCGCGGCCGAAATCGCCAAGCTCACCGATCTGCCGTTCGTGACCGCCCCGAACAAATTCACCGTGCAAGGCGCGCACGACGCACTGGTGCAATTGTCGGGTACGATGCGCACGCTTGCGGTCTCGCTCTACAAGATCGCCAACGATATCCGGCTGATGTCCTGCGGGCCTCGCGCGGGCTTCGCCGAGCTGTCGATACCGGAAAATGAGCCGGGCTCCTCGATCATGCCTGGCAAGGTCAATCCCACCCAGTGCGAGGCGCTGACCATGATCTCTGTCCAGGTGATGGCCAACGATGTGGCGGTCGGATTCGGTGGCGCGGGCGGTTACCTCGAAATGAACGTCTACAAGCCGCTGATGATCTTCAACATCACGCATTCGATCACGATCCTGAGCGACGGCTGCGTCAATTTCCGCAAATTCCTCGTGGAAGGGACCAAGCCGAATCTGAAGAAGATCAACGAATACGTCGATCGCTCCTTGATGCTGGTGACGGCGCTGTCACCCGTCATCGGCTATGACAAGGCCTCGAAGATCGCGCACTACGCGATGGGCAACGATCTCACGCTCAAGGAAGCCGCCCTCAAGCTCGGTTTCGTCAGCGAGGACGAGTTCAACCGCGTTGTGGATCCGGCCAAGATGGTCAAGCCCTATGTAGCCAGCGCCGCGACCTCAACGGCCACGTAAACCCCTGTTCTGCAGCGAGGGCCGGATTCTCGACCTCGGCCCTCGCGGTCCCGTATGCCGCCCGCTGGAGGAAGGGCCATGACCGAAGAGCGTTCTGAGCTGAGCCTTGCCTTCGCGAGAGTTCTCTTCGTGAACGGCCAGGCAACCGATCAGATCGTCGCCTCTATCCGACGGCTCACCAGCAAGCTCGGGCTGAAAGCGGAGCTGCTACCACGTTGGGGCGAGCTCCAATTGAGATCGGAGAACGACGGGGCGCCGCAGATCGCCTATGTCGAGGCGGATCCGGTCGGGGTTGACATGGATCGCATCGTTTCCACGATGCAGACGGTCGCCGACATCGAGACGGGCCGGCTTTCGCCGGAGCAAGCGAGCAAACTGATCGAGGCCCTCGCCAAGGCGCCGCCCGCGCCGGCGTGGCTTTTCGCTCTGGCCGCAGCCGCCGGCGCAGTCGCGCTCGCGATCATCTTTGGCGTCCACCACGAACTTACCGCGCTTTTGATCTTCCTGAGCGCCGGCGCCGGCGCATTCCTCCGTCGCGCCATCGCTCGAGTGAGCACGAACGTCTTCCTTCAACCGTTCTGCGCCGCGCTTCTGGCCGGGCTGATGGGCGGGCTCGCGGTGCACAATCAGCTGAGCACCGCGTTGCGGCTCGTCGTGGTGTGCCCCTGCATGGTGCTGGTTCCGGGGCCGCATATTCTCAACGGCACGCTCGACCTGGTGACCGGGCGGATTCATCTGGGGAGCGCACGCCTGATATATGCCGGCCTCATCGTGGTCGCGATCTCGACCGGATTGCTCTCGGGCCTCGTGCTGACGGGCGCATCGCTGCCCATCGATCCGCCCGGTCAAGGGGTGCCGCTCTGGCTCGACGTCATCGCGGCCGGGGTTGCGGTGGCTTGTTACAGCGTCTTCTTCTCGACACCTCCGCGCATGCTGCCATGGCCCGTCGCGGTCGGCATGCTGGCGCATGCGTTGCGCTGGGTCGCCATGACCGAGCTTGGGGCCGGCGTGGCAACTGGCGCGCTGGTGGCCTGCGTCGTCGTGGGCTTGCTGCTCACACCGGTGTCGCGTCGTTACCACTTACCGTTCGCGGCTATCGGCTTCGCTTCCGTGGTCTCGATGATACCCGGCGTCTACATCTTCAGGATGATGAGCGGGCTGACGCAGATCGCCGATACGGCGCAAGCGACGTCGGAGCTTGTCGGCGCGACGATCGCCGATGGTGTCACGGCAGTCGCGGTCATATTGGCGATGAGTCTCGGCCTTATCGTGCCGAAAATGGCGATCGACCGTTTTGGGGACTGGCGCGCTCGAAGGAGTTGAAGATGCTCATATCCGCGCGAAACTCGGAGGTGGCGAGCAATTCGGTCGCGCCGTCCGACGAACAGGCCGCCGTGCTCCGGATGGAGGACCAATTGCCACCGGTGCTCAGCGTCATCGCGGGCATGGTCGATCTGACCGGATTCTTCATGCTGGGCAATATCTTCACGGCGCACATCACCGGCAACCTCGTGGTCGCGAGCGCGCTGGTGGTGCGTGGAGGCCTGGTGAATCCGGCCCAATTGCTGGCGATCCCGGTCTTCATGATCGCTCTGGCACTAGTCTGGCTCATCGCAGAACTCTCCAAGCGAAAGGGACCCTCCCTTGTGCGGCTGCTGCTGGTCGTGCAGTTCCTGCTGCTTGCGGCGGTACTGGTATTCGGCGTCTCTGCCAAACCGTCGAGCAATCCCCACGGGATGCTTGCCCTTGTCGCCGCCCTCGTAACAGTCACCGCCATGGCGTGTCAGTACGCACTGCTCCGCCTGGCGTTGCCCAAAGCAATCTCTACGGCCGTCATGACCGGCAATCTTACGAATACCGTTCTTTCGATCATGGACGCGATATCGCGCGGCCACCCGCTGATGAGTGCCGACGACGGTCGATTGAAACGATCGCTGCATCTTCTGTTTGGCTTTCTGTTGGGGTGCATCATTGCCGCTATGGCGATTTCCACGATGGGCGAATGGGCTTGGTCGCTGCCCGCGGCACTAGCCGCGCTCGTGGTAGCGCGGCCGGTGATGTGGTCCGGCGCCGTTGAAACGCACGAGAGATGAAAGAGCGGAATACGTCCGTTGCAACCCGCGCGCCTTGCGCAGCGCCTCCCGCTCGCGGCAGAGATCGTCAACCTTCGCCCGCATTCGCGATAGCAGAAGCTCGGCGGATGCCGTCGACATGCCCGCCCGCCGCAACATCCGGATCTCGCGCTCCTGGGCGCGGAGCTAGCCGCGCATGCGGGTGATCTCATTGCGCACCCAGTCGAGTTTGGCAGGTCTCACCGCGCGCTCAGGTCCTCGGGCAGTCGCCGGCTTTCCTTATGACCTTGGCGTCGCCGAACTCGCCGCTGGCGGCCGGCTGAACGCGAGTGCGCCGGCGCAGCCGGTCTTCCGCAAGAGCGCCTCGGCCCGCATGACGGCGGCGTTGGCGCTTGTGCACTCCACCGCTTCGCCTAGCGCGAGACCGTCGTCGGCCAAGACGAAAGGAAGCGCGACGTAGTAGGTGACGTCCATCGCAGCTACTCCTTGCGATCGCGCGCCGAAGGAAGCCGGCCACGCGCGTAGCCGGTCGAGATCTTCGACCGGAGCTCCTCGAACTGGTATTCGAGGAAGTCGTAATCGCAGGCCAGTCCGAAATTCGATGATTTACATCTCTTTACGGGCTTCTGCGCGCCGTTCCGATTATACGGGACGGCCAAGACAATGTTGTCCGCGTGGTCGAACTCATCCCTGACAGAGCCTGGCTGACGGCGGACGCTTTCATCGATGTGAAAGGGCTCACGGCGGCATCCAAAAGCAAAGCAGGAGGGAAAGACTATGAGCAAGCGAAAGGTGCTTGTGACTGGATCCAATGCCACCCGGATTGAAGTCCAGGGCAGCGGTTGGGGGCCAACGGGCAATTATCTCAACGAAACCGTCGTCCCGATAATGGCGTTGATCAGCGCCGGCTACGACGTTCAGCTCGCCATTCCAAACGGTACCAAGCCGCATATGGACAAAGCCTCCGACTCGGCTGTGCATTTTGGTGGCGACACTCTGTATACGCCCGCGCCAAGGACTTCTGGACTGATGATTCCACGATGAACCAGGTTAGTACCCGGCGTTCGGTGATCGAGGAGACCGGAAGCGCCGCCGTAAACGATCCGAGCGCTACGAACGTCGCGCAGATCGTTATCGGCGGTACGAGACGTCTGACGCCGGACGATGCGTCGTCGATGCCGTCTTTCGGCCATGCGTACTCCGACGATGAGATCGCCGCGGTCGCGAACTACGTCACCGCCCGCTTTGGAGCCAAGGGCTCATCACTCACGGCGCGGGACGTTGCCGACCTGCGAGCACAGGTGTAGAACTAGGCGTTTTCACCGACTGGCCAATCTTGCCTTCCATAGAAATTGGTTCGGGACGCAAGTTGTTTGGTCCTAGGAGGCCGGCATGGATGTCGGGACTTGGCTTCGAAATCTTGGTCTCGGACAATACGAGAGCTCGTTTGAGGAGAACGAAATCGACAGCGAGGTTTTGCCGAGTTTAACTTCGGAGGATTTAAAGGACCTTGGCATTTCCTTTATTGGGCACCGTCGAAAGATTTTGTCAGCAATAGCTAACCTCTCGGCACCAGCTCCGGCGCCTTCCGCTCCGAAGCCATCTTCGGATAACAAGCGGGCCTCTAGTGACGTCGCTAGTGAGCGGCGGCAGTTGACGCTGATGTTCTGCGATCTCGTTGGATCGACTCCCTTGTCAGCTCAACTTGACCCTGAAGACATGGCCGATCTGATACGCGCATTTCGGGATGCTGTTTCCGCCTCTGTCTCTCGTTTCGACGGTAACGTTGCAAAATGGATGGGCGACGGGGCACTCGTCTATTTCGGCTACCCTCATGCACATGAAGATGATGCCGAGCGTGCCGCTGGGGCAGGCCTAGCGCTCCTCGACGCCCTGCGAGATCTAAGTCGCGAGGGCGTTCCACTGAGAGCCCGGATAGGTATCGCGACCGGTTTGGTTGTGGCGGGGGAACTGATTGGCGAGGGCGCAGCACGTGAGCGCGGCGTTGTCGGCGATACACCCAATCTCGCGGCGCGACTCCAGAGTCTTGCTGAACCCGGCGGCATTGTAGTCGCCGAGGCGACACGACGACTTTTGGGGAGAGCTTTTAAACTCGAGCCACTAGGACCGCTAGCCGTTAAGGGCTTTGACGCAGCGGTTCAGGCTTGGTCGCTCCTGGGTGAAGCGGCTCATGTTAACCGGTTCGAGGCGTCGCGAACCGAAGCCTTGACCGGGTTCGTGGGTCGCGAACAAGAGGTGTCCTTTTTGACGGACCGCTGGCGAGGCGCGGTGGAGGGAGAGGGGCATGTCGTTCTGCTTTGTGGAGAGGCAGGAATCGGCAAGTCACGCACAATTGCAGAGCTTCGCAAGCGAATCGGCGAAGAGCGCAGCATTGTCATACGCTATCAATGTTCGCCTCATCACATTAATGACGCGTTCTATCCGATTATCGACCAAATCTGGCACGCGGCCGGTCTTGTGAGTGACGAGTCGACTGCAACGCGGTTGGACAAACTTGAGACATTGACTGGGCTCTCCGGACTAGACAACAAAGAGGAAACTGCGCCCTACGTCGCTTCGCTACTCTCGGTCCCGTCGGGTGGTCGATACAAGCCGCTCGAAATGTCGCCGGCGGAGCTGAAGGAACGGACTGTAGCCGCGTTGATTTCTTTGTTCGTCGGTTTGACTAGACAAGGACCAGTGCTTGCGTTGCTCGAGGATGTACACTGGATCGACCCGTCGTCCCGCGACGTGTTTAGCCGTCTCGTCGAGAGACTGCAGGATTTGCGGGTGCTGCTTGTCGTAACATGTCGGCCCGAGTTCGCGCCACCGTGGATTGGCCGAGCGCTTGTAACGGTCTTATCCCTCAATCGTTTCGGCCGACGGCAGGCCGTTTCGATGGTCAACCAGATAGCGGGCGGCAAATCGCTTCCCGCGGAAGTCTTAGAAGAGATACTCGTTAAGACTGATGGCGTTCCACTCTTTGTCGAGGAATTAACGAAGACAGTGCTGGAGTCCGGCCTGCTCCGGGAGGAAGGGGACTCTTATGCATTTGCCAAAGAACTAACGCCACTCGCAATTCCAGCGACGCTACAAGATTCCCTGATGGCGCGACTGGATCGTCTATCGCCGGTCAAAGAGACCGCGCAAATTGGAGCGACTATCGGACGCGAGTTTTCTTACCGGTTGTTGGATGCAATATCACCTATCAAGGGGGCGCAACTCGAGAAGGCGCTTCGCGAACTGATCGAATCCGAACTGATTTACGTTCGCGGTTCACCACCTGAAGCGACCTATATTTTCAAACACGCCTTGGTGCAGGACACGGCTTATGCGTCGCTCTTGCGAAGCCGCCGACAGCGCATACACGCCGATATCGCACGCGCGCTAGTCGAACAATTTTCCGATAAGGCTGAATCGGCGCCCGCGATCATCGCCCACCACTACACCGAAGCAGGGCTTTATGAGCCCGCCGTGCGTTACTGGCTTGCTGCCGCAGAGAGAGCGTTGTCCAAGTCGGCTCCGACCGAGGCTGATCGCCATATTGTAGCCGGGCTAGCCTTGGTGCCCCACCTTGCTCAGGGATCCGATCGACTTTCTCTTGAATTATCGTTGCATCTTGCGCATGCAAATGCGCTCTTACCGCTGAAGGGCTACAGCACCTCAGAAACCCTGGCCGCGTTGATGGCGGCAAAGCGAATTCTTGATTCTGGAATTGGGTCAGATTTGCAACGCATCTTGGTATTACACGGTATTTGCACCGCAAATTATGTAGCCGCCAAGATGAACGCAGCGCTCGAAATCGCCCTGCAGATGGTTGAGTTTACCGACCGACAAAACGATCCGGCATTCCGCTTACTTAGTTACCGTGCGCTCGGCTCTGTGCAGTACTTTACTGGACAATATCGTCAAGCGCTGGAGACTTTGCGCTTGGCTGAGAGATATCGTGATCCCGTTAAGCTCAAGTTGCTAAGCTATCGCTTTGGAATAGATCCCGGTCTTGCTGTCCTCTGCTACAAGCTATGGGCAATGATGGAGCTCGGCCTTCTCGATCAAGCGAAACAAGTCGCCGAGCAGGTGAAGGCTGAACTTAAAGACCATGGACACCCGCCGACCATAGCAACTTGCACGTTCTTTGGTGTAATTTGGCCCGAGCTCCTGTCCGGTAAAGCTAAGGAGTGTGAGCAACATAGTGCGGATCTTGTCGCTTATTGCACCGAAAAGAAAGTAGCGCAATTCCGGCTCTGGGGAACACTCTCGCTTACGTGCGCGCGCTCAATGCAAAAGCCAACGCCCGAGAACATTGCTGCGTTTCGCGATGCCATAAGGGCGCAGCACGCAACTGGCGCGCATCTCGGAGATTCTTTTTTCTTTGCGAACCTTACCACTTCTCTGCTCGGAGCCGGAGAGGTATCGGAAGCGGCTCTGACACTGCAAGGCACCTTCGATTTTGTAGAACAATCGGGCGAACGATGGTGGCTGGCCGAATTATATCGTCTCACGGGCCTGGTAAAGCTGACGCAAGCGGAGCCTGATATGGAAGGGGCCGAGACCGCATTCCTAACGGCCCTCGAGACCGCGCGGCAGCAAGAAGCGCGTCTGCACGAACTACGTGCGGCAACGGAACTTGCAAAGTTGGGAGCCGGGAATGCCACAAGCCGTGATCGCCGGATGCTGTTAGAGCCAATCTTGGATGTGATTGAGGGTGGCGAAGAGAGGCGCGACGTTCGCGACGCAAGGGCACTTCTTTTGGACCTCGTCTGAAATGGCGCCCTCACGAGTCAAACTTGCAACAGGTGAGGCTCTTGCCGCTCAGTGGCAGTCAAAAGCAGGATCGCATGTTCTTCCTGTAGAAGGGCTTCACCAATCGAAATCTCCTTCAGGACGCTCTTGCGATATTCTTCTTCGTCGCATCGGTCGGATGAAACAGGCTGGGTAAATGAGCGATGCCGAAATTTGCACCGGCTTCAAACTCGGCTTGTGCAATAACGAAGTATCCTCAGCCCCTAGCTGGCACGAGCATCTCTTGCGCTTTGACTTTTCTCGTTTTTATGCTTGAGCATTGCTTTGAGTTCTTCTTCGAGCGATCGCGGCGAAATTACGAGCAGGCCAAATCCGGGCCGGCTGTCAGAGGCCGTCGTGTCGATCTGCATAAGCTCAACCTGATTGCGCGTGAGCGTCGGGTGCGGCAGCATCTTGGCGAGGCCGGCGGCAGCATCCCAGAAAACAAAGGGCATCCGCACCAGCACCGGCCGCAGTCCTGCGATACGCGCAATGGTCCGCAACAGCTCCTCGTATGAGTAAATGCGTGGACCGCCCAGTTCGTAGATGGGTGATGGTTCTTGTATCTGCCGGAGGAGTTGTGCGATCGCCGCGGCGACATCGTCCACATGCACCGGCTGAAGCCTCGTCCGGCCGTCGCCGAATAGCGGATAAGCCGGCAAGGTTCGAAGCAGCCTGAAAATTGCCGTGAGGAAGGCGTCGTCGCGCGCGAATATAACCGCCGGGCGGACAACGATAGCGCCGGGAAACGCGGCTTGCACCGCCGCCTCGCCCTCGCCGCGGGTGCGAATATAGGGCGAAGGCGAAAGCGCGTCGGCGCCAATGCCTGACACGTGCACAAACCGTTTGACCCCGGCCTGCCGAGCCACTCTGGCGATTCTCGCGGCCGCCTCCACATGCACCGAATGAAATGTGTCGGCGCCATGCTCGACATACAGGCTGATCGCGTTGACGACGCCGTCCGCACCCGCAACAGCGGCCTCGACGGAGCGCTCGTCATGGGCATCGGCGACGACCTGTTCCACGTTGTGGCCCTCGTCCTGCGCGGGATGACGTGAGGCTACGCGCACGGTAGCGCCGGCATCGCTCAAACGGCGCATGATGCGACGACCAACAAAGCCGGTCCCCCCAAAGACGGTCACGCGGTCTATGACCCGGTCCATCCCGTGATCCTGAGCGGCATTCTTGATTGAGCCGCCGAGCGCAGCGCGAACCGCCTCAGTGGCCTCCGTCGGCGAACGACCCTTGTCGAGGTGATGCGAGATCACATCCATCAGGATTTGCGCTGCAGGACCGACCGTTTGCCACTCTTTCCTGGCCTCATCGATCAGCGGCTCCGCTTCGATGTAGAGCTTCTGCGCCTGTTCGATGATCGGATGCGCCTTATGGAGCAGATCAATCAGTGCCCTGGTTGCCGGCAGCGACTCCTCAATTTGCTCAAGTTGCGCTTCGCTAAGACCGGAAACGTGACCAATGACATCAAAGAGCAAGTGTTTCAGCATAGCGTAACCTTGCTGGCAGCGACGCGCTAACTTACGCCAACCGACCCGAAGTAGGGCTTATGCTTTGCGTCAGTTGCTGTCTACGTCGAGAGGGTGTCGATCCATAAAAGATCATACTCACGCAATCTAGGGGCACGGTCGTTCAGCTACAAGCCATTGTGCTCAACGGAGATGCCGCAATTTAGAAATTCTCCCGCGATAAAAGAGCTTTCGGGATTTGAACGGGATATTTTGTGGCTCCCAAGGCGTGCGCCGGCGCCACCGCGGCGATCCGGCATCTCAAGGCTTCGCAATGGGAGCGCGACCGCCACCAGGGCCGCGCCGCGCGGTTGAAGGGCGTACTCAATGCCGCCGGCCTGCCGCTAATGCTCAACGAGACGCACATCGTGCCGATAATGGTGGGCAATCCAAAGAAGTGCAAGGAGGCGAGTGACCTTCTGCTCGCCGAGCACGGAATCTACATGCAGCCGATCAACTTATCCAACCGTCCCACGCGGCACGAGCGGCTGCGCATCACGCCGACACCCTATGACGATGACGCGCTGATCGATGCGCTCGCTGAGGCCCTTGTCGATGTATGGGGGCGCCTCGGGCTGCTGGCGGCTGGGTGACTGCCAATACGTCGTCTGCATCGGATCCGGCCCGCATGCGTTGCGTTGATGTGAATTCACTTCCTCCGCGCAGACCATTAGTAAGTTTGCTTGCTGGGCTAGGGCCATCCTTTCGGGGAACGATCGCTTCTCAGGTCCGCGAGCTAGCGGCGCGGACAAAGTGCTCGACGGTTTCCGGTAGACGCTCGACCATTGCCCATGAAGGCACCTATTTCACCGCCGAAACCGAACCCCTGAGCCAATTGTCCGAGCTATGGGCTAATTTGGAAGAACAAAAAGTAGAACGGCAGATCCTTCCTCGCGGGGCATCCTTGATCTCGCGGAACTGCTGAAGCCGACCGCGAGCCTTTCGATACCGCCGCCCTTGCTCTTCCAACCTGACCCCCAAGAAGTCTTTGGCCGCGATCAGTCCCTTCACCGTCGTGCGAGCGTCGCCGCTGCAGGCGGAGATGGCCTGGTCGGCGACCGCGTCCAACTCGACGGAAGATGGCGCAGAAGCTTCGGGCGCAGCGGGCGCACGGGCCAATTGCTGGTAGCAAGGACCGTAGGTTCCCACGTGCTGGAATGCAAAACAGCTTGTACATCAATGGGGATTGACTGACACTCTCTCCGCCATATTAGATTGATTCTAATAGTATTTTTTCGGTTTTGCGCCCCCGGATTGGCCCTCAATATGTGCGCCATTTCCTTTGGTTATTTATCTTCAAGCCATGAGATACAGCGCGCAGATCAATTGGTACAGGTCGATCCGATCCCTATGGCCGGGGGCCGCGCGACGCACAAACATGCGCCTCGTCGCGTCGTAAAATAGGATATCGGGGCGAGCAAAACGGACTCTCGGAGAGGGAGCGGTATCAACCTGGAGCTGAAACTGTCTTTCAGACGAGGAGCGCTCAGAAACCCGCTGCGGGTCTATTGCGAAGACGCCGCGGTGGTTTGTGCTAGGTCATTGACACGCGCGGCGTCAGCTTGCTGCAGAGCCGGAATGTTCGGGTCGGGGGCTCGAGTCGCTCCTCCGCTACGCTTTCCCACTATTTCCTACGCTAGCTTACAATCTCCGACGATTTGGTACTCCCGGTCTTAACGGTCTGCGTAATCCCCGCGAATTACGCTTGGCCGCGGCCAGATCGGCACGGAAGACCTCGCCGCAGAAGCGCCGGCTGTCGTCTTCGTCCATTCGGTCAAGGCCCACGCGCTGCCACGCGAAAATGGAAATTCGGGATCCTTAAGGAGGCGTGGAAGCGAAATCGAAGCGGTGTCCCAGGATTCCGATAAGCTGGTGCACGATGAAGACACCTATCCGAAGACCGTCGCGCCGCGCTGCTGCGGTTATTGCCGGCCCCAGTCGACTCACTCGTGGTCTACGCAGCCGATCGGCAAGTTGCGCTTGAGCGCAGAAATCTCCTGTTCAAGCCGCAAGACCCGATCATCAAGCCGCAAGACCCGATCATAGAGACTCTCCAAAGGAGACGTCTCAATCGCCTCGATCATCCGATAAAATTGGCCCAGGGTCCTTCGCCATCCTGTGCCGGCGGCCGATGGCGTCTCTACCGTTCGCATGTTCGCTCCCCGTAAGCTGAAGTAGAAACGGCGTCCTGGCACGGACAATCGAACGTGATTCGCGCAAGAACTGTCCGTAGCGTACTCGCCGTGCTTGGCGATTGCACCAATAGATGATGATTGACATCTATATCGCAAGCTAAAACGGTCGGACAAGCGAAATCGATCCCTTCACACACGAAAGTGAATGCGTCCCAAAGCTGATGCGGATCGAATTGAAATTTAGATGTCAGCTGATTGCAATTTCAATATATGATGATCACCATCTATACGGACGGTGGCGAAAGGACGGTTCCCCATGACATCGGCCCTCTCCCCGCGTCGATTCCCTCTCGTTGGAACCGGTCGGCGGCAGCCCTGACTAGCTGCTGCCTAGTTTTGGCAGCTTCGGTTCTTGATCTTTTCATCTTGCGGCCCCCGAGTGGGGGAACTCCGGGGAGAACAGCCACATCGTTCTTGACTCGTCAGATAATACTCTCTTTTAGATGTCAATGATATTCTAAACTTCGAACACATCCAGCGAGAATGACACGTCCAAACTGCGTTCGGCGATAACAAGTGGATTCGACTAAAATGCATGGGCAGAATACGTTCGGGTGTCCTGCAGGAGACTACTCATGAGAAGGTCGAGAGAGGAAACGGCGGAGACGCGACGGAATATCGTGAAGACCGCCGGAATTCGTTTCCGTCAGAACGGGATCTGCGAAACGGGCCTGGCCGATCTGATGGAAAGTGCCGGCCTGACGCACGGCGGGTTCTACCGGCACTTCGACTCGAAGGACCAACTCGTCTTCGAAGCTTCGGCGGGCGCGTTCGCGGCCAAAATCGGCGAGATGCAGGCTTCCGCCTCCACGGCCAGGGGCCGCAAAGCGCTTGAGGCAATCGTCAATGACTATCTTTCGCCTGAGCACAGGAAGGACCGGGCTCACGGATGCCCTCTTGCCGCGCTCGGGAGCGAACTCGCGAGGTCGGACAAGTCGACACGGTCCGCGGCCACCAAGGGGATCCTCAAGATGATCGCCGAAGTCGCCGAACGGATGAAGGATCCGGGCACCGAGCGGGCGAAGAAATCCGCCAGTGTATTCCTCGCGACGATGCTTGGCGCGCTGACGATCTCCAGAATTGTTGCTGATCCGAAGGTCTCGAACGAGATTTTGGCCGCCGCACGCGCCAAGTTGTCGTCTTGGGAGTGAC
>WNFC01003462.1_pt1 | contig 17083 bp, 10 predicted proteins | sample 5400541 | NCBI WGS metagenome assembly WNFC01 (sample SAMN13153342, study PRJNA577476) | soil metagenome | isolation source: 120 cm saprolite under Douglas fir tree site 2 hole 2 replicate 1 | place: USA:California | collected 2015-04-18
CATGCGCGGCAGATTCGGCCCCATGGCCACCGCGCGAAACGGCGACGCATTCTCTTCCGGAACTGTTCCGATCGCGCGATTCAGCCAGCCATCCTCCGTGGCCTTCAGGCCCGGCGTTCCCGATTCCATGAAGTCCTGCGCGTCAAAATGCGAGCGCGTGGGATCGGGAGATCCCGCGGCATGCACGATGGCCAGCTGGTCCTTATGAAAAAGCGGCTCCAGCGGCGCAAGGCTCGGATGCAATCCGAAAAATCCATCGAGGTCGATGGCCGCATCGGCTCCGCCACGCCGCGGCTGCGGAATCGCAATCGTCGGACGCATGCGATAGTAGTTTGGCTCAGAAAAAGGCACCACGATGTTCAATCCATCCGCCGCCCCACGCTGAAACAGCACCACAAGCTGTTTCTTGTTCGGCATCGGCGTCGCCGCCACTGCGCGCTGCAGAAACGCCGGCATGGCGCTGAGCCCAACCAGCGCCACTCCACCCTGCTTCAAAAAATACCGCCGCGAAAACCTCAGCCCGCGCCCGCCTTCGCAACATTCATGACTCACATCGCACCTCATCTTGGAGTGCGGCGGTCTTGTCGCCGCTTTTACGTCGTTCGCACAACTCCCACTCGCGCCACGAAAGCAACTTTGGCCAAGCAGGTCTCTCCGCGCATTCCGCCGCAAAAGCGGGAGCAACTCTCCCGCACTCCATACCTATCGCCGCTGAAACTCCGGCGCGCCCAGCACCAACCCCGCCACAACTCCGAAATCTACACGCTTCACCGGATCATCCAGCCTCGCTTGCAGCACCTGTGGATTATCTAACTGTTTCTCCAGCGTCTCCACCGTCGTCGGTGCTGTTTGTCCACCGAGAAACACTTGCACTGCGCGATTCAGCGCGCCTTTGGCATCGCTCGATGCCTCCACGCCGAGCACGGACGCGATATCGCTCCGCGAGCCGCGCACCTTGTTGCCCGCCAGCGCCAACGAATAATTCAGCCGGTTCAGCAGCGCTCCCGTGTTCACCCACGCGTCCGCTTTGTCCGAATACCCCGTGGGAGGCTGGCACTGATAGAGCGGCTGGCCAATGCGCCCGGTCCACTGCACCAACGGCATCGGCGTGTCCACGTCGGCGCCAAGAGCGCGCGCCGTGGATACCACCAGTTCGAACGGCGTCTTGATCTTCGCCCGGTACGCTTCGCGCGACCAGAATTCCGGCGAATAAATCATCGTCTTCAGCACCGCGCGAATGTCCCCGTCGCTCGATTGAAAGGTCTGCGCCATGCGCTCCACCAGCGATTGCGGCGGAGTGTCCGAAACAAAGCGCCGCGCCAGCTTCGTGGAAATGAATTTCGCGGTGCTGCGATGCCGCGCCAGCAGCTCGATGACTTCTTCTCCATCTTTCATCCCACCGGCGTGAATCTTCTTCCCCAGCACGATTTTCGGATCGGGATCGTGCAGGCGCTCATCGAACTTGAAATCCGCATACTCCCGCGGCTTCTCGATGGTCCAGCCGGTGAAGCAGCGCGCCACTTCCGTCACATCTTTCTGGGTATAGCCGCCATCCACTCCGAGGGTGTGCAGCTCCATCAATTCGCGCCCATAGTTTTCATTCAGCCCGCGCACATTCTTCTTGCCTTGCTGTTGCGGGGGCCGAGGTGGAAACGGGCGCCCGAATCCGCCGCGGCGCCATTGCCGCGCCGCGCGTTGTGCGGCCAAACGGTCCGCCGCTCGCGGATCGGCGCTCAAGAAATTATCCAGATAGAACAGCATCGCCGGACTCTTCGCCGTGGCGGTAAGCAAATCCTTGAATTTGCCCATGGCATGCGGCTGAATGACATCGCGTTCGTACGACGTCAAGAACCAACGGTCTGCGCCCTTGCCTGCAAACACATTGAAATGGTTGAACCAGAAATCGTCCATGATCTGCTGCAGTTGGCGCTCGCTGTAAATCGCCCGTGCCACCTTGGCCATCGCCAGCTCTTCGACAACGCGCTGCGGCCGTTTGCTGTCATCGGCAATCGCGCGCGGCACGGCATTGGGATCTCCACCGCCGAGCAGATCGCGCTTCCCCACTCCGCGCGTTGCTGCATTCATTTCCGCTGGAGGCTCTTGCTTCATCGACGCCGCCGAATTGGGATCGTCCTTCATGCTTTCAGTGCTCTCCGCAGTTGGCGTCTGCCCCGGCGAAGCCTGCGCACTCTTGTCGGACATATCGCCCGCGATGGTCGCTGCCGCGGCATCCCCAGGCCGCCGTTCCAGCCGAGCTTCCTTGGCCCCAGTCTGTTGTTGTTGCTGCTTGGGCTGCGGATATTCCGCGAGCAATTTCGAGGTGGACATGCGCAGCGTCAGATAGTTTTCCAGCCGGGCCTCAACGGCTTTGTCATCGATCGAATTCGGATTCAGTTGCAGGTCGACCCACTTTGCCAATCCCATCTGGCGTACGCGCTCGACATCGCCCGGCCGCGGGCCATACGCCAAGCGATTCAGTGCATGGAGGATGGCCTCATCGGCGCTGAGCTCGGTGATCGGCAAGCCCTTCAGCGTCGCATCTTGCTTGGGTTTCTTGTCTTTAGCAGGAACTGCCGCACCAACGGGCAAGGGCACATCCATGCCCAGCGTTAGGAGGCAAAACGAAAGGAGCGCGGACACAAACGCTTTCCCGGTAGCGCGCAGGATCGCAGCCCCTGACCGGGTAGGTCGACCACATTCCATGGATAATCCTCCGCCAAAAACTAACCTGCAGACGAAGAGGCTCCTTCTTAGCCTAACCCCGTCGCGCCCGGAAAGTTGCGCCAATGCAGCCTCCGTGTCGAATCTCTACCAACGGTATCGATAGCCAGCCTTCAGGCCAGCCCGGAACAGACCGGACAACGAATACGGGGCTTGGAGAGTACCTGGTCTTTCGAGCAATTTGACGCCGCGCCGCCGTCACCATATTCTTTGCTGCGCCGCTCTCCCAGGGGGAACATGCTGGTCCGCAACTTTATCTTTTGGCTCTCCACCAAGCGCAGCATCACCAATTCCATCGCGCGCCGCGGCATGCGCCACGGCTTCGCGCGGCGCTTTGTGGCTGGCGAGACCCTAGCCGAAGCGCTCACTGCCAGCCAGGAGCTGTGCCGGCTGGGCCGCACCGTCAGCCTCAATCATCTCGGGGAAAACGTGACTAGCGAAGCCGCCGCCCGCGAGGTTTGCGCCGACTACATCGAAATGATCGAAGAGATACACGCCAAAAGTCTCAGCGGCAACATTTCCATCAAGCTGACGCAGCTCGGCCTCGATCTCAGCAAAGATTTGTGTAGCACTCTTTCCCGCTCCATCGCCAAGCGCGCAGCTCAGCTCCACCTCACCATCGAAATGGATATGGAAGGCAGCGCCTACACGGACCTCACCCTCGATATTTTTGAAAGCGTGCAGCGAGAATCCGGCAACGCCGGCTTGGCGGTGCAAGCCTACCTGTATCGCACGGAAAGAGATCTGCTGCGCCTCGCCCCGCTAAAACCAAAGGTCCGCTTGGTCAAAGGCGCCTACCGCGAGCCGAAAAAAATCGCGCTGCAGGGGAAAGCCGCGGTGGACGCGAACTTTAAGAAGCTGACCACCATGTTGCTCGAGGGCGCCGCGCGAGGAACTTTCCTGCCCGCCATCGCTTCCCATGATCCCATGATGGTCACCCACGCCCAGGCGGAAATTTCCCGCCTCAAACTCGGCAAAAATCAGTACGAATTTCAAATGATCTACGGGATTCGCCGCGATTTACAGCAGGAAGTTCGCGCTGCGGGCCACACCCTGCAGGTCTACGTGCCCTTCGGCACCGACTGGTGCCCCTACTTCATGCGCCGTCTCTCGGAGCGCCCCGCGAATTGCTGGTTCGTTCTGCGCAGCTTGCTCGCCGAATCCACTCGGGCACCGCGTCCACACGCGGCCTCGTGAGACGTCGGCAATTATTCGGTGATCTCGAAATCTATCATTCGATCCGGCGCATGGTTGTTCGCGGCGTCTACGGCCTGCACCACCAGCCGGTAACTTCCCGGCGCCAAATCCTTAACCTTCACCACCATCCCAGCCGGAATCACCGGATTCCCTTTTTGGATGAAGTCATCCGCGGGAGCCAGCCCGCTGAACAGCACGTCTTTGTTCGTCGCGCGTTCATATATGTGATACGCGAAACCTACGCGCGGCGGCGTCGCGGAAGTAAGCAAGGGTTCGTAAATCTCCGTATACATGATCACGTAATCGCTGCGCTTGAAGCGATTGCTCGCCGAAGGCACCACTTGCATTCCCTTGACCACCAACGGCGTGCGATCTTCCAGCAGCAGGGAATCCAGTCCCGTGGGAATGTCCGAGATACGGGTGGCGGAATTCGTGAGCGCCACGCCGCCGAGGCTGAAATTCTTGCCGTCGTAGGCATCAATTTGCAACGGCGATTCAAATTTCCCAAACGTATCGCCGCCGCCGCTGAGCACCACCGTCAGCTTGTAAGTGCCGGGCGCTGCATCGAATTGATTTTGATAGTGGTACGGAACCTTGGTGAACTGTTTCCACTCGTCCTTTTCCAGCTGGAGATTCACGGTGTCGCTGAAGCGCGCGCCCACCGAACCGTCGGGTTTATAGGCCATCCCCAGAATGTTCACGTTGGCGTGATACTTGCCTTTTTCCTTATTGAAGTTCAGCGATTCCGAGGGGATCTCCATCGCCAGATTCACGCGCGCCACATTCGGCGCGGTGTAGAAATACGGCGTCTCCAACGCACCATGAATCGAGCCGGCTTGCGAGCCCACCGCGCGCAACTCCAATTGCTTTTCCACCGGCTTGCCTTCCAGGGGATTTGCTGTCCGGGCGTTGCAATACCCGCTGCGCGAGCGCACGTTCATCCCGCCGCGGTTCAGCTTCACCTTCAGCGTATGACAGCTGCCCTCCGGCGTTTCCGGCGGCACGTATCCCAGAATGTAGAACTCACTCTGCTCGCGGCCAATGCGCTCAAGTCCGCCGAGCAAGTCATTGGTGTTAAAAATGGAAAAGCCGCCGGTCCCCTCGGCGAGCGCCGCTAGAATCTGCTGGTTGGTTGCTACCGAAGGAGGCAGCTGCGGAATAAGTGTCCGCGATTGGTTGTAGGGATTATTAAAAGAATTGTTGTAGAGATTGCCGGCGTTTGTCCCGCCGCCGCCGCGAGTTCCGCCGCCCGTGCCGCCGGTCCCACCCTTGCCACCTGTTCCACCCGTGCCGCCCGTGCCACCGGTGCCGCCGCGACCGCCAGTGCCACCGGTTCCTCCCGTGCCTCCGGTGCCGCCACGACCTCCGCCGCCTGTTCCGCCGGTGCCACCCGTCCCGCCGGTGCCGCCGCGGCCTCCACCGCCAGTGCCACCACCGCCCGTCCCGCCGCCACCACCGCCGCCCGGACGTTGTGGCTCACCCATTGCATAAGACGTCAGCACCAAACGCGGGCGTGCCGAAGAAACCTTCGCTGGCCTGGCTTGCGCCGCATCGCGCAGTTTCCCTCTGCCCATCCCATTGCGCGCGCTGCCGCCCCCAATAGGCGCCGCCGCAACCAGTCCGCGCACGTCCAGCGAATAGATCGCTACGTTGGCCTTGTTGCAGGCGTCGATGGTCGCGGTAAGCTCGGATTCATTCTCCGGCGTGAGAGCAAATCCCGCGGAGAACAGCACCAGCATCTTGCGGCCGGGTACCGCTCTCAGGTTTTTGGCCAAGCTGCGCACCGCAAGCAGCATGGTGCGCGCACCGAAATCCGCCTCGGCGTTGCTTAGCGACGACAATCCTGTCGACGCTACCGTGACCGGCGCCAGCGGATCGCTCGCCGCCGAAGCATTGGAGTCTATCGAGGAGTATTTCACGCCCTTGACTGCCGCTTGCAGCAGGTCCGCATTGGCCGTGAAATTCTGCACGATGCGCAGCGCTCCTCCGAAGTCCACCACGGCCATCAGTCGGTCTGGGCCAGCGTTGGCTTCCACAAACTTCCTCGCGGCGCCGCGCGCTTGAATCTGGTCCGGCGCGGCCATCGTGGAGTTGTCGAAGAACAAAATGAGATAGTGCTTCTGCGCGCCGCCCTTGGCCTGAATGGCTGCGTCGGTCCCCGACGAAAAGCTAGCCACCGGCTGTTCTTTATTGTCCTCGTAGACCTTGAAGTCCTTCTGCGTCAGGTCGCGGACGTAATTTTGCTTTTTGTCGGTCACTACCGCATCCACCAGCACCAAGCGCGATTCTTTTCTAATAACGACGCCAGGCTGCTGTTCCGCGGGGGCCGCTGCCGCGGGAGCTGCTTGCTCCTGCGGCGCCGCTTGGGCCGCGAGTCGCGGCGCCCAACACGACAGCGCCAGCGCCGCGCACAGAAAAAGATTTGTCGTCATTCGAGGTGTGTTCATGTGCTCCCCCAAAAACTAATACGGAATACTCACCGCTCCATTGCGCGCCGCCATCTGCGATCCTTCCGTGTCGCGCACCACCAATCTCACCAGATAGGTTCCCGGCTTGATATCAAAACTGGATTTGAGCGTGAAGCCGGAATGACCCAGGCGGTCGAACGTTTTGTCGAGCAACCGCATTTCCACAATCTTCTCTCCGCCGGTCACGAAATTCCCGTTCTCATCAAAGATCGCCATGGCCACAGTCAGGTTGTCCCAATTGCGGCCGTCCGCCTTGCGAAAGCGAATCCCTTTGATGTCCACGTGCGTCAGCACCGCCAACCGAGCTTGTGCTTCGTCCCTCCTGAAAAATTGCGTTTGCAGTTCCACCGGCAAGTCGTGCATTTCATCCTGCGAGAACAGCGCTTCCTGGATTTCTTCCTTCGCCGCTTCGACGGGATCAGCGATCGAGCGCGGCGCGTAGTAGCCATGCCGCGCCTGGACCGTGTATTTTTGCTTGCTCGTCAGCGCCACTTTCAGCGTGTGATAGCGTCCGTCAATCTTCAGGTTCTGCGGCGAGAAACCCAGAAGATAGGAAACCGCAGGAGCCGCCGTGGCTTGCCGCAAGCCTTCGTCCACATCATTGCGATTATGGAAAAAAGTTCCGCCGGTTCCGTCCGCGAGCTGCGCCAGAATATCCATCTGCGCGCCTTGCGCCGCGATGCGGTAAGTGCCCTTGAATCCCGCAGCGCGCATGGAGTCATGCGGGGGATCACTGATGTCGCCCAGCAAATCAGGTGCGTACAATCCGCGCGCGTCAATGGTGTTGATAACGATGTTGGCGCGATTGGCGCGGTCCACCAGGTCGGAGGATTCCAGCGTCAGCGTGGTCACGATAAAGCCAGGCGAGACCAGCACCAGGATGCGCTGACCGGGCATCACCGAGAGGCGTCGCATGGTTTCTTCCAGGTGCCGGTAGACGTATTCGATTTGCGCGTCACCGCTCGCCAAGGCACGGCCACTGGCCATCTGGGCCAACTGTTGCGCTTGCTGCACCATGCGCGAATCGCCTCCGAACGCGCAGACCAGAGCGTCTTCCGTGGCTACCGCCAAAGCTTGTGCGTCGCGCTTGTTCTCGATCAGATCCGCCTGGTAATAGCTGATCTCCGGGCAATCGTGAAACCCCGCATTGCCCACCGGGCGCGGCACGATTCCCAGCAACGACTTCTTGAGCGATTCATGGTCCTGCGTGAAATCCTGCGTGAACTGCCCCGAGGTACTGAACATGCCCACGCGGTCCGTGGGCGCCAGCGCTCCAAAGAGCCGCGTGGCCGCATCCCGCACGAAGACAGTGTCTGGCATCGCCATATTGCTATCGTCAAAAACAACGGCAACAAAGCGTTGTGGCAGGGCGGCGAGCGCTGCCGAAACGTCGCCATCGGGCTCCGCCGCCGGCTCGGCTGCGCTGCTCGGGGTTATCTTGTGCGACTCCGGCGTCTCTACGCTGAAGCTCGAAATCACTTGCGGCTTGCGATTGTCGGAAAGCTGGAAATCTTCCTTTTTTAAGCCGGTGATCACTTTTCCTAGGCCGTCGCGCACCACCACGCGCACCAGAACCAAATTGACGCGCACCCGGAAGGTCGCGGGATTGTCGTGCGTGGAGACTTCCGAAGTATTGTTCGCGTCAGGCGGAGACGCCGCCGGTGCTTGCGGTGTCGAGTCGCTTTTCGCTGGCGAATCCTGCGTGGCAGGCGCTTGCGCGCTCGAGCTCCTTGGAGAGATTACCGCCAACATGGCCAGCAGCAGAAGGGCAGGCGTGCGCCGAGTTAGCGGGGATTGCAGTGGGTGCGACATCCCTTCCTTTTCCACTTTCTCCCCTATGCCAACGTTCTGGAGGCACACACCAGGAGAGCTACTCGACACGGACCGGTAGCACGACTATACGCTGCGGTTAATTTTGATGTCAACGAATGGCAGGCGCCGGTTGCACATGCCCGGCAGCTCGCGCGACGGAGGCTGTCCGAATCTGGACAAAGTATCCCACAATCGCGCAAATGCGAAGCATAAGACAGCCTGGCGTTTTGGCGTAACATGGTCATAGGAAAGAGTTTAGATTGAATGATACGGTGGATTGCCATGTGCTTTGCTCTCTTCGACATTCGTTTCGTTAATCAACATGAGGCAAAACGGATGCAAGCTAATGGTTGCTTCTGTGGCTTGGGAGACTGACTTCCGGGAAGGAAGAGCAAAATTATGTCTTTCGTTAACGATCTGAGAGTTGCGGTCCGCTCGCTGGCGCGAACGCAAGGGCTTGCGGTCACGGTGGTGCTGACGCTGGCGCTGGGCATCGGGGCCAACGCCGCGATCTTCAGCCTGGTGCGCGGCGTGCTCCTTCGTCCGCTGGTCAACCGCGACGAGGACCGGCTGATCTACATTCGCCAGAGCGCCCCAGGCATCGGCGACGAAAACGAAACGTTCTCCGTGCCCGAAATCCAGGATTTGCGCGCCAGCGTTAAAACCCTGAACGCGTTCGGCGATTTCTCGACCTTCGGTTTCACCATGATCGGCCTGGGTGAGCCTCGCGAAGCGCAAGCTGGCGTCGTCAGCGGCACGTACTTCGACGTCATGGGCCTCCATCCGGTTCTCGGTCGTCTCATCGGACCTCAAGACGACGGTCCCAAAGCTGCCGGCGTGGTCGTTCTTACCTATCGTTTCTGGACCACCACTCTCAGAAAAGATCCCTCGGTCATCGGCAAAACCGTGCGACTGGGCAGCGGTCTCATGGGGAGTCGATCCGCTACTATCATCGGCGTTCTCGAACCCTGTGTCCCCTATCCCCAGGAGACCGAAATCATGGCCAACATCGTCACCAGCCCGCACCACCTCTCCGCAACCATGGTGACCGGCCGCGTGCACCGCATGACGGAGCTCTTTGGCCGTCTCGCTCCCGGTGTCACGCTCGAGCAAGCGCGGGCCGAGTTGCGCTCGGTCTACGGGGCTATGACCAAAGCACATCCCGAAGCCTATTCGGCCAAAGGGGAGTTTCAGATCAGCGCCAAGCGTCTTCGTGACGAGCTCACCTCGGGCGCCCGGACCGTGCTGCTGGTGCTGCTGGCAGCGTCAGCGCTGGTCTTCATCATCGCGTGTTGCAACGTCGCCAACCTGATTCTCACCCGGACGGTTCGCCGCGAAGGCGAGCTGGCGATGCGTGCGGCGCTCGGCGCAAGCACAGGCGCGCTGCGCCGCATGCTGCTGGCTGAAAGCCTTCTACTGTGCGGCGCCGGCGCCGCGCTGGGCGTAATGAGTGCGCAGCCGCTAGTGGCCATCCTGGCCCGCTACGCCTCGCGCTTCTCGGTGCGCGCGCTGGATTTGACTGTTGACAACAGCATGCTGTGGGTGGGAGCAGCGCTGGCCATTGTTGCCGCGATAATTTTGGCGTTTGTCCCGCGCCTGCCGTTGCCGGAAACGTCGAATGGCCTTAACGTATCGAGCGGCAGCGTACGGATCACCAGCAGCACGAGCCGCCGCCAGCGGATTTTCGCGGTGACACAAATAGCCGCATCTTTCGTGTTGCTGGCCGGCGCAACTATGTTGATCACTACGCTGATCGCACTGCAAACGGCGCGTCGAGGTTTCGACACGCGCCACGTCCTGGTCGTCAACGTTCCCCCGATGTCGTACGGAAAAACGCCTCAGCAAGTCGTCGATTTCTACAGGGAATCGATTCGTCGCGTGGATGGGCTACCGGGCGTGAACACCACCGCTTTCGGAATGGCTGCTCCCTGGCGCGATGCCGGCTCCAGTTTCGGTCTGCAATTCTCAGCCGATGGTCATGTTCATGTGCCCAATGAAGACCCGCGCGCGCATATGCGCGTCATCTCTCCAGGATTCTTTGCCTCGCTCGGCGTTCCCATCATCGCTGGCCGTGACTTCAACGATTCCGACGGCCAAAAGAACGATCCCGTCGTGATCGTCAGTCAGACTCTCGCGCAGCGCATGTTCCCCAATCAGGATCCTCTCAATCGGCATGTCTATTGGACCGATCCCGTGCTGCAATTCGCACCCGGGGTCAGCGCCGCGCCGCATCGCATCATCGGCGTCACCGCCGATATTGACGATATGCATGTCATTCCCGAGCCCATGGTCACCGTTTATACCCCCTTTCAAGAGGGTCCCATTTTTGGCGGCCGCCTTTTCATCCACGCCGCCGCAAGTCCTTATTCGCTGGTCGCGCCGGTCACGCGCGTGATTCGCGAGATGTCCGCCGATCAGCCCATCGAGCACGCTGCGACCCTCGAAGACGTCCGCGCGGAGGTGCTCACGCCGGATCGTTTGAACTCCCTGGTGTTCGGCGTGTTCGCGGCCGTGGCGTTGGCGATTGCGTTGGTTGGCGTCGCAGGCGTGCTGGCGTTTTCGGTCAGCGCGCGGACGCGCGAATTCGGCATCCGACTGGCGCTTGGGTCGCAGCCGCGGCATCTCCTGAGAGGGGTCGTCGCAGAAGGCGCGGTGATGGCTGCGGCGGGCATCCTCGCAGGCGCGGCATTCGGGTTCGCGGTGGCGCGTTTGGCGGGCAGTTATTTCCTGGAGGTGAAGATGCCGGGCGCCTTGCCCGTGGTCCTCTCTGCGTTCGTGCTGCTGACAGCCGCGGTCGTTGCGTCGTGGCTGCCCGCCGCACGCGCCGCGCGCATCGACGTCATACAGGCTCTTCGCGCCGAGTGAGATGCACAGGGCGATCCGCGCGTCACTGACGCAGGGATTCAAGCTGCTTCGCTCCAGTTGGTGAGCGGAATCAGCGGCTTTAACAAATCGTCGGCCAGGCGCGTCGATCCAATAGCAGCGTTGAGATACGAATAGTCCTTCGCACGGGAAGCCGTGATGGTCCGCAAATCTGACTCGCGGACATTCCTGGCAAATGTCCCCGAATAACGGCGTACTCGGAAACTACTTCGGGCCAGAAGTCCGGTTGTGGGAAGTTGCAAATTTCAGTGAGGCTTGCGCGATTCAGGCCGGATGACGGCGGACTCGGAACTTAAACTTCTACCCGGGCGAGCGGTAGGCTTCCAGAGTCCAGCGGTCCTGCGCATCCTCGCGGCGCAAGACGTAGCGTTCACCATTGCCTAGCAAAACGCGAAAATAGGTCGCGCCGGGCGAGTACCAGCGGTCCTCCACCTCCGCGACGTCCACCATTTCGCCGCCGAGTTGCAGCCTCACCGGCCGTTCGTCGCCCTTATAGCCGGCGTAGCTTTCCACGTGCAGAAGTTTCTCAGCCAATCGCCCGCGCTCCTTTGCGGCTCTCCGCCAGCTCTGCATTCCACGCCGCGCCTAGAAAAATAATCACCGTCGAGAGTTCCATCCAAATCAGTAAACCGATCACCGCCGCCAGTCCGCCATAGATCAGTCCATACGGCATTTTCCGCACGTAAAATCCGAAACCGATGTCCGCCGCCCACCACAGCAGCGTCGCGATCATCGCCCCCGGAAGAACGCTGACCAGGCTCTGTTGCCTGGGCCGCGCCCAGCGGTAAATAACGGTCACCGCAATCATCGCCAGCAGAATGGAAAAGCCGTGAAAGAAGACGCCCCACCACGTTTGCATCGAAGGCCCTTTCCCGAGCTCTTCACCAAGCCAACGCCGCAAAGGACGCCCGAACACGCCCAGAATGGCTGCCACCAGCAGCGGCGCGATCGTCAAGAGTAACAACGCGAGCGCCCGCAACTGCCGGGCATAAAATCCCGGCCGCTGGCGATCTCCATAAATCGTGTGGATCCCTTCCATCAGTAGCTTCATCACCTGCGTGCCCGCCAGCAGCGTTCCCCCTAAACCCACTAAGGCCCACTTCCACGCCTGCGGCCCGCGCTTCACCATAAACTCCGAAACAATTTGCTGGCTTCCCGGTGGGAGGAGACTCGTCAAATCCGAAATCAAATCGAACAGCGCAGTGCGGCCTCCGATCGGGCTCGTCGCCAGGCCCACGGCAATCAGCAAGGCAGGGAAGAACGCGAGGAAAAGATTAAACGCGATGGCTTGCGCGATCATGCTGCAGCGCGGAAACACCCTCCCGAACAGGCTCAGCGCGCGCTTGGAGAGGGCCGCGGATGCAATCATCTCTCGGCATTATACGCGCGCGGCCGATTTTCCCAAGACTCCGCTGCAGCCCGCTGAGGATAGATATTGGTGGCAGGGCTTCCGTACGCATGTAGAATGGCGGCTCTGCGGTTCCGGGCGTTTACTTCAGAGCTTGCGAGGAACACATATGAAGGCGATTCTCTGGGCTGTCGAACAACTGCGCAGCAAACGCTGGCACTCATCCCTGATTTCCGTCCTGCTTCTCGGTTTGGCGCTGTCCCTTGCGGCGCAAGCCCCCAAACCCGGCATCGTGCGCCAGCTCGCCGACGTGAAATTCCCGCCCGGCGACGGTCCCGATTGCCTTCAGTTCTTTCTGGAGAACGGTGACTTGAACACCGGCCCCAGCACCGCCATCATGAAAGCGACTCCGAAGTGTGTGGTTCCCCCGCACTACCACACCGCGGAAGAGCAGTTGATCATTGTGAAGGGTAATGTCTCGACCGGAATGGAAGGTATGCCAGACACCGTGCTTGGCCCCGGCGGCTTCGCCATGATGCCCAGCAAGGCGCCGCATTGGTTCACCTGCACCGCCAAAGAAGAATGCCTGATGTTCGTGACCTTCGATCGCGCCTACGACATCGTCTGGCTAAAGCCCAGCAAGTAGCCGCACTTTTTGGACTGCGATCGCGTTTATCCTGAGCTTCGAAGGACCGCCGCTTTTACATCTGCAAGCTCACCCTCCGCGGTGCAGGCAACTCCCTCGTCCGCTTCCAAGACTCTTTTTCCCATTAGCGGTCACTTTGTATTCTCTCGCGAAATCGCAAACCTCCGGTAAACAGCGCTACTACAAAGAGTTGCCACCCCTGTAAAATCGGCAGCTCAGATGCAAACCATTTGAGGGTGTAGACGTCCTACATGCAGGATGTAGAAAGCCTACCCCCAAGGAGGGCCGATGGCCCGCTACCAGAACCGCATTGAGCTGCTGCAAGGCACGCTCGATCTGCTAGTCCTGCAAACCCTCCAGTGGGGGCCTCAGCACGGTTACGGCATCAGCCAGGCCATTCGCGCCAGCTCCGGCGAGATCCTGCAGGTCGATACCGGCTCCCTCTACCCCGCTCTCCACCGCCTCGAGCGCCAAAAATGGATCGCCGCCGACTGGAAACTCTCCGAGAACAAACAGCGCGTCCGCGTCTACCGCCTCACCGCCACGGGCAAAAAGCAGTTGCTCTCTGAGCGCTCCCGTTGGGAGCAACTTTCCGACGCCATCGCCGGCGTCCTTAGCCCCTCGAAGCGGGAGAGTGGCATATGAGATTCTCGCTGTGGGGTCGCAAACTCCGGCAACAGCAGCTCGAGCAGGAACTGCGGAGTCATCTGCAAATGGCCGCAAGGGATCGCATGGACCGCGGCGAATCCGGAGAGCACGCGCAGCAAGCCGCGCGCCGCGAATTCGGCAATGTCACTCTCGTCAAGCAAGTCACTCGCGATCAGTGGGGCTGGCGTTGGCTCGAGGAATTAGTGCAGGACGTGCGCTACGGCGCGCGCATGCTGCGCAAAAATCCCGGTTTCACGCTGGTCGCTGTCCTGACTCTCGCCCTCGGAATCGGCGCCAACACCGCCATCTTCTCCGTCGTTGACACTGTTCTGCTTCGGCCAATGCCCTATCCGGACCCTGATCGCATCGTCCAGTTCATGCTCAGTTCGCCTCAGCAGAGCTTCAATCTCAGCTCAATTCCGAAGTTCATGGCTTGGCGCCAACAAACCAGCACCCTACAAGATTTTGCAGCCTATGAGACCGACAGCCCCGGCATAAATCTGACGGAAGGGGAGTTGCCAGAGCAACTGAGGGACATCCGCGTTTCCGCGGACTATTTCCGGCTGTTCGGTGCAACCCTGGATTCCGGGCGGACGTTTACCACGGACGAAGATCGCCCCGGCGGCGGCCATGTCGTGGTGATCAGCAATGGATTATGGCGCCGTCGGTTTGGCGGAGATCCTCATCTCGTGGGCAGGGCCATTCGGTTGGGGGGCCAGCCCTATGAAGTGATCGGCGTACTCAATGCCAGCTTCGTGTGGGAGCCGCCCAGAGACGTCTGGCTTCCGCTGCAGGCTGACCCCAATAGCACAAATCAGGCGCATGTTCTGCGAGCCGCAGCTCGCCTGAAACCTGGTGTTAGCCTCGAAGCTGCAAAGGAGGGGACGAAGCTCGCCGTTGAGGAATTTCACAAAAAATTTCCCGGCATGAACGGTCCAGAAGGCCCCCAGGGTACTTTTACGCTGCTGCCGCTACGGAACGCGGTCACCGGGAGTGCGCGCCCTGCGCTACTCGTTTTGCTGGGCGCGGTCAGCTTCGTGCTCCTCATAGCTTGCGCTAACGTCGCTAACCTGCTTCTCGCACGCGCTGCCACCCAAGGGCGTGAACTGAGCATTCGCGTCGCGATCGGAGCCAGCCGTGGGCGAATCGTCCGCCAATTGTTGACCGAGAGCGTCATCCTGTCGATCACTGGCGGTTCGCTGGGCATTATGCTCGGCTATGCCGGCTTGCGGGCGCTCCTCGCCATCAGCCCCGCCGACCTCCCGCGCGTAGGGCCGCACGGAGTTGCAGTCGAACTGAATGCGAGAGCGCTGCTCTTTACCTTATTTGTCTCCGCGTTCACGGGAATGCTTTTCGGGCTCCTGCCGGCCATTAGCTTCTCCCGCACCGACCCGAGCAAGATTCTGAATGAGGGCGGTGTGCGTTCTGGCTTCGGGCTGCGCCGCGCAAAATCCCGTTACTTTCTTGTGGTCTCTGAAATCGCTTTGGCTCTGGTTCTTCTTGCCGGTGCGGCGCTGCTCATTCGCTCATTCACGGCCTTGCAATTGGTCGATCCCGGCTTTGACGGTCACAACGTTTTGAGCCTTGAGATGTCGCTTGCCGGGACACGCTTTCAGAAGACCGCCGCGGTAGCTCAGTTAGTGCGCGAAGCCGAGCAGCGCGTCGAGAGTCTTTCCGGTGTGACCGCGCTCGCGACCACGAGCTCCGTTCCTCTCGAGCCAAACTTTTTTCTGCCGTTCACCATCGAGGGCCGGCCCTTGGCGAACGATCGCTATCATGGTGGCGCAGACTATCGCTACGTCTCGCCTCGTTACTTCGAGGTGTTCCGCATTCCATTGCGTCGCGGAAGAATGTTCACCGAGCGGGATGATGGCCGCGCCCCCGGCGTCGTGCTGATCAACGAAGCCATGGCTCGGCAGTTCTGGCCCAAAGGTGACCCGCTGGGTGAGCGAATCACCATCGGCAAAAACGTGGGCCCTGAATTTGAGGAACCTTCGCGGCAAATTGTCGGCGTGGTCGCCGACGTCAGGGACACTGGGCTTAGCGAGAGCCCGACACCCATTATGTACATACCGGCAGCGCAGCTAACGGATGGCCTGACAGCATTGGGTAACACGGTCGTGCCGCTGACCTGGGTGGTTCGCACCAAAGTCGAACCCTATTCCCTCGGTGCTGAAATCGAACGAGAACTTCGGCAAGCCAGCGGCGGCTTGCCTGTGGCGCACGTGCGCTCGATGCACCAAGTGGCCGTGGAATCCACCTCTCGCACCAACTTCAATATGATGCTGCTCAGCGTGTTTGCCGGCCTTGCTATGCTTCTGGCCTCTATCGGCATCTATGGGCTGATGGCCTACGCTGTCCATCAGCGCACTCACGAAATCGGTGTCCGCATGGCACTCGGGGCTCGCGCCCAGAATGTGCTCGTACTTGTCTTCCGGGAAGGCTTGAGCCTGGCGCTGACGGGAATTGCCATCGGGCTTCTCGGAGCGGCCTGGCTCACGCAGACGCTTAAGAGCTTGCTCTTTGGCATAAGCCCCAACGATCCGGTGACGCTTGCCCTTGTCGGCGTGCTCCTCCTCGCGGTCGCCGCCGCAGCGTGCTACATCCCCGCGCGACGCGCGATGCGCGTCGATCCGTTGGTGGCATTGCGTTACGAATAAGGAGAGCGAATCGTGAAACTTCCCTTCTGGCGAAGAGCGCAACGGCAAACCCGACTCGAACAGGAAATCCAGAGCCATCTGCAGATGGCCGCAAGCGATCGCATCGATCGCGGCGAATCCGCCGAACGCGCGCAGCAAGTCGCCCGCCAGGAATTCGGCAACGTTGAGCTGGTGCAGCAGGTGACAAGAGACCAGTGGGGGTGGCGCTGGTTCGAGGAATTGCTGCATGACCTCCGTTACGGTGCGCGCATGCTGCGCAAAAATCCAGGCTTTACCGTCGTGGCTGTGCTGACGCTCGCGCTTGGCATCGGTGCCAACAGCGCCATTTTCTCCGTCGTGAACGGCGTGCTCCTCAACCCGCTGCCCTATCCTCATGCGGAGCAGCTCGTCACGCTGCACGAAAGCAAGCCCAACTTTGAATTCGGCTCGATTTCCTATCCCAATTTTCGCGATTGGCAACGGGACAATCACACTTTTTCCTCCATGGCTATCGCTCGCCGCTTTGCCTTTAGCCTCACCGGCCTCGGCGAAGCCGAGCAGGTGCATGCCCGCTTCATTTCCTCGGATTTTTTCTCGACTGTAGGTGTGAACCCAGTCCTCGGGCGCGACATTGCTCCGGGTGAGGACGAAATCGGCGCTGCCCCCGTCGCGCTGATTAGTGCCGGATTCTGGAAACGCAAATTCGGTTCTTCCCCGAACG
>WNFC01003464.1_pt1 | contig 17079 bp, 11 predicted proteins | sample 5400541 | NCBI WGS metagenome assembly WNFC01 (sample SAMN13153342, study PRJNA577476) | soil metagenome | isolation source: 120 cm saprolite under Douglas fir tree site 2 hole 2 replicate 1 | place: USA:California | collected 2015-04-18
GCGTGGAGTCTGCGCCGGAAGATTCTCCTGCGTGGCGTCACGAGGTTGCAGACCGGTTAAATCGTTACCAGGCTAAACGCAAGCCGCGCCCGCCCCGCTATCCGTCTTTGCAATTACGTTTCGAAGAGGAAGAGCCAACTCGCGCTGCGCGGGAGGAGCCGAACGAGACTCCAGCTTACCCACATTTAGGAGGCCCCGTTTCGCATCAAGCCCTGGCCTTGGATCGTTTCGCTGCGAGCGCCGCTCCTGCCGTCGAGGTTCCGCTCTCTGAAACTCGACCCCAACAGCCTGCTTACCAGTCCTCTCATCAACCTCCGATTTCGCCCATCGCTCCCGCGTCGGCAAAGATCATTCAGTTCCCGCGTTCGTGGACTCCTCCGGCAGCGCCGCTCGACGAATTGGCGGAGCCCGTCACCGACCGCCCTCGCATTCTGGAAGCTCCGGAAATTACCCCGCCAGCGCCGGCTCTGGGCGGAATCACCATTGAACCCGCTCCCCACCCGGAGCTCGAGAAACGTCCGGGCATAGATATCCCGCTGCAGAGTGCGCCTCTGGCGCGGCGCATTTTCTCCGCCGCTATCGACGGCGTTATCATTGCTGCGGCCTGCGCCTTGTTCGGCTTCATCTGTTGGAAGATGACTGCAATCCAACCCTCCCGATTCCAGTTAGTCGGCATGTCTGCCAGTCTGTTCGGTACTTTGTGGGCTGCCTATCAATACTTGCTTGTGGTCTACTCAGGCTCCACGCCAGGATTGCGACTAACGAAGCTGCAATTGGCCCGCTTCAATGGAACTCCTGCCCGCCGTCGATTGCGGCGCTGGCGGGTGCTCGCTTCATTTCTCTCCGCCCTTTCTCTCGGCATGGGATATGCCTGGGTCTTCCTCGACGAGGATGCTCTCTGCTGGCACGACCGTATCACTCACACGTACCTTGCGCCGAAGAGTCGCTAAGGATTGCGTGGCGCGGGCACTCCCTTCGGCAAGCTCAGGGCAGGCTCTGCCCGCGAATGCGTACAGCGAATTACGCTAGGCGCCTTAACCCCGCGGCATCCTTCTATTCACCCCTGCCTCGCAACGAAACTGTCGACACCGCCTGCGTTCCCGACCCGTTCGTGCTGAAACTGAGCGCTGCATTGAGCTGCCCCTGGCGTTGGGGCGTGAACGTTACCGTCAACGTACAATTGCTTCTCGGCGGGATGCCGCTTCCACAGGTATTCGTCTGGCTGTAGTTGTTCCCGTTGCCTCCGATGATCTTTATTTGACCCACGGAGATGGTTCTAAAGCCCAGGTTGCGCAACGTCAGTACTCGCGAACTGGAACTGCCAACAGTGACGTTGCCGAATTGAAGCAGATTAGTTGAGATGTGCAGCGCCGTTCCCGTGCCACTCAGGGGCACCGTCTGGGGACTGTTCGCAGCGTTGTCGGCGATGTTAAGTGAGGCAGTCCGCAGGCCAGTAGCGGACGGCCGGAATGCAACCTCCACCGTGCAACTAGCGCCGACCGCGAGTGTGGACCCGCAGAGATTGGTTACCAGGAAGTCTCCCCTGTTGGCGCCGCTGAGCGTAATGCTGTTGAGGTTGAGAGTCTGGCTGCCCGTGTTAGTCAGGGTGACGTTCAAGTTTAGCGAAGTGCTGTTCAGCTCTTGGGTGGCGAAGCTGAGAACGGAGGGCGAGATTGAGATGTTTATCGCCAGCGTGCCGGTGCCGGTCAGGGTTACATATTGCGTGCCGCCAGAGCTGTTGATGGTCAGAGAACCGGTGCGCAGGCCAGTTTGCGAGGGTGTGAAGAAGACATTGAAAGGGCACCGTGTATTCCCAGGATTCAACACATGTCCGACACACCCACCATCGGTCTGGAAGTCGCCGCTCGGTGTGATGGTGTTAATGGTGATGGCAGTGTTGCCGGGCTGGAGCAACTGCTCGAGCTTAGCCGGACTCTGCATGCCCACAGGTTCCGGTGCGAAGCTCATGCTCCCGGACTCGATCGTAGGCTGCGGGACCGCTGTTTGAATCATGACAAATGGCCACAAACCTGGAGAGACGATGTCAAGCTTGCCGTCGCGATTGAAATCTGCTACAGCAAACTCGCCTCGCGCGAAGCCCCCTGCGTCTTGGCGGTGTGCAAATACCATGGCTGGCTGGAGAGTACCATCGCCATTTCCGGCAAAGATATAGACACATCCGTCATTGCATGCAAAGGTGTCATAAACCGCGAAATCGAGCTTCCCGTCTCCATTGAAGTCGCCCAGAACATTGGTCTGGAATTGTGCACTGCTGTAAGGGCCGCCATATTGGACGGGACTTTGGAATGTGCCATCGCCATTGTTAAGCAACACAAAAAAAGTGTTGTAATTGCCAGCATCCACAACTGCGATGTCCGGGTAGCTGTCTCCGTTCAAGTCACCGATGGACATATCGACAGGGTATCGTCCCACAGCGTAATCCACGTGAGAAGCAAACGTGCCGTCGCCGAGTCCCTGGAGAATCGATACGACGGATCCGTTCCCTCCTCCCGAGGCAGCGTTGCCGGCTGCGATGTCAAGAATGCCGTCGCGATTGAAGTCTCCCACCGCAACGGAGTTCACTTGCGAGCTGAGCACCGGAAACGTAGTCGGCGGGCCGAATGTGCCGTCTCCATTCCCTAACAGAACTCCGACACTTTGGTACGCGGTGTACACCAGATCCAAGTTGCCGTCGCCGTTGAAGTCGCCGGCCGCAGCCACAATGTAGCTGAAGCCGGAGAACTGCTGCAGGACCGGCTGGAATGTGCCGTCCCCGTTTCCGAGAAAAACGTCGAGCGTGCCGGTAGTCACACTACTGACAACAAAGTCTAATTTGCCGTCGTTGTTGAAGTCTGCCAAAACTCCCACATACGACTCCCGAGAAGAGCCGGGCAATGGATAGTAAACCGGAACCTGTAAACTACCATCTCCGTTCCCGAGGGCCACATCCAAATTAATCCCCTCACTGACCAAAATGTCTGGTATGGCGTCCTGGTTGAGATCCCCTACAACTAAATCCCAAAATGAAGGGTTAACCGTCTGGGGGATGCCTGCGGCGCCAAATGCAAACACCGATACCGGGTTGGTCACCAGCAGCAGCGCCGTGTTGGAAATGGTTCCACCAGGATTGTGTACGGTCACTAGACCGCTGGCCGCCGTCGCCACATCACCCGCCCCAATCGAGGCCGTGATCTGAGCCGCGCTTACGTACACGGTCGTCCGCGCAATCCCGTTCCAGTACACGGTTGAACCAGAGACGAAGCCCGTCCCGTTGACAGTAAGCGTGAAGGCTGGGCCCCCGGGCACCACAGCAGAGGGCACCAGCGGATTGGCGATCTGCGGCACCGGGCTGTTGGCTTGGCCGAGTCCTAGGGAACACAGCAAGAGAACCGGCAGCAGGAGGCGAATGCCTGTCTTCATCGATGCTTCTGCGAGAAGCGCAATCCAGAGAAACGGGCGCATAGGAAACTCCCTTGCAGACCTGATGCCAGACAAATAACCCGGCGCATGGGGATGCACCGGCGACTTTTGCTTCGAACCTAACCCTGCGCGGGGAACGCAGGTTACGTCGCAAGGAGTCTCCCATTGCGGCGGACGAAAGTCAATGTTTTCGGGATCGATCCCGGGCAGTCCCGGCCTATTGGCCGGACGCTGCCAGCCGATGCGGGCGGGGATTACCGTCCAGCTTCCGCTATGCTATCTTCAATGGGTTTATCCTGATAAGCAGTTCGCGCAATCATAGAAGCATGGCCACATCTGCAGGTTCCAAACCGGCAATCAAAGTCTTCGTCGCCACCACGGTGATGTTGACCTTTATCTCCTTCTGGCGAGCCGCCGCCATCGTCCTCTCCGATCTGGCCTCTTCCGCCTACTACGCCGGGGGCGACGCCGAGAAGGTTATCGGCAAAAGTGCGCCCTGGTTCATTCTGGCGGTCATGCTGTTCAGTTATGCGGTGCGGGCGCTCTACATTGAGTCGAGCAGCATGTTCGTCCGCGGCGGCGTTTATCGCGTGGTCAAGGAAGCCATGGGCGGCACCCTGGCCAAGTTTTCTGTCTCGGCCCTGTTGTTCGACTACGTGCTGACCGGCCCCATCAGCGCCGTAGTGGCGGGACAGTATCTCGCCGGGTTTATCGAAGACGTTGCCCGCTACCTGGGCCATCCGTTTGTCCACTTTCCCGAGAACAGTTTCGCCGCCATGTTTGGGGCTTTGATTGCGGTGTATTTCTGGTGGAAGAATACCCAGGGTATGCACGAATCCAGTCAGAAGGCCCTCCAAATCATGGGGATCACGACTGTGATGGTGGTGATCCTGCTTATCTGGTGCGCCATTACGGTTTTACGCGCGCCAATTCAGTTGCCGCCCAACCCTCTGCACTCGGGAGTGGTTCCGCTCAATAGAGAGTCGCTCGGCTGGCTCGACGGCACTTGGATCGGCCATCTGACCTTTATCATCCTCTTTGTCGGTTTCGGGCACTCCGTGCTGGCCATGAGCGGGGAAGAAACGCTGGCTCAGGTGAACCGAGAGATCGCGCATCCCAAGCTCAAAAATCTTGAGAAGACCGGCTTGGTTATCTTCATCTACAGCCTCTTCTTCACCTCATTGGTGTCGTTTTTTGCAGTGATGATCATCCCCGATAAGGTCAGACCAGAGTATTTCGGTAACCTCATCGGCGGCATTGTGATGTACCTCATCGGGCCGACCAGCCTGAAGCTTTTGTTTCACGGATTCGTTGTGTTGGTGGGTGTGCTGATCCTGGCAGGGGCTCAAAATACTTCCATTGTGGGCGCAAACGGCGTCCTGAATCGGGTTGCGGAAGACGGCGTTTTGACCTCCGCCTTCCAGAAGCCGCACCCTCGTTTTGGCACCAGCTACCGCATCATCAACCTGATTGTTGGGTTGCAGTTATTTACGATTATCCTCACCAAGGGCAATGTTTTTACGTTGGCCGGCCTGTACGCCTTCGGAGTGATCTGGAGCTTCGCCATGATGTCGCTGGCGGTTCTCGTGCTCCGTTACAAGGAACCCGGAGGACGCGTATGGAAGGTCCCCGGCAACATCATGATCGGCAAGCGCGAATTGCCGGTGGGCGTACTTATCGTTGCCGCCGTATTGTTTACTACCGCAATTGTGAATCTGTTGACCAAGCGCGAGGCAACAATCGGCGGTGTCGCGTTTAGCTTGTTATTTTTCGTAATCTTCACGGTTTCCGAGCGCCGCGTTGCGAAAGAGCGCCAGGGCAGAGTGGAAAACCTGGATCAGTTCCGCGTGTATGGCAATCAAGAGCTCGGCAGCGGCGCCATGGGAGTCCGGCCGGGAAATATCCTGGTCGCAGTGCGCGATCCTCGCAATTTGTACTACCTGCGCCACATTCTTGGGCACACCGACACAACCAGGCAGGATGTGATCGTGATGAGCGCCCGCCTATACCATCGCGAGCCCAGCTTCAGCGGCAGCGCTGTCATGGAAGCCAGCCAGGTCTTCGACCATTATGAGCAGGAACTCTTCACTGCCGCTGTCGCGGTTGCCGAAAAAGAAGGCAAGCCTATTTCTTTGCTTGTAGTTCCCGCCACTGACGTCTTCGAAGCCATCATGGTAACCGCGCAGCGCCTCGATTCCAGTCGTGTGATCTGCGGCCTTTCAAACAAACTCACCTCTGACGAGCAAGCCAAACTTACGGGCGACGCCTGGGAGCGTATGCCCGAACCGCGTCCGCGCGTCACCTTGGAAGTGTGCGCTCCCGACGGTTCCGTCCGCGAGTACACCATCGGCCCACACACCCCGCGCCTCCGCCCGCAGGACGTCGAACTCATGCACAAGCTCTGGCTCAACATTACCCGCGATCCTAAGTTTGCCGGAGCGCACCATTACCACATCGTTGCCCTGGCCCTCGAAGAATTGCAGCGCGAACTCAGCACCGAGCAGCGAGCCGAGCTGCTGCAAAAATTGCAGGAAGAAATGAACCGGCGCGATGGCGGAAGCTCGGCGAGTTCCAACTAGACACGCAGTGTTGGCCGAAGAAAGTCTGTGACCACAATCGCAGTACAAGCAAAGCACTAGCTCTGAAGAAGATGCTGCAGAGACTTGCTCAGTTCGCGATGTCGAAACGGATATCCGCTCGAAATCAGCTTCCCCGGTTCCACCTTCTGGCTGGCGAGCAATAATTCTTCCCCCATTTCGCCGAACACCGCCTTTACGGCGAAAGCTGGCATCGGCAAAATCGCCGGACGCGACAATACCCTGGCCAGAGTCTTGACGAACTCCTCGTTCCTCACAGGTCTAGGTGCGGCCATATTCACCGGCCCTTGCAGCAGATCGTTCTTCAAAATGTGGTGGATCGCACCCACCATGTCCTGCACATCAATCCAGCTCATCCACTGTTGCCCGTCTCCAATGCGTCCGCCCAAGCCCATCTTGAAGGGCAACAGCATGGCGCCGAGCGCCCCACCCTTGGGGCTAAGCACAATTCCGGTCCGCAGGTGCGCCGTGCGAATGTCGGCTTGCATCGCAGGTATGGTGGCTTCTTCCCACTCCTGACAAACTTGCGCGAGGAACCCCGCGCCCGGCGCACTCTCCTCCGAGAGCAGTTCATCGCCTCGATTGCCGTAATAGCCGATCGCCGAACCGCAAACAAAAACGTCCGGCTTCTCTTCCGCTCGCGCCAGAGCGGACGCCAGATTGAAAGTACCGCGAGCACGGCTGTCGCGAATCTTCGCCTTCTTGGCCGTGGTCCAACGTCCAAAAATGCTTTCACCCGCAAGATGAATGACGGCGTCAAATCCGGAGACCGCTTCGGGCGCGAGTGGCACCGCCGGATCCCATGCGATCTGCCCATTCCCCGTGGCGCCGCCGCGCACTAACCGCACCACGGAACATCCGCTTGTACGAAGGGAAGGAAGAAGAGCGGCCCCAATCGGCCCGGAAACGCCACTGACAAGGATTCTGGAGTTCATAGCTGGGTCACTCTATCAGTTCGCGAAGCATTCCAACTAATTGCAGACAGATTTGAATTCTTCGAAGAGAATGAAATGGCAGTTCTCAGTGGCGAGCCCGAGTGGCTTGGCTCGTGTGGAGCGGGCACTCCTGCCCGCTTCTTTCCATCTCTACGACTCCTCCGCTTGGGGTTAGGGCGCGAAATCATCCTTTGAGGGTCGAGAGTCAACCCCCGTGTAGGCTTGCTCAAAACGTGACTTGGAGCTCACCGACTTGCCGACTTTACTGCCGGCTTTGGCGTGAAATAGCGTACCGTAACATCTTCACCGATGTATGTGACCCGACTCGCCCCAACCGCTCTCCGCTGCGGCGCCGCTTTGTAGCTGAAATGGCGCACCGTAACATCGTCTCCAATGTAATCGACTTCACTTTGCCCCGCCCGCACCCGCCGAACTTTGGTCCTTGCAGGCCTTTGCTCTTTCACAGAAACGGACGCGGATTGGCCGTTGGTCCCTTCCGCCAGTATTGCGTTCTTGGGTTGCAAGCTTCCCTGCCGCCTGGCAGCAGCTGATTCCGATGAGGCTGAAGATCCCAATGACGAAACCGGGCCGCGACCACCGCCGGAGGCGACCCAGAAAGCTAACATGAGCACGGTAGCGACCGCCGCCAAGGTCACGCTCAGAGGGGGCTTGTGCCAGGTGACTTCCTTTGCTCGCTGCACCATCCTCGTCGCCAGCAAAGCTGGCTGCCTAAGTACTGGCCACTCCCGAACCGCCGCCAAGGCGGTTCCGCAATGCTCGTAAATGGCGCGCTTGCCTTTCTCCAGCATAGACCCCTCATCGTCGAGAAACCCTTCCGTTGGAAGGGTATATGGCTCGATGGAGTGCGGAATGGTCGGTAGTTCCGCTGTTAGGTTTTCTTTCCCTTCAAGCTGAGCGCTTTGGACCAGTGAAGCCTCAATCAGTCCGGCCATTAAGCGATAGGTGCGTACCTCGCGGTCGTCGAAGGCGTGCGCTTCGCCAAACAGAATCTCCAGTATTCCCGCCAGAACCCGGTCCTGATAAACCGGCAAAACGAGAAGGGCTCTGGCTCCAAACTGCCGGCATATCGCCGCCTCAATGCGTGTGTCAGTCTGGGCATTTTCGACTCGGAGAATCTCGCGCCTCGTTTTGCTATTTGCTGCGACAGTCAGTGAGGCTGTAACGCGACTGCCTATAGAGGTGGCTGAACTTCCGCTTCCAGCCCGGTAGATTAATTGATCTCCTTCTAACAACCCAATGGCGACTCTGGCAGCGTTGCCCACGTCTCGCGCAGACTCCACGATTAGAAGCATCGCGCCGTCAACCCCGAGTTCCCCCCTTGTGACCAGGCGTTCGACTTCCATGATGGCGGAGAGCATTTGACCATCTATCTGACTTTCCTGCACGGCAAATGCGCTCGCCAGAAACTGCTAGAAAGATTCGCGACTGAGGTTAGAATCGGTACTCATACCCGACCTCTGCGGCTGCAATGCCGCACACCTCTTGGGAGAGAGGGCCGAACGACTTTCGCCACTGGCAAAGCGCAGTCTCTCACCGCCCGGAACGCCCTTCAATAGCAACCGAAAAAAGATCAGCTCTTGGATTCGGAAAACCGGAAAGGGGTTACCTGCATTTTCGCGTGCTCCCGAACGCGCCACTGGGCGAGAATCGCTAATTCAATCCTGAGCGCGGGTCTGTAACCAAACATCCCATTCCCGACTTGTGAATTGTTGACGTGGGCCAACCCTGACAGTTGAGACCTTGCTGGGGCTTATCCAGGGTACCGCTGCAAATCGATGTCAGCAGCGCTCAGAAGCGAGGAGTGCTCCTCCCTTACCCAGGCCGACCCGATCACCCACGGGCTATAATCCTACATGGCGAGCCTGCGCCAACAGATCGCGACCACCGCTCTTACGCTCACCAAGTTCCGTGAACTGATGAAGCGGATTCAGGAAAACCGTCCGCAGGACGATCTGTCCATTGTCAAAAAAGCCTACGACTATTCCCTGAAGCACCACGAGGGCCAGAGCCGCGCCTCGGGCGAGCCTTATCTGGTTCATCCGCTGGAAGTGGCGCTGGTGCTGGCCGAGATGAAGATGGACCCGGTCGCCATCGCCGCCGGGCTGCTCCACGACTCGGTCGAAGACACCTCCGTCACCATCGTCGACATCCGCAAAGAATTCGGCGAGCAGGTCGCCCACATCGTCGAGGGCGTCACCAAGATCAGCAAGATCGACTTCGCCACGCGGGAGGAGCAGCAGGCCGAAAACCTCCGCAAGATGATGCTGGCCATGGTCGACGACATTCGTGTGGTGCTCATCAAATTGGCCGACCGCCTGCACAACATGCGCACGCTCGAGCATCTGGATCCCGACCGCCAGCGCAAGATTGCCGAGGAGACGCTAGAAATCTACGCGCCTATCGCTCACCGCCTGGGCATGGGAAAAATTCGCGGCGAACTGGAAGATCTGGGCTTCCTTTTCCTCGATCCCTCCGGTTACGAGCAGGTGGAAAAAGCAGTCAACGCGCGCCGCAAGCAGGGCGAAGCCTTTCTTGCGAAGATGCAGACCATCATCAACGACAAGCTGAAAGAGGCAGGCATCCAGGCCAAGGTCGAGAGCCGGATCAAGCGCCTCTACAGCATTCATAAGAAGCTGCAGCGGCAACACATCGCCGTCGATCAGGTCTATGACTTGTTTGCCATGCGCATCATCACGCGCTCGCTGCAGGATTGCTACGCCGTGCTCGGCATTATTCATAACATCTGGCGTCCGGTGCCGGGACGCATCAAGGATTTCATCGCCATGCCGCGGCCTAACTTCTACCAGTCGCTGCACACCTCGGTGATCACCGAAGACGGAACGCCGTTCGAAATCCAGATTCGCACCGAAGAGATGCACAAGATGGCCGAGGAAGGAATCGCCGCCCACTGGAAATACAAAGACGGCCCGGTCTCGGCGCAGGATGAGCAGCGTCTTGCGTGGCTGCGGCAAGTGGTCGAGTGGCAGCGGGATGTCAGCGATCCGAACGAATTCTTGTCGGCCCTGAAAGTGGATCTCTATCCCGAAGAGGTCTACACCTTCACGCCGAAGGGCAAAGTGGTCGTGCTTCCGCGCGATGCCACGCCGATCGACTTCGCCTACACAATTCACACCGAAGTCGGCCATACCTGCGTGGGCGCCAAAGTGAACGGCCGCATGGTGCCGCTGCGTCACAAACTGCATTCCGGCGACATCGTCGAGATCCTTACCCAGGCTGGACACAAGCCCAGCCGCGACTGGCTGGGCTTGGTGAAATCCTCGCGCTCGCGCAACAAGATCAAGCACTGGCTCAACGTGCACCAGCGGGAGCGTTCCATCGAAATTGGGCGCAAGCTCATCGAGAAAGAAGCCCGCAAATACCGCATCGCTCTCAAAGAGATTAAAGATGACAACCTGCTGAAAGTTGCGGGCGGCTATGGACTGGGCAAAGTCGATGACTTAATGTCGGGCATCGGCTACGGAAAATATTCCGCGCGTCAGGTACTGGCGCGCCTGTTGCCCGCAGGCGCAACGCCTTCGATGGCCGGTGATATCGAGGCCGAAGGGCTCTCCAACAAGCCCGGCGCCATCGCCAGCGTTGTGCGCCGCGTCTTTGGCGACCACAACGCCATCATGGTCAAGGGTCAGGGCGATATGCTGGTCTACCGCGCCCGCTGTTGCAATCCTATTCGTGGAGAGAGCATCGTCGGCTACATTACGCGTGGCAAGGGAGTCGCCGTTCACGCCGTAAGCTGCCCCAACGTCACCAACCTGATGTTCGAGCCGGAACGCCGCATTGACGTCGAGTGGGCCCGCGACGAAAGCACGCCCACGGCTTATCCAGTCAAGCTTACCGTCTACTGCGACGATCGTTTTGGCATGCTGAAAAATATCACAAGTGTCATCGGCGACGCGCAAAGCAACATCCGCAACATCGGGGCCCATACCTCCAACAGCCAGGCCAGCGTCGAGATCGTCCTCGACATCGCCGATCTCAAACACCTGGAACAGATTATGGCCGGCCTGCGCAAAATTCCCGGCGTGCATGAAGTGCAAAGACTGCAGAAAATCTAAAAGCAGTGGCTAGTGATCAGTGTGATTATCAGCGATATCAGTGATTAGTGGCGATTTTGCTGACCACTAGCCACTGCCCACTGGCCACTGCTCATCAGCGCTTCGCAACCGCCTCGCCGTGCAGATGTTGCTCCAGCTTATCGGCAAGCCAGGACGCCAATTCTTCCTTTGCCGACAGGGAGACGTTTACAAATTCCAATCCCGCCGATCCTGCGTCGTCGTGCCAGCAAACCTCCGCCTTGATTTTGGAGGTGACATCGGTGCCGGGCAAGGTCAAGCGCAAAGAAACTTTGTCTTTGACTTTCAGGCCGGGCGCGCCAGTGAGAGCGATACCGAGCTCGCCGATGTTAGCGGAGGTAGCCATAAACTCAGGATTGGAGCCAATGGAGACATAAATCGGGATCTGCAAGGGACAACGAAAGGAGCGTCTTCTTTCGTGCACCATGAGCGGATAGGATACGCGAAGAGTACGCATCAAGACCTGGGAAGACAGCGGTTTGACCAGCACAAAGCTGGCGCCGGCGCGGAACGCCGCAGGCATTTCGTCGTTGCTATTTAAGATGGCTATCACGACGGCTGCTCTGTGAGACGCCATTTCACGCGATTTCTTGAGCAGCTCCAGGGCATCTTCCCTCTGCTTGAAGTCCACTAACAGAGCTTCGAACTTGGAATGGCCCAGTTTGCTGCTAGCCAGGACAAAGTCGGAGCAGACTTCGACATGCATTGCCATTTTCCCCATGAAGTGGCAAAGAGTATCGATGATCTGGATATCGCCGCTGACCAGCAGGGCCCGAACCCCTATCGCCGTCAGGGACGCGATGGCTCTTTTTTCGATGAGGCCGCCCGTAGATGGCGCCGCGGAATCGCTCATGTCACAAGCGCCTCCGGTATTTCCATCTGGCCGTGTTCAAACGCGTCCACAAATGCTTCTACTACCCCGGGGTCGAAGTTTGACCCTGCACTCGTGACGATAATTTGCCGGGCTTCGAATGGAGTGACCGCCCGGCGATAGGGCCGGTCGCTGGTCAACGTGTCATACGCATCCGCTACCGCCAACACTCTGGCCGCAATCGGTATCTCGTCGCCTTTCGCCGGGCCATACCCTGATCCGTCGTACTTGTCGTGATGGGCAAGAATAATGGGAAGCACTCTGCGCAACGCTCCCCCGACTGGTTCGAGCATTGCGACTCCCTTTTGCACATGCTTTCGCATTTCTCCCATCTCTTCCGGAGTCAGGCTGGCCGCTTTGTGCAGAAGTTCCCGGCTAGTCTCGAGTTTGCCCACGTCATGGAGCAGCGCCGCAGCCCGGATATCGTCGACATGCTCCTGATCAAACCCCATGCGCACGGCCAGAGTCGAGGCATAGAATGCCACTCGATAGGAGTGGTTGTGCGTGTACTTGTCGTTCGATATGAACTGCTGCAGAATCGTCAGGAGACCGAAATAAGTTTGGCGGAGTTCAATCACATGGCGCTCTTTTCGCTCATAAAGAGTCCCCATCGCGTAGGCTGTGATCAGCAGCAGGCATCCCCACGTGATAAGTTCGGCCCACCAGTCGAACTCCAACACCCGCGGAACAGACCCGGCAAAGAAAGTAATATTCGTCAATACGAGTATCAGCACCACGAAGATGCTGGCGATTGCCGTTAGCACCGCATGTCTTCTGCCATAGACATAGGCCGAGAAAATCGTGGGCAGCGTGTATAAACCCAGAATCATGCGGTGAGAAGCCACCAGCCAGTTGAACAGCGCCGCGATAATAAAAAGAGACAGCACCAGCCATAATTCCTGGTTGATCCTGGCCACCGCTAGCATGAACTTGGATTCGGTATCCGCGGAACTTCCTGTAATGCCTGATCGCCTGCCATAAAAGCGCTCATTGATTAGCGTGGGTTTCATTCCATGCCCCGGGCGAACGAGTGTCCGCAATAGGTCTATCGGTAGGTTCTGGCATCGGCTTTAGGCCTGGCGTCGCAGCGCAAAATTGCCGAGTCCCGGGTTTGACTTCGTCCGTCCGCATCTGCGTTAATCAGACGGAGATTCCCATGCGCGAAGTCATTTCCACCAAAGATGCCCCCCAGGCCATAGGCCCCTACTCGCAAGCCATCAAAGCCAATGGATTTGTGTTCACCTCAGGCCAGATCGCTATCGATCCCTCGACGCAGCAAGTCGTTACGGGAGACGTGGACGCGCAAACCGAGCGTGTGCTGCGCAATCTGTCGGAAATCCTGGAAGCTGCCGGCAGCGGTCTCGGCAAAGTTGTTCGTTGCACCGTCTTCCTCAAGAACATGAACGATTTCGCCGCCATGAACCAGGCCTACGGCAAGTATTTCAGCTCAGCCCCGCCGGCTCGTTCCACCGTCGAAGTGGCGCGCCTGCCGAAAGACGTTTTAGTGGAGATCGACGTTATCGCGTTGGAATAAGATGCATCACCCTGTGCCCCCTGTGGTTAAGATTTTGTTGAAGGAGCAAGATGACAAAGTATGGAGCGGCGATAGCTATCATTCTCGCGCTGACGGCGGTGTTTGCCTTTGCTCAAAGCGCAACCAAAAAGTCGACTGCGCCCAACACCAGCGCTCCCACCAAAGTCACCGGGAATGGCGTGAGAACTGCCTCCGGCTTGGTGTACTGGGATATCCGCGTAGGCACCGGCGAGGTCGCGAAAGAGGGCAGCCATGTGCGCGTGCACTATACCGGCTGGCTCACCAATGGAAAGAAATTTGACAGTTCCGTTGACGCAGGGAAGCCCTTCGATTTCACCATCGGCAACGGCGAGGTCATTAAAGGTTGGGAAGAAGGGGTGGCTGGGATGAGAGTTGGCGGCAAACGCCAGTTGCGCATTCCACCTGCACTGGGCTACGGCGCTGAGGGAACTCCAGGTGGGCCGATCCCGCCCAATGCGAACCTGATTTTCGACGTGCGGTTGCTGCAAGTACAGTAAACGCCACAAGTTGTTACTGCGTACGGAGTCACACCCAGAGAGAGAACTTCTTCGTGAACCTTCGCATCCTTATGGTTAAGCGATTTACGCCTTGACCACTTTGCCGCTGCGCAGGCAGGACGTGCACACGCGCATGCGCTTGGTGGCAGCTCCCACCCGGGCGTGTACAGGACGCAAATTCACGTTCCAGCGCCGCTTGGTGACGTTATGGGCGTGGCTGATGCGGTTCCCGAATTGCGGCTTCTTGCCGCAGATATCACACTGTTGTGCCATGACTGCCTTAGATCCTTTCAGAGTCCTCGACGGAAGCTACTATTCTACCGGATTCAAGCCCTTGCCGACAATTCGCTCCCGCTCGGCCGGTAAGATAAACTAAGATTGCATTTGTAGCTACCGCAACGGGGGAAAGTCAATGTCGAGCCGTGGCAAAGCAACTTTGGTCGAAAGCGCGCTTCTTCTTGCCTTGATGGGGATTTTGGCGGGGGTTATTGGAGGCTTGGCGGTCGGAGCCGCGACCAGTCCCAAGTCTGCCCAAACCTCTTCTCGCTAGGCCACCAGACAACCGGCGAGCGAACTCCTGCACCGCGTTTCCGGAATAGCTCCGCGTCTTCCCGTCGGGTGTCGCACATGCCGCCTTATGCGATACTGAATCCATGCAGTCCCCGCTTCAGGCCCCCACCGCGGCCACAGACCCCAGGTCAGTCAAGGTCAACCTCACCGCCGGCACTGGAGTAGACATTGAATGGGCCGACGGCCACGTTTCCCATTACTCTTTCGTCTTTCTTCGCGCTGCCTGCCCTTGTGCCATGTGCGAAGAAGAGCGCTCCAAGGCTGGCCGTCAGCGCGGGGAGCCTCCCAAGCTCGCTCCTGGTGCGCTGCCCATGTTCAAACCAGCCGCCAAACCGCTTTCCGCCGAAAGCATCGGCAAATATGCCATCCGCTTCAAGTGGAACGATGACCATGATCTCGGCATTTACTCGTGGAAGTTGCTACGGGAGGTTTGCCCGTGCGCGGAGTGCAAGCGAGCGAACTCGGTAAAGATATGATCTCGAACCCGGCAAATCACCGGCTTGGAATCCGGTATGAGAATACAAAAGCCCCGATTTCTCGGGGCCATGAGATCTGGGCTGTACAGCACCCTGCGACAATCTCAGTATAGGTCACCTAGATCTACAGTCAAGTTACTTTTGTAGGGAAGCTATCCCTGCTTTGCTCCCCACAGAACCGGCGCTCCAAAAAAGCCAGAGCGTGGACCCGACGGGATTCGAACCCGTATCTGCCACCGTCGCAGGGTGCTGTGTTGCCATTACACCACGGGCCCTGAGAGGAGTGTATGCGCGATTTCCCGCAGCATTCACGGACGTGATCAACATTCGCATTTATGCTGTTCCGAAAGGGGAAATGATCCGTCCGTCTCGATTCCCCTGTAAAATTGAATCATCAACTCCGGAGCCACTTCCGCATTGTCTTTTCTCGATCCACTCAACCCGCAGCAGCACGAGGCCGTCGAAACCACTGAAGGCCCGGTGCTCATCCTCGCGGGCGCGGGCAGCGGCAAGACGCGCGTCATCACTTACCGCATCGCCTACCTGATCGAACGCGCGGGAGTGATGCCGGAATCCATTCTGGCGATGACCTTCACCAACAAGGCCGCCGCCGAAATGGGCGAACGCGTCGGAAAACTTGTCGGCGGCCTGAGCATTGCGAAACCCGTCATCTCGACGTTTCATTCTTTCTGCGTGCGTGTCCTACGCCGCGACATAGAAGCCCTGCAAATTCCTTCCGCCGCGCCCGGCCAGCCGCCCATCGGCCACACCAAGAAGTTCGTCATCTACGATGAGAGCGATCAGCAATCTGTGGTCAAGTCGGTGATGAAGCGCCTCGGCGTTGACGACAAGCAACTCACGCCGCGCACTGTGCTCTCGCGCATTTCCTGGGCGAAGAATCACATGCTCGATCCGCAGGAGCTTTACCTGCAGTCGGCCGACCCTAAAACCGAGAAGATCGCCCACCTGTTCGAGGAATATCGCAAGGAATTGCGCAAAGCCAACGCCCTCGACTTCGATGACCTGCTGCTCGAAGCGACCCGGCTGTTGAAAACCGCGGCGCAGGTCCGCGAATATTACAACCGTCGATTCCAATATTTACTCATCGACGAATATCAGGACACCAATCGTCCGCAATACGAACTCATGCGCATGTTGGCCGGAGAGCGGCACAACGTTTGCGCCGTGGGGGATGAGGATCAGTCGATCTATTCCTGGCGTGGCGCCGACATCCGCAATATTCTCGAATTCGAACAGGACTTCCCGGAAGCTAAGATCGTTCGGCTTGAACAGAACTACCGTTCCACGCAGAACATTCTGGAGGCCGCGTCGTCCGTGGTCGCCAACAACCTGCGCCGTAAAGGCAAAAATCTCTGGACCTCGCGACAGGGCGGTACCAAACTTGGTTATTACGAAGCCCCCGACGGCGAGAACGAAGCGCTCTTCGCCGCCGACCACATCGCAAAATATTTGCGCGAGGCCGCCCAGCGCGGCGAAACTCCCCGCGCCGCCGTGCTCTATCGCACTAATTCCCAGTCGCGTCTGTTTGAAGAAGCCATGCGCCGCTATGGCCTGAAATACAAGGTGGTGGGCGGGTTCTCGTTCTACGAGCGCGCCGAGATCAAAGACATGATCTCGTATTTAAAAGTTATCCAGAATCCGGATGATTCCATCTCGCTCCTGCGCGTCATAAACACGCCCACCCGCGGCATCGGCAAAAACACCATCGACACCCTCGAGCGTCTCGCGCTGGAAACCGGCCTGTCGCTCTGGGGCGCAGTCAGCGAAGCGGTCCGCCGCCAATTGCTCCCGCAGCGCGCGCTCTCCGCGCTGAAGAATTTCCAGCAGTTGATTCTCGACGCCCAAGCCATGCTCTCAGGAACTTTCGTCGCGCACCTGGAAGAAAGTGCGGAGGAAAGTGTGGCGCGGGCGCCCTCGCCCGTGCAAATGCCGGAAGCACCAGAAACTCTGCAAGCCACCGCCGTCGACCCCGACGATACCGCCGCCTTCGACCCCAATGAATTCGAGAACACAGCCTTCGATTTC
>WNFC01005922.1_pt1 | contig 17075 bp, 17 predicted proteins | sample 5400541 | NCBI WGS metagenome assembly WNFC01 (sample SAMN13153342, study PRJNA577476) | soil metagenome | isolation source: 120 cm saprolite under Douglas fir tree site 2 hole 2 replicate 1 | place: USA:California | collected 2015-04-18
CATGTACGCGATGCTCATCGTGCTGTTCGTGCTCGCCATCGGCGCGAACGCGCTGGTCGGCCGGCTCGGCGGGCTCGACTCGATCAGAAGATCATGAACGCCTGAAAAGACAGAGGGATACATGACCGTCATCACGCGCCGCGCCTTTGCGGCGGCCGCCATCGTCGTCGCGACCGCGCTTCCGGCCTCCGCCGACGACCAGCTCAAGCTTACCATTGGCCAGCGCGGCAACTGGGACACGTCGATCGCCCATCTCGGCAGCAAGGCCGGCATCTTCAAGAAGCACGGCATCGAGCTCGAGATGATCTACACGTCAGGCTCGGGCGAGACCCTGCAGCCGGTGATCGCCGGCAGCGTCGATCTCGGCCTCGCCGTCGGCACGCTCGGCGCCATCTCGGCCTATGCCAAGGGCGCGCCGGTGCGCATCGTCGGCGCCGAGGCGACCGGCGCGGCCGACTATTGGTACGCGAAGACGTCGTCCAAGATCAAAACGCTCAAGGACACCGACGAGAAGACGACGATCGCGTTCTCGACCAACGGCTCGTCGACCCACTCGATCGTGCGCGCCTTCATCAACGAGTTCAACCTCAAGGCCAAGCCGACGCCGACCGGCAACCCGTCCGCCACGCTCACCGCGGTGATGACCGATCAGGTCGATATTGGCTGGGCCTCGCCGCCGTTCGGGCTCAAGGAGATCGAGGAGGGCAAGATCCGCGTGGTCGCGAGGGCGACCGATGCGGCGCTGGTGCGCGGCCAGACCATCCGCGTCATCGTCGCGAGCGCCGACGCCCTGGCGAAGAAGAAGGATGCGATCGCCCGCTTCATGCAGGCCTATCGCGAGAGCATCGATTACATGTATTCGGCCAATCCGCAGGTGATGAAGGACTATGCCGAGTTCGTCGGCGTTTCGGAAGCGCTCGCAAAGCGCGTGCGCGACGACTTCTTCCCGAAATCACTGGTCGCGCCCGACGAGATCCACGGCCTCGACTCGCTCATGTCCGAGGCGGTGACGCTCAAATTCATCCCAACGCCGCTCTCGAAGGAGCAGACCGCGGAGCTGATCCAGCTGCAGAAGAAGTAGGGTTTGTAGCCCGGATGGAGCGAAGCGTAATCCGGGATCACCTCGTCCGCTTGCGAGGCTGACCCCGCATTCCGCTTCGCTCCATGCGGGCTACGATTCACAGTTTGAACGTCTCATACGTCGAGGGGTGAAACAGCTCCTCGACCTTCATGCCCCGCGGCGAAAGCCCCTGCGCATGGTGGTGGCGCAGAAAGACCTCGAGCGTCTTGCGGTTCGGCTCGACCCCGTAGGGCCAGTGATCCGCCCCCATGAGGTCGCGCGCCTCCTTCAGCCGCTCCTCGATGAAGGGCAGCGTCACCTTGGTGGCCGAGGTGTCGCCGAGCGCCTCGAGCGCCGCCGCCTTCGACCGCTCGAAGGCCTTGAACACGGCGACCGGCAGATAGGGAAATTTCTCCACCAGCGTGCGGCGGATGCCGATCAGGTGCATGATCGGAAAGATGCCGGTGCGCTTGTAATAGTCCTTCGCCGCGGCGGTCGGATCGCGAAACAGCCAGCCCACGTTCTTGGTGTGCTCCGACATGAATGAGGGCGGGCGCGGCGCGACGAAGCCGTCGATCTCGCCGTCGATCAGCATCTGCGAGATGGTCGCGCCTTGCGGCGCGTCCTCCATGCGCACGCCGGGGGGCAGCTTGATCGGGTTCTTCTCGGGACGACCCGGCTCCTCAATGCCGCCGCGGATCCAGTGGATGTCGGCCGATTTGACGCCGTGGTCGTCCTCCAGGATGGCGCGCGCCCACACGTTGGCGGTGAGCTGCCACTCGGGCAGGCCGACCTTCTTTCCCTTCAGGTCCTTCGGCTCCTTGATGCGGTCGGTGCGCACCCAGATCGAGGTGTGGCGGAACATGCGCGACACGAAGGCGGGAACGCCGACGTAAGGACAGTCGCCGAGCGCGGTGCGCAGCGTGTAGCTCGACAGCGACAGTTCGCAGATGTCGAAATCCTGCGACCGGAAGGCGCGGAAGAAGATCTCCTCCGGCGAGAGCGTCATGAAGACCGGATCGACGCCGTCGATCCTGACGGCGCCGTTGATCAGCGGGCGGTTGCGGTCATAGTCGCCGACGGCGACGGAAAGATTGAGATTGCCCATTTGCGGAAGAGGTCCTCGAACTTGGCGTGCATGGCCGCGCAGACGCGCAGCGGCGGCCCGAAGGCCGCCGCACCATATCGATCGTTGCCTGACAAGGCTAGATCGAACATGCGACGCGATCAGTCGCGCCGCCAGTGCACCACGCGGTGCTCGAAGATCACCACCGCGTAATACATGAGCGCCGCGATGACGGTGAGGATCGCGAGGCTCGCCATCACCAGCGTCATGTTGAAGATGTTCTGCCCGTAGATGATGAGATAGCCGAGGCCGGCATTCGCGCCGCAGGCATTTTCACGGCCAATTCGACGCGCTCACTCGGCCCGCAGATGGCCTTGCGCGGCAAGCGCCCGCCAGCGGGGAATCTCCTCCGCGATCAGTTGAGCCAGCGCTGCGGGCGGCCCCGGGGTCTCGCGCGCGCCCTCGCGCGCCAGGATTTCCCGCACCTCGGCGCTCTCCAGCGCGCGGTTGATTTCCGCATTGAGCTTTTCGACGACGTCGCCTGGCGTCTGCGCCGGAGCAAGAATGCCCCACCACTGCTCGAGCTCGTAGCCCCGCGCGATGGTCTGATCGAGCGTCGGCAGATCGGGCGCGAACGCCGTCGGTTGCTTGCTGGTGACGGCGAGGCCCGCGATCTTGCCCGCACGAATCTGTTCGATCACCGCCGGCACGCTTGCAATCAGGAGATCGACGTGGCCGCCGATGACGTCGTTGAGCGCGGGCGCGACGCCGCGATAGGGGACGTGCGCGATTTGAAGCGCTGCATGTATCTTCAGCAGCTCGCCCGCAATGTAGTTGATGCTGCCGGTGCCGGACGAGGCGTAGCTGAGCTTGCCCGGATTGGCGCGCGCGAAAGCCAAGAGCTCGGCGGCGCTCTTGAATCCGCGCTGGGGCGCGGTCACCAGCACCATGGGCGATCGGGCGAGCAGCGCGACGGCGGTGAAGGCAGTCGCGGGATCGAACGGCAGCTCGCGCTGGACCACCGCGTTGATGGTGAAGTTCGGCGAGGTGATGAGAAGCGTGTAGCCGTCGGGCGTGGCCTTGGCGACGCGCGCGGCCGCGAGCGAGCCGCCCGCCCCGCTCTGGTTCTCCACGATGACGGGCCGGCCCCAGGCCTTGCTCAGACGCTCGCCGATGACGCGCGCGATGGTGCCGTTCGAGCCGCCGGCGGCGAACGGGACGACGAGGGTGATCGGCCGCGTGGGATACTGGTCGGCCCGCGTGGCGCCACAGATCGCAACGAGCGCGAATGCAATCATCATTTGCGCGAGGCGCATGCCGGTCTCCTCATCGCCATCGGGTCGCGCAATCCTACAGGCAGCGCCGCTCGGCCGCCAACCCGCGCCGGCGGAATGCTAGCCTTGCCTCGGCACAAACCGCAAACACGTGCAAGGGAGAGGTCAATGCATACGAGGCGTCACATTCTGACATCGGCAGGCGCGGCCGCCGCGGTGGCCGCCGTCGCGCCAAAGACTTTTGCGGCGTGGGAGCCGAGCGAGCGCTACCCCGACCCCGCGCTCAAGAGCCTCGACCCGAGCTTCAACCGCTACGTCCACTTCAATGCGGGCGTCGAGCGGCTGGTCACCGGCATGCGCTGGTGCGAAGGGCCGGTCTATTTCGGCGATGCGCGCTGCCTGTTGTGGAGCGACATCCCCAACAACCGCATCATGCGCTGGGACGAGGAGACCGGCAGGGTCGAGGGCAAGCGGCTCAACTCGCCGAACGACATCACGGTGAAGTCCGACGACACGGTCTGGTTCTCCGATCCGCCGATCGGGCTCGCCAGCAACTACCAGGGCACGAAGGCGACGCCCGAGCTGCCGGCCAACATCTATCGCCTCGATCCGCGCACCGGCCAGGCGACCGTGGTGGCGGGCGACCTGATCCGGCCGAACGGCGTGATCTTCTCGCCCGACGAGAAGAAGCTCTACATCCAGGACAGCGGGCCCAACCCGCGCGTGATCTACGCCTATGACGTGGTCGACAACGGCATGAAGGTCGCCAACCGCCGCGTCCTCATCACGGCCGAGCCCGGCGGCACGCCCGACGGCTTCCGCTGCGACATGGACGGCAATCTGTGGTGCGGCTGGGGCATGGGCAGCGCCGAGCTCGACGGCGTGAAGGTGTTCAACTCGGAGGGCAAGCCGATCGGCTTCGTCTCGCTGCCCGAGCGATGTGCCAACGTCTGTTTCGGCGGACCGAAGCGCAACCGCCTGTTCATGGCGGCGAGCCACTCGATCTATTCGGTCTACGTCAACACGCAGGGCGTACCGGGAAGCTGAACGGCGCGGCTCAAGATGGGACCCGTCGACCGGCGAGCGACATGCCGGCGTGCAGAAGTCCGGGAATGAGGAGGCAGCCCAGAAGGAGCAGTCCCGGCCCAGCCCACCAGCGCGCCTGCTCGCGCGCCCGTCCCCTCACCTCGCGCATGACGAAGCGCTCGCCGCTGCCCATTTCGGCGTAGGAGCGCACGAAGGAGGAAATTTTTCGCACCTCCAGATCGTCGAGCGCTTGACCTTCGGCGCGGCTCTTGAGCTCGCGCGCGTTGAGCCGCTCGGCCTCGCGGCTGTAGCGCGCCGCCTCGTTCTGCGCGTCGGCATGGATCGCCAGTTCCGCCGTGCTGAAATAGGCGCCGCGGAGGCCCGGCCACACCGTCTCGACGCCGTCGATCAGCGGCTGGTCGGCGCGCGGAGCGACCAGCAGCAGGAGCCCCGAGCCGATCAGGAGCACCGCCACGATCCACCGCGACACGGCGAGCGCTCGCGGCAGGACCGGCGTGAGGGCCCCGCGCCGCAAGGGATAGAGCGCGCCGGAGAGCGCCAGCGCGGCGCCGAACGCGCACACCATGGTTGCGCCGGTCGGCAGATCGAATGCATATGACGCGGCAAGCCCCGCGGCGCTCGCGAGCGTGCCGGTGATCCAGCCGATGGCGAGCTGATGCGACAGCCGGTCCGCGTAAAGCACGCCGATGCAGGCCGGAATGATGAGGAACGAAAAAACCAGGAGCACGCCGGCGAGCGCGACCGAGCTGGTCACCACGATACCGAAGCTCGCATAGAAGACGAACTCCCAGCCCCACGCGCCATCCGCTGCGGCAATGCGGCGGCGCAGCAGGGCGTGCACGGCGCCGATGACGACGTACAGCGGCACGACCGTTAGAAGCTCGCTGGTGCCCGTGGTGAGGATGTTGCCGGTGAGGATCTGCTTCAAATGCTCGGCGCCCTGCGGCGCACGGTCGATCAGCAGGATCGCGGCGGCGGCCGCGACCACGTAGATCACGCCGATCAATGCCTCCTGCGGCAACCGCTGCGACCATTGCCGCGTAAAGGACAGGAGCAGCGCCGCCACGAGCGTGAATGCGAGCGAATAGAAATAGGCCGCGCCTCCTTGCATCGAATGGCCGAGCATGAAGGCGACGGTGGTGCCGAGCGCCGCGATCTGCGCCAGCGCAAGATCGACGAAGATCACCTTCCGGCGCAGCACCTCGATGCCGAAATAGGCGTGGATGCCGATCAGGCAGAGCGCCACCAGGAATGGAGGCCAGAGCAGCTGAAGGGCGTCGTTCATCGTGCGGCCCGCGCGCTCAGGGCTTCGACATTGGCGTCAAAGAGCGAAATGTAATCCTTCGCCTGCGGCGTCGCCCCCACCGCGGCGGAAAGCACCACGATGGCCGCGCCGGTCTTGGCCGCGAGAAAGGCGACGTCGCGCTCCGGCTCATTCGGCTCGCGGATGACGATGCCCACGTTCTTGTCCCGCATCAGCCGGATCATCGCCGCGAGATGCGCCGGGCTCGGCTGCACGCCAGGCTTCGGCTCGATGAAGCCCGCGATGTCGAGGCGGAAGCGGCGGGCGAAATAGGCCCAGCTGTTGTGATAGGCGACGAGAGCCCGGCCCTGCAGCGCCGCCATGCGGCGCTCCCAATCGGCGAGCTTGGCCTCGAGGACGGAGAGAAACCCCTGGCGGTTGCGCTCGAATTTTTCCGCATGCTCTGGATCGAGACGGCCGAGCGCTTCCAGGATGGTGGCGGTGATGATCTCCGCGTTTTTCGGGTCGAGCCAGTAATGCGGGTTGCCGTTGCCATGGGCGTGCCCGTCGCTCGGTCCGACCGAGGCGCCGCGCACTTCGAGCACGGCGATCGCGTAGGAGGCGTCGACATAGCCCGCCTGTCCGCGCATCAGGTCGGCGCGGCCGGCCTGCGCCAGCAGGCGGTCGAACCAGAGATCGTAATCGAGCCCGACGCGCACGGCGAGGCGCGCGCTCTTGACCCGGCTCACGTCCTGCGGCTTCGGCTGATAGTCCTCGGCGTCCATCGTGGCCGGCGCGATGCTAGTGACGGCGACGCGCTCGCCGCCGACCGCCTCGACCAGCGCCTTGAGGCTGGTCGTGCTGGTGACGATCGGCAGGCGGTCCTGACCGTGAGCGCCGGCGGCGACAAAGAGAAGAGAAACGGCGAGGAGGCAGCCCAAGACGTGGGACGGGTTAGCCGAAGGCGTAACCCGCCGCCCAATCGCAAGATGGCGGATTACGCTGGCGCTAATCTGCCCTGCGATCGCTCGCGACTTCGCCCTCACCTCCCCGCAACGGCCTTCGGCTTGTCCCACAGGCTCTTCGGCAGGACGCAATGCACGTTCTTCTCTGTCGCGGAGATCGCGCCGACGCGACAGTCCATCGCAACGCTGGCGAGCCCGTAGGCGTCGAGGCGCGCGATCTTCTTCTGGTTTTCGAGGAGCTTGAACATTCCCATCGAGGCCGCGTCCATCGCCTTGTTGAGATCGGCGTCCTTGACGTGGGTCACGTAATATTTCGCCGTCTCCTTGGTCGGACGCTCCATGTCCTCGCTATCGCGCGCACTCTTCGGCGTCAGGCAATGGATGCCTTTCTTGACATCGACAACCTGCGTCACCCGGCAGTCCGACTGCTTGAGCATCAACGCCTCGGCCTGCGCGGCCGGCACGTTGCGCAATTCGCCGATCAGCTTGATCGTTTGCGCCTTGGCCTGGTCCCAGGCCTTGTTGAGGTCCTGGTCGAAGCCCATGCTGATCCAGGATTTCGGTGTCTCGATGCGCGGGAAATCGAGCGGCTTGCCCTTGATCACCTCGACCGTGATGTTGAGCTCCTTGTAGGCGGTCTCGAGCGCGGTGAGGTTGACCTCGCCGTTGCCCTGCGCCGCGTGCGAATCGCCGGACCACAACAACGCGCCCCGCACGAACACCGGCACGTAGAGGGTCGTGCCGGCCACGAAATCGCGGATGTCCATATTGCCGGCGAATTCGCCGGGAGGAACGGTGCTGTACTGACCCGGCTCCTTGCGCGCGACGCCGAGCGTACCGGGGAACGGCCTGACCGGAACCCAGACGCCCGGCAGGAACTCGGCGACCATGCGATCGAGATCGAGATAGACGTACTTGACCTGGCCGTCCTGATATTCCTTCGGAAACTGGCCGAACATGCCGGGCACGTTGAAATTGGTCCCATAAGCGCGCGGCACGATCTTGTTGAGCCGCACCTTGAGCACGTCGCCGGGCTCGGCGCCGTTGATGTAGATCGGACCGGTCACTGTGTGCGGACCGCGCCCCGGGAAGTCGGTGCGCAGCTTCTTGATCTGCTCGATCGTCATGCCGGGAAGGACTTGGTTGTGCGAATGCATCATCGTCTCCATGACGATGGTGTCGCCGGAATCGACCTTCAGCACCGGCGCCTGCGCATTGTTGAACCAGCCCCACTGCGTGGTCTCGAGCGTCGCCGGCAGGATATGGACTTTGCCTTTGATCTCGGTCGCGGTCACGACGGTCTGCGCCCAAGCAGCGTTCGCGATGAAGAAACTCGCGCCGGCGAGCAGCGCGGTCATGACCCGGTGTCTGATGCTCATGATCATCCCTCCCTCTGAATGGCGGAGCATAGCCAGTCTTCACCGGCTATTCGATAGGCCTGCGACATTAAGCAAGAGGTATGCCAGCGGGCGGCGTCAGGCCCCCACGACCTTCACGGCGCGGTTCTCCGGGATGCGGACGGTCTTGCGGCCGGCCACGTAGCGCTCGACCACATCCCAGATCGGCGGGCCCTCGGTGCCCTCGTTCACGCTCGCCCAGCCGGCGACCGTGTAATCCCGGCCCGCATCGATCGGCTTGCCGCTCTTGAGATGGGTCAGGCCCGAGATGCGGCTGCCCATGGGCTTGCCGATATCGACCGCGTAGCCGACCCCGCCGCAGCGCACCATGTCGCCGCCCTGCTGGTAATAGGGATCGGGATTGAACAGGTTGTCGGCGACATCCTCCAGAATCTCCTTCAAGCGCGCGCCCGTCATGGTGATGCGATAGACCTGCGGGTAGGTGATCGCGGTCGCGTTGTGGATGTCCTCGACCGTGATCGGGGCGCCCGGCAGCACGCTCGTGCCCCAGCGAAATCCGGGCGAGAGCGCGATCTCGGCGTCGCGCTCCTGCAGGATCGCGGCGCAGATCAGGTCGTCGAACGTGCCGCTGAGAGTGCCGCGCCGGTAGAGCAGCGTTTCCGTTCTGCCGACCACGCGCGCGAGTTCCGCCGCAAAGGGCGCCCGCGCCTTGGCGATCGCCGTGCTCATCTCTGGATCGGGGCGGATCGCGTCGGCAAAAAGCGGGATCAGCCGGTAGCGATAGTCCTTGACCTCCATGCCCTGGACGTCGAGGTCGAGGCGCGAGACGAACTTGCCGTGGCTGCCCGACGCGACCAGCAGCGTCTTGCCGACCCTCACCGGCTCGGGCAACGCGTCGTGGGTGTGCGAGGTGAGAATCACGTCGATGCCGGCAACGCGCGCGGCGAGCTTGCGGTCGACGTCGAAGCCGTTGTGCGACAGCAGCACCACGAGCTGCGCGCCCTCCCGGCGCGCCTTGCCGACGCTCGCGCGCACCTCCTCCTCGCGGATGCCAAAACTCCATTTCGGGATCATCCAGCGCGGATTGGCGACCGGCGTGTAGGGAAAGGCTTGGCCGAGGACCGCGACGCGTGTCCCGGCCTTGTCGAAAATCTTGTAGGCGGGAAACACCGGCTCCTGCCATTCGGTGTCGCGAATGTTGAGCGCCAGGAACGGATAGCCGAGCTTTTCCGTCAGCTCCTTCACCCGCTTCTCGCCGTAGGTGAACTCCCAATGGCCCGTCATGGCGTCGGGCTTCAACAGCTTGACGCAGTCGACCATGTCCTGGCCCTGGGTGCGCAGCGCGCCGAGCGAGCCTTGCCACGTGTCGCCGCCGTCGAGAAGCAGCACGCGGTCCTGTCCGCGCCCGGCTCGCACCGCCTTGATCACGGTTGCGGCGCGGTCGAGCCCGCCGATGCGGCCGTAGCTTCTGGCGAGGGCAGCAAAATCGTCGGACGTGAGCGCGTAGGCCGCGGCCGAACGCGCCGGAATGCCGAACTTGCGCAAGAAATCGCGGCCGCTCAGATGCGGCGGCAGTCCCCTCGCCTCGCCGACGCCGATATTGGCGGACGGCTCGCGAAAATAGACCGGCACGAGCTGGCCGTGCAGGTCGGCCATGTGCAGGAGCGTGACATTGCCGACGCTGTCGAAGCGCAGGAGCTCGCGCTCGGTGAGCCGCTGTTGCGCCGCGACGCGGCCGAACGACCCAAGCCCGTTCGCCGCCGTCACCGCCGCCGCGGCAACGCCCACCTGGACGAGCTCGCGGCGCGTGATCATCAGCGCATGTTCCCGCGAAGTGGATACCGGTTCGCGGACAAGAACATGCGCCACTCCGTAAGTCTAATGCCGGATGCCCGGCACGCTCAGCTTCTGCCCGGCATTGACCCCGGCGAGATAGAGCTCGAGATCGCCGTACTCCTTGGCATCCGGCGGAAGCTCGTTCGCCCAGATCGCGACGCCGCACCATTGGAAACGCTTCCGGATGTCCCAGATCTCGTTGAGGCTGGTGCGCCAGGTCGGGAAGTGGTCGAGCTGTCCCTTCTGCTCGCCCAGCCACTGGCCGCGAATCCATTTGAGCCCGCCGCGCGCGGGATCGTGGCAGTCGCGGCAGGAGAAATCGAGGGCGCCAATCTTGACGTCGACCAGGGCGCGTCCGCGCTCATAAGCCTCCTTGGCGCCGGGGCTCGTGATATCGGGCTTCATCTCCTGGCCGTTCGCGAGGTTGCGCAGATAGACCGCCGTCGCGGTATTTTCTTCGCTCTGCATCAGCCAGCCGGCGCCGGTCGTCGCCTTGGCATGGCGGAAGACGAATTCTTCGATGCCCAGCACCTTGTTCAGCCGCGGCTCCCATTTCGGCATCGTGGCCGCCCACGTCTTGAATCGCGTGGCCGCATCGCCGTGACACGTGGCGCAGGCAAAGCCGGAGGCCTCCCGCTTCTTGTAAAGCTCCTCGCCCTTGTCGACCGCCCACATCGCGGGATTGACGGTCGCGTCGAGATTATCGCGCTTCTCGACCGGCGTGTGACGCTTGGCCGGATTGTCGACCTCGGTCTTGAACGACGCCGGCGATTTGAGCGTCTTGAGGAACGCGACGATGTCGCCGATCTCCTTTTCGTTGAAGACGTGATGCGTCCCCCAGGGCGGCATGATCGTCGCCGGATTAAAGGCGCGTGCGTCGTAGACGTAGTTCCACAGCCACTCGTCGTCACGGCCGGCGTTGCCGATCTCGGACAGATCCGGACCGACGTTGCCCGGCAGGTCGGCATTCCCGGCGGGGCCGATGATGTGGCACGCGAGGCAGGAACCGCCGCGTGTGCGGTCGGCGACGAGCTTTGCGCCATTGGCCGCATCACTCGTGACCGGACCCTCGATCTTGCGCGGCTCCTTCGGCGCCGGCGATGAGGCGTGCTGGTTGGCGAGAGTATTGAATTGCGACGCGTCGCGCGTGGTCCAGGCGCTGTAGCGCTGCCATGGCGTTCGCGCCGCCGAGCCCTCGAGCACCAGCGGCGCCGGACCCTTTGTCTGCGCGATCGCAATGGCGGTGAAAGCGGACGCCGCCACTCCGCCGAGGATCAGGAGAAGACCCGGCTTGATCATCTGCATTCTCGTGTCCGCGTGGAACGCGACGGCGCAGCCGCGATCAAGTCACGGCGATCTTTTCCTCGGCCGTCGTGACCGTGCCGTCGTCGTCGACCCAGGTGAACTTGAACGTCCCGCTCTCTTCCACCTTGGCGGCGAATTGCAGATAGGGATTGGCCGCAACGGCCGGCTCGATGTCGACGCTGAAAACCGGCTTGCCGTTGAACTCGCAGGTGAACTTGTTGATGATCTTGCGCGGGATGGTATTGCCCGCCTGATCCTTGCGCAGCCCCGTCTCCATCACATGGGAGATCAAGGTCTTGATCTGGACCACCTCGCCCTTCTTGGCGTCCTTGGGCAGCTTGACGCGCGGCTTTTCCGCCATGGCGCTCTCCTTTGCGTTTTCGTTCAGCCGCCGCAGCCGCCGATCGTCACCTTCACCGGCTTCTGCTCGGTGAAGAACTGCCCTTTGCTGGTCTTCGCCACGATCACGATGTTCTGGGTCGTGGCGAGCCGGATGCGGGTCGCCGCCTCGGCGCGTCCGGCGAGCGGCGTGAGGTGGAACTTGGCGACGTCCGGGTTCGGATTGCCCTCGGCCACCACCAGGATGTCGCTCACATAGTCGTCGGCCGTCATCGGGCTGTCGACGACTATCGAGAGCGGCACGGTGTTGCCGTTCTCGGCGATCTCCGGCAGCTCGATCGAGATCCTGCCCTTCTCCAAAGGCTTGCCGCCGGTGAATCTCGCGATCTCGGCCGCGGCCTCCTGCGGCGTCGCTGCCGCGGGCCGCGATACGCCGATGATCGCGAGGGCGGCGGTGCCGGCGCCCAGCGCCAGGACCTCGCGCCGCGATATGTCCGTCATGTCGATCCCCGTGAGGCGAAGTCGTGCGCCGTTGCTGCGCACCATATAGTCGAGACAGATGAAACGACCAAGTCTTCCGGGCACTTTAGAATACCACGGTCAGCAACGCGGCGTCCCGCGGAAGAATGTTCTCATCCGCGCGCGGATTTTAGAAAATCCCTGAACGTCGAGGTCTCATAGGCCTTCTCGCGCACGTATTTGAACATGGCGAGGAAATCGTCCGGCCGCAGGTAGCCGGCGATGCGGGCCACCTCGCGCTTCGCCGCCTCCGTCTCCCTGAGCTGCGCCGCCGTTTCCGGGAAGAACTGGAATGTCGGCGTATAGCGGACGCCGTATTTAGCCGCGATCTGCTTTTCCGACAGCTCATTGCCGTCAAAGTCCGTCACCTTGCGCGAGCCGACGATGTTGAGCTGCAGGATCTCGAAATTCGCGCGCACGAACTCGGCGATGTCGCGGCGGGCGAAATTGACGAGATGGGTCTCCCGGCAGTACGGGCAGCCCCTGAGCTCCCACATCACGGCGAACCGCTTTCCCTGCCTGGCCGCCTGGTCGAGGTCGTCGCCCAGCTCCAGGAAGCTCTCCAAGAACCATGACTGCCGATAGAGCCCGTCATCGGTCAGGATGGGCTCTTCGGCGCGCGCGGCGACGCCGAGCGCGCCCGACACGGCCGCGGCTCCCATGCCGGTGATGAGGCTGCGCCGGGTGGTCATTCCTTCACCATATCGCCCGTTTGCGGGTCGCTCCCGCCGCTCGGCGTTCGCGTCCCGCACTCGCGCCAACTATAATCGAATCCGCCCGGATATATCGGATCAAGGACCGCCCATTGCCATGCACTTGCGCGTGATCAGCATCGCGATGGCGGTCGCCTCCGTGCTCGCCGGCCGCGCTTTGGCCGACAATCTCGACGCGTTCAATGCCGCCATCGAGGAGACCGCCGCCCACAATCGGGCGGCGATCGGCTATCTGCGCACCGAGAACGTCGACCTGGCCGCGGTCGCGTTGCAGGACATGCAGACGTCGTGGGCCGCGTTCGCCGAGCGATTCGGCGGCAACCGTCCGGATAAATTGCGCGACAACGAGCTCTACGTGACCATGCTGGTCGACGTGCCGACCCGCATCGTCGGCGCGCTGATCATGATCAATTTCGGCCGCCCCGATATCGCCAGCAACTCCCTGCAGGCCATCCGCCGGGAATTTTCCGCCGTGCGCCGCGCGAGCGGCATCGAGGTGCTGGCTGATTGCGTGCTCGATGCGAACGACGCCATGGAGGCCCTCCTGGTCTATCGCGACGAGCCGCCCGACTGGGACAAGCCTGCTGCGGCGGAGGGGCTCTCCGCCAAATCCGCCGCGTTCGGCGCGGCGGTCGCACGGTGCGACGCTTTGGCGCCGGACACGATCCGCGCCCGCCCCGAGTTTCGCCGCCTGGTCGACGGCGTGGCGGCCTCGCTCGTTTTCGTGCCGCAGGCGATCGCCACGCGCGACAGCGACCTTCTTCAGCGCGTCATCAATGAGTTACGAGCGTTCGATCACCTGCTCGCGTTCCGCTATGGCTGATGATCAGGCCGCCCCTCCTGATCGATCTGACATCACCCGACCCATGTTGAAATAGAACGCCTCTCCCCGGTGTTCTTGATGGACAGGGCTGCGAGATCGGGAGTGGACGCGATCATGCCTGCAAATCTAGAGACCGTTTCTCCGGATTGGACGGACGACGGCGACGCCGAGTTCATGCAGGACAAGGCCAAGCGCGCGGCGGAATTCCTCAAGGCGCTGGCGCACGAAAACCGGCTCATGATCCTGTGCATTCTTTCGCAGGGCGAGAAATCCGTGTCGGAGCTGGAGCGCATGCTGTCGCTGCGCCAGCCCACCGTGTCGCAGCAGCTCGCCCGGCTGCGGGCCGACGGCCTCGTGGCGACCCGACGCGACGGCAAGACCATCTATTACAGCCTGGCGAGCGAAGAGGCACGCATCGTCGTCGGCGCCGTCTACGACGTGTTCTGCGGCAACAAGAAAACCGATTAAGGCACCCCGAGACGCTCGACCGGATCGGCCGGCGCCACATCGATGATCCGCATCTGCGTGCGTTCCTGACCCTGCCAGCGGTCGATCGCCAGGCATCCGGCGACATGCACCATCTGCCCGCGGCTCTTGAGCAGCGCATTACCGAGCTTCTGCCCTGCGGCGCGGAAGGCGATCGCGTTGACGAACGCGCCGTCTCCCGCCTTGAGGCGCGCGCGCACGTGCACTTGGCCGACTGGTTCGACATAGACGACGGCGTGCGAGGGCAGCGCGATGATCGGCTCCGGGTTGCCTGCGCCGAACGGGCCGGCGCGGTGGATCAGCGTGTGCAGGTCCGGCACCGCGGCTGCCGCGCTGACCGCACCGTCGATGAGGAGCGCATCTTCGCGCCGCGACGCCTCGACCGCGGGGCCGAGCGTCTCCTCGAGAAACGCGCGGAACGCGCCGAGCGCATCGCGCCGCAGCGTGACGCCCGCCGCCATGGCGTGACCGCCGCCCTTGATCAGGAGGCCCTCGGCGACGGCGTGGCGCACCGCGCGGCCGAGGTCGACGCCGGGGATCGAGCGGCCCGAGCCGGTGCCGATGTCGCCCGGCTCGAGCGCGATGGCGAAGGACGGACGGCCGAAGCGCTCCTTCAGCCGCGCGGCGACGAGGCCGACCACGCCCGGATGCCAGCCGGCTGCCGCGGTGACCACGACCGCCCCCTTCTCCTCGATGCCGAGCGCGGCCATCGCTTCCGCCTCGGCTTCCGCGATCGTCGCCTGCTCGATCGCCTGGCGCTCGCGGTTGAGCCGATCGAGCTCGGCCGCGATGCGGCCGGCCTCGATGGAATCGTCCATCATCAGCAGGCGCACACCGAGGTCGGCGCGGCCGATGCGGCCGCCCGCATTGATGCGCGGGCCGAGCAGGAAGCCGAGATGCCACGGCTCGGGCGGACCGGTAAGCCGCGCCACGTCCATCAGCGCGGTGAGGCCGACGCGCTCGCGCCGCCGCATCGCAATCAGCCCCTTCGCCACGAAGGCGCGGTTGAGGCCGATGAGCGGCACCACGTCCGCAACGGTGCCGAGCGCCGCGAGATCGAGAAACCCGAGGAGGTCCGGCTCCGGCCGCAGCACGTTCCAGAAATTGCGCCGGCGCAGCTCGCGATTGAGCGCGACCAGCACGAGGAAGGTCACGCCGGCGGCCGAGAGATGCCCGAGCTTGGAGAGGTCATCGAGCCGGTTCGGATTGACCACCGCGAGCGCGGCCGGCAGCTGCTCGTCGGCCTGATGGTGGTCGATGACGATCACTTCGAGTCCGAGTCGGCCGGCCTCCGCCAGCGGCTCGTGGCTGGTGGTGCCGCAGTCGACCGTGACGAGGAGCTTCGTCCCGCGCTCGGCGAGCGACTGGATCGCCTGCACGTTCGGCCCATATCCTTCGAAAATGCGGTCGGGAATGTGGATCAGCGGCTCGATGCCCGCCATGCGAAGAAACAGGCCGAGCAACGCCGTCGATGTCGCGCCGTCGACGTCGTAATCGCCGAAGATCGCGACGGTCTCGGAGCGCTCGATCGCATCGGCGATGCGCTTCGCCGCCGCTTCCATCGCGGTGACGGAGTAAGGATCGGGCATCAGCCGCTTGATGGTGGGATCGAGATAGGCCTCGACCTCCTCCGCCTCGATGCCACGGCCCGCGATGATGCGGGCGAGCAGCTCCGGCAGGGAATGGCGCTGGACGATCGACAACGCGCGTAAATTGCCGCGTTCGTCGAGCCGGTCGCGCCAGACGCGGCCGGTCGCCGAGCGCTCGACGCCCAAAAAGACGCGGCGGGTGAGATTGGCGTCCATCAAACAGACCCTCCGTCGGGACGGATGGACCTCCTCTCCATCCCGTCGGAACCGAAACAGGGTCTAGCATAGTTAAGTCGCGTCGGAGTTGCGGTAATCCCGCTATCCACCGCCAATCGACGCCCGCTGTGTGGGAACCGGCGCTAGCCGAGCTTGAATTTTTCGAGCGCGCGGTGGTGCGCCTTGATCCACCGCACCGTTCCGGTGGCCGAGCGCATGACCACCGTCTCGGTCTCGATCAGGCCGTGCGCGAAGCGCACGCCGGTGAGCATCGACCCGGTGGTGATGCCGGTCGCGGAGAACACGCAGTCGCCCTGCACCATGTCCTCCATCGCGTATTTCTTGCGCGGGTCCTTGATGCCCATCTTGCGCGCGCGCTCGCGCTTCTCCTCGGTGTCGAGCACGAGGCGGCCCTGCATCTGCCCGCCGATGCAGGCGAGCGCCGCCGCCGCGAGCACGCCCTCCGGCGCGCCGCCGATGCCCAGGTAGATGTCGATGCCGGTCACTTCCGGGTCGGCGGTATGGATGACGCCGGCGACGTCGCCGTCGGTGATGAAGCGCACCGAGGCCCCGGCCTTGCGCACCGCGGCAACCAGATCGGCATGGCGCGGCCGGTCGAGGATCAGCGCGGTGATTTCCTCAGGCGTGACACCCTTGGCCTTCGCGAGCGCGCGGATATTGTCTTGCGCCGGCGCATCGAGATCGACCACGCCCTTGGGATAGCGGGGACCGATGGCGATCTTCTCCATGTAGACGTCGGGCGCATTCAACAGCGTGCCGCCCTCCGCCATCGCCATGGTGGCGATCGCGCCCGGCATGTTCTTGGCGCACAGCGTGGTGCCTTCGAGCGGATCGACCGCGATGTCGACCTTCGGCCCGTTCTTCTTGCCGACCTTCTCGCCGATGAACAGCATCGGCGCCGCGTCGCGCTCGCCCTCGCCGATCACCACAACGCCGTCGATCGGCAACTGGTTGAGCTCGCGCCGCATGGCGTCGACCGCCGCCTGGTCGGCGTCCTTCTCGTTGCCGCGCCCGCGCAGCCGCGCCGCCGCGACCGCCGCGCGCTCGGTCACGCGCACGATCTCGATCGACATGATGCGATCCAGCATCGTGGTGCGCTTCGCGCCCGTGGTCTTCACTTCGCTCGACGACATTCGCAACGTTCCTCGGTTCGATCCGGCGCCGGCGGACTTCAGTTCTTTTCGATCCGGATCAATTGCGGGTTTCCCGCTATGA
>WNFC01003670.1_pt1 | contig 17074 bp, 16 predicted proteins | sample 5400541 | NCBI WGS metagenome assembly WNFC01 (sample SAMN13153342, study PRJNA577476) | soil metagenome | isolation source: 120 cm saprolite under Douglas fir tree site 2 hole 2 replicate 1 | place: USA:California | collected 2015-04-18
TGGATGGATGCACACCCCGCTGCGATTCAGGCGACTGGACTTGCACCAACAGATCCTCGTGAATCAGCGATCCTAATGAATTTAAAACCCGGCCCTTACACCGCTATTGTTCGCGGCAAAAACAACAGTACTGGCGTGGCTTTGGTGGAAGTTTTTCATGTGCCGTAAGGGATCGGCAGCGCTGCGAACCTAGCCACAGCAGCTAAATGCTGCACGAGGTTGTTTCGGTATAACCATGGGCACGGCTAAAACTTTGTTCTAGCCGTGCCGATTGCCAACACGCTACGAGTCGAATTTCACTGTCAGGCGCGTGAAACGCGCTCATAAATCCGTTGACAACGGTGCCTGCCAACCACAAAGTCACGACTCGCTTTTGGTTATGATGCTCGCCCCGCCACTCTCCCCTTCATCACTCGCGGGCAGCTCACCGGCAATTCTTCAGTTTCCCACGGAGGCGATCCGCGCCGTCCGTACTCTGCGAAATATGACGACTCAACTCCTGCAAGAAGCCGCTCAAGTGATCCCGAATCAGCAACTCCTGATCAATGTTGTTTCCAAGCGTGTGCGGCAGCTCGGTTTGGGACATCGTCCGCTCGTAGAGACGACCCCGCGGGCTTCACTCACCGATATCGCGCTTAAGGAAATCATCGCAGGCAAGTTGACCTTCGAGAAAATAAAAGAATCGACCGACGGCGCCTGATCGCGGGCGGCGCTCGAGTGCACAGGCGATGGTGGCCGAGTCGATCATTAATCGCAAGGCACTGCGCGATTTTCACATTCTCGATCGCTACGAAGCGGGCATCGAGCTTAAAGGCGGCGAGGTGAAATCGATTCGTGCTGGCAAAGCCAACATCAGCGATGCATTCGTGCGGATCGAAAACGGTGAGGCCTTTCTCTACAACGCCGACATCCAGCCGTACGAGCGTGCGAGTCACGAAATTCCTCCGGCCAAGCGCGTGCGGCGGCTCTTGCTGCATCGCCAGGAAATCGACAAGCTCTATGGCCTAACGAACGTTGCCGGTCGCGCGCTCGTTGTGCTCAGTTTGTATTGGAAAAACGGACGGGTAAAGACGGAACTCGGCGTGGCGCAGGGGAAAGTTGCGCACGACAAGCGCGCCGATTTGAAAAAACGCGCAACCGATCGGGAGACCGAGCGCGAAATCGCGCGCTTCAACCGGAAACACGGATAAGCAATCTTGCTGAAAACGAACACGGGAACGCTCACGCGCGAAGAAATATCATGAGGCGTTTTGGCTTATTTCTCCTTGGTGGAATTGCGCTGATTGGCTGGGTGATCGTGCGCGCGAAACGTGAGCGTTTTTCTTTCGCCGGAAAATCGATAGTGATCACAGGCGGCTCCCGCGGGCTGGGTCTGGTGATGGCGAGACAGATCTGTGCTGAGGGCGGGCGCGTTGCGCTGCTCGCGCGCGATGCTGATGAACTGGCGCGCGCGCGCGACGAGCTGAGCAAAGTCGACGGCGAAGTGGCCACGATCGTGTGCGATTTGCTCGATCGCGCTCAGACTGAAAGCGCCGTGGAAAAGATCGTCAATCGGTTTGGCGGGATCGACGTCTTGATCAACAACGCCGGCACGATTGAGGTCGGACCGTTAGCGCATATGCAACGGGAAGATTTCGAGCGCTCGATGAACATTCACTTTTGGGCGCCGTTCAATTTGATACGCAAAGTAACGCCGCACATGCGACGCGCCGGTGGAGGTCGCATCGTCAATATTAGTTCGATTGGCGGGAAGCTCGGCGTGCCGCATCTCGCGCCGTATTGCGCGGGTAAGTTTGCACTCGTCGGCTTGTCCGATGCCGTGCGGGCTGAACTCGCGCTCGATAATATTTATGTCACGACTGTAACTCCAGGTTTGATGCGAACCGGTTCCCATGTAAATGCAAAGTTCAAGGGAGATCATCGGGCTGAGTATGCGTGGTTCTCGGTATCGGCTTCGATGCCGGGAGCTTCAATCGACGCGGAGCGCGCCGCCGCGAAAATTCTGGCAGCCTGTCGAGCTGGTCAACCTGCGCTCATGATGCCAATGCCGGCGCGGATTGGAATTGTAGCGAACGCGGCTTTTCCGAATCTCCTCGGCCGCATCATGAAACTGATCAACCGATTCCTACCGCGCACGACCGGTTCAAGCGGCAACCAGTTGCGTTCCGGTTGGGAAAGTCGCGGTGCGCGATCGAATCCTAGATGGCTCGAACGTTTCACCGACCGCGCGGCACGGCGAAACAACGAAGCATGACAGTTGACGAACTCGTTAGGCAAAGGGAAGGTTTGCTTTGATTCGCGCGATGTCGGTCCGATCGACTAATGCGGCTTTGCTCAACTGGCGTTTGCGTTTCGCGTTTTTCGCGGAAAGCAAATGACGACGCGAGGAATGTGCCCGCAAGATCTTGCCGCGACCGGTGATCTTGAAACGTTTCGCGACTGATTTTCGCGTCTTACTGCGCGCGATAGGTTTCGGCATAAGGCGCGAAAGATAGTTCAACCGCGCGCGATGACAAATGCTTTCATATAGCCCCTCGCGCTATGGACGATGCAGCGCTTCGCGTAGCGAAGCGGCTTGCGGTAATGAAAACAATTTGCCGCTGAGGACAGCGGCCTCTACATCTCTTGAAGATGGAGACCGCCTCCCCTAAACCGCACGTTATAATCGTGGGCGCAGGATTTGGCGGACTCGAAGCAGCGAAAAAACTCGAGTGTGAAGAAGTAGACGTGACGGTAATTGACCGCACGAACTACCATCTCTTTCAGCCGCTGCTCTATCAAGTGGCGACGGCGGCGCTTTCACCGGCAGACATCGCTGCGCCCGTCCGGGCGATCTTAAGCAAATGTCGCAACATGGAGGTGATGCTTTCCGAAGTGCAAGCGGTGGACCTCGTTAACAAGACGGTGCAAACGACGGACCGCGCACTCACCTACGACTATCTCATTCTCGCTACCGGATCGCGGCACTCTTACTTTGGACACGATGAATGGGAAAAACTAGCGCCCGGTTTGAAAAGTCTCGAGGACGCCATCGAAATCCGGCGCCGCTTGCTCATGGCCTTTGAGTATGCGGAAAAAATTACCGACGATGCCGCGCGTAAAGCGGCGATGACATTTGTCATCATCGGCGGGGGACCGACCGGCGTTGAAATGGCAGGCGCGATCGCCGAGATCGCGCGCTACACACTGGCAAAAGATTTCCGGCACATTGATCCCTCGAGTGCGCGAGTAGTTTTGATTGAAGGAGATCGGCGCGTGCTCTCTGCCTTTCCCGAAGATTTGTCCGAGAGCGCGTTGCGGCAGTTGCGCGCTCTAGGTGTGGGAGTTCGCACCGGCGCGCATGCGACCAATCTGACTGAAGCCGGGTTAAATGTGGGCGATGAATTTATTCCGTGCCGCGTGAAGATTTGGGCGGCGGGCAACAATGCTTCATTTCTCGGCAAGACATTGGGTGTTCCGGTCGATCGCGCTGGCCGCGTGATGGTGAATGATGACCTCACCATTCCTGATCACCCTGAGGTGCAGGTGATTGGCGATCTGGCGAATTTTCCGCATCAGACCGGCAGGCCGCTACCCGGCGTTTCGCCGGTGGCAATGCAACAGGGACGTCATGCCGCGCGCAATATTCTCGCCATGATTGATGGTCGAAAGCCACAGCGATTCTGGTATTGGGACAAAGGCAGCATGGCGACAATCGGTCGCAACAAAGCGGTCGCCGACTTGAATCTCGTGCACTTCAGCGGCTTGCCGGCATGGCTCGCCTGGTTGTTCATCCACGTGCTTTTTCTTGTCGGCTTCCGGAACCGGATCGCGGTTTTGTTGCAATGGGCATGGTCGTACTTCACGTTCAACAAAGGTGCGCGCTTGATCACGCGAGGTTTTCAATCGGAAGCGCGTCCACCGGCGTGAAAAGAGACTTAATCATTAGCGATTGGGGCAGTGACAAGGATCGAGCGCGCACGATCCGAATCATGCTTCACAAAAAGAAAAGGCCGCCTTGCGGCGGCCTCTCCCGGTTATCTTATTGTTGGTTAGCTTCTGCTCATGCGCAGATTGCCTTGGAGTTAGAAGCCCACCTGCATGATACGGCTACCCCAAAGGGCGGTGGAGTTGATCTTCTCGTTCACCAGCCATGCTTTGGATGTGCTGCTCGGATCGATAGTGACAGCTGAATAATCGCCCCAACGCTCGGTAGTATCGGTACTAGGATTGTAGAACGTCGGGCTGGTAAACCCGACCACGCCACCAGCAGGGATCGAGGTATCGGCGTCTAGCTTTCCGGAGAACACTACTTGGGCATTTACGCCCGAGCCCGCATCGGTGGAACTCCACGTTACGAACGTGTTATTCGATGTGTTTGTAGTGATTGAGGCATTCCAGTCGTCCGAAGTGCTACTGTGGAAGAAGAATGAGCTCTGCAACACCGCATTGGTCGAGTTATTTATCCGGTAGAACTTTGGAGCTGGGAAACTACCGAACGCAATCGTATGCGTCTGCCACAGATCGATGCCATTTTGCGTGCTGGCATTAACAAATCGGCTGTCCGATGTGTCGAGCAAATCAGTTGTCCCAGACTGATGCGCGTCCGGCGGAATGGTGTAAGAAGGAACGGTGACGGTCGATGACACCAGAGCCGTGCTTCCGGGATGGCTCGAGTTGGTCATCGTGTACTTCGTAAACGTGGTCCCTGACGGAGGAGCCGCGATCAGGAACGTGTTTGCGTTCTGATCCAGCACTATGGGCGGAGCAAGAGTTCCAACCAGTCCGATGAAGACGGGAACACCAAACCCGAGTCCATTATATAGTCGGGCCTTGGCGACGGCGAACGTGTCAGCTCCCTTGAAGCCGCCACCGCTGGCAAAGACATTTGCGGTGAAGAGGACAGCATCCTGATCGAAACCCAACTGGGGGTAGTCCCAGAAGTCACCAGTGAAGAAGGTGACATTTAAAGCATAGACGAAAAAGCCCTTTGTCGGATTCGATGTCTTCGATATGGCGATAAAATATTTCTGGACAGTGGTGCTCTCAGGAAAAGCCTCTGCGGTCACAATCCAGCGATTCCAAACTGAGTCATAAACCACACGGGGGTCAAAGATGGTCTTCAAAGTGTAGCTGAAGAACGTTGCAAGGCTGACGCTTTTGGCGAGCGCTTGTGTGCTCTTGTTAAACATGTCGATATGACTATTGGTTACCTCAACGAAATGCTTGAGGCCGACAGCCCCGTGAGTATCGGGCGGCCGCAATCCATCGACGGAACTGGCACCGTCGAAGTTGTGAAACACCATTGTAGGCGGGGCGGCTGGCACTGGGCCATTCGTGCCCCGTTTTACCGCCAGGGGCGAGTAATTTGCAGCCGCCTGTTTGGCCGCTGCATACGCGCTGGCACCCATGGTCGACCGGAAGGGCACGCCATAGGATGCCGCCGGCTGCTGCATGACAAAGTTCTCCTCAGCCTGAACTTCAGTAGCCGGCCCCGAACGCAGTGTAACCTGGGGAGCAAGAGATTGCGCGCCAAGTTGGGCGCACCACATGGTCGCTGCACTGGCAACGACCACGGCAAGGATTGATTTGGTTGCTATTTTCATATGTTAGGAACTTTCGTGTTTTCTATTTGTTATGCGGACACATGCGAACGGATGTTCGAGGTCTGCTTAACGGCGATGATGACAGTATCCCAACACCGGTCTACTCATCCGGCGAGATTCTCTCCGCAATAACCGAGAAGGTCCAGAAGGTCCATCAAACAGGTTAAAAGGTAAAGTTGACCCGCGAGGAGAGACGCCCGAAAGCGGCTCGGACATACACCGGTGTATTTTTTAAAGGCCCGATTGAACTGAGCCAGTGACTGGAAACCCGCCGCGAAAGCGGCTTCCGCCACGCGGCACGAACGTTCAGGCAGCCGCTCTCTTACATTCTCAACCCGCACCCTCGCGATGTATTCCGTGAGCGTCATTCCGGTGGCGTTTCTAAATAGCTTGCCCAAATGATCAGGATGCAGTGATGCGCGGCGGGCGACGTCGGCCACGGTGAGCGGCTCTTCAGATTTCTCTTGGATAAATTCCTTCGCAAGCCTTACGCACAAAGGCTGCGCGTCCGCCGTTGAGATCAGCAACCGCGCGGCGGACTCTGAGATGTGCTCTGCAAACATTGATAGCAGCCGGATGACTCCGTCCAATCTGCAATGGGGAACCACCGGAATTTCAAAGTAAGCGTTTCTCACGGATCGATAGTTGAAGGCCCCGGGCACGCTGGGGAGATGATGCGATGCTCGCGTCCAATCCCTGGGCCGAGGGGTTCGCTGAAAGATCGGGCCCGCTAGCAGAATTCCCATGATAGACCCGCGGGCACGAAGAGCCATTCCCAGGTAGCTAAAGCCACAGATCGATGCGGATACTTTGGCAATGCCATTCGCGTTCACCGTGGCAACCAGGTTTCTTAAGTGCTGCACGCAACGCAGCCGCTCCAGCTCCGTATTGACGAGCATCGCGCAAAACGCGTGTTGTCGCAGCGCCTGCAATACCTCGGTCTCCTCGCTCCCCACATTCAGAAAATGTAAAAGAATTCCCGTCGTCGCCGAAAATGCGTCGAGAAATTCTTTCAGCAGCGGAGATCCTAAGAGCACTTCTCGAAGGACTTGATCTGTGTGTCGACGCTCTGGTGCGCTTACTGGGAAGTTACGAGGGGAGCGCGAAATTCGAGGTTTCGTCGCGTAGGCCGTTACCGAATTCTGAGATATTGTATGGCCTGCTCGCCACATAGGAATGAAGCTGCTTCGCAGCCGTGGTATCAGGCGAAGATTTCTTTTGCAAGCCTTTTCATCAGTGCGATTTGCGGATACGGTTTAGAAACTTCACGATGGGCGGCTCTGCTACATCGCAATGTGAGTTGGCATCCGGAGACTCGCTCCATAAGATTGGAACCGCGCCGGGGCGCTGAGATCATAACTGACCAGTCTTTCTGATTTGTTTGTTCGCGCTTAAGCTTCCGCGATATGCGAGCGAGATCCGTGTTGCCGAATTTTCGCATCGCCGTCGTCGGCTCGGGAGCGATTGGAAGTTTTTATGGCGCGAAACTCGCCTATCACGGGCGCGACGTGCATTTTCTGATGCGCAGTGATCTCGCTGCCGTGCGGAAGTTTGGAATTCGTATTCGCAGCAAATCCGGAAACATTCGCGTCGCGAAAGTAAATTGCTACAAATCGACTGACGAGATCGGACCGTGCAATTTGGTGCTAATCGCAATCAAAACAACCTCGAACAGGGAACTGCTCCGATTAATTCCACCGCTCCTGCGCGAGCGGACCATATTGCTAACGCTCCAGAACGGTTTCGGTAACGAAGAATTCCTCGCGGAAAATTTCGGCGCGCAGCGAGTCTTGGGCGGTCTGTGTTTCGTTTGCCTCGATCGTGTCGAGCCGGGCATAATCGAGCATTACGATTATGGAAGAGTAGCGCTCGGTGAATACGGCGGATTTCCGCTGCCGCGAACACATGACATTGCGTGGGAATTCAAACGTTGCGGAATCACGTGCACCGTCGTGGAAAATTTGATCCTGGAACGTTGGCGCAAACTTGTCTGGAACATTCCGTTCAATGGCCTGTCGGTAACGGCCGGAGGGGTTGATACGGCAGCGATTCTGGCGAACGACAATCTGCGAGCGGCCACGCTCGCGTTGATGGATGAAGTGATCGCGGCAGCGGGCAAGTGCGGGCATTTTCTGCCAACCGCAGAAACGTTGACGCAGATGAAGCGCACGGAGGAAATGGGCGCCTACAAACCGTCGACGCTGATTGATTTCGAAGCGCGCAAGCCGCTCGAGCTCGAGGCGATTTGGGGCGAACCGTTGCGGCGGGCGCGGGCGGCAGGTGCCGCCACACCGCGGCTTGAATCACTTTATTCGCAACTCAAGAAACTCGACCGGCGAAACCGCCAGTCCAAGGCGGATTCTCTGCACAATCGAGCCGAGAGAAATATCGCATGAAGCGCGCGGGACGCTCCGTCTTGCCGCGCGCGCCAGCCATCAGCATTCATAATCGGCAGCGGACGGAGCCAATCGAAATGGAAAAGCTGCAGCGCTTTGCGGCGCGCGCGCTTGCGCTCTGTCTGGAAGTGCGGTCACGTGACCAGAGCAATCTTGGGAGATTATCGGAAATTCAGGTAATGCTGATTTCAGACCGCCAAATGTGCGAGCTGCATCGACGCTTTTTCCAACTCGATGGTTCGACCGATGTAATCACGTTTCAGGATGGCGAAATTTTCGTGAGCGTGCCAACGGCGCGGCACCAAGCGCGCGACTTTCGAACCTCGCTTCTGCGCGAAATTCAATTGTACATTGTCCATGGTCTTCTCCACCTGCATGGATTCAGCGACCAAACTCCGACCGCCGCGCGTCTGATGAACGCAACGCAAAAGCGAATCGTTCGAGCGGCATTGAAGTAGCTCGAACTTTTTGAACTAGGTGCATCCTATGTTAGCCTCTTTGGTTATGAGCGGGCAGCCGCGCTGGGGCATGGCCGCATTGACGCCCTGTAAAATTGAAGGTATCGCTGGGGTTCTCGGCGTTGCGGCAGGAGGACCGCAATCGGCAATTGATACTCCTGAACTCGAACAGACAACGCGCAGCGAGGAAGCCGTCGATTTGCCGTGGCAGGTCGTCGTGCACAACGATCCCGTTAATTTAATGACCTATGTAACAATGGTTTTCCAGAAGGTGTTTGGCTACCCGCGGGAAAAAGCAGAGCGCCACATGCTGGAGGTGCATCAAAGAGGACGATCGATTTTGTGGAGTGGTATGCGGGAGCGTGCCGAGCTTTACGTGCAGCAACTGCATGGCTACCTGCTTCTCGCAACAATCGAACGAGTCAATTAATATGGAATTCCGGCGCGACGGCGAAGTTCTGGAGATTTCCGAACTCGATCCGTTCTTAGCCGAACTCCTCCGTCAAATCCCGGCGAGCACGAATTGCGAAGGAACGCAGGCCGAGCATCGAATCTGGAGTTTGCCGGCCGAATCTTCTGAAAAAGAAATTTGCGCGGAATGGAAACTTTATGTTGAACCCGAGCTGCGCCAGCTCTTTCGCAGCGCGACTGAAACCGTGGCGGCCGATTTGCAACAACTCAACGGCAGCGAGAAGCCGTTTGCGAATTGCACACTGCGGATTCCGACTCAACACGCGGATGCATGGCTCAACGCCCTTAATCAGGCGCGCCTCGTTATCGCCGCGAAAAACAATTTCACGGAAGGCGAACTCTGCGACCACTACCGCTCGCCGATCGGCTCGCGGCGCGATCTCAGCCTTTTTCAAGTGAACTTCTACGGGTTCCTGCAGGAATTCATCTTGCGGGAAGTGGAAGGTTGCTGAACGGAACCAGCTTACTGGCGCTTTCGTTCACGCACCATCGACATCAGTCGATCTTTGATCGCGGCGGATGTCTTTGCCGGCTGCAGGCTAAGGGCAAACGCTTCGTGTAAAGCATAACACTCCGCGATGGTCTCTTCCGCTTTTTGGCCGAACCTTTTGCGGGCCTCTTCAAATTCCTCCATCTCCTCGTCTTCCAGCGCGCCGATCACATAGAGCCGTGCTCGGTTCTGGAATTCCTCAAAGTTCATCTCGCAACTCCTTGAGACCGTCGTAGATTTTTTTCAGCCCCAATTCGAGGCGGGTCTTGACAGTCCCCAAGGGTGTATTCGTATTTGCCGCGATTTCGCGCTGACTCATGCCGCGAAAAAATGCGAGCTCGATTGCTTGTTGCTGTGCGGGCGGTAGCGAATTGATCACGCGCCGCACAATGACTCGCGTGTCAGTAAAAGTAATTTCTTTTTCCGTCGAGTTATGCACCCACGCGTCGGGTTGCTGTTCCGTCTCGGCTTGCAGACGCTCCTCCGCGCGGGCATAAGCCTGCTTTTTTCGCAATCCATCGATCGCGCGACGTCGGGCGAGCGTGACCATCCAGCCGAGTGGTTTTCCCTTTTGCGCGGAAAAATTTTTCGCCTGGTTCCATATCTCCATGAAAATTTCCTGGAGCAAATCGTCCGCTTCCGCCTCATTGTGAATGACGCGGAGGATGAGCGCTTTCAAAATCCCATTGTAACGATCGTAAAGTTGCGAGAGAGCCTCAGGATCCTCGGCTTGGATCGCCTGCATCAATTCGAGATCTGTCGGCGCGCCCGGTTCCAGCTCGGGTGCCACCGCGGGTAAACGCATTGGCGCACCGATCTCGGGATTTGGTTCTTCGGCGTTCTTAAACCGCTTCAAGGTCGAAAATTGTTTGTAAATCGCAGCGACGGTTAGACATTACACCGCAAGCGCCTCTCGCGAGTATCCAGTTGTAATTTCAAGCATCGGTCTCGTCCAACGGATTCGGAAGTGAAACGCTATTCTGATCAGGTCCATAGCGGCAAAAATAGTGCATTCGATGCTGGGTTTATGCGATCCTTTTGAAAAGAATACCTGATGAAGACCTTCCCCTATATTGTTCTGATCTCAGCAACGTTGGGAATTCTGTCCCGCGGCGCCGCTCAAGATGCACCAACGCGACCACTGCGAGAACCGGTTGTGGAAACTTCGCCGCAAGTCTCGCCGGCAGAAAGCGAAAGTCCTACGCCGACTCCGCAAGAACACAGATCGACACCGAAGAAAACGCCGGGCGCGACTCCTGAGAGGTCGCCACGAGAAAACGAAGAAAAACCTGCCGCGAAGACGGGGAATACGAAGGCGAAAATCCAATCGCTTCCTGCAGCAAGTCCTCAGAAATCCGCAACGAAAATCGAAAACAAGCCGTCGCCCAACGTGGACAGGAAGCCCGCCGCTGAAACGAGCGCTCGTTCTTCCGAAGATCGCCGTTCCGTAGCGGTAAAGTTGGAAGCGATGGAGAAAGAATGGGAGGCAACATTCAACGACCCTGCCGTGATTGAAAAGGCCCTCGCCGATGATTTCGCCGGGACTTCTCCCGTCGGCGAAATCGTGAGCAAAAAGTCATTGATCCGCGATGCGAAGAACGCCAAAAGTTCGAGTCTATCCTCGGTAGCTCACGATTTGGATGTCCATTTTTACGGGCCGAGTCTGGCCGTCGTTGTTGGCGCTGCGAAAGAGACTGGCAAGAATAAGATGCAACATAACTACCGCTTTACCGACACCTGGGTGAAGCGCCATGGCAAGTGGCAATGCGTCGCCAGCCAGGCCACGTTACTGCCGAGAAAGTAAGCTTGACTCGTTAGGCCAGACACTCCGCCACGAGCGCTAATGCCGCACGCAGGTCGCGGATTGCGCCCTGCCGATTTGTGCGCCAAGAGTTACACTCATGTCGCAACCCTCCACGGAAACGTCAGCCGATCCGCTTTGGTACAAAGACGCGATCATCTATGAGCTGCATGTAAAGACGTTTCATGATAGCGATGGCGACGGTATCGGCGATTTCCGCGGGCTGATCGAGAAGCTCGATTACCTTCAGGAACTCGGCATCACAGCGATCTGGCTCCTGCCGTTTTATCCCTCGCCACTGCGCGATGATGGTTACGACATTGCCGATTACTACGACGTCAATCCAAACTATGGAACACTCGATGATTTCCGCGCGTTCCTCGATGCGGCGCACGAACGTGGTTTACGCGTCATCACCGAACTGGTCATAAATCACACGTCCGATCAGAATCCATGGTTTCAGAAATCGCGCCGTGCTGTGGCCGGGATCGGCGATCCTGGCTACAAAGACTTTTATGTCTGGAGCGACACGCCGGAAAAATACAAGGACGCGCGGATCATTTTCAAAGATTTCGAGACCTCGAACTGGTCATGGGATTCGGTTGCGAAGGCTTATTACTGGCATCGTTTCTATTCGCATCAGCCGGATTTGAATTTCGACAATCCAGCCGTGCACGAAGCTGTGCAGAAAGTCCTCGATTTCTGGTTAAAGATGGGCGTGGACGGAGTTCGTCTCGATGCCGTACCTTATTTATATGAGCGCGAAGGCACGAGCTGCGAAAATTTGCCCGAAACGCACGTTTACTTAAAAAAGTTACGCGCGCATCTCGACGCGAACTTCCAGAATCGCATGCTGCTCGCCGAGGCGAATCAGTGGCCGGAAGACGCCGTCGCGTATTTTGGGAAAGGCGACGAATCGCACATGAATTTTCATTTCCCGCTCATGCCGCGGATGTTCATGTCGCTTCAGATGGAGGATCGTTTCCCGATCATCGACATCCTCGAGCAAACGCCGGCCATTCCTGATACCTGCCAGTGGGCCATGTTCCTGCGCAATCATGATGAGCTGACGCTCGAAATGGTGACCGACGAGGAGCGCGACTACATGTATCGAGTTTATGCGCGAGATCCGCACGCACGGATCAACTTCGGCATCCGCCGCCGCCTCGCCCCGCTGCTCGCCAACAGCCGGCGCAAAGTGGAATTGCTCAACATCCTGCTTTTCTCCATGCCGGGCACGCCGGTGATTTATTACGGAGACGAGATCGGGATGGGCGACAACTTTTATCTCGGTGATCGCAACGGTTGCCGTACGCCGATGCAATGGAGCCCCGACCGCAACGCCGGTTTTTCCAGGGCCAATCCGCAGCAGCTCTATCTCCCGGTCACAATTGATCCCGAGTATCACTACGAAGCGATCAACGTGGAGAACCAGCAAAAGAATTTGTCGTCGCTGCTTTGGTGGATGCGGCGGGTGATCGCGATGCGCAAAAATTTCAAGGCGTTCTCGCGCGGTTCGATTGAATTTTTGTTTCCTGAAAATGGAAAGGTGCTCGCTTTCCTGCGACAGTTCGAAGGGAAAACAATTCTCGTCGTCGTAAATCTTTCCCGCTTTTCCCAGCCGGTGGAACTGGATCTTTCACGATTTGCCGGCTGCGCGCTGATGGAAGTGTTTAGTCAGAACCATTTTCCGCCGATCAAATCGTCCGCGTATCCGATCACGCTTGGACCGCATTCGCATTACTGGTTTTTGTTACGCCCGCAAACCGCCGCGGCTCGCGCGTCCAATAAACGCGTCATTCCAACCGTGCAGGTGGAACCGAATCTCCAGACTTTACTCACCGGCGGGCAGCGCGCGACTTTCGAACGCGAGATTCTGCCTGATTACATCCGTACCTGTCGATGGTTCGGCGCCAAGGCGCGAACCATCCGTGAGCTTCGCGTCGCGGAACAAGTGCCAATTTCGAGCGAACCAGGCGCAGCCCGTTTCTGGTTTCTCGAGGTTAGTTATCTGGAGGGCGCCAGCGAAAATTATGCGCTCCCCGTACAGATCGCTTCCGGCACTGCGGCCAATCAGGTTGCGCGCAGCGCACCGCATTCCGTGATCGCGGAATTTGACGGAGATGCACAGGTCATTTTGCACGACGCGGTCTGGGACAGTGGATTTCGTGGCCAGCTGTTTCGAGCGATCACGGCGCGGCAATGTTTGAAAGGACGCAGCGGAGAACTCTGTGGCGTCGCCGGGTCATTGTTGAGCGATGAAAATGCTCGCAACGCCACGCTCAGCTCGCACGTCCTAAGCGCTGAGCAGAGCAATTCGTCGATGCTCTTCGACAACAAATTTTTCCTGAAACTCTATCGAAAACTCGAAGACGGCATCAATCCGGACGTTGAGATCACACGCTTCCTCACCGAGCGCCAGAATTTTCCCCATGTGCCGGAATTTAGAGGCGCGGTTGAGTATCGCCGTCAGAAATGCGAACCGACGGTCGTTTGTTTGATGCAAACAGCAATTCAGAACGAAGGTGATGCGTGGGCGCTCACGCTCGATACGGTCGGTCGTTACTACGAGCGCGTTCTGGCGCAAAAGGCTGACCTGCAATCCGCCGTCACCGCGCCTGGCGTCTTGCTCGATGAATTGATCGGCGGCGTTTTTCCAGAAAAAGCGAAGCTGCTCGGCCGGCGCACGGGAGAGATGCATCAAGTGCTCGCCTCGGATCAAGACGATCGCGCATTTGCTCCGGAGCCGTTTAACGCCATGGCGCAACGCTCCGTTTACCAAAACATGCGCGCTTTGCTTCGCCGCGCTTTCGCGCTCCTGCAGAAAAAACTGCCGGAACTGCCGGAAGCTTTTCGCGCCGAAGCCTCAGAAGTGCTGGCCGCTGAGTCGCAGATTCTCGCCGAAGAACAGCGCATCCTCGAGCAGCGCTGGGGCGCGGCGAAGATTCGCATTCATGGCGATTATCATCTCGGCCAGGCGCTCTACACCGGGAAAGATTTCGTCATTCTCGATTTCGAAGGAGAACCGGCGCGCGCTTTGAGCGAGCGCAAATTGAAGCGTTCCGCTTTGCGCGATGTCGCCGGAATGATGCGCTCATTTCAATACGCCGCCTACAGTGCACTTTGGCAACCATCGATGCGCGGCGAAGACATTCCCTTTCTCGAGCGCTGGGCCGATCTTTGGTACCGGCAGATCAGCAGCATTTTCCTGCAGAGTTATCTCAAAGTCACCGCCCGCAGTGTGTTTATTCCGCAAGGAGAGGCCGAGCTGCAAATCCTCCTTAAGGCTTATCTGCTCGACAAAGCGGTTTACGAGATCGGCTATGAACTCAATCATCGGCCCGACTGGGTGGTGATACCGATCCGCGGCATCAAACACATTTTGCGCTCAGCGTAACGAATCTATCCGGAGGTTTCGAATGAGTCTGGGTTGAATTCAGAATTTTTAAATCAGAGGACGGTGTTCCGCTTCGAAAAATCCAGGTTGAGTGCGATTTCTTGCCGCACGTCGGCGATGTATTTAACACTACGATCTCTTCGACGACTTGAAAGTGGAGGCACATTCGGACATGCGACAGATTAAACATTGGCGTTGCGCGAACCCGCGTTTATAAGCAGCGTCAGATCCAGAAAGGAATTTATGAACCAGCATCTCGACAAGATCGACAATGACATCGCAGAGAAACATCTCTTGAAACATCCGTTTTATCTCGCGTGGACGCGGGGCGAGCTGAGCAAAGAAGCGCTCGCTGATTATGTGTGCCAGTACTATCACCACATCACGGCGTTTCCGACTTATCTCTCTGCCGTGCACGCGAACTGCGACGATCAAACGACGCGAAAACAATTGCTCCACAATCTCGTCGACGAAGAAGCCGGTTCACCGAATCATCCCGAGCTATGGTTGAAATTTGCCGAAGGGCTCGGCGTGCAAGATGTCGATGTACGGAACACCGCGAAACAACCGGAGACAAAAAACTTGATCGACACGTTTCGATCAGTTTGCGGAGAAAAATCGACCGCGGAAGGTCTTGCCACGCTTTACGCCTACGAAAGTCAGATTCCCTCGATTTGTGAATCAAAGATCGACGGACTGAAGAAACATTACGGCTTCAACGATCCGAAATATTACGAATACTTCAGCGTCCACATTGAAGCCGACCGCGAACATTCTGCGGCCGAGCGCAAAATGCTTTTCTCGTACATCTACAATCACAACATCGACATTGTGCGCGCGTCAGTACGCCGCGTTCTCGACGCGCTCTGGGAAATGCTTTCCGGCGTTTGCCGGCGTAATGCGATCGCCTGCTAATGTTGTAGAGGCGCTTGTGCCAAAGGCTTGAGTTTTCGCTCGGCGGCTGACACCGCCGCCGCTACATTTTTGCGATGCGCCAAACGTGCGTATCGTCGGCTCTATGACTCCACAGGTTTTGGCCGGAAAAACTGGCGTCGTCTTCGGCGTGGCGAACAAGCGCAGCATCGCCTGGGCGATTGCCAAAGCCTGGGCCGCCGCGGGCGCAAAATTGATTTTTAACTATCAAGGCGAGCGCCTGAAGGAGAACGTCGAGGAACTCGTCGGCGAATTCGGCGAAGGGACGCCGCTTCATCCGTGCGATGTTTCGAACGATGCTGAAATCGCGGATTTTTTTGGCAAAATTCGCAGCGAAACTGATCGGCTCGATCTGCTGCTGCATTCGGTTGCATTCGCGCCGAAAGAAGCGCTGGAAGGCGATTTTGTCAGCACGACGCGTGACGCATTTCGGATTGCGCACGACATCAGCGCTTATTCGTTAGTCGCGCTCGTGCGCGAGGCTGCGCTGCTCATGACCAATGGCGGCAGCGTCGTCGCGATGACATATTACGGCTCGAAAAAAGTGGTGCCGCATTACAATGTAATGGGGGTGGCGAAAGCGAGTCTCGAAGCAAGCACGCGTTATCTGGCTTACGATCTCGGCCCGAAAAAAATCCGGGTGAACTGCATTTCGGCTGGTCCGGTCAATACGCTTGCCGCACGCGGGATCAGCGGTTTTTCTGCGATGCTGAAGCATTGTCAAGAACGCGCGCCCTTGAAGCGCAGCTGCGATCCGGCGGAGCTGGGCACAACCGGCGTTTTTCTAGCGAGCGATGGAGCTGCTGCGATCACAGGCCAGGTAATTTACGTCGATGGCGGTTACCAAATAATGGGAATGTGATTGATCTCGTGCTCCTGCTCGTGCTCGTGCTCGTAATCGGAAGAACGGACAATCGAGCACGATTCCGATTACGAGCATGAGCACCAGTATTGCCGACGAGCTGCGGCAGTTGTTAGGCAACGAGGTCGTTGCCGACGATGCAGATACGCTCGCGGAAAATTCCGGCGACAAATGGTTCGCGCATCAAGACCCTGACGTCGTCGTCTTCGCGCAATCGAGCGCACAAGTAACGGAGTCGCGCTCTCGCTCGCGCGTATGAACCGAATCAAAGAAATTAATTTCGCTGACGCTGTTGCGATCGTGGAGCCGGGTGTGATTACTGGCCAATTGCAGGCAAAGGTGCGTGAACAGAAGTTATTTTATCCGCCCGATCCTTCGAGTCTGCATGACTGCAGCATTGGCGGAAACATCGCCACGAATGCGGGCGGACCGCGCTGTTTAAAATATGGCGTGACGCGACACTACGTGATCGGACTTGAGGTGGTCCTCGCAAATGGTGCGATCTTGCGCACCGGCGGTCGCGTGCATAAAAATAAGACCGGTTTCGATTTGATTGGATTGTTTGTTGGATCGGAAGGAATGCTGGGCGTAGTCACGGAGATCACACTGCGCCTGCTGCCATTGCCGCCAGCGCGCGCAACATTGTCCGCATCTTTTGCGACGATGGCGGAGTCAGCTGCG
>WNFC01015652.1_pt1 | contig 17073 bp, 21 predicted proteins | sample 5400541 | NCBI WGS metagenome assembly WNFC01 (sample SAMN13153342, study PRJNA577476) | soil metagenome | isolation source: 120 cm saprolite under Douglas fir tree site 2 hole 2 replicate 1 | place: USA:California | collected 2015-04-18
CGGAGTTGGTCAACTGACGTGCGGGAGATCTCGCATCTCAGACCCGACCAGGCCTCTCCGCCGTTCCAGAGCCTCGATGGCCCGTCACTTGCGTGAGACAAAGGGGTTCGAAAAGCCAGAGCCCAGAGCTCAGATCCAAGACTCATTCCGCGGCCACCATTCATCGACACTCAAAATCAGACAGCAATTTGCAGACTACGACAGAGAGGAAATGCGATGTTGGAAATTTCGGGCCTACTCTGCGCAAGCGTGAAAAGGGACCATGGGAAACGACGTGGAGATCGGGGCATCTGCAATTTGCTTCATCATTGCGCATCCCTACATATGGACACAGGCGTATATGAAAGTTACTGAATCACGGTACGGGTCTGAGTTCAAGCTCCACGTTCCAATTCACCGAGCAATAATATTGCAATTGTGAGCTTGTCATCCAGCATCCAGGCAACCAGCATCCAGGACCCTTCATATCGCCGTCCATCACGCGCTTCCCTAAAGGAGAAGCATAAGCCACCCCTTATGTAAAGAAAACAGAAGCATCATACATCACGCGTCACGAGTCATAAAGTATCCGAGTCGCTTATGGCCTGTGCGCTGTGTGGGTGCAGCTCCTCTGACAGGGCCTAGAGCAGGAACGCATCGTGTTACATCAACAAGCTCCATCAATCAACATCCCAACCCAGTCGTAACCCAAACACGTCTGGCTTGCCTCCTGATTCGTGGGATTCAAGCCAATATGGATACAAGAAACACACCCACATCACGCGACCAATCCTATGTCCACCGATGGAAGCTGCTTGAGACGACACGTGACGCCATTATGGCCCAACAATCTCCCCGGGTCGCCCATCACATCGCATCACACGTTCGTGCAAAGATTTATCGTACGTACGAACGACAGATCGTTACGAGAAGGCAAGACATTCGAGTCGGCCCAGCGATCCAATCACCACTCGTTCGAAGCGTCACGCGCGTCGGTTACGCCTCGAGCGCTGGGTGGGCCCCGCTCAGGGTCCCGCGAGTGGGCACATGCCACGGGGGTGATGAGTACCTTGATAATTGTCGAAGACTCTAGAACACGACGGTGAGAGGATTTGGGGGCGAGCTACTCAGTTACAGCGGGCGCAATGCCAGGAATGAAGAAGCATCGTGTAACTTGGAGTTCGACAAAATTGGGGAGGGTAGGAACGTTAAGCGGCCAAAGACAGGGTCCACCCTCAATAGGCCTCAATATTGATACGGAATTTGGGCTTGGTTTAAGTCCTTGTCCCTCGCTTCGTTGACTGGGCGAAATTCCTCTTTCAACGGTCTTGACTGTCGTCCTTCGAGCTCGGTCACGGTGGTTGAAGGCGGAGGTGTTCCGGTTAGGTCCGTAGATGACTGGGTTATGTAAACTTGACCAGCTGACTCTTGAACGCTCGGCCCAAGTCGGTTTTTTGTTTTTATATGCGGCAAAAATCCAAGAAAAACGGCAGAAAATACTTTAGCATCGGGTTTCTGGACAGATTTTCAGCTAGACTTAGCGTTTTTCCGTCGAATGAAAATTTTCTAAAGTATAAACATATATATAAGTCGCCATTTATTAACGGTTTTTTCCGGTGCACGTGATCCGCTTGCGACACGTGCACGGTCGGAAGCACGGTGATAGGTTATTCAGAGATCCGCGTGCGGCCGCAGCTGAAATTTCGGTGCCGATGTTTATAAGGCAAATATCGCCAGCGCACACCGCTGTTCTGCCGCATGACCGGGAATTTCGATCGTCGACTACAAAGCTTACTGAGAGCACACACGCAGAAAAGCGCGCATAAGGTGGATCAGAAGTTGGTAGTGTCTATTGTGGATCCTATCATGCGGATCAATGAATGAGTACGAGGCGAAATTTGTCTGGAACGCCTCCCGGCCGGAGCTCGTAAAGCGCGGGCTTGTTCGACATCGGTGGTCATTGAAACGGTAACAATCTGTGCATCTTAGCCTGGTGAAAGCCACTGGCCGCTGCAGGCCCGCGCTTCGACGAGGCGAATCTCATATTATCGATTTACAAACTACGTGGCTAAGCATGATACGGGGCTGCAAGACGTGGCGAAGCAAAAGCTAGGCTGAAAAATGCAGGACGGCACTTAGCAGGACAAGGGGCCTCGGCTCTCAATAGAGTTCGGGGTCTGGCACGGGGACTTCTTTGCAACAATTGACGTGTTGATGCAAGGGGAAATGAGTTATTGATAGATAAAGTTATACCTATAATCGGGTAAAAGGAGGGTATAGAAGGTAGGTGATGGGCGCAGAAGAAAACCAGGACATACCGAGAAAGGAGGTGAGGAATTGCCGACAATTGTGGACCATATCTGAGCATATGCGCGTCTCAGCGCCGTAAAGCAGCGAAGGTGAATGTGATGGATGCTACCGTGCGGCATTGTCATAAAGTTCGAAGAGTGGGATGGCGAGAAGCTTCATGTTTTTGGGAACAGCCAGAACCTCTGTATGAGAAATGGTACGTGAGTACCCCACGTGGGCACACGTCGTCGGGAAAATGACGGACTACGCTCGGGCATTTGCACAAGGAAGAGCTTCTTGCACTCTTTAGGTTTGGTGATGTGCGCAGGCACAAATGGATACTAAGCGTCCACGGATGGATCATCACGTTCGAAGTCAGACCAGGGGAAGGATGCATGCGTTACGCACCATGAATGTTTCAAAATTAGGACGCCACCACTGGGCGAGGCAGTCTCCAATTTCCCAGTCGTTGTCGATCCCGTGGGATGCGTTGAATTGGCGAGAGTCACTAGGTGGAGCCAGGCGGTCATCCAAGCGACGCTTGAGGCCCTCCAGCTCGTCTTCGCCGGGTTTTAGGTAGTCACCAGGGCTTGAGGTTAAGTCAGAGCGAGGAGGACGTAGACAACCAGCAGAGCATACAGCTTGAAGAATGCGTTGGCAATTTGAAGCATAAGGATGTGCGGATGACCATGGTCATGAACGACGAGGACGCCCTCGACAGTGCGGCGCATACCAAAGTCCTCATAGTTGTTTTGGAGACGCTGCAGACGAGCTGAGACCGATGGATCTTCCTCAGGTTGCGCCTCTTTGGTGCTGTGATTCACATGGATATGTCAAAACAGGAGCTAAGGTGAGATCTGATTACACGTGGGAGACACACCTAAAGGTAAAGTTCGATAGCGGGTAGCTGGCAGATATAAGTCCGTGATCGATAACGAGATAAAAAGGGAAGGAGGCGCATACAGAGCGATAGTATTGGACATTGCGGGTTTTTTTGTCAAGGTGGACGAGGCGAATTGGCACTTGGGCGCGAAGGGTTAGGTTACCTTTCCAGGCACGCGGATAACCCTTATCGGTGATATATCAATTATCTAAGTCAATTCCGAATTCAAAAAATTTGAGTTTTAGTTTGGTCCAATTAATGTCCAATTTCTGGACACGGCGATTGTCCCTCGGGAGTTGGGAGGCCAAGGCCATGTTCGACCCAACCGACTCGGTAACTCCCTCCACCCAGTTACGGCTCACAAGCGGTCTTTCCATCAGATGCCGCCGTCCGTAGCAAGCGAGGCATCCTCCAATGGACGCACGTTTGTACCATTAAATGAAGAATCAAATACCACGGACAGAATGGCACACGAACATCCCGCCTCTCTTCACGACATTCAGCGCCATATCGCGCCAACGTTTCATCATTACTCAGGCGAACCCCTGTCACGGGCTGGGTGAGTTTCTTCTTTTCACCACTCGCCATTCCTTCTTAAATCCCGCCTACCCCTGACCTCCTATAACTCATCCCCATCCCCCTCATCTCCGGTACAAAATTAGCCTCCTGAACCCTGTCCTGTCCCACGCGAATTCCGCGAGCGTGGTCTCCGGAAGCTTTGTTGCTCGTCATTCACAGAATGACATTCGTGCCCACACCGTCCAGTTGTCAGGCGTTCCCCTCTCCTTCTCTCGACTCTCCTTCTCCGGCAGCCCTTGCCCAAAACCGTCCACGCCCCTTGCCCCGGACTCTGAAGCTCTATTGATGCGCAACGGCGAAGCTAGCACGCCCGCATTCATCTTCCCGCCGCCATCCGAATCTGTTCGCTCTCTCCCGCTTGAACACCCCCACGGGCTCGCTGAGACTCCGTCCTCGTCCTCCGTCAATTTGACAGAGTCAACACCGACGCTCGACGCTGGACCTCCGCGCCCGCATCCGCAATCGAACCTCAGCATCCTCATGGCGCGATATTACAGCCGCAGTCCATCCCGGGAACGGGCCGGAGAGGAAGGGGAGGATACCCACACACCAGTTGTTTCGCCGCCAACTCCCACGTACCAGTCACATCAGGAGCAACAGTACACATCGCCACCGACGATATGCCCTATCACCTCACCTCGATCTCTCACGGAGCGTACCCCGCTCCTTCCCCTTCCCTCCTTTCAAGTCGCTTACTGCACGCCTCACAAATGGGTCGCCCGTGCCAAATCGACCGCTACGGAAGCTGCGCTAGCGCTTCCTGCTGTCATCCTTGGGCTACTGGTCAATATACTCGATGGCATATCTTGTACGTCATTCAATGCGTAACTCGTCCCATTGGCCTGTAACACGTGATTTCTAGACGGGATGATAATCTTTCCTGTCACGGGCGTTTTTATGGATCTCGGACCCATGGGAGTGTCTATGTTTTTTGTCTCGTACGTCATCTCCCTTCTTTGGAAAACTAGCTCCTTTCGACGTTTGGCAGTACGCTCGTCTCGCAGCTGGTTTATTCCGCTGGCGCATCCGGTTTTGCCGGCGCGAACGGCAGCATGATGATCGAGGTTGTGGTGAGTCAACCGCATCCGTCGACTATAGAATCACCAGAACATACCTTCTACATAGCCTTTCTTTCACATAATGGCCACCCGCATTGCCCAGGATATAGGAGAAGGCATGCAACGCGAGATCGTGGCCACCACGTTGGTGGCGTTTGCTTTTTCGAGTGTCCTCACTGGTATGACTTACCAGCCTGGATCTGATAGATTGACACACTTACGATTCGCATGACTTGATAGGTCTGACGTTCTTTCTCCTCGGCTTTTTCCGACTGGGCTCACTCATCGGTTTCTTCCCACGGCATATCCTTGTGGGTTGCATTGGTGGTGTTGGCGTGTTCCTCATCATCACGGGTCTCAACGTTTCAACACGTCTCCAAGACGACGAGTTTTCCCTCTCACTGGACACGCTCTTATTCTTTTTGCGCGGCCATAATCTAGCTCTCTGGGTCTCTGCATTTTCCCTTGCGGTCCTTTTAAGGGTCATTACATCACGATGGCATCATCAACTCATACTCCCGACTTGTGCGCATTCCCCTCTCTTATTCTAAAGGATGTCTCACCTTTTTCTTTTTCGGCCGTGGACGTACAGATTTCTTGATAATACCCATCGTGTTTTATCTCGTCGTTTTCGGTGCAGGCTTTGACTTGGACTCGCTCAGAAGAGACGGATGGTTATTTGAGGTTGCAAGACACGAGGAGAAGTGGTATCGGTTCTATACTTATTTTGGTGCATTCTATCTCGATCCGACGATTTCTTCGACTGACCATGCGTAGATCTCACGATGATCAGGTGGGCGCCGTTATGGGCAACACTACCCACACAACTTGCGTTACTATTCTTCAACGTTTTGCATCCTCCTCTGAATGTACCGGCGCTCGGTGCGTATTTCAAAATCGTTTACGTAATGCTCCACACCTGCTGATAACGAAACCATGGATAGCGCTGTCCCTTGATTCAGACGTCGACACGAACAAGGAACTTATTGCTCATGGATACTCGAACCTCCTCGCTGGTTTGCTTGGCACGGTACCCAATTATCTTGTCTACGTCAATACTCTCTTGTGCGTTTCGTGACTTTCCTTTATGAACGACTTTCCCAATGAATCTGTCAAAGGTTCTACCGCGTAGGAGGAACCACACGACTCTCGGGTTTCATGTTAGCTGGTGCGACCCTCGCTGTATTACTCGCTGGAACGGGACCGATTGCGTACATCCGTGAGTTCTCTATCGTCGTTATAGCGCTAAGAGCTTATTTGTGATAATGCGGGCCTTAGCGGTTATGGTTGTTAGCGCACTCATCTTTGTGCTGGGAATCGACCTTGTCAAGGAGGCACTTTGGGACACGCGCCACCGCGTGAGCAAACCAGAGTACATCACTATTGCGAGCATCATGGTGGCGATGACTGTCTGGGATTTCGTTATAGGCGTCCTCTTCGGAATCATCGTTAGCTGTGAGCATCTACTCAGGAAATCTTTCATGACGCGCACGTCCTAATCTTAACACCGCACAGGCATTTTCTTTGTCGTGCAAAACTCTCAGCGACGCAGCATTCGTGTAATGCACACAGGAGAAACAGCGCTGTCCACAGTACGCCGGCCTAGCGCCCATCGAGCTTACCTTCGCGAGGTCTCGAGGCAGACGACTGTCTTGCACCTGCAGGGATTTCTCTTCTTTGGCACCATCATGCGCGTTGAGGAGACCATCCGCGCTCTCGTCACCGAACCTGCGTGGGTGCGAGCGCCAATTCGCTTCCTCGTGCTCGACTTTGCGCTTGTTCTTGGGGTTGACCTTTCTGCGGCCGAGGCTTTCGTTCGGATGCAGCGCCTTCTTTCTGGGCGGAATGTTGTGCTTGTGATCTGCGGTGCCGGTGACGGGAAGTTACTCAGAGCATTGGACAGCGTTGGTTTACTCGAGCTACCGGACGTGGAGGTCTTTCTGACATTCAACGATGCGATGGAATGTAAGCCTGCCGACTTGTGCTAAAAGTCCCTGATCACTGATGGAGGCATTAATTCTACATGCAGGGACGGAGAACGTATATCTGCGCGCTTGGTTCGATTCGGGCAGTGTGGAGACAAAGCCTGTCGGTAAGTAATTCCTGGCTATGTAAGCCACATCTAATTTGAGAATTTGCTGACGTTTTGTGATTAGTGCTCCCGGGTAGACAGGACAGTGTGCGTATGGACTTACAGGGATCGTTGCCGCATACACCGCGACGGGCTCAGCTGCGCGATGCTGGTTGGCGCATCATGGCGATCGGTATGCCCATCTCATTCCTCACTCGCTCATTACCGCCAATACCAATTCCTGTAGGCGAAAACAAGAACAAATGGGGTACACTCGCCCCAGCAATAGAACCTTTCAACACCCTTGAGCAGGCTTTCTCGCCCTACGTTGCGGATCGTACGATGTTAGAGCAACTCGCTCCTTATTTCGAGCGCATCACAGTTCCCACGGGCCACGTACTATGGAAGCAAGGCGATGCTGCGGACGGATTGTACGTCGTTGGGACAGGCGTGCTGCGTGCGACGTACCGCTTCGCAGCGCACACACCCGTGATTGAGGAGTCCATGGTGCCGGGAACGCTTGCGGGTGAGCTATCCGGTCTCGCGGGGCTCGCCCGCAACGCGACTGTTGTCGTGGAGCGAACTGCGGTGCTGTGGCGCCTAGATGGGGACGCATTGCGCCGGATCGAGTCGGAACGCCCGGAGTTGGCACGGACGTTCACGGCGCTTGTATTGAAAGGTGCGTGCTGTTATGTCCGTATATGAGAAGGAGTTGTCGATGGCTCATGCGATGATTTGGGTGGGTAGCCGCTAAATTGGATTTCGATATCTTGCTTTCCGCGTTGGCGGCGAGGCAATGAAGGACCGAGACCGACCGTTATACGGGCCGGGCAACGAAAAACAACAAGAGAAATAGAATTCAACGCGCGTGGTTGTGGCTTGGTTTGAGCATTCGCCATATCTCTGTAGACTAGTCATTGCTGTTGTTGTCCCCGGCAGCCGGGGTTTGTACAGGCGCAGTCTCCTATTCGTGTGCTGTATCCGTTGCATTTTTTTTTCACTTATTTCTTTTTGTCAATGGGTATATGTTCTATTCATGTCCCGGGCCTACTGGTTTGTGTGCCGTATAAACGTGGATTGAGTAGTGCACTGTCTATGTTATGCGTGGTGCACATCTACTGCTATTATTATTCCTTTGATGTCGCGTCTACAGTATGATAGCACCGCCCTTGTGTCATCGTGGCACGCCTGCCAATTGCCAGTCATATTCCCCTTTCTCTGCTCCTCTCCTCTTCAACGCTGAGTCATTTCGCGCCTCCCTACAATTCAGTCTGAGATGAATTGAGATATGTATACGAGTGGTAGTAACTATCTGGCAGAAAACCCGGGCTCTGAGGACATCCATGATGATCACCATCTTACGGTCGATGTTCAAGTTGGTTTCACGTGCGCGACTTGTTGCAGAAAAGATCATACGCCGAAGGGCCCCGGCCCGGGAATCCAGAAGAACATTTTCACACTGGTCTGCACAGCCCACAGCAGAAGTGCATCACGGCTGCTTGTCATGAACAACGTGCATACCGCAGACAGAGTAGCCCACAATGAGGGCAATAATGACCCAGAGGGAAGATAAGGCCGGGGCTAGTGCCGCGCCCGAGGGTGACCCCATTCCACGGACTAGATCAACTGCAAGTTCAGCCTGAAGGGTAAAAGCGAGTGAGCCATACGTGTAGTTGGAAAATAGAGAATGGAAGAAAACACAGGTGAATCTCAGGCTTGGCATCGTACGTAGTTGTCAAACTTGTTCTCCTATTTTGTGGGAGAGAAGGAAGAGCTACGTACTGAATTCAGCGAGACGATGGCCGCACGTCTCTGTAATGAGGGTGATGGAGTCGGTCTTACAGACGTGGGACTACTATAGCGATTCCCCAGGAGCAAAGTCCTTTTGTGAGAACAATCCGCGTCCTACGGATCCACACACTCGGAAACGAGTTGACAACTACGCTCTGGATCCCTTTTTGTGTATCCTGAGGCTCAGAGATTCGACATACTCTCGAGATATTTGCGCTCTGGCATGGCTTGAGCATCACGGTCGGGACGTGGGCAATACTTGCTTATCAATAACGGACATCCGACACGAACATCACATAGCGCACCCCGAAATGGCCAGTCAAGTTGATCGATGCTTTTTTCGCCTTCGCATAACGGTTACGTGGAATGGGGTCGTTCAAGGAACTCTTGTAGATGGTGTTAGAGAAAGAAAACCCCCTCCCGCCGAGATTCAGTGCTGGAAATCACGTGAACAGTGTGACGGAGATCGATATCGGGGCCCACTTGGATCTTGAACGCGTGGCGGCCATGCGCTCATTGGCAATGAACGACTCCGCCCTCCACCCCCTTTCCACCCTCTCGCTATTGCCAGTTTTTTTACAACTAGGACGATGGCCCAAATTCCCTCAATAATTTCTTCCTCCTCTAACTTCCAATCAATTTTCAACGTCGCTCGCTTTGGAAGCGTACGAGATTAAGACGAAGAACAAACTTCTCAACCACCCTCTCGCCGCACAACTGCAAGCCTGCAGCTCTCCTGCCGCCATTCTATTCGTGCTTCAAGGACTACAGTAGTCCAACAATTCGATCAACGTCGTAGGAGCGATGAGAGATTAAGAAACTGGCTCAACCCGACTGTAACCGCCCTTTGTGCACTTTCTGCCACAATGGGTGATCCCGTTGGCGTGGTGAGTCTTAACCACCGTGGGCACGAGGGCCATTTATAAGGCGAGAGTGAGAAGACCGGTCCGCCCCGGGGTTACAGAACCCCCATGTGGGACAGTTGTGGGACACGTGGGACACTACGAGGCATTCAGTCATGCAGTGGGATGGAATGGGAACTTGGGGCTGCCGACTGGTATATATTAATCTCTCACCCAGGGCAGAGCACGCGTGTATGTATTTTTGAGCGGCGCGGAGACGAAGTTTTCGGTACTAGTACTACTAATAGGAAGCCTGAGCGACTTCTAGCTAGCTGCGGTGAGCGTTCCTACTAGTAACAGTTCGCCAGACACCTATGATTAACGCTTCTGAGCAGTTCCGAAAGAGGCAATGTGGCCCACATATTACTCTTGGCTTGGATCGCACTGTTTCCGTAGCAAGCCGTTCCACGGGCCGTCATCAACAACTACCCCAGCCCTCTCACACCGATAATGATACCTCGCACTTTCGACCGTCCACGGAGCATCGCTCAGCGCCATCCCGCGACGTCCTCTCGAGACATGATCGCAGTACTCCACGCGTTGATGACACCCGTGCATCTCGAGAAACTTTACAACGTCCGTCCGAGTCCCGGCTAGACTTGAACACCCCACCACCTCCTCCCCCTGCATTGTCGTACCTCCGATCGTATTCAAGCAGGGATTTGTTGGATTCCAGGTCCTCCACGACTGCGTCACGTGGTCCGCCCACAAGTACCCGCCATGTCCAGCCCCGCCATCATCCTCCGTTGCCTTCTCAGAGTCACCGGATTGTGGTCGAGCAAACTTCCCCTCGACCATCCCCGGAAGTTCGCAGACCAAACGAGGCTGATCCGGAATCCGCCACGCGAGCTGCAAGGAGAACAGCTAGGCCGCGGCCAGGATGGGGAAGAAATTTGCGCACCATGTGCTACGGCAACATGCCGTAGCCTTCTCTTAAGAAAGCCTGACATGTGTGAAACAACACAGAACGGTTTTCTCCTGTCCATGACCAACGCTCCTGAAAGCGCCCTTAAGCAGACACACCCTCCTCGCTATCGTGTTGCCTACACAGGACGGTGCCAGTGGGCACTATGCACCTCCCATTTTCCTAACTGACACTCCAGCGTATATCTGACTACCATTGCCCGACTAGTTACTTATCAGATTTCTAGCTTGCCGTGCGTAATAACTGGACCACCTCTATGATACAACCCTTGTTACTGTCATTCTATATCATGATGGTGTATTATGGAAATCTAACGAGTACCGTCGAAGTCGCCCTCCACGTCTCATCATTAATGCATCATGCATCATTCTTCAAATATCTTCATCACACATTCGCATCCTGACTTAATCCTCGTCGCTCCTATGCCCATATGACAGGTTTCTCCCCGCATTGCATCCCTGCTCGCGATTCATCTCTCGACTTGACTTTTTCTCTCTTTTCGTTAGGCCTGCATATACCCCCACTGGTACTTATCAGTACATATCAGTCCTCGTCTTGTCTCGTCTTCGAGTGCTCTCATTTTCCCCTTTCCTTATCCCCCTCGGTCTCGACTTCCCCATGCTAACCCCTCACTTCCACAACGCAGCCACCATCTACATGGCATTACAAATATCTGGAGCATCGACCACTGGCAGGCTGTTTAGACTGACTCGGATTCGGTTTGTTTGGGTGGGCCAGTTCAGGATAAATGGCCGGTCCAACAGGCAGGGTTGGCGTCATGGTATCTTTTTTGCCACTTTCTCCCCCATGGCCTCTGTAACCATTCTAGTGTAGCGTATACTACTGCAGCATGGTATCACTTTCTCAGGTGGTCTCACGGCTCTCTCTTTCTTGGGGAGCGATTGCGCTCGACGTTCTCCCTCGGCATCGTGGCTTCTTCCTTGCAATACCGCAGCTTCTGCAGTACACGCACCTGCTGGGACAGGTGCGAAATCAGCATCATTGGTATCGCGAGTTTCAATGCAAACATATCGTCCACTTATAGCCCTCTACTACTAGAACCACAGTCTCCCGCAGTTCGTTGAGCTCTGGTGCCAGAAGGTGGGGTGTCGTAACAGTGGTGGGGTCAGGAGACATCGTATATTATACTGCAGATCGCTTCGCACATTTACTTACATCAGAAGAGAGTAGTAAGTCTGAAGTGGTTCTTGGGGTGATACTGTACCAAGGATTCGTCTAGAAGCAAGCCAGACCCTGGAACGGTAGTAAGCGCTACAACCGGCGTGACCGCCGTCCCTTTCCCCTACGTCAACTATCTGTTCACCGTGATCTCGCCTCATCGAACTGGGAGTTGGTCGTTGCATTGTCCAAACTTTGAGTATAGCAAGCATCCAGTAGCACAGGTAGATCGGGGAGGCAATGCTAATTATTATAATCGAAAGACGACAGGCAAATAACAAGCTCCAACTCGTCATCGACAGTCCGAAACCTGGCGTCCCCCAACAAATAAAATTTCCGAGCGTATTTTTGTTTCGTTCTCCTTGAATCAAAAATACATTGTGAAAGAACTAGTAAAAAAACCGGTCAAATTGTAAGCCGCGCTCACGTAGCGCCACATTCCACTAGAAACTCTGCCATCTCGTAATGTTCTGCCAGTAACGCTACTTCGAACGGGGTATGGCCACTCTTGTTTATTGCATCTATACTCGCACCATGGTCGAGCAGCAGGCGCGCACCTTCGACAGTCCCTCTTTCCTCTAAGCGACCATACGTGATCCTGCATGAGTGATGCAACGGCGTCGATCCCGCGTCGTCGGAGACGTTCACGTCCGCGCCATGGTCCAGCAACAATTGCATAATATCGAGCTGATCGCGGTATTTGAAAGGACTTGCCGCCAGGTGCAACGCAACCTCCCCTTCCACATTCTAGGCGTGGATATCGGCGAAATGGTCGAGTAGCACGCGAGCCACTTCGAGGTGTCCGTTGTACGCTGCCAGATGCAGTGGGGTGAAGAGGTCGTTCTGACGGGAATCCGCGTCTGCGCCGTGTTCGAGCAGCCACCGCACCACGTCAATAAGGCCCTTCAGTGATGCCACATGCAGCAGTGTCCGTTTCCCGTCGCCCCGGACATGGATGCCCGCGCCATGCTGGTACAGCAACTCCGCAACTTCGAAATGGTTCCCATACAACGCGGCCGCCAGTGGAGTCACTTTCTGGCCACCAATAGTATTTACGTGCTCGGGATGCTTGGCAATAAGGTGTGTTGCTAGGTCATAGAATCCGCACAGTGCGGCGTAATAGAGGGGCTCCGCACGAGGTATGTTGGAGTCGGGCGTGAACGAAAGCCAGAATTCGTCGATGTCGTGCACCCGGAGCCACGCTGCGTAATGTGGCCTTTCCACATCGAACAAGTATTCCATCGCGACCCGTATGTATGGTGACACGTTTTTGAACTGCGCGTGGTCTACCCAATGCCGAGCGGCATACTCAACGAGAGGGGTATCCCCGAGGGTTTTCGGGTTAACACGATCATCCATACGGAGTAGAACGCCTAGGCACGCCTGTGCGAGGATCGTGTGCGCAGGCTCAAGACGAACGTGGTAGGAGGAGATATCTCCACTCGAACAGGCAAGCCGATCCGAGGTAAGAACTCCTTCACCGAAAAGTGAGAGAACTGGACAACTTGAGAACCCCCATGATCGACGATGGCTATCAGACTTGAGCATGTAGATAGTACGGCCTGGCGTTGATCGGCACACCGCCAATCCGGGTTCAATTTCGGAATTCCTCCCTGACACGCGGCGTCAAAGTCGACCGCAAGGACCTCTGCGAGCTCTTCGACACGCAGCGGCCGAACGGCAACAGTGAGACAGTGGAGGAGACGATAGGCATGTTCTCGGCTTGTCGCGTTTATGTCCCTCAATATCTGTTCGTACGTCTTGTCCAGGGTTTCGGGTAATTCATCAAGAACGCGCTTGACGCTCGCCGGGATACAGTGTCGCAGCGTCTCCAGCTAGCAGTACACCCATCGAAGATATGTGAACATGTCGAGTACAGAGACCGATTTACTTACATTCCGTCAGCCTTTTCGGTGAGAGTCTCGATAACAAGCCTCCTGTCCTCATCGCGCCATCTCCGCATATTAGAAAGTCCGAACAAACGACGTGACTGACATAGTCGACGACATCTTTCTTTTGTCCACTTTGGTTATGAAGGGACACGTGAAGGGGTGTAAAAGGCTCGAGGATAGCCTGTATGTCGATCTCGGGGCGACTCGTCACACAAATGTGCAGGTTCGGGAGATACAGGTTTACGATGTCTCTGACTAGCCCGAGGACCTCTTCTCTTGGAGTTGGCATGCCGGATTTGTTGGGACACTCATCGAGAGCGTCAACAATGAGATAAACGTGACCTTGGGCTGGGATCGTGAGCATTTCTTTCAGGCATTTAGTCAAGACGCCGCCATTTGGCATCAAGGCGCCATTATCGTGTGTCGAATATGACCGAGAGAGTATGTCGCGGCCAAGATTGGACTGAGCAGAGAGTTGGAAAAGAATAGAAGTGAGTAGGTTGTGGCGACTCTGCTTATCTTCTTCGCGAAAGTCGCAATAAAAATAAGCCAAAGATGCCAGTTTCTTCTCGCGTAAGGTTATAATGTTCTGAATTATTGCGGAACTTATTGATAACATCAGTCAATTTATGGAATCGGAACGGATAAATGACAAACCAGGACGCTCTTTCCCGAGGCGGCTACAAAGGCGGGTGTGAGTTGGGTGTAGGCAGTTTAGGGAAAGAACAAAGAACATACGTTTCCCGTGAATCCACAACAAAGAAGGAGTCGACATCCATTCCTTTAACATACTGCCCTGAAAGAACCAGGTTGCTATCCCTTGGTATTGAGTACTGCGGGCAAAGTCGTGGTTTCTCGACGGATCCGGAGGAGAAAGCCATTTTTTTACTTTCTCCGGTAACTGGTTCCCTGTATAACGTCACGAAGTCTTAGATAAGTTTAGAGGACTAGAAAAAACATGGTTCACATACCGTCAATGAGCAACTTCACGTTTTGATCGATGTCGTGCGCAACATTCAACACTTCTGTTGTCGCCATCCGAGTTTCCTCCTGTGTCAATTTATCTAACCTCTTCAGCGCGTCCTCAATATCGTTCTTTACAACCAACTTCTTCAGATATTTCGCTAACGGGATGTGAGAGAAGAGTGACCAATGGCTGGGGATCAACTCACTTAGTCGCCCCTGTTTAACCTCCTTGGTGGCGATGACAAGAATAGAGAGAATCTCAACCATTATTTCCACGATCATATCTGTTATTGCGGTGGTTGGTGACACCCCCATATAGGATTCGAGCCGCCTAAAGAAGCATTCGATGCGCTCGAAAAGGTCAACAAGTACATCTTGGCTGGAATTGACGTCCTTCGCTGCCTAACAAACACTGATGTCACCAGGGCTGATAGCGAGGGATCGAGTGCAAAGCTCACCAGGAGAAGTAGGCCGATACCGGAAAATATCACTTTTGCAGGCGTGAATACCTTGACGCATGGCATCAGAGCACAGTCAGGCTTGCGCACAGAAAGGAGCCGCTGCGTCCCTAACGAACGTCAACGGATCAAAAAAAAAAAAGTGTCCCACATCCGGCGACTTGATCGAGTCCATTTCTGTCACTGTTAACGACGTCATCGCGTCATTGACACAGATGAGTTGAATCTCCTCCAGAGTAAGAGCGTCGCCGCTCCGAGGAAGTCGGATTTCATGAGGGATATGTCCAAAGATTTTAGATAAAAGGTACGATCACATAAAGACAAAACCCGAAGCGACAATGGCACAGAGGCGAGCACGATGGCTACCGGCACCCTCGAAGTGCTCCGAAGAGTTCTAGAAAGAGTACCAAGGAGACGTGCAGAGATGGCGTGTTCGAAGGTAGCTTCGTTCTCTCATTTACAATATCATAGCAGCCAACGCACGCTGCAAAGAACGATCGATCAAATCACCCCGATCGAATGCTGTCCATAGTTCTCTTTCCGAGAGAAGTCCACAGCACCTATAATAGTGCTGAGCGTGGTTAAGAGACCTAGAGTGTAGAACTTACTGAGGTTGTTGCTCATCTGCAAGCTACGGCTACTACTCGTTTGCGCCATGCTGAGGGTCCACAGGCTCGTGTTGCAAGGTTCTTATTACAACATCAGAAGGGGGTGGTACTGACTGGCCTAAGTGGGGGGAGGTCTCCATCGAAAGAGGAGGGTTCTGATGCCAGGTATCGTCATGAGTACCAGCAGTTCGAATCCTTACAGTAGCGTTTTGATCTAAAACCGTGGTAACCTGGTGAGGAACGGACAGGGGGACGATGGCAGAGAATGAGGTCGGCCCAGGGATTCCTGGTATGTGAGCAACATCATCAGTTCGTGTAAAAATGGAATCTAAGTATGAAGGAGGCATTGTGGTGATGGCACTATGGCTGAGGGACGGGGTCACGATTTGGGTCGGTATGGGATTAATTATGACAAAAGAGGGGATTGTTCGAGTCCCATCGACGCGTTGCTGAGCAGGGCCACCGTCAGAGGTTGAACGAGGGACAGGGTTGCCAGTGCCTGAAGTGAAGGATGTGTTAGCGTTGCCTTGGATCGCACCGGCGACGACTATGCCCGGTGAACGAGTGGGATGGGACTGGCTTCCCGAATGTGGATGTTGGGGCGAGACATCTGGTGAGTGACCAGATCGGATAGGACGGGGGGAAGTGGAGTCTGAGCGATGACTGGCGCACAATCCATACGACCAGGGCCACGACAGGATACTGTCGTCATTGACGACGGCAGAAGGGAATCGGATTGGCGCAGCGTCGGTGCCCTGGTGTAAAATTGTGAAAGCATCGCGAATCTGATCGAGGACATGAATACGAGTGCTGTTAGCGCCTTCATTCCTTGCTTCTTGAACGATCTCATTCCACAACATGCAGAATTCGTGCTGCAGGCCCGGAAGGGTATCGCGTATGTTAAACCTGGGATGTGACGACAGAATCGATGGCGTCCGGGAACCAGTGCGAATGGCTTGGCGAGTAATGTGGATCAAGATTGAAAGTAACACACTATCCCCATGAGTGCTGTGGTTCCGAAGGGCATGCTGGGGTAAGCCAAATACCCCCATAGCGAGCGCATGCCAGCGGTCATCGCGTTCCCGCACGCTAGCAAGAATCCCGGTGATCAACCATCGTATAGGCTCGGCAATAAGCTCCGTCGTTCCCGTGCACCAGCGTATCAGAGCATGGCCCATCTCGATCGATTGCGGTATTTGATTCCAGAGTGGTCCGAGAATGATTTTCGACGGTACTTCGTGTCCAAGTGCCGCATGTGCCGCATTCAGGCAGGTGATGAATCGTTCGCTTTTGACTAAGTCGGAGACCGAATCGGATGCGAAAGTGCGAACCAAGAATCCATCTAATGCTTGTCGGATCTTCTTCTGGACCGAGGGAGGGAGAGATCCTTGGCGTAACTTTGAGTTACAAAACCCAGGGATGGCGTCAAAGAACTTTCCCAGTGCGTCGTCATTGTCCAGAGCAAGCAACGTCCGCTCTATGACCATACTGTC
>WNFC01004333.1_pt1 | contig 17072 bp, 11 predicted proteins | sample 5400541 | NCBI WGS metagenome assembly WNFC01 (sample SAMN13153342, study PRJNA577476) | soil metagenome | isolation source: 120 cm saprolite under Douglas fir tree site 2 hole 2 replicate 1 | place: USA:California | collected 2015-04-18
TTGCTGCTTTATCAGCGTCCATCAGCGGCAACTGGTTTTTTCCGGTAAGATTTTGATTTTCCGGTCACGATTTTGATTTTGTCGGATCCGCGACCATCCGCGTTCATCCGCGGTAGGCTTGGCTGCTGCTCTTCCGATCACGGCGATGGCGTGCGATCAACCGATCTCGGCGATCATCAGGGTTCCCTCACTATCACTTATTTCGTTTGTGAAAACAACTAATCTAAAGTTTAGAGAAAAGGGAGGATTCTGGCCGGTGACTCTTAAGGTTGACTTGGTGTTTTACGGAGCCACGTCGGCGGATACCGGCAAACTTGCCCGCTTCTTCCGTGCTCCCCGCCAGTAGAGAATCAATCCTGTTCCGATAAAGGCGGCAGTCCAAAATACCAGCTTCGCCTCAAACAGAGCCTTGCTGCGCACTCCACCCGGAGGAATCGCTGCCAGCGCCATGGACCCGGCTGTGATCAGGAAGCCGAGCGTTCCGGTAATCCATATGCCGATTTTTCCGCCCGGAACCAGAACCGCTTGCGCGCTGCTGGCCCGGTCCTTTCGATAAGAAAGTTTGATGGCAGCGGCGTACATATAGAGGAAGGGAATGAAGTAGAGGATCACCGCCATATCCACCAGAAATTGATATGCCTCAACCACGGTGGCGTTGATCTGCGAAAAGACCAGGATCACCCCGGAAATTCCTGCCTGAATCAAAATGGAAACGTAAGGCGTCTTCCACTTTGGGTGTATCCTTCCGAAGAATGCGGGCAGGTAACTGTCAATTCCGGCGACAAATGGAACCCGTGCTACGCCCGCCACTGTCGCGCCAACTCCACCAGCATTGCCCACCGTGACTAACAAGGCAGCAATCACTCCGAACCAGGCGATACCTAATATCGCTGAACTCGCGCTGATGCCCTGGAAAACTCCGTTGCGGACGTCAATCTTGTCGGCCGGAAGCAGGGTCAGCAACGCCACGGTAGCCACGATATAAATCAACGCGATCATCACCGCGGAAGCGTAGATCGCGCGTGGGAATGTCTTTCTCGGATCGCGCACTTCTTCGCTCATCGCGCAGACAAGCTCCATGCCAGTAAATGCGAACGCGATATTCGACCAGAAATTCACCGTGTCCAGGTTCCATACCGGCAGGGAACTCTTCCAGTCAAAATGGCTTGCGCTGCCGTAATGAACGGCAACGTACCATCCCATGCCGATCAGCATCAGCAACGGCATGTAAGTTGAAACGCCACCGGCATTTTGCAACCATTTGCCAATGTTCAGACCGACCAGGTTCATCACCACCGCGACAGCCAACAGTCCCAACGACGCCCAGAGAAGATAATGCGGGTTGGTCGCCAGCGGAGCGAATTTTGGTCCGCCGATGAATACTGACATGGCTACGCTTGCGGTGAGCAAGCCCGGGAAATAGAAGAACGTATAGATCCAGTAGGACCATCCAGCGATGAATCCGTGAAAATCTCCAAACGCCTCTTTGCTCCACACGTATAATCCGCCTTCGGCGGGAAAGCGTGTGGAGAGTTCAATGATGATCAGTGATGTTGGCAGGAAGAACAGCACCGCCGCCAGCACCCACAAGCTGATTGACGATGTGCCGTTATGCGCGGCTGCGGCAATCCAGCGCGGGCCAAGCACGGCGGCAATGTTGAACAGCAGCACGTCCCAGAAACCCATGGCGCGGCGAAGCTGTGATTTTTGATTTGTGTTTTCCGTCATGAAGTGGGCGCTCACACGCGAAATGCTGGCATCGCGAAAAATAAATTAGCGAAACCTCAATTTGCGAAGCTTAGATTTGCGAGACCTGGATTCTCGAAACCCAGATTAACGTCCGGTAAATCCGCACCATTGTATCCTGCTCAACTACTGCGTAAGAACTGAATTGTCATCCTGATTGAGCGAAGTCGGAGCGCATGCGACGACGCAGTCGAAGGATCTATGCATTTGGTTGTTTGTTAGACATACCGCGACCATAATCCGCACGTAACAGGACCTGACTTTAGTCAGGCCGTTAGCGGTCCAGAATGAATTGGCCTTCAGCCCCTGCAGGTATCAACGCACAGCTTCAGCTGTGCCGAAAACCGCCCCTTCCCCCTTTGTCATCTTGAGCGAAGTCGGAGCGTATGCGACGACGCAGTCGAAAGATCCCGAGGCAGCCGATCGTGACAATGCCGCCTCAGGGAGTTCTCCCGAAACAAGATTACCCTCGTCATCCCGACATCCGTAAGCGAACGCGCGTTTTCTTCAGCGCGTGAGCAGGATGGAGGGACCTTGTGCTTGATTTGTGAAAAGTAGAGTCAAACACAAGTTGAAGTGTTTCGGCTTCAAACTCGAAACAAAAGTCCCGGAGGGACGTAACAAGCTGCAGCCGGGCACGGAAGTGCCCGGTAAAGTGTCCACGTGATCAGAATCCCTTTAGGGATGGCACAATCTCTCTCCGCCTACTCCGTTCTGTAATCGCAGCCACACACCTGTGGCACAGCCGCCGATTCATGGCACGCTAACTGCCTACTCGAGTGGCTCTTCGTAATGCACCTTCGGATCTACGCTCGCGAGAGCGGAAGTTGTAAGCATAATGAACGAAGGCCATATCTCGCCTGAAACGCAAACCTTCCAGTTGCAGAGGATGTCCTCATGATCGACTCGCACGATTGGAAACTCTCGGTTTTGTCGTTGCTTGTTCATGTCGAAGCAAATCGCGTCGAAATTGCCGGGGCGGCCTATCTGCACATAACCGGCTGGGAACAACAGCTCAGATAAGCTGCCCTTCGCCGCTGATGACTCCTGGGTGAATTGATTTTGATCAGAATCCCACCCGAACAGCGAAATTCCTAAGACATCGAACGCCGGGAATGAGTATCGCGATAAGAACTCCGCAAAAGATTGCGGAAGTCGCTTCGGCAGCTTTTCCTCAAACATCGCCAACCGGGCAAGATTGTTTTCTGCACACCGCGATGCTTCAACATCGCCGCAAACGAATCTATCAACTTTTCAACGGCGCTCGACATGTCGGAATTGTTAACGCCCCATTACAAAAATTCTTCGAATCACAAATGCTTCGCATTCATTTAATCAATTGGACTTCCGTCTGGCCACGCACTAGTTTAGATTATGCGAAACAATTGGCCCACCTATCGCTTCTTTGCCTATCTGGTCTTTAAGTTACGCTGGATGCGCTTTCAGTCAACCATGCGCAAATATGACCATCATTTAACATCGAATTGCCCGTAATCACATCTAATCTGGTAGATGACGATAAACAAATCAACAGTTAAAACAATGAAAGAATATCTGTTTGCCAGTGATTTTGATCAAACGCTGAGCTTCAATGATTCCGGCTTTGTTCTCAGCGAGCTGTTGGGAATCCCAGCACAGGAGTTCGAACGCAAAGCGCACGGCATGGCCCAGTTAAATCTGGTGCAGCAGGGCGCGGAGCTTTCGTATCTGCTGCTGCATGATCCGCAGTTCCGTCACGTGCGGCGTGAACACCTGATAGAAGCGGGCAAGCGCATTCCGTTGAAGGAACAGATCAAGCTGCTTTACAAGATTCTCGACAAGGGAATCCCGGGCTATCATTTTAATTTTTACGTTCTCTCCGCTGCGCCTGCTGAGATTGTGCAGTCAGCGTTGGAAGGCATTGTTCCCGCTGACCATATTTTCGGCACGGAGTTTAAGTACACCGCCAGCGGCGAAATTGAAACTATCCTGCGCGTGACCGCCGGCTACGGCAAAGTTGCCCGCATGGTCCAGCTTCAGGAAGAGTTGCAGATTGGATCGGATCGCGTGGTCTACGCCGGTGACGGCAGCTCTGACGTGCATGCCATGTTGCATGTCAATCGCGACTCGGGACTTACCATCGCTGTCTCTGAAACGCGCGACGTCACGCAGATCGCCAGGCGGACGGTGCTCAGTTCCAACGCCCTTGCCATGATGGTACCTATCCTCGAAGAAGTTGCCGGATGGGAGCAGCCTGACATACACGAGTTCTTCGAAGGTAACGGTTTTCTCGTCCGCGAATGGGCCCGTGCCCGCACGGACTGGCTCACCCTGCGCTCAGCCAAAAGCGAGCGCGCCGACTCTCCGGCGATTTGAGAGTCTGTTTGTTTTCAATCCCGAGCGGAGCGCCTTTTGTTTTAATCCTGAGCAAAGCGAGGGGTCCCTATCGCCACGATCACCACGAAGGATCGCGGCGATCTGAAGTTTGCAGCACGGACACTCCTGCTTATGCGCTGTCTTACTAAACCCTGAGGGGGAATACATACCAATGAGATCACTTGACTGGATTGGCTGGATTGCGACGGCCGTTTTCTCCTGCTCGTATTTCGTTCGCGGCTCGGCCATGCTGCGGAGAATTCAGGCAGTCGCAGCTCTCATGTGGGTGGCGTACGGTTTTCTCATCGGCGCCATGCCCGTGGTGGTCGCGAATCTAATCGTGGCTGCCGCTGCGGCGTATTCGTCGTTCAGCGCTGGACGCGCGCGCACGCCGCAAGCGGATGCTGCGTCTTAAAACCCGTTAACCACAAAGGAGCTATTTTTTTATCCCGAGCGGAGCGAGGGATCCCTACCGCAACCATTGCTGCGAATACTTCAAGATCAATTAACCACGAAGGATCGCGAAGACTTGGTTGTGGAGCACAGGCAATCCTGCCTGTGCGTTTCTTACGACACCGGATACATGCTGGCGCGAGTTTGGATTTTTTACAAAAGTTTCGACAAGAGAGTAGGCATCCCTCGCTCTAGGGACAAAACAATTCCTTTGTGTTCCTTCGTGTCCTTTGTGGTTAAGGGTTATCCTCTGTGGTAAAAACGCCCAAAAATCATCTCGGCTGAGGCGGCTGAGGACTCGGCTGGTTCTGATTGTTCATTCGCTTCATCTGGAGATTGTCGTTGATGCGCTGCGCATCGGCATTCGTATATGTGCGCCGGCTTTTTCCCCGCGACGCTTTCAATTTAGCCGCGATCTCAGCCAGCGTTGGTGCGCCTGCCGCCGGCTTCACCGTTCCACCGACTGGCCCCTCGCCCACAAATACTGAGGGTCCCCAATCTCGCCTTGCCCTGGACCCCGACGCTGCCGTCCCGTTCGTCTGGTTCGCATTGGTTCCATCTGGGACCGTAGTTGTTCCCAGCGCGGCGCCGTTATAGACTGCTGCGCCATTGGCGATGGCGCTCCCGTTATAAAGTGCGCCACCTGAACCTACCGTCTCCACTTCCATTGCTTCGGGTGAGTTATTGCTGATGCCCGTGCGATCGGCCAGGGAGATTCCCGCTCTTGGCTGCGTGCTTACAGCGGGAAGAGCTACCGCAGGCGCGTTGACCAGAACCACGCCTCCATTCGGACCAACCGTTGCGTACTGCGCTGAAGCGCTTGTGGAGGCTATAAGAAATAATGCCGTGAGAGCGAAAATTGCGAGACCGAAAACCAATTGGACCCTGTGAAACATGGAGACACCCCAATTACCCGATAAAACCTATCCAGCTAAATTGGAATGTCACTGCCCTGGAGGAGATGCCACGGATTAAGCTAAATCACGGATGTCGGCTTTTGGCGTTCCCAACCCGTCAGCTACCCACAAAACGCGCGTACAGGCTGCGTGCCACGGCCGTATCTGCCGTGCCTTTAATGATGGCGCGACCGTCGGGAAACAGCGTGATCTCGTAGGGATCCCGCCAGAATTTCAGTACAAAGTCGTTGTGTTTTACCTTGCCATGGGGCTGCAGGCGGGTGCTCATCTCGCCAAAGTTCACGGGACGGTTGCGCTCATGAATCTGGACGGAATTTCGCCCGCATAACGTGATCTGCGGACGTCTTTCTCCCGCCAGATGCGGGAACTCCCGGCGCTCGCATGTCTGGCAGCCGGGCCGAGGCTTGCCGGCTGCCACCTCGGCATGGTCATTGCTCCATACGTCAAAGGAAAGCAGGGTCTGCCGCAGCTGATGGTGCGCACCCACCAGAAACTTGATCGCCTCAGTCGCCTGGATCGATCCCACCAGGTTCACCGCGCTGTTCAGAATACCCGCCGTGTCACAGGTTTCCACCGTGCCTTCCGGTGCGGCAGGGAAGATGCAACTCAGGCACGCCGTCTGGCCGGGTATCACATTCATCGTGACGGCATAGGAAGCCACGGCGGCCGCGTAAATCCACGGCTTGCCTTGTTCCACCGCAAAATCATTGATCAAATAGCGGGTTTCAAAATTATCAGTTGCGTCCAGAATCAGGTCCACTTCGCCCAGCAGGCCGCGAATGTTTTCCGGCGTCAGGTCGGTGACCTCTGCCGTTACTTTCACTTCGGAATTAAACAAGGCAATCTTTCTGGCTGCAGCCACTGCTTTGGGGAGTGACTCAGCGGCATCTGCCTCGTCAAATAAGGTCTGGCGTTGCAGATTGCTGGGTTCAACATAGTCGCGGTCAAGGATTAATAGTTCGCCCACGCCGGCCCGGGCCAACAGGGAGGAAACGCAGGTGCCGGTGGCACCGCAGCCGACCACGGCGACCCGTCCGGCCGCAAGCCGTTCCTGGCCGGCCAGGCCTATTCCCGGGAAGAGTACCTGCCGCGAATATCGATCATGGAATAGCATGCCTTCTTTTATTATATGGTTGTAAGAGAGGTTGGAGTTCCAGGGCGGACGGACGTTTACGACCTGCGCCGCTTTCATGTGCAACAAACGTGGAAGCTGCTGCCATCAAAGTAGTCAGAGAAAACTCTACAATAAGGGGCTTTTATTGCCGCGTTTCGGTCCAGCATGTCTGGCGATAGTAGTGTTATGTGTGTGCGTCTGCGCGGCCCAGCAGCCTCCTTCGCCTCCCAACCAGACCCCTGCGCCCAACGCCGACCAAACCGCAACAGCGGCTCCAGCCACAAACTCGGAGACGACGCGCCCCCCGGTGCCGGCCAGCTTGCCCAACCTGAACAGTTTGCAGGGACTTACCGTTGCCCGCATTGAAATCAACAGCCCCGCGTTGGAGCATCCTGACTGGCTTGAGCCGTTGCTGCCGCAAAAGGCTCATCAGGCTCTGGACAAGTACAAGGTCCGGCAATCCGTACAGGTCCTATACAACACCGGCCGCTTTTCTGAAATTCAGGTGGAAGCCCAGCGGCTGCCGCAGGATGAAGTGGTGCTTACCTTTTCCGCTCGCGAAAATTACTTCTTTGGCTCTCTTCGCGTGGATGGCGCCCCGACTCCTCCTTCGAATAATCAGCTTATCAACGCCAGCAAGACCGCTCTGGGCGAACAATTTGCTGAGGAGAAGATCGACGCCGGGATCCAGGGCATGCAGCGTGCCCTTCAGGAAAACGGCTACTATCAGGCCACCATTAAGCCGTTCTATGAATGGGACTCGCACAACCAGCAGGTGAAAGTCCTGTTTGTGGTCACGCAGGGTGCGCCCGCTCATGTCGGCGTAATTACGGTTACCGGCAAACCTGGGACCACCATCGATGAGATCATGGAGACGGCCCGGCTGCATCCTGGTGACCGTGTCACCTCCAAGCATCTCACCCGCGCTTTGCAGAAGTTGCGGCGGCATTTTCAACGCGAAGATCGTCTCGAGGCGCAAGTCACGCTGACGCAACGGGAATACCATCGTGAGTCCAATACTCTGGATTACACCTTTGCCATATCCCGCGGGCCCGCCGTGAACGTTAGAGTGGACGGCATAAAACTGCGCCGCGGAATCATCAAGAAGCTGGTTCCCATTTACGAAGAAAACGCCGTGGATGATGATCTGATCAATGAAGGAGCACGCAACCTGCGGGACTATATGCAGACCAAAGGCTACTTTGACGTTCAGGTCACTCACAGCCAGGTCCAGTCAGATGACGGGCAGGTGCGCGAAGTGGTTTACAGCATTGACCGCCGTCAGCGCCACAAGTTCGCGGACCTGGTGATTGCCGGAAACAAATATTTCAGCCGCGATGAAATTCGCGAACGCATGGGCATGCAGCCCTCCGGCGGGCTGCTGATCTATGGCCTCTTCAGCCAGTCCATTCTCGCCCGCGACATCCAGTCCATCCAGAACCTTTATATCAACAACGGGTTTCTTCAGGTAAAGGTCACTTCCAACGTCATCGACGATTTCGAAGGCAAAAAGGGACGCATGCAGGTTACCATCGCCATTGCTGAAGGTCCTCAGACCACGGTGGGCAAGCTTTCCATCGAAGGGAACTCTGCGCTTACGGTGGATGAGATCCGGGGCGTGGTCTCAGCGGCGGAAGGTCAACCCTACTCTGATTCCACCGTGGTAAATGACCAGACTCAGGTGCTGGACGCTTACTTCAATCGCGGGTTCCCCAATGTTAAGTTGGAATATGCCAGTGTGCAGGACCCGAATGATCCCAGCAAGGTCAACCTTACTTATAGAATCACGGAAGGTCCGGAAATCTTTGTGGACAGAGTCCTCATCTCGGGCCTGAATTACACGCGCCCGTTCGTGGTGGAACGTGAAATGAAGGTCCATACCGGTGAGCCCTTGAGCCAGCAGAAGATGTTGAACACGCAAAGCCGGCTTTACGACATGGGGATCTTCAATGAAGTAAACATGGCTGTGCAGAACCCCGAAGGCGACTCCACACATAAAAGCGTCAACTTTCAACTGAGTGAAGCCAAGCGTTACACGTTTAACTATGGCGTTGGACTGGAGATCCAGACCGGGCAGCCTTCCGGCGCCACCAACCCGACTGGCTCAACCGGAGTGAGCCCGCGTGTCTCCTTTGATATTACGCGTCTGAACTTCCGTGGCCGCGACCACACGGTTACGCTCAAAACGCGTTTCGGCAATCTGGAAAAACTGGCCCTGCTTGGCTATGAGGATCCGCGCGTGTTTGATGCGGAGCATCTGTCTTTAAACCTGACTACTTTTTACGAACAGACGAATGACGTAAAGACCTTCACCGCCAAACGCCTTGAAGGTGCAGCAGAGATTAAACAGGTTTACAGCAAGGCGAGCACCTTTCTTTATCGCTTTATCTACCGGCGCGTCAGCACGGACAATCTGGTCATTGATCCAAACAACATACCGCTGTTCTCGCAGCCGGTACGCGTGGGCCTGCCTGACTTCAGTTACATTCGCGACACGCGTGATAATCCCATCGAATCGCGAAAAGGTTCATTCAATACCTTTGACACGGGCGTGGCCTCCGGCATCTTCGGTTCGCAAGCCACCTTTAGCCGTGTAGTGGTGCAGAACTCAACGTACTATCAATTTCACAAACGCCGCTGGGTGTTTGCCCGCTCCACCCGCATTGGCGTGGAAGAACCGTTTGGCCAGACAACTTTGATCCCGTTGCCGGAACGCTTCTTTGCCGGCGGAAGCACCTCGCATCGCGGTTTTGGAATCAATCAGGCTGGCCCGCGCGATCTCTTCACCGGATTTCCTCTGGGTGGCGACGCGCTGTTTGTCAACAATCTGGAGATCCGCACTCCGCCGCTGCCCTTTCCCTATGTTGGTGACAACCTGAGTGCGGTGTTATTTCATGACATGGGCAACGTTTTTGCCACCAGCGGTGACATGGTGAACAGCATCTTCAAATTCGCGCAGCCCAACCGCTCCACCTGCCTGAATCCCACGGGCCAGAGTTGCAACTTCAATTACAACTCGCAGGCCGTAGGCGCAGGAATTCGTTATCGCACGCCGGTGGGTCCGGTTAGCATTGACCTTGGTTACAACCTGAATCCGCCCGCCTTCCCGATTGGCGCGCCGCCCTCACCCGCCGTACCATCTTCCCAGGTGCTCAAGCATTTCAATTTCTTCTTCAACATCGGACAGACTTTCTGATGCATCGTGCTCTCCAAGTCGCGCTTGTTCTGCTCGGTTTCAGTGCACAGGCCCCTTCTGCTCAGGTTGTCGATCGCATGGTGGCCGTGGTGAATAAGCGTGTGATTCTGGAAAGCGAACTTGATCAGGCATTGCGTGTGGAGTACCTGATGCAGGGCAAGCCGCTGGATAAGCTCAATCCCGCTGATTCCTTCGCCGTCCTTGACCGTCTGGTTGATCGCGCCCTGCTCGAGCAGCAGATTCTGCATCCGGAAATGCTTGCCCCTACGCCCGGCGAACTGGCTGATCACGTGAAAGAAGTGCGCCAGCAGCTTCCCGGAGCAGCAACTGACTCCGGCTGGAAGTCACTGCTTGCCACCTATGATCTGACGCAACAGGATGTTGAGGACAGCCTGATTACTGAAGTCCGCACGCTCCGATTCGTTGATCTGCGTTTCCGCGGGCTGGTCCGCATCGACAAAAGCGAGATCAACAATTATTACCAGCAAAAATTTCTGCCCCAATTGCGCAGCCGCGGAGCGGCTGAACCTCCTCTCGCCGAAGTTTCCGGTCAGATTGAGAAAATACTGGCTGAACAGAGCATTAGTGACATGCTGAACCGCTGGCTGGAAACCCTGCGCGCACAGGCGCATATAGAAAAGATGATTCCGGTTCCGGCTGGAGCGTCCAGCGGGTCTAAGCCATGAGTATTACACTGGCTCCGGTACCCCTGAAAACCAGCCGCCGGCGCAAGCTCTACCTCATTGCCGCTCTTATTCTGATAACGCTGGCGGGCGGCACGCTCATTTATCTGAATAGCTCATCTTTCCAGCAGACCGTCCGCAGACGCGTGGTTCTTGAGCTCGAGCACATGACCGGCGGCAAGGTTGAGATTGAGTCGCTGACCTGGAAGTTATCTTCGTTGCGGATCGAGGTCCGTGGCCTGACCATACACGGGTTGGAAGGCGCCAACGAAGCGCCCTATGCCCATGCCGATCGCATCGATGTTGCCGTAAAGATCCTCTCCTTCTTTTCGCCCAGAGTAGCGCTGAGTAAAGTGGCGATCGACCATGTTGCTGTCCATCTCATTATTTATCCCAACGGAACCACTAATCAGCCGGAGCCAATCCAAAAAGCGGAGCCGCCGGCCGGGAAAAATGGTTCGCAACATCTGTTTGATCTCTCGGTCAATCGCGCTGAGATCAGCAACGGTACGCTCATCCTGAATCAGGAACAGATTCCTTTTTCTATTACCGGAGAGCGCCTCGATGCCGGCATCACTTACTCCGCCAGGGACCATGGATATGAAAGCAACATTTCCATGTCACTGTTGTCTGCCCGCTGGCGAGACATAGCTCCGCAACGCGGTGACATTGCCCTGGAACTCCTCTTGCGCAGTAATGAAGCAGTGATAAAGTCGCTGCGCGTCAGCACCGCCCGCTCAACTCTTCAGGCCGCCGGTTCTCTGCGCAATTTCAATCATCCTGATCTGCAATTGCAATATCAGGCAGCCCTTGACTTGGTCGCGATCGCCAGGCTGGCGAAAGTTTCTGAAATCAACGGTGGCCACGCCGATGTGAAAGGCTTTTTCCACTATCAGGACAATCGCTTTGCTTCGCAGGGAAACGTCTCGGTGAGGGACGGTGACTGGCAGGACGACGCCCTGCACATTCCCGATATTTCCGGGCTCTCCCCATTTTCCATCACGCCGGAAAAAATCAGCATTCCCAAAATTGCGGGCCACGCATTCGGCGGAAATGTGCAGGGTGAGTTTCAGCTTTTGAACTGGGGCACGCCGGCGAAAGGCGCCATGACCAAAACTAAGATCAAGCCCAGCGCGCCACTGAAAGAGACAGCGAACCTGCAGGTGTCCCGCCTTGAGATAGCAAAGGTTGCGACGGCCTTTTACAAGCGAGCATTACCGCTGGAAAAGGTAGCTCTTGTGGGACAAACGTCCGGCACCATCACAACTTCATGGACGGGCTCGCCCCAAAACGTAATCGCCGATTTCAACCTCGAAGTTGATCCTCCTCAGAATGCGTCGGCGCAACAAGTGCCTGTCGCCGCGCATTTTCAGGCTACCTATCATGGCGACTCTCGCATACTCGACGTGCCAACACTCAATCTTGCCACGCGTGCCATTCGTCTGAATGCCACCGGCCAGCTTGGTTCTGACAAGGCCCAGGCAAAAATTTCAGTGAATTCCACGGACTTGCATGAGCTTGGTCCTGCTCTGGCTGCACTGAGTCCGGGTACACGCATTCCTGTTCTCCTTGAAGGACGCGCTTCCTACAATGGATCCATCTCCGGCAGACTCGAGGCTCTTTCCACTCATGGCCGCTTGGAGTTGGAGAACTTTGATACCGAGCTTACGCATTTGCAAATTTCGGCGCAGCCTGCGCAAAAGGGAAGATTAGAAAAAGAAGAGCGTATCCACTGGGATTCACTGGTGGGCGATCTTTCGTATTCGCCGAGCCTGGTCAGTTTGCAGCACAGTACTTTGCGGCGAGGCAAAGCAGCAGTGGATTTTTCCACCAGCGCTACTCTCCAGAAAGGCATCTTTGACGATCATGCGAGCCAGGTGAATGTGAACCTGCATATCCAGGACGCCGACCTGGATGACGTGCAGACCCTGGTTGGCATCAGGTATCCAATCCAGGGAGTGCTGGGCGCCGACATCAAGGCCGCGGGAACTGCCATCAATCTCCATGGCAGCGGAAATGTTCAAATGGCCCGGCTGACGGCCTGGGGTCAGCCATTCCGCCAGTTCAAGACGCAGATTGACTTTGCCGGACACGATCTTCAGCTCAGCAACATCTTCCTTGCCCACAATAGCGCGCAGCTGACCGGCATGTATGGCTACAATTTTTCAGACAGCAATTTCCGTTTCGACCTTACGGGCGCAAACATTGATCTTGCCACCATGCGGCGGTTTCAATTGCCGCGTCTGGTGGCGGAAGGCAACGCTGGGTTTCACATTACCGGTTCTGGCACAGCGGATGCTCCGCAGATCGCGGGCCAGTTCCAGCTCCGCAAAATCATTCTGAACCATGAGCTCGTGGGCGACTCAGACATCGAGGTTGAAACCCGCGGCGCTGATCTCTTGCTGCGTGGGCGCTCCAACTTTGATAACGCCAAGCTGGATATGGACGGCACAGTGCAGATGCGCGGTGACTGGCCCGGACAGATGAAGGTCAAGTTCTCCCACCTTGATTTTGACCCCCTGATCACAGCATATTTGCAGGGCCGCGTTACCGGTCATTCTTCCGCGGCCGGAACCATTGACGTTCACGGCCCGTTCCGCCGTCCGCGCGAACTGATCATCACCGGTGTGGCAGACCAGCTCTCCGCCGAACTGGAAAACGTAAGGCTTCAGAATGACGGCCTGGTGCGCTTTTCCATGGACAGCGAATTTGCCCGCCTCAATCAGTTTCATCTGGTGGGCGAAAACACTGATGTCTATGTTCTTGGCGGCATCGGCGTTTCCGGCGACCACATTCTTGAACTGCGTTCCAACGGACGCGCGAACCTTAAACTTCTACAAGGCTATAACCCTGACATTATTGGCTACGGTCCGGCTTCATTTACCGTCAACGTTGGCGGCAACATGGCTCACCCGCAGTTGAATGGGCGCATTGATCTGGCCGATGCCGGCATTTCATTTGTTGACCTGCCCAACGGTCTGAGCCACATCAACGGTTCTCTGGTATTCGCGCAGGACCGGGTGCAGATTGAGAAGCTCAGTGCCCAGACCGGCGGCGGTGAGTTGAACTTAGGCGGCTTTCTCGCCTACCGCAATGGCCTCTATTTTGATCTGACAGCGAATGGCAAAGATATCCGCCTGCGCTATCCGCCGGGCGTAAGTTCATCAGCCGACGCCAGTTTGCGCTACAGCGGATCGGCCAGAAGCTCTTTGCTGAGCGGGGACATCACAGTCACCCGCTTCGGCATGAATCCGCGTTTTGATTTTGCGCAGTATCTGGCGCAGTCGAGAAAGTCACAAACAGTCCCCACGCTCAATCCGTTTCTCGACAATATGAGGATTGACGTACACATCAACTCCACCCCTGAACTTCAGGTGGAAACTTCACTGGCCAAACTTTCCGGCGATCTTGATCTGCATGTGCGGGGCACGGCGGCGCGTCCGGCTGTGCTCGGTCGCGTCAACATTGCGGAAGGCGATGTCTTTTTCAACGGCACCAAGTATCGCCTGGAACGCGGTGACGTGAGTTTCAGCAACCCGCTCACCATTGAACCGGTGGTCAACATTGAGATGTCAGCGCGCGTGCAGGACTATGATGTGACAATCGGCCTTCACGGCAGCGCTGTCGGCGGTAAAGGGATGAGCATGACCTATCGCTCTGATCCTCCGCTCTCCAACGCTGACATCATCTCTCTGCTCGCCTTCGGGCGGACGCGCGGCCAGGACGTTTACAGCGCTTCTCAAGCCACCGGCAGCAAAGACAATAGCGCCTCCAACGCCATTCTCGGCCAGGCCCTGAATGCTGCAGTGGGCGATCGGGTGCAGCGTCTGCTGGGCGCCAGTCGCGTGAAGATTGATCCGCTCTATGTGGGCACTTCCAATAACACCAGCGCTCGTGTGACTCTGGAACAGCAGATCAACAACAACATCACTCTGACCTACATCACCAGCCTGGCGCAATCCACTGAGACGGTGGTGCAGGTGGAATACAACATCGACAAGAATGTTTCCATCGTAGCTGTGAGGGACCAGAACGGGGTGCTGGGCTTTGACGTACACATCCGCCGCCGCAAGAAATAATGCCGCCGAAAGAAGTAGCCATGAATAATGACTTGCAGGAACCGTTTGCGGCCCAACGCGCTTCCATGGTGGAGCAGCAGTTGCGCTCCCGCGGCATTTGCGACGCTCGCCTGCTGCAGGCAATGAGCAAGGTCCCCAGGCATGAGTTTATTGACCCGGTAAAGCGCCAACAAGCCTATCTTGACCAGCCAATTACCATTGGCGAGCAGCAGACCACTTCGCAGCCATACATTATTGCGGCCATGCTTCAGGCAGCCGAAGTAGGCGCGGATGATCGTGTTCTTGAAATCGGCGCCGGTTCCGGATATCAGACGGCAATTCTTGCGGAGCTCGCTGAACGTGTGGTGGCCATTGAACGCCTGCCCGCCCTGGCCGCTTCAGCGCAGTCAACTCTTGCCCGGCTCGGATACAAAAACGTCGAGATCATCATGGCCGATGGCTCCCTGGGCTGGCCTCCATCAGCCCCTTACGACGTGATTATTGCTTCTGCAGCCTCTCCTCGGGTCCCGCCCGCCCTGGTTGACCAGCTTGCGCCCGGCGGACGCCTTGTGATTCCGGTCGGCAACGCTCAGGAGCAAGTGCTGCAACTCATTTCAAAACAGGCAGATGGCAGCATATTAAGACGTCCACTGGAAGGCTGCCGCTTCGTTCCCATGATCGGGCAGCAAGGCTTCGCCGCCTGAGCGAGACTTTTTAACCTTTCGGTTCCGCCTTACTTCTTTACTCAATCTTTACATTGCACCTTAGGCAAGAGTAGGTGATTTACCTTGAAGCAAGGTAAGTCACTGGCCTATAATCCTGCTCCTCGCCGCAAAGACCTTCCTTCGATTGTTAGACGATACCGGCGGGACGGGCCCCCAACCAAATCTCTTGGAGTCTCACCAAGTTGTATTGCTGTTTCTTCTTGTGCCTGCTGTCGCATTCTGTCAAACGGATGATGATCAGCTGCCCTCAACTTACCTCGACAATGCAACTACGTTGAACGCCCACGGACCGTCGATCGGTGCGGGCGGAGTGCTGGGCAGCCGTTCCACCGGAAGCGTGCTTGGCATTGATTCTCTCACCAACTTCAGCAGCTACTTCTATGATCCAGGTTTTGATTCCTTCGGCGGAACCCAGTTCACCTGGCCGTACACCATGATCGGCCGTTCTCCCTTCACTTCAGATGAAGGTGGTGACGATGATGGCCGCCGTCGCACCACGTTCATCGGCGCTCCTATCGTCCCGGTCAATATCGATCTTCGCAATGCGGATGGCTCCCCCCGTTTCCTGAATGGCCATCGGCTGATCTCGGACGCAACTCAATTTGTTCAACCTTCCCTGAATTCTCCCGTGTTCAGCAACAGCTCGTACAGCTCGAGCTTTACTCCAACCCAGTTTACGGATGCTGTGCAGCGTGCGGAATTCTTCAACAAGACTGATCCCTCCTGGCACACCCTGCTCCGTCCTCGCGTGGCTTCCGCAAGGACCATGGTTCTGATCCGCGGAACTTACCAGTTTGCCGTGAACCCGGATGGTTCCTGCTGCAGGTTTATCCTGGTCAACGAAGGCACTTTCATTAACGCACTGTTTCCTCCCACCGCGACTGATACCACCACGGTGATGGGCGCTGCTGAAAATGCCGGTGACATTACCACTCGGGACATGTCCAGCTTCCTTTTCCCCAACGTGTTCCTTTTCGTCAACACCCCGGCAAATTGCTGCATCCTCGGCTTCCACACCTATGACGTGGAACCAGGCAGCCCGCTGAACGGTTTCCGCGAAAAGCGCTACGTGATGGATTATGCCAGCTGGATCTCCCCCGGTCTTTTCGGTGGCGGATTCAATGACATCACTGCTCTCAGCCATGAACTTTCTGAAGCGTTCAATGATCCCTTTGTGAACAATGCAACCCCATGGTGGCTTGCTCCCAACGGCAACTGCCAGAACAATCTCGAAGATGGTGACGTGATTGAGGGATTGCCTAACGCTACCATTCCAATTACCACGAATGGCTTCACCTATCACCCACAGAATGAAGCTCTCATTCAGTGGTTTGCTGGCGTAACGCCATCGAACGCCATCAACAACGCCTATAGCTATCCCAACACCGGCGTACTGACGGCCGCGGCCACTCTGCAAAATCCCAAGTGCAGGTAGGTCCTGGTCCAATGATGAACGATCAACGGCATGGCCTCACCGCCATGCCGTTTTTCTTTTCGGGTTTTTGACAAAAGACTTCGATAAAATACCCGGTGCCTCTGTTCACCAACATCAGAACCACCTTGGAAATGATCAAATGGGAGCATTCCATTTTTGCGCTTCCATTTGCTCTGAGCGCCGCCATGCTGGCCGCCGGCGGATTGCCCACGTTCTCTCAGACCGTCTGGATCATCGTCTGCATGGTTTCAGCTCGCTCGGCGGCCATGGCTTTCAATCGCCTGGCCGACGCACAGATTGATGCCGCCAATCCCCGCACCGCCGCGCGCGCCATCCCTGCGGGCGTGTTATCAGGCAAATTTGTCGCCACGTTTGTTCTGTTCTTCTGCG
>WNFC01005009.1_pt1 | contig 17072 bp, 13 predicted proteins | sample 5400541 | NCBI WGS metagenome assembly WNFC01 (sample SAMN13153342, study PRJNA577476) | soil metagenome | isolation source: 120 cm saprolite under Douglas fir tree site 2 hole 2 replicate 1 | place: USA:California | collected 2015-04-18
TGCTGCCCTCGTCCGTGGTCAGCCGTCCGCTGGAAGGCGAGGCGCCGACGATCGATGTAGCGGTGGGCTACAGCAAGTCGAACACCTCGCCGATTCTCAAACTGTTCCTGTCGCGGCTCGACGAACTGGTGGGGCCGAACCAGAAGCACTGACGCCGCGGATCCGGCTTCAGCGGCATCGTGCCATGCCGTCCCTTGGTATCCCTGGAGCATCGACGGCGTAGGGCGTCGAAAGATCACGAGCGATTGATCACACCACCCCTCGACCTTGGCGGCACCTACGCGACCCCAGGCTCGCGACCCGATCCACTACGGCGAGCTACGCATCGGGCACGACCGGGGCGACGTGGAGATCGTCGTCTACAACCGCGCCATCCTGTTGTTCATAACGGACAGCGTCGTCCTAGAACGGGCGGCGTGATTTCAGAGTGGGTGTGCGCATGTCCGCCGTCCTGACGCTGACTGCCGGCTTTCTTCTGGCCGTGCTCTGGTTCGACCTGATGTTCGACGTGCAGGTCCTGGGGCGCAGGCCTGTCGGTGAGCCGCTGGCCGAGCCGGTGCTTGCCTCCATCGCGGCGTACTACCGGCACGTCACGACGTCTGCGCGCCCGATGAGCTACCTCGTCGGGCTCGTGATGCTCGTAACGATGGGTGGCACCCTCATCCAGGTCTTTCTGGGCCGCGGCCCCGTAGCGATCCGCCTCGCCGCGCTCGCGCTCTGTGGGGTCCCGATCGTCACCGCGCGGGCGCGCACCCTACCTCATGCGGTACGGCTCGGCGCTCGCACCGACTCCGTGGAGGTTCAAAGTGCTCTGGCCCGCGCCATCTGCCGCGACCACCTCGCCTTCTTTCCCTCGATTGCGGCCTTCGCGGCGATCCAGCTCCTCGCCCAACCCTGAAGCGTGAAGCTCGAGCTGTTCAACCCTGCGCGTTGCAGCGTGCGCGACGATCTACCAGAGCGTACGGAGGGGATACTGCCGGACGTCGCGATCCGGAGTAACGATCACGAGGCCGTGCGCGATCGCCTGGCAGATCAGCATGCGGTCGAACGGGTCTCGATGGAGCGCAGGGAGTCGGGTGAGGTGAAGCGTCGACTCCTCGTCGAGCGGTAGGCTGTCGACGCCGTGGCGGTCGCGCTCGGTGGGGACGAAGCGGTCGACCGGCTCCGGTAGCGGGAGCCGCCCCAGCGCGTGCTTGATGGCGATCTCCCAGGTTGAGACGGCGCTCAAGAACACTTCGTTTCCCGGATCGACGATCGCCTCGCGGGCGCGAGTGCCCAGCGCGTCGGGTTCCGCCACCAGCCAAAGGAACGTGACCGTATCGAGCAGGAGCCTCACCTGCCCTTGCCCTCGAAGGCATCGAGCAGGTCGCGGGGCAGCGGCTTGAAGAACGCGGGCGGGATGCGGAGCCTCCCCTTGGCCAGCCCCATCGGCCTCACCTTCGTCCGCTCGCGCCGTACCGGCCGGAGCTCGGCGACGGGGGCGTTGCGGCGGCAGACGAGGAAGCTCTCCCCGCGTTCGACGTGCTCGAGGTACCTCGACAGGTGGGTCTTGGCCTCGTGAACGTTGATCCTCTTCATGACCAATCTCTGAGTCAGATAGTAGACTAAGTCAAGCCAAGAGCGCGACGAAGCAGCGTGCGGCAGGGGCCGGTTGACAGGTGACTAAACAGTCACATATGAGATCGGGATGTGAAGGCAGTGTTCCGGGCCCTTGCCGCCCCGCCGCGCCGGAGGCTGCTCGACGCGCTGTTCAAGGAAGACGGGCAGACGCTCAGCGCGCTCGAGCGGCGGTTGCCGATGACGCGCTTCGGCGTGATGAAGCACCTGCGGGTGCTCGAAGAGGCCGGCCTCGTGGTCACGAAGAAGCGCGGGCGCGAGAAGCTGCACTTCCTGAACCCCGTCCCGATCCGGCTCGTCCACGACCGCTGGGTGAGCAAGTACGCGGAGCCGTGGGCCGCGACGCTCACCGGGCTCAAGCGCAGATTGGAGGACAAGACGATGGAGAAGGTGTTCGAGATCTACATCAAGACGACCCCAGAGCGCCTCTGGGAGGCGATCACCAACCCCGAGATGAGGCGCAAGTACAACTTTGGCGTGGGCGTCGAGACCGATTGGACGCCCGGCTCCCGTTACCGGGGCGTCAGCCCGCTGGCGCCCGCCGCGATCTTGGAGGGCGAGAACCTGGAGGTCGATCCGCCGCGCCGGCTCGTCCAGAGCTTCAGGGCCCTCTGGAGCGAGGACGTGAAGCGCGAGGGGACCTCGAGGGTCACCTGGGAGATCGAGCCGGTCGGCGATTCATGCCGGCTGACCGTGACCCACGACCAGCTGCGCGAGGACGCCAACGCCGAGCTCTACGGCGGTTGGATGATGATCCTCTCCGGTCTGAAGACGCTGCTGGAAACCGGGCAGTCGCTCACGACGCCTGGCTCGCTGCGCTACTCGCCAGGCCGGAAACCGGCTGCTTGAGCCTCACCGTGTGGGTCCCTCGGGTCGGTCTCCGAGCACCACTCGGACATGGTGGGTCGTCCCGTCATCGGCGAGCGGGATGCCTTCGCTCCCGACGCCCACCGCCACCCCGTCCACCTCCACGGTCGAGATCCCTCGCATCACCCCGCGCGGGTTCTCCACCACGATCGCGTACCGTGCCGAGTGGTACCGGAAGGTGACCTCGTACGATGGCCACGCGCGCGGGAGGCGGCGACCACGTACGGCTCGACCTTGTACCGGTAGACGCCCGCGCGCGTGCTCGCGCGGTTGATGGGGTTGAGGATCGAGAAGAGCTCCCCCGCCTTGTCGCCGTCCCCGAGCGCGGCGAAGGCCATCACCGACCACATGGCCGCATGGGAGTATTGCCCGCCGTTCTCCCGTACGCCCGGGGGGTAGCCCGCGATGTAGCCGGGATCGAGCGGCGCGCGGTCGAACGGCGGCGTGAAGAGCAGGATGAGCTCCTGATCGCGGCGAACGAGGTACTCCTCGACCGCGGCCATCGCCCGCGCGGCGCGTTCGGGGTTGGCGGCCCCCGAAAGCACCGCCCACGACTGCGCGATCGAATCGATACGGCATTCGGTGTTCGTGGCCGAGCCGAGCGGCGTCCCGTCGTCGAAATAGGCGCGCCGGTACCAGTCGCCGTCCCAGGCCTCGCGCTCCAGCGCGGCCTGGAGCGCGTGCACGTGCTGGCGCCACCTCGCCGCGCGTTCGTGCTCGCCGCGCACCTCGGCCCGGCGAGCGAATTCCCAGAGGGTCGTGTGCAGGAACCACCCGAGCCAGACGCTCTCCCCGCGCCCTTCGTGACCGATGCGATTCATCCCGTCGTTCCAGTCCCCGCTGCCGATCAGGGGAAGCCCGTGGACTCCGACCTTCAGGCTGCGGTCGAGTGCGCGAGCGCAATGCTCGTAGAGCGTGCCTCCCTCGTCCGAGACGCTCGGCTGGAAGTAAGACTCGGGCTCGTCCGCCGCGAGCGGCGGGCCTTCCAGGAAGGGGATGACCTCGTCGAGGACCGTGGCGTCCCCCGTTGCCTCCACGTAATGGACAACGGCGTACGGCAGCCAGACGAGATCGTCGGAGATGCGGCCGCGGACCCCCCGGCCCGACGGCGGGTGCCACCAGTGCTGGACGTCGCCCTCGACGAACTGCCGGGCGGCGGCTCGGCGCAGGTGGGCGCGTGCGACGTCGCGCCCGGCGATGGTGAGCGCCATCACGTCCTGGAGCTGATCGCGGAAACCGTAGGCGCCCCCGGCCTGATAGAAGGCCGAGCGGGCCCAGATGCGGCAGGCGAGCGTCTGGTAGAGGAGCCACCGGTTGAGGAGGAGGTCCATCGAGCGATCCGGCGTCCTCACCTGGACCGCACCGAGGATGTCGTCCCAGTGGGTCGTGACCTCCTGCAGAGTGCGATCCAGGTCGGCCGTCCGGTAGCGCATGATCAGCGCGCGAGCTTCCTCGTTGGTGGCTGCCTCGCCGAGCAGGAACACGATCTCGGCGCTTCCCCCGGCCGGCAGCTCGAGGGTCGCTTGCAGCGCCGCGCACGGGTCGAGGCCGGCCCCGATCCTTCCGGAAAGGCGGTCGCCCCGCTCGAGGGCGGCGGGGTGGTCCGGGGTTCCGTGTCGGCCGAGCACTTCCGTGCGGTCGGAGGTCCATGCCGTCTGGCGTCCTCCGAGGTCGGCGAACGCCACGCGATCAGGGAAGTCGATGTTCCACGGATTGCGCGCCAGGAGGGCGCCCGTGTCATCGTCGAGCGCGGTGACGATGAAGGGTGCGGCGGCGCTACGCGAGACCCCGAGGACCCACTCGGCATATGCCGTGACGGAGAGACGGCGCGCGCGGCCGGTTCGGTTCTCGATCCGCAGCCGCGAGATCTTCACCGGGTCGTCCCACGGCACGAACTGCAGGAGGTCGAGCGCGATGCCGTGCGAGGTATGCTCGAAGCGGCTGTAGCCTTGCCCATGCCGCACGATGTAGGGCCTGGCCTCCTCACGGATCGGGAGCAGCGTCGGTCCCCACAGCGTGCCGCTCTCTTCATCCCGGATGTACAGCGTCTCCCCCGGGGTATCCCCGACCGGATCGTTGGACCAGGGGGTGAGCTGATTCTCGCGGCTGTTGATCGACCACGTGTACCCGGCGCCCGATTCGGAGACCTGGAACCCGAAGCCGTGATTCGCGACCACGTTGATCCAGGGGGTCGGCGTCCACTGGCCCTCGCCCAGGACGATCACGTACTCGCGGCCGCCGTCGGCAAAGCCACCGAGGCCGTTGAAGAACTCGAGATCCAACCGGGGTCCGGGGACGGTGAGCGACGGTCGGCGGGCACGTCTCGGTGGCGGCAGCGGAGCGGATGCCGGCCGCTCGGCGCGCATGACCTGATCCCGGAGCGTGCCGTGGCGGCTCAGCAGGACCGCTCGAGCGGCCGTCCGAAGCAGGTCGTGGTCCCTGGCCGAGACGAGATCCCCGCGGAGAATGAAGACGTTCCCGCGTGCGGCGTCCTCGTGCCGGACGGCTGACTGGCTCGTCCGGACCAGCGCCTCCAGCGCGCTCTGCAGGTCCTGGGGATAAGAGGTGGCCTTCTCGTTCAGAATGACCAGATCGACGGCGAGCCCTTTGAGGCGCCAGTACTCGTGGGCGCGGAGGAGTTGCCGGACGATTTCCGCGTCCTCGGGCTCGTCGATCCGGACGAGCACGATGGGCAGGTCGCCCGAGATCCTGTGCGCCCAGAGAGCAGCGGGTCCGGCCGCATTGCGCCCGAGGACTTCCGGTGACGGACGCAGCGTCGGCTCGGAGTAGAGGATCCGGTTGGCGAGATGCTGGAACAGATCGGCCTCGTCGCGCTCGATGCCGAGATGATGGAGCTGGACCTGGGCCCGCGTCCAGGCCATCGTGGCCGCGCGTTCATACGTGCCCGGGTCGCGATACTTCTCGGCGAGCGCGAGCGCCTGCTCTCGTGAAGGAGCGACGAGCGTGGAGAAGACGACCCGGGCGCTGGCGCCCGGCGCGAGGCGGACCCGCCGCCTGAGGCTGAAGATCGGGTCGAGCACCGAGCCGGTCGTATTGGAGAGCGGGCGGCCGTCGATGACCGACATCGGGGTGCGGATTCCACGGCCGCGACCGAGGAATCGCCCGCGCTCGGTCTCGTGCTGCGCCCCGCTGTCGTGTAGGCCCTCGACGATGGCGACGTGCGCCGCCCAGACTCGCGGATCGCCGGCAGCGCGCGGCCGCCGGGTGGCGAGCAAGGCGTCGAGCTCGGGCACGGACTCCGTCTGAACGAAGAGATTCGAGAACGCCGGGTGTGCTGCATCGGCCGCTGCCGGCGCCAGCACGAGCTCGCAATAGGAGGTCAGCTCGATCTCGCGCGCCTGTGCCCCGAGGTTCATGAGCGTGACCCGGCGAATCTCGGCGTCGTCTTCGGGGGAGACCACGACTTCGAGCGTGCTCGTGATCGTGCCGTCGCGCCGGCGGAACTCCGCTCGGTCCTCGGAGAACGTGACCTCGTAGGAGTCCGCCTCGACCGCGGTCGGCTGGTAGGTCGCCGACCAGACCGCTCCGCTCTGGGTATCCCGCAGGAAGACGTACGTGCCCCAGTGATCGCGCGTGACGTCCTCGCGCCAGCGGGTGACGGCCCGTCCGGCGCACTGGCTGTAGCCCGACCCCGCGGCCGTCAGCATCACCGCGTAGCGTCCGTTGGAGAGCAGGTGGGTCCGCGGCGTCCAGTCGTGGGGCGATCTGAACTGGCGGAAGATCGGCTCGACGAAATCGCGCACCTGCGCCGGTGCCTTGACCTCGTCGACCCGCGGGCGGGTGACCGCCACGCTGCGGGGCGCCCGCTCCTGCAGCAGCAGCTCGGTCGCCTGGACGATGGGTTCGGCGTGGAAGCGCGCACGCATCGCACCGGTGCGGAGGACGTTGGTGAGCGCGACCAGCGTCATCCCCTGATGATGGGCCATGTAGGCGCGCACCACGGCCACCTCCGTCCCTTCCGGGAGCCGGGTCCGCGTGTAGTCGAGCGCCTCGTAGAACCCGAGAGACCCCCGCGCGCCCGCCCCGGCGAGCGCGACGAAGTTGCGGGCCGCCGCCCCGGGGTCGATCATCGCCGCCAGCCCGGTCGCGTACGGAGCGATCACGAGGTCCTCGCTGAGTCCTCTCTCGAGGCCGAGGCCGGGCACGCCGAAATTCGAGTACTGGTACGTGAACTCGAGATCGCGCACGTTGTAGGCGGATTCGGAGATTCCCCAGGGGACGCCGTGTGCGGCGCCGTACGCCCTCTGGCGGCGGACCACCAGGCGTGCGGTCTGGTCCAGCAGGCTCGCCGGCGGCGAATCCATGATCAGCGCCGGCATGAGGTACTCGAACATCGACCCCGACCAGGAGACGAGGGCCGCGCCCAGCTCGACGGGCGTCATCGGCCGCGCGAGCCGGAACCAATGTGACGCCGGGACCTCGCCCTTGGCGATCGCGATGAAGCTCGCCAGCCGGGCTTCGGATGCGAGCAGATCGTAGGCAGCGGGATCGAGGCTGCCGTCGTGCACCCGATACCCGATCGAGAAGATCTTGCGCGCCGGGTCGAACAGGAACTCGAACTCCATCGCCTCGAACATCTCGCGGCAGAGGCGACGGATGTCGGAGAGGCGGCGCCCGAGCGCGCGGGCGGCGGCGGATGAGGGCACGCTCGCGTCGACGTCCCGCAGGTGGCTCTGGATGGCGGCGTGCGTGGCCCGGGTCCAGACGAGGACGGCGGCGTCGTCGCCGTCTCCGCGTTCTGCGGCGAACGTCCTCGCGACGTCGACGAGCGTGTCTGCCAGTGTGCCGAGGCGACGCAGGCGCCCCGCCCATTCCGCCGGGCCGGCCTCTGGTTCCGCGAGCGAGGTCGCCAGGGCACCGATCGCCTCGTCGAGATTCGTCCGGGTGACGGTCTGGCTGCGACGGTCGTCGGTGAGCTGGCTCGCTGCTTCCTTGGAGAGGAGCAACGCGTCTTCGATTCCGCGCAGTGCCTCGCCGCTGTCGAGCGGCCGCTCCTTCATCTCCCGGCACGCGTTGCCGAGCACGATGAGGTGACCGGCGAGGTTTCCGCTGTCGACCGTCGATACGTAGCGCGGCTCGAGCGGCCGGAGGTCGCGCGTCTCGTACCAGTTGTAGAAGTGGCCCCGGAACCGCTCGAGGCGGCCCATGCTGGCCAGTGTCGATTCGAGCCGCTCGACGGTCTCGAGCGTCCCGATCCAGCCGAAGTCCCGGGCGGCGGCCGTCGAGAGCAGGTAGAGCCCGATGTTGGTGGGAGAGGTACGATGGGCCACGACCGGTTCGGGATCTTCCTGGAGATTGTCGGGCGGCAAGTGGTTGTCGGCGGGGCCCACGAGTGTTTCGAAGAAGCGCCACGTGCGGCGCGCCACCGAACGGAGAATGCGGGCCTCGCTCGGCGAAAGGCGTTCGACCGGGTAGGTCGGTGTCGGGCGGCTCAACCATCGGGCTCCGAGCGGCGAGAGCAGCCACAGCAGGATGAACGGCGCGGCGAACGGCCAGCGCTCCGGTGCCACGAGCGCCACGAGCATGCCCGCCGCGACGGCGAGCGCGATGGCCCCGTGCATCCGGCGATACGCTCCGCCGATCTCCCGGCGAAGGCCGGCCTTGGTCCGGGCGGCGGTGACCCATTCGAGCATCGTCCTGCGCGTCACCCCGAGGCGGACGAGCGTCCGCACGATCGCGTCGCTCATCAGCCACGCCTGATGCGCGAGGAACGCGAGATGACAGGCGAGCTGTGATCCAGCGAGCGCCAGGCCGCGCGCGACGGCACGGACATAGACCCTCTTGGAGACGCCCGGGCGCGGCAGAACCAGCTCGGAGAACGCGGGCAGGAGGGCCGGCAGGGCCATCGCGACCAGAATGAAACCGGTCCACACGGCGGGCGAGCTGCCCGGGAGGGTCCAGCCGGCAACCAGCGTGAGCACGGCGGCGGGCGCGGACAGCGTGCGCCGCAGGTTGTCGAGCATCTTCCAGCGGGCGATCGCAGGAATCCGGGTCGGGATGTTGCCGGCCGCGCGCCCCCGGAGTATCCACGGCAGCAATTGCCAGTCCCCCCGCGCCCAACGGTGCTGGCGAGAGGCGGCGACCTCGTAGGACGAAGGGAACTCCTCGAAGAGCTCGATGTCCGTGACGAGTGCGGTGCGGGCAAAGAGTCCCTCGAAGAGATCATGGCTCAGCAGCGTGTTCTCGGGCGTCCGGCCCGCGAGGGCGGCCTCGAACGCATCCACGTCGTAGATGCCCTTTCCGATGTACGAGCCTTCGCCGAACAGATCCTGATAGACATCGGAGATCGCGTTCGCGTACGGATCCATGCCGGCCGGTCCCGAGAAAATGCGCTGGAACCGGGAGCCCTCACGCTCGCTGGGAAGGGTGGGCGTCACTCGAGGTTGGAGGACGCCGTACCCCTCGATCACGCGCCCCAGCCGATGGTCGAACGTCGGCCGGTTGAGAGGATGCGCCAGGGTCCCGACGAGCTGATGGACCGCGGCTCTCGGCAGCCGGGTGTCCGCGTCCAGCGTGACGACGTACCGGACGCCGGTAGGCACTGCGGCGGGGGCCAGAAAGGTCGTGTCGACCGCACCCCGGAGCAGGCGGTTCAGCTCATGCAGCTTGCCCCGCTTGCGCTCCCACCCCATCCACTTGCGCTCGCGCGCGTTCCAGACTCGCCTTCGATGGAGCAGGAAGAACCGCTCGCCGTCATCGCGAGGTAGTGGATGCCGTTCGTTGAGACGTCGAATCCCCTCCAGTGCCGTCGCCAGGAGCCGGTCGTCGCCCGGCATGGTCTCGGCCGGGGCGTCGGCCCAGTCCGAGAGGAGGGCGAAGCGCAGGTCCCCGTCCTGGTTGGCGAGATGGTGCACCTCGAGGCGGTTCGTCTGCTCTTCGATGTCGGCTTCGTTCGTGAGCAGGGTCGGCACGACCACCATGGTCCGCAGACCCGGCGGCACGCCGTCGCGGAGCGCCAGGCGTGGCAGCCGGCGCGGGCCGACGAGCTGCATAACGGCCCGATTGACGAGCGCGATGGCGAGGTCGGAGGCCGGGACGAGTCCGAGGAGCCCGAGCAGCCCCAGCCAGGCGAGCCTCACGCCGGACTCGTGCGCGTGGACGAGGGGCAGCGCGAGGAAGAACGCCGTGAGGATGGCGATGGTTCCCAGGTAGCTGGCCGTCGCAGTGGAGACGTACGATCGAACGAGCCGCCGTCCGAGCGAGAGCCGGTAACCGATCTCCTTCTCGAAGAGCAGCCGCCCCTTCGAGATCAGGTAGAACCCCGGGTCCGCCCGCCGATCTCCCGGCGGCGTGCCCGATCGCTGGGCGCGGCTCACGGCCTCCCGGGCGATGTCCAGCTCGGACGTGCCGGAGCCACGCGAGAGATCCTCGATCGCGTGCCGGTACCGATCCCGGGTCACGAAGTCCATGGCCTGGAAGTCACTGCCCGCGCGGAGGGTCTCGTCCACCAGACTGACGCTTTCGAAGAAGTCGGCCCAGTCGAACGTCGACATCAGACGCATGCTGGTGATGACGTTCCGCACGGTGACGTTCATCGCCCCCTGAATCTGGTACTCGCCGCGGACGAGCTCGTCGGCCGAGGTCTTGCCCACCGAGAGCCGTTCATTCAGCCATGCGAGCGCCGGCGTCAGCTCAGGGTCCTGGTCCCGCAGCCGCTGGACGAGCTGTACCGCGAACGCGGTGGGCAAGGGCCGTCCCTCGAGACGTCGGAAGGCGGTGGGTTCGGGCGTGTTCCCGTCGACGCCGAGGAGCTCATTGGCCAGCGCATCCGCCTCCTGGCGGCCGGCCCGGCCCTGCACGATGTGCTCCGCCAGGCGCCGGAGATTCTCGAGCAGTACCATGCGCAAGGCGATGGGAACGGCCCACAGCTCGCCGATGGTCAGCGGTTGCACTCGCTGGAAGGCGCTGACGAAGCGGCGAAGGGCCGCGGGGTCGAAGTGGCTGTCGGTATGCGCGACGAACGCCCACGCCAGCGCGAACACGCGGGGATGGCCCGCGAAGGGGCCCTCGGCCAGCTTGGGAAGCTGGCGGTAGAAGCCCTCCGGCAGGTCGTTGCGCACGTCCCGGAGCCCCTCGTCGACGATGTGAAAGTTGTCGACGAACCATTCCGCGGCGGGAGTGATCGCGCCCTCGTTGCGGATGACCTCGGCGATCGCGCGGTAGCAGCGGAGGAGGATCCGCCCGTTGTCTCGCAGCCGCGCCGACAGGGCGGGGGCATTCGGGGAGGATGCGGAGGTGCGCTGAGACGCGAGGCGCTCGGCGTGCTCCTCGAGGCGCTCGGCGCTCAGGAGCTCGTCGCGGATCGGCGGGTCCGGCTCGGAGCGTGGTGTGACGGCGCGAGCGCTCGACGTGACGGTCCAGAGCCGCGGCAAGCTCAGTCCGCGATATGGTTCGCGGCGGACCACGGGGTCATCCCAGAGGAATCCCAACCTCGGGAAGCGCAAACACCGGGATCGCTCGCAACTCCCTCCGCAGACGGCCGGCATCCAGGCCGAGCGCCTCGCAAAGGTTCTCGAAGCTGAACGCCCACCTGCGATCCGTGCTCGCTAGGTAGGCGGTCGCCTTCCGGAGGTCCCGTCGGGCGATGGGCGTTCTGTCGCCCCTCGCTCGCCGGTAGACCGAGCCACGACAGTCATCGACGACCGTCTGCAGCACGGCCGCCATCAGCCGCTTGTGCGGCTCGGCCAGGCACGAGTCGGCTCTACGAAGGTCCTCCGTCGGGCGCATGTCGCGGATCATCGTCGTATCGCTACCCCTCTTCGGATGCCGTCGCCGGTCATCGACGCAGTCTCGCGCTGTCTACTTCAGCCTGACGCTGTCCCTCGCGAAAGTCGGTCCAGAAACGGGCGCGCGCGTCGGCCCAAAGGCCGCCGTCGTCATCCCGTTCCTTCTTTGCGGTGACGGAAACGGGCCGTCGCCACAACCATCTCCAAAGGCGTGCCAGCGCCATCCTAGCTCGTCCACACGAAGTCCGGAGGCGCGCCATCCGGTGTCGCCGCCCGATCTCGTCGCACCAAGTGAAGCGTCGCCGCCAGGCGCCGCCGCAACATGGATGGCCCCAGGACCGAGACCGCGGCCCTCGCGGGCGGACGGAGCAGGCTCCGGTCGTGGGCGACCCAGCGCCGAATCAGGAGCGTGCCGCGATCACCCATGCAGGAGAGTCTGCCGCTGATGTGTCGGCGTGGGAGCCAGACGCTCTTGCCGCCGACCCCGCAGAACAGGGCTGTAGCCGTCGAGCTGATGACCGTGACGTTCCGGAACCGCACGAGATCATCGGCATTGTCCGCCGTGGGCATGGCACGATTCTCCTTCCGGAGTCCGCGCCGAGCACACGTGGGTAGGGAGCGGTGCCCCTTGCACGAATCGCGCTGCGGGGCTCTGAACGGGCTCGAAACGAGTGTATCGGACTCGTGATGAGGGCGCAAGGTACGGGCAAGCTGTCACGCTAGGAACTTTGCGGGGTGGTCAGTTTGACGGGGGAAGGTGATCGGGAGTACATCTGGTCGCGAGCCCGTTCTCAGCCCCGCAGCGCGACGACGGCAGGGTATTTCCCCTTTGCCACGTGTGCTCGGCGCGGACTCCGAAAGGGGACCGCCATTGCAGTACGAGGACACGATCGAGATTCGGGGCGTGACCGTGATGCGGCAGACAGACGTGGCGCTGCTCTGCCGGATGGGGAATCAGCACCGCTGGATCGCCCCGACCCAGCTCCAGCCGGGCAGCACGGTCGCGCGCTCGGGCGATGTAGGGACCATCGTGCTGAAGCGGCCCTTCGCCGTCGAGCAGGGCTTGGTTCCCTTCCAGGGGCTGCATGACTGATCCGCTCGCAGCGGGGTGGGACGCGGCGACAAGGAGAGCATGACGATGACCAAACTATTCGTCGGCAATCTATCGTTCGAGGTGACGCAAGCCGATCTCCGGGCGGCGTTCGCGGCCTACGGCCCGGTGAGTTCCGCGGACATCGTGGTGGACAAGTCGGATGGCAAATCGAAGGGCTTTGGCTTCATTGAGATGTCGTGGCAGGCGCACGCGGTGGCTGCGATTCAGGGGCTGAATGGCACCGACCTGAAGGGACGGAGCATCAACGTCAGCCGGGCCAATCCGCGCAGCGAGGGTGGCAGCCGGGGGAATGCGCCACGCGGTTGGGACGTCGTCGGCGACGGACGCAATCGCTGGTAACACGGCATGAACCTGGACCAGCCGACGTACGAGACCATGAATCGCATCAACGCGGCCATCGCGCAGGCGATGGAGCTCTGCCCGCGGCCGGAGCTCGTCTCATGGGGGCGCCGGTGGATCAGCGGAGATGATCGCTCGCAGGAGACCGTGGCATCGGTCGCCGCGGCGATCGGCGTCGTGAACGTGCCCCCGGACCCGTTCGCGCGTGAGCTCCAGGAGGCCGGAAGGCGGGCGCTGATGCCAGACGAGCTGTTCGACTGGACCACGAAGGGCGCCGTCCTGGCGGCCCTGGAGTGGACACGCGCGGACTCAAAGCTTGGCAAGTACCACGAGAAACTCGCGGGCCGCATCGCGTTCCTGGCGTCCCTGATGGGCGAGACGTGGAAGGCCCATCGACGGCTGATCGGGCGAAGACTCTCGCCGGCGCCCGCCGCCTCCACGCCGCTTCGCCCCAGGGCTTCTTTGATCTAGCTGTCCGGCCCCAAGCTTCACCACCTGTTCCGGGCTCTTCGGGTGGGTCAAAGCGCACTTTACGGAAGCGGCGCCGCTGCGCAGTGCCTTCCACACGATGCTGATCGGCGGGGCCGCCGCGGCCGCGGCCTTCGCGATCGCGCGGGCGATTACGTAGCCTGTATGCTGCCGGCGGCGCGCGCCGGGGGCGGGCCGAGGCCGGTGACTTCCAGAATCTCGCGCTCGTCGAGCGACTCGGCCTTCAGGAGCGCGGTGGCGAGCGCGACCAGCTGGTCGCGGTGCGCGGCGAGCAGGCGGGTCCCTTCACCCTGGCATTCCTCGACGATGCGCCGGACCTCGGCGTCGATCAGCTCGGCGGTCGCCTCGCTGTAGGGTTGGCGCTGGAAGGCGGGCGGGAGCCCGTCGTCCTGCGCGGCAACGAAGCTGATCGGGCCGAGCTTCTCGCTCATCCCCCAGCGCAGCACCATCTGGCGGGCGATCTCGGTGACCTGCCGGAGGTCGTTCTCGCCGCCCGTCGTGACGACGCCGTAGATGAGCTGCTCGGCGGCGCGCCCGCCGAGCGCGCTGATGATGCGCGCCCGGAGATAGTCCTCGGGGTAGTTGGTGCGGTCGTCGGTCGGGAGCTGGTAGGTCGCCCCGAGCGCCATGCCCCGCGGGACGATCGTCACGCGGTGCACCGGGTCGCTGCCCGGGACGAGCAGCCCGAGCAGCGCGTGGCCGCTCTCGTGGTAGGCGGTGCGCTCGCGATCGGCCGGGTTCAGCAGGATGTGGCGCGCGGGCCCGAGCGTGATCTTCTCCAGAGCCTCGGAGAAGTCCCGAGCGTGGACCTCGCTCTGATCCTTGCGGGCCGCGAGGAGAGCCGCCTCGTTCACCAGGTTGCGGAGCTCGGCGCCGACCAGGCCGGGCGTCTCCGCGGCGAGCCGCTCGAGGTCGACGTCGGCCGCGAGGGGGACGCGCTTGGTGTGGACCTTGAGGATCGCGGCGCGGCCGGCCCGGTCGGGCCGCTGCACGATCACGCGGCGGTCGAAGCGGCCCGGCCGGAGCAGCGCCGAATCGAGCACGTCGGCCCGGTTGGTGGCCGCGAGCACGATGACTCCTTCGCGCGAGTCGAAGCCGTCCATCTCGGTCAGGATCTGGTTCAGCGTCTGCTCGCGCTCGTCGTGCCCCCCGATCGTGGCTCCGCTCCCCCGGGCCCGGCCGATGGCGTCCAGCTCGTCGATGAAGATGATCGACGGCGCGTCCTCGCGGGCCTGCTTGAAGAGGTCGCGCACCCGCGCCGCGCCCACGCCGACGATCATCTCGACGAACTCCGCAGCGCTCAGGCTGAAGAAGGGGACGCCTGCCTGGCCGGCGACCGCCCGGGCGAGGAGGGTCTTCCCCGTGCCGGGGGCGCCGATGAGCAGCACGCCCTTCGGTACGGTGCCGCCGAGGCGCTGGTACTTCACGGGGTTCTTCAGGAAGTCGACGATCTCGACGAGCTCGTTCTCGGCGTCGTCGATGCCCGCGACGTCGTCGAAGGTGACCTTCGGCTCCGCCTCGCTGTAGCGCTTGGCACGGCTGCGGCCGAGCCCGAAGAGCCCCCGACCGCCAGCCATCATGCGCTGATTCATCCAGACGAACCCCACGATCAGGAGGAGCGTGGGGCCGAAGCCGAAGAGCAGGTTCTGCCAGACGGGCCGGCCTTCGTCGATCGGGCGCGCATTGATGACCACGCCCTTCTCCTCGAGCAGCGTCTCGAGACCGGGATTGGCGAAGGCGGGCAGCAGCGTCTTGAAGCGCAGCGCGGTGCGCGCGTTCGGCCCCTCGCGCGGGTAGGTAACCTCCTTCTTGAAGGTGCCCTGGATCGCGTCACCCTGGCTGGTCACCTCCGCGACGTTGTCCGCCTGCACCTGCTCCTTGAAGAGCGTGTAGGGGATGTTGACGTAGCTCGGCTCGGGCGCGAACGCCCGCATGAGCACCCAGTTGACTGCCATGACGACGAGGAAGGTGAGCCACCAGGCTTGCGGCCGAAGCCGCTGGCGCCCGTCCTCGGGGCGTTTCGCCGGCGTGCCACCGCTCGGTGCGCTCGTCACGGGGCCGATACTGGCACAGCGATGCAGGTGCCGGAAACTGGTGACTGGACCGGCCTCGTCTCTGCCGCTAGAACGGGTCGACGATACACTGGCACGCCAAAGACCCGGCAAGCTGCTACACGCACTTCCTCGGGGTGGTGCTGTCGATCACCGGGCTGGTGACGTTGCTCGTGGAGTCGCGGGGCGATCCGTGGCGGGTCGTCGGCTTCTCGATCTATGGCGCGAGCCTGATCCTGCTCTACTCCGCCAGCACCATCTACCACTGGCAGGCGCTCCCGCCGCGCGGGGAGGACATTCTCAAGCGCCTCGATCATGTGGCGATTTTCGTACTGATCGCGGGCACCTATACGCCGGTGTGCCTGGTGACGCTGCGGGGCGGGTGGGGATGGAGCGTCTTGGGTCTCGTATGGGGTCTGGCGCTTCTCGGGTTGGTGCTCAAGCTCTTCTTCCAACATCTGCCGCGCTGGTCCTCGACCGCGCTCTACGTGGGCATGGGGTGGATGGCGGTCGTCGCCGTCGTACCGCTGGTGCAGAGCCTGCCCGTCAGCGGAATGATATGGCTCGTGACGGGCGGGGTGCTCTACACCCTCGGCGCAGTGATCTACGCGGCGAAATGGCCGAACCCCGCGCCACGGGTCTTCGGCTTCCACGAGGTATTCCACATTTTCGTGCTGGCCGGCAGCATCACGCACTTCGTGTTCATGATGCGCTACGTTCTGCCTGGGGCGTAGGCGCGGCGACGAGCGCGCGTCACTACCGGCTCAGTCGCCGTCACGCGGAGGGCAACGAGACGCTCGTCCGGACCGCAGCCGCGCGGGTGCGTTCGGGGCCGCGCGAGCTGGCGATCATCGAGGAGCGCGATGGCCGAAGCCGCGGCGTCTCAGAGATTCGTCACCCGGACGTGGTGGAGTATCTCCGCCAGGCCGGGGTCGTCGAAGTCAACCGCCGCATCGAGCACTGCGGGGTGCCGGGTCTCTAGATGGCCCGCGACGATGCGTGCTTCGGCGTCCCCGATCTGCGCCGTCGTGAGCAGGGTCTCCTGACAGTAAATGCACTCGAGGGCGTATATCATCCCCGAGTCCCTCACTCCGGCCTGGATAACTGCTTAGCCGGGCGCGAGTGTTCGTCTCCTCTCGTGCGTCACGATCCACTCGGGAGACCAGGAAGTCAACGCGCTGATCGCCAGCCGGCAGCGCACCGAGAGATCCCGTCCGTCGAAGGTGTGGCTGAGACGCCCCCCCTTCACCGTCTCCGCTCGGTGCACCTCCCGGAGCCGCTTGACGATCCGCCATTCGTGCTTATCTTACAGCCAGAAGTTGAGCCGGCGAACTCCGCAGGCAGGAAGGTGATCAGATGGACGTCTTGATTGACAATGGCTTGGCGAACAACGGATGGTTGGTTGAGAGGGTCAACGGTCTCTTCAATGGGGTCGCGAGAGAGTTCGAGCGGATTTCACCGCCAGTCGATGTGGTCGAAGATCACGACAGCTATCGCTTCAGCATCGACCTACCCGGTTTGAAGAGCGACGCGCTCGAAGTGAAGGTCGAGGCCGGGACGCTGGTGATCAACGCCGAGCGCAGCGAGCCCACATGGGCCAAGGACGCGCGGGTTCATCGCGCCGAACGCCACTACGGCCGAATCCATCGGGCCTTCCGGCTTCCGGCCGATGTCGGTAGTGACGCGATCAAGGCCGCGTACAAGGACGGCGTGCTCGAAGTAACGATCGCGAAGCGTCCCGAAGCCAAGGCGGCCAGGGTCGAGGTCGCGTACAACAGCTAGGAGCAGCAAGGGGCGCAACCGGGGTGGTTGCGTCCCGTCATCGCCCGAACCGCCGCCGGCGGCGCC
>WNFC01003466.1_pt1 | contig 17069 bp, 17 predicted proteins | sample 5400541 | NCBI WGS metagenome assembly WNFC01 (sample SAMN13153342, study PRJNA577476) | soil metagenome | isolation source: 120 cm saprolite under Douglas fir tree site 2 hole 2 replicate 1 | place: USA:California | collected 2015-04-18
CAACCCGGTGGCGGCAGAAGCCAGACCTGCATAGGAGTTGAGCAACGCCAGGACCACCGGCATATCTGCTCCTCCAATTGGCAGCACGATCAGGATGCCGAGAAGCAGTCCCGCCGCGACCATGCCATAGAACAGCGCACTCGTACCAGGCCGGACAATGAGAAAGACAAAGGCGCCCACCGTAGCAAAAAAGAGGAGGATATTCGAGACATTCTGGAAGCGATAGGTGATGGGCGCGCCCTTCACGAGTTCCTGCAACTTGCTAAAGGCCATCAGACTGCCAGTGATGGTGAGCGAGCCGAACAACACCTCAAACCCTAATGCGGCCATCGTGCCGTGATCAATGGTCAGGCCATGTTCGTAATATTCAACAATGCCGACCAGGGTGGCCGCCAGCGCTCCAAAAGAGTGGGAGATCGCAATCCGTTGAGGCATGGCGGTCATCGGCATAAAGATCGCCATGAGGGCGCCGATGGTTGAGCCCACAGCAAGCCCAACAAGAATCCATTGATAGTGGATGATCTCGCTGCGCAGGAGAGTACCCACAACCGCGAACAGCATCCCGATCTCGGCCAGGAGGATGCCGCGCCGGGCGGTCTGCGGGGAATTTAACGCCTTCAGTCCCAGGACAAACAGGATTGCCGCCGCCAGGTACGCGGCGGCAAGGAGGACCTCGCTCATTTTGGTTTACTCTCCTTCCGCCGAAACATTTTGAGCATCCGATCGGTGATCATGAAGCCACCGACGACGTTAATGGTAGCAGCGGTCACGGCAATGGTCCCAAGCACGGTGCTGACAGTACTCTGACCGCTTCCGGCCGCGACGAGCGATCCTACCAGGGAGATGCCAGAGATCGCATTGGTAGTGGACATGAGCGGGGTATGCAGCAAGGGCGGCACCTTGCGGATGACCTCAAACCCCAGAAACCCTGCCAGGACGAGGATGTAGAGTGACTCGAAGAGCAGGCTATTCATCTGGACACCTCTTCTCTCACCGACGATTGGAGCAGTTCATGAACGATTTCCCCGTTGCGTGTCACACAGGCCCCTTTCACCAGTTCATCAGTACTGTCAGGCTGAGCCCCTGTTGCTGGATAGAGATAGCGGAACAGGTTGACGACATTGTGGGAGTATAACTGACTAGCATCAATGGGAAGCATGGCAGGCACATTCGTTGCACCAACGACGGTGACTCCCTCGTGTTCAATGGTTTGGCCTGCCTGGGTCAGCTCGCAATTACCGCCCTGCTCGGCGGCCAGATCAACGATCACCGACCCTGGGCGAAGGGACTTGACCATCTCGGTCGTAATGAGCAATGGGGCGCGTTTACCAAAGACCTGTGCTGTGCTGATGACCACATCCACCCTGGGGAACCGGGCGCAGATGACTTCCTGCTCGCGCTTGAGAAACTCGGCAGATTGCTCTTTGGCATAGCCGCCCGCTGTTTCCGCATCCTTGGGCAGTTCCATCTCAATGAAGGTTGCCCCCAGACTCTGAATCTGTTCGCGCACAGCCGGACGGGCATCAAAGGCTTCTACTCTGGCGCCGAGCCGTTTTGCCGTAGCAATGGCTTGTAATCCTGCCACGCCTGCGCCTAGCACCAGCACCGTGGCAGGCGTGATCGTGCCTGCGGCGGTCATCAAAAGGGGGAACATTTTGCCCAGGTGTTCCGTCGCCAGTAAAACGGCTTTATAGCCCGCTACGGTAGACATGGAACTCAGGGCATCCATACTCTGGGCGCGGGTGAGGCGTGGAACGAAGTCCATGGCGAATGCGGTAATCTTGCGCCTGGCAAATGTCTCCATCACATCCAGATGCGTGAACGGGGAAAGAAACCCGATATAGGCGGACCCCTCACGCACCATCCCGGCTTCAGGCAGATGAGTGGCGGGGTGCATCTGCGGTGGTTGTACCTTGAAAATCATATCTACTTGCTCGTATAAGGCTGGGGCACCCTCGGTCAGGGAGGCTCCTGCCTGGAGATATTGTGTATCGGAGAAGCATGCCCCGACTCCAGCACCTGCTTCAACCAGGACCTCATGCTGGTCCTTTATGAGCAGAGGAATCAGGCTGGGGATCAGCGCTACCCGCGTTTCACCAGCCTGTACTTCCTTAGGAATGCCTATTCTCATTCGCTTGCTTCCCCTTTCGTATGCGTATCGAGAAATTTTCTCTTTGCTACTCCCTATTGTCGCCCCATTGGACTCTATCGGCCTTCGATGTGATTATCGTACCCGCTTCCCCATGCACCAGGGCAACCGCATCCTCCAGGGCGCCTATGTCAGCTACTCCTCCGGTCTTACGCACAAACTCACAGGCAGACTCTACTTTTGGTCCCATTGAACCTGCCGCGAAGGAGAATTCTTCCAAGGCATGCGGCGAGGCTCGCCGGACCGCGCGCGCCGACGGCTTCCCCCAATCTCTGTAGACCGCGTTCACATCGGTGAGCACGAGGCACATGTCAGCCCCCGATTTATCGAGGGGCGTTGGCAAGACGGATAAGTACCGACTGGTGCGGTGCATCATAGAGAAGGTGGCGAGGGACACCATTGTCCCTCGTGGGAATCAGCATCAGTGCTCCAACCAATGACTGCCTCCCTTGTTTGAGAAGAAACCGACACTGGTGGTGCTACTAGGTCCTCCTTCCTGTGAAAAAGTATAAGCTCGCCTCATCACAGCACGGTCGCAGAAGGGATCGTTTTTGTCACAGATAGCTCACAGTAGCAGGTCACATCTTTGTGATGCATGCGTGATGCCGCCTGCCTGTCCTGTGATAACATCGTGAGCCATGGATGCTATCCTTAGAATGCGAGCATAGGCTGTTGGCGACGAGCATGCTTCCCGTCCTGCAGAGAACAAGGATCTGGAGCAGGCAGGACGGACGGGACGCACGTAGTAGGTTGGAATGGGACGGAACAAGCGAATATCGTTCGTTGATCGTAACGCGAGGAACGGTGAGTATTGAGCGGACAAGAGAGGAGGAAGAAGATGAGACTCAATGAAACCCTCAAGAATTGCCTGCTCGCTCTTGCCAGCAGGTATCCAAAGAGCCTGGTAGACGTCTACCAGGATATGCCAGGTCAGCATGGTCTCCTGGTAGAGGCTGGGCCTCCTCCATGTTCTCCTATCGTGATGATAGAACTGCTGCAAGCTCATGCCCCCCAGGAGTTGGCTGCCCCCGCACGCCTGGTTATCGATGGGCAGAACCACGCGATCTATCTCCTGGAGCAGTTGCAGGAGAGGCCCATGTTCTGGATTCATAACCGGATAGGTAGCGCGATGCTTTACAAAGAGCGCCTGGAGCGCTCGCGTTTACACGCAAGCGAGCAATAGCTTGAAGATAATGCTTTGCACGAGGCACCTTGCATCCTCTTGTCTGCCTTCTTGTGATAACACTGTGAGAAGGAGGGCAACCAAGCGTGACGCTTTCGTGAAGCGGACGTAGTACACTTCCTTCAGGAGGTGGGTCAGTCCTCACCTCCTGAAAAAGAGAAGAGGTGAGTTCGATGATGAACACACTAACCAGGGAGGGTCTACAAACCCTGCTGGAGATACAGAACTGTCCGTGCATTTCGCTGTATATGCTCACCGATCGGACAGGAGTGGAAAGGCAACAGGACCAGCTTCGCATCCGGCGCCTGATCCGGGAGGCCGAGAGCCTGCTCACCGACCGCGAACATCTGCGCGCGGCACAGGTAGAAAACGTACTCGAACCGGTCCGGGCACTGTTAGAAGATGAGAATTTCTGGCTGCATGCCAGCGATGGCCTGGCGATTTTCCGCTCGCTGGAGGTCTTTCGTGCCTATCGCCTACCCTCTGGCTTCAAAGAGCGGGTTGTCGTCGGCGACCATTTCTACCTCAAACCACTGCTGCCGCTGCTCACCGACGATGGGCGTTTCTATGTTCTGGCGCTCTCTCACAATGCAGTTCGGCTGCTGGTTTGTACCCACTATAGCGCCGACGAACTGCAACTCCCAGAGCAGGTGCCTACCAGTCTTGCCGAGTTCCTCAAGTACGAGGAGCGGGAAAACGACCTCCAGTCTCATAGCTCGGCCTCGGTTGGAACCATGGGCAAAAGCGGACGACACCCGGCGGTGTTCCACGGACAAGGGGTGGGCATTGATGAGGGCAAAAATGAACTCCTGCGCTACTTCCAGCACATTGATCGAGGGCTGCATACACTGTTGAAGGATGGAACAGCGCCGCTCGTGCTGGCGGGCGTGGAGTATCTCTTCCCGATTTATCAGCAGGCGAATACCTATCCGCACCTGCTGGAGCATGGCGTTGCGGGTAACCCTGACAAGCTGAAGGCGGACACGCTGCGTGAGAAAGCCTGGACGCTTGTCGAGTCCGCTGTCTTACAGGCAAAGCAAGCAGCAGCAGCCCGGTACCAGGAACTCGCAAGTACTGAGCGAGCGTCCAGCAATAGCAGCGAGATTGTGCCCGCCGCCTATTACGGGCGTGTGGAGAGCCTGTTTGTAGCTGTTGACCAGGAGCAGTGGGGGTCCTTTGATCCAGCGACTGAGATGCTCCAGATACACGAGCAAGTAGAGTCTGGTGATGAAGACCTGCTAGACCTGGCCGCAACCCAGACGCTGCTGCATGGTGGAGCGGTTTACGCAGTTGAGCAAGCTCAGATGCCAGCCCTGGCACTGCTTGCAGCCGTGTTTCGCTACGCTTCAATTTAGCATAGAAAAGGAGAAAAATTATGTGGCGATACCTCATTGCTATCGTGTTCCTGGCCCATGGAATAGGGCATATCATGCCACTCATGGCTGCCTGGACGCCCAAGATCAGTAAGGCCGGATTTTCAGATGCCTCCTGGATCTTTTCGGGTGGCGTTGGAGTAGGAAGCCCGATTGGTCAGGCCTTTGCACTGCTCGGGCTGGTGGCACTCATCGGCTTCGTCGCAGGCGCACTGGGCCTGGTGACACAGCAGACCTGGTGGCCCACGGTCACGATCGCTGCGGCAGTCATCTCAATTGTGACCATTGTGCCATGGATCACTGCCTGGCCAACAGGGAGCATGATCGGAGCGCTGCTCGTCGATGTGGCAGTTCTTGTTGCTCTGCTTCCACCATGGGGTCAGCAGTTCGTTCACGCCCTCTGAGGACGCGGAAAGGTAGTCCGGTTGCTATGGCAATTTGGATGTGCTCCCCATTGCAAAGGAGGAATAGTACATGGCTATACAGGCAACAAAGGCTCGCCGCAACTGGCTGGGTGTAGCACGCCTCGCCGGTCGCCTGGGGCTGGCCCTGGGTATTGCCCTCGCCATGTATCAACTTGTCTATCGCCCACAGCAACTACGCTGGGGTGCCACCGACGCAGAAGTCGAGCGAGCCATGCCCGGCGACCAGATCCAGCCACACCCTATCTTCAACGCCACGCGCGCCGTCACGATTCAGGCGCGGCCCGAGCAGATCTGGCCCTGGCTGGTGCAAATCGGCTACCTGCGCGCCGGGTGGTACGGCTATGAATGGATTGATAACGAAGGTCTTAAGAGTGCCGACCGCATCATCCCAGCATTGCAGCATCTGAAGGTCGGCGATGACCTGCCGATCTGGAGGGCAAACAACTACAAGGTCGTGGCGGTCGAACCCAACCACTACCTCGTGTGGGAGAGTGCGAATGGGCACGACAGCATGACCCTGGCTCTCTACCCACTCGACGCGAGTCACACGCGCCTGATCTGGCGGAAACGTGATGCTCCCTACCTCTGGACGTCACCCTCCGTGCTCATCCCCCAACTCTTCGCCGATGCGGTCGACGTGATCGCGATACGGCAGAACATGCTGGGCATCCAGGCGCGCGCAGAGGGTGCACCATTGGAAGCTCCGGCGGTGACTTACACGGAGCTGGCGCTGTGGATGGCCGCGTTCCTGAGCTTTCTGGTTGCTGAGACCGGGCTCGTCGTCCGGCGGGACTGGGTGCGACCCGGGCTTTCTGTCTGGGCCACCGGCCTGATCACGATCGGTCTGTTGCTGGTAAAGCCGCCACTCTGGGTAGATGGGCTGTCCACGGTAGGCGTCTTGGCGGGATTGTGGGGGATATATCGACCGGCTACCCGTAGAGTGATACCTGGCACGGAGAAACATACACCTGGGGTGACAGGACGAGAAGAGGTTGAGCAAAAATGAACAAGCAACATGATGTGTACAAGGTGATCCCGTATCCCAAGCTCCGGCGCGCGTTGGCGCTCACGCTCCGTTCAGCCCAGCGCAAGTCCATGATACATGGCTTGATCGACGTCGATGTGACCAAAGCCCGCCAGTTTTTGCAGGAACACAAAGCGACCACTGGGGAGTCCTTGTCGTTCACGGCTTTCATTATCACCTGTTTGGCAAAAGCGGTCGATGAGAACAAGTCCCTGCAAGCGTACCGCAAAGGCAGCAAACACCTCCTCGTGTTTGATGATGTGGACGTGGCTACAGTGATTGAGCGTGAGATGGCAGAGCAAAAGCAACCCATTGTCTACATCATCCGAGCCGCGAATAAGAAGACTTTTCGCCAGATCCATCACGAGATCAGGGCAGCCCAGGTGAATGCAGTAAAGCAAGCCTGGGAGGGCCTCAAGGATTTTGGCTGGCTGCCGCTGGTGGTCTTCAGAGTCTTCTGGCCGATTTTCTGGTGGATGAAGAGCAGGTCTCCCTCTGTGCAGAAGAAGTACGGTGGAACCGCGGGTGTCTCGGCAGTGGGTATGTTTGGCAAGGGTTCCGGTTGGGGCATCCCGATCAATGACCATTCCCTTGATCTCACCCTGGGTGGTATCGCTGAGAAACCAGGGGTCGTCAACGGACACATCGCTATCCGGGAATACCTCTGTATCACACTGAGCTTCAATCACGATCTGATCGATGGGGCCCCAGCAGCCCGCTTCACCCAACGTCTGAAAGAACTCATTGAAAGTGGCTACGGCCTCTGCGAGAGCGAAGCAGAGAACGTAGGATCCCTGCCAGAATAAGCAGGGTACCTGATCTATGCAGGGCGGAAGCGGGTGGGAGGATAGATGGACGGCGATTGCGACTGGAATCGTTGGAGGTGAGAGTTTCATCTTTCTGGGAAACCGCTGTCGCTGTCCTCTGACAGGAATGGCTCAGGCCCCTAGAGCCACACGCGGCTCGGTGACCGACATCTACTTGCCCCGGTGGCTCGCCTCAAATCTCGCCCCGATTCACGAACTGCTCCTCGCTTTGGCGCTGTGCCTGCATGCAAGGAACTTCCTCCGACGGTCAAGAGCAAGAGCATCGATATCCCTTCTGAATGTTGATCCGCTCAAATGCTTTTCCACAGAGAAGCAGCTTCTCGATGCAGAAACAAGTACATCCTAAAAGGGGTCCTCTCCAGCGCATGCTCCAGAAGGGCCGTCAAATTGTGATCGAAGTGAGCGAGGGCAGGGCATGATTGAGAGGGACCTGTGATCTTCATCCCTTATACTTACAAAAGGAAAAGTAGTGTTGCTCATAGTTGAACAAGGAGGTTTGTTATGTTTAGCAACATCGTTGACGTGAAAGGGACAACCAAGCGCGGCGCCTGGTTGTGGCGCAGAGTCGCTTTGCCGCTGCTCCTGGCTCTGCTAGCCCTTGGTTTCGTTGGGCTGAGCACAGGGCTGGCGAGCTCTTCTGCTCCGCTGCGTCACGCGACCGTTTCCAGCCAACAGGCGGACTCTGCTCCCGCGATGATGGCTTTTAACGGGACATTGTATGTCGGCTGGACAGGAAGGAATGCGGCTCATAACCTGAACCTGATGACCTACAACCCATCGAGCAAGGTCTTTGGTCCTGCCCAGGTGCTCACCGATACCACCCTGCCGGGTCAGGGACCCAGTTTGGCCAATTTTAACGGTAACCTGTATGTCGCATGGATGGGAAATGATCATCGCCTCAATGTTGGCCGCTATGACCCGACCAATCCTTCTGTCCTGGCTGAGAAAGTGACATTGAGAGAGTACTCGAACAATGCTCCCTCGCTTGCTGCCTTTCAGGGTCGCCTCTACCTGAGCTGGAGGGGCACCGATGGCCACTTGAACATCATCTCCTCGGCAGACGCCAGCACCTTTAGCACGAAGGTCACCTACGGAGTCGTTGTCAGGACGAGTCCTTCGTCGGTGGCAAAGAATATGGTCCTGTTTGTGGCCTGGGAAGATATGAGTGCCAGCTCGCATATTGTGTTTGCGCGCTATGACCCAGCGCAGCCAAGCGACTTGCAAGAGGTGGTCACCGTTGCCTCGACCAGCCAGCTTCCCGTTAGCCTGGCTCCAGCCGGTGTGGCATCGCCCTCCGTCGTGGTTGCCTGGCGCACGGCCACGGATGCGCATGTGCGCACGGCCATCTTTGAAGGCGGCCCGTTCCTGCACAATCCGGTCTACACAGCGGAAACCACCAACTATGGTCCCGCACTGTACTCGCCCTACATGAGCTGGACGGGGACGAATGCGGCCCAGAACATCAATGTGAGTTTTGCGACCATCTTCTAGCTCTCGGTGGTGCGTGAGGAAAGACCCGGCTCCTTTTAAAGGAGCCGGGTTGATGGTACCTCCCACATGAATCCCGTTCCTAATCCCTGAATCGCATCGAGATTTGCTCGACGGCACCTATTGCGCGGCGCTGACAACGGTTATGCCTGATGGTCAGCCGCAGATCACCCCCGTCTGGTACAGCCGGGAGGGGGACTATATCTTGCTGAACACCATGCGCGGGTTCCGCAAAGAAAAGAACATGCGCGTCAACCCAAAGGTGGCACTACTAGTAATTGATCCGCAGGATGGCAGCCGATGGATAGAGGTAAGGGGCAACGTGGTGGAGATACAACGAGAAGGCGCAGAAGCCCATGCCGACACACTCACGCCGCGCTACACCGGCAAACAGCGCTTCTATGACGACGTGTACCCTGTCGAACAAAAGCAGAAGGAATCGCGTGTCATTGTCACCATCGAGCCGATCAAAGTCTCGCTGGATGCGATTTTCAAGTAGAGAGCATGCTAAAGGAACTTCCTCCGGCGGTCGAGAGCAGGAGCACTGGAGAAGGCAAGAAGCACTTAATAGGAGCCAAAGCCTGCTATCTTAGGGGAGACGCCCTACGCCGCGAGTGCGGTGAGTTCCCCCACGCGCACAATGACGTGATCCTGAGCAAGCCGTTTAAGAGCCTCAGGGCTCTCAGGTTGGCCAGTTGAATTCAGTGTGACATGCAAAAGCCGCTGATAGGTCGGCACTTGTTGCAGAATCAGGAGCAGGATGTGTGCTGCCATGTCGGGATCCGTAAACGTTTCTGCTCGGGCTTGCAACGCGTGCCCCTGCAGCAAGACCGTGACCGGGGCACCTTTGCGGAGATTTTTCCACCAGGTCCGATCCTTCTGGCTGATCACTAGCAGCGTCTCTCCATCACGGACGTAGGAAACCGGGAGGGTATAGTGTTTGCCACTCCTGCGCCCAGTGACAGTGATCACCATTGTGTGCTGATCCACGAGGCTGTGCAGTGGCGAACGCAGGAGCCAGATCACCAGCGGGTTGTAGAGTTTCTGCCAGTTCATACCTATCGCCTTCTTGGCAGGTATATGCCGACCGCATGTCGCCGCGTCCGTCATACGGGCGCCATTTCGCCACGTGTGCGCGCTTGTTCCTCCTGCACACACCAGAAAAACCGCCCGGCCACATACAGCCCTACCAGGCACAGCAGGGTAAAAGGAGCGGCTTCGATGAGATTCAACTGTCCCGCCTGGATCAATGGGACAGCAATCCACGCCGGAAGGGTGATACTCATGATGAACCCGAACGTGAGGCTGATTCCGGCAATGAAGTATCCCCACGCGGAATGCCGCCAGAGCAGGATCGTCGTCGCGAGCAGCAGAGGAACTACCATGCCCAGATCAAATGCCTGCGTCACCAGCGTCGACATGCCTGCGAATTCGTCGGGGAAGCGGCCTGCGACCGTGTAGGGCATGATGCGTCCCAACCACAGCACGATGAGCGCGGCGCTCATGACGAGCGCAAATCCGATGAACAGCCAACGAGGAAACCGCGCCGACATGTGCGCTGGCAAATGGGATACCTCGATGCCTCCGAGGTTCAGGAAGAAGGCCACCGCGCTCAAGGCAAAGATGGCCACATACACCAGGAACAGGGGGTTGAAGGCGACCATCGTCGCGTACATCAGGTACTTGTAGACGAAGTAGAACAGCATGCCGCAAAGCCCCAGCCGCCCGCGCAACGAGCCGTGCTGGCTGAGCACGATGGCGACGGCAAAGAGTGGCAGAGCAAGAATCAGGTCGATCACATCCCACACCACACCTTCACGGGCCACCGAGGCCGGGTCGTAGTGGTAGAGGCCGCTGCCTTGATAGGTGGCGTGTTCACCGCGCACGGTCACGAAACTGATGTGGGCTCCCGGCGTCTGGGAGAAGACGCCAGCGGCGGCGGCGGCCAGGACCAGCACTGTGATCAGCGCTGAAAGCCAGATGACAGCTTTTGAAGGTTTCATCACGATGCTCCATTCGACTGAGGGACCAGCAGGCGCGAGAGGTCCTGTGCCCAGCTGCGAATGGCCTGCCAATCGCGCCAGTCCCCTGCGGAAGAGCTCACGGCCTCAGCAATGCTGCGGTCGAACCAGTTCATCTTGCTGTAATCCATTTTGCCTGCGAACAGGCCGATGCTGATCGGTTCGAGCATCGTGCGCACGGGATCGAGATAGGCCAGCGCCTTCTGCCTCATCTCAGGGCTATCCTCGCGCAGAAAGCCGCTCACTACAAAGTAAGCCGTCGGGATGTGGCTCAGGGTCTCGCAGTTCGCCTCGACAAACTCCACTGCCTCGGGCAGCCACTGCCCCATGCGAATGGCGCTGCCGATAACGACGGCGTCATAGTCCTTCAATTCACGCACGGCCCTGACGTATGTGACGTCCACGGTTGCCCCTGTGGTGCGCAGGACCTCGGCCACGAGCGCAGCCACCTCGAAGGTCGAACCGGCGCGGGTGGCATATGTTACCAGAATCTTGTTCATCGTTCTTCCTCCTTTTCCGAGAGGATGAGACGCAGCGTGAGTAAGTTCTGAACTCTGCATGCCCCACCACCTCGTCACATCCCAGATCGGTTGTATGCGATCTCGGTAATCTGACAACGAAACCAGGCGAAATCCCCGGAGGCGAGATGCCAATTGCTTGGAGGAGGCATCACCATTCCATGCAACTCCTCCTCTATAGTGGAGTCTACAGCAGGGAACTCACAACGCCATCACGTTTGAACGCTTGCTCATCACATTGCGCTCTCAATTCCTGTCACTTTCAAAGAAGCGAATACCTGGTGTGATAATCAACCAACACCCGAAGCTCACCCGTGTCTGGTCGCGACATCGGCCGACAAGGACAACGCCTGGTCGAGGCACTTGGTGATAATCGGCATCTGTCTACGGCTTTGGCCTGATGGGTTGGCACAATGGCCAGGAGGGTGGCCGAGTTGCGCCTGGACGAATGGCTGATGTGTTGTGCGAGCCAGTGTGTGCAGCAGTAACTCGTTCAAAACGTCGCGAGCGACGACCAGCATCGCCGTCCACCACCGATTACCAGTCGGTGCGCCTGGACTACGCCTACCCCGACGTGGCGAGCGAGCTCAACCGGTGGCTTCCTCTGGTGAAGTGGTTCCTGGCGATCCCCCACTACATCGTGCTAGCGTTCCTGGACATCGCGGTGGTTGTGGTGGTGATCATCGCCTGGTTCGCCATCCTGTTCACCGGACACTACCCCAGGGGGATGTTCGATTTCGTCGAGGGTGTCATCACGTCGTATACCTTAACTCCCTACTGCGGCCTTCTCCTTCGGCTCGAGTGTGGCCCGTGTATGCTGCTCCTGTGGGCGTACGATGAGCAGTAGCAGCTTCGTGCCATCAAGCACGCGTCTCATAGCGCTGCCCAGCATCCAGCGCTCCAGGCCACTGCGCCCATGCGTCGCCAGGGCGAGCAGATCACACGCCTGGAAGGTGCCCGCGTCATCGCCAAGCTCCGCTATCCTGATCAGCGCGTCCGCCACATCCTCACTCACGACCACGGAGTAGGTGATCTTCATACCCAGTTCTGCCGCCAATGCAGCATGCAATTCGCTCGCGAGAGCGCTGAGGTAGACTGTTGCTTCATGCACTGCTTGTTCTTGTAGTTCAGCATCGTGCAGCGTGTACTCCTGCTCGTGCGTGCGCTTGACTACGCGCACCAGATGTAATTGGCCCTGGAGTGGTGCGCTCAAGGCGGCGACGAGTTGTGCTACCGGCTCGAGCGAAGCCTCGGCAAATGACGAGCCGTCCAATGCGACCACAGCACGCAGAGAGTGAACTGCGCCTGTCAACAGTTTTTCAGACGTGGGAGATCCTTCACATAAGAGCAGTACGGGCGCAGCACTCTGCTGCACTATTTTCCGCGCCACACTGCCCACTGCCCAGCGTTTGAAACCGGTGTAGCCATGGCTGCACATGACGATCAGGTCAACTTTGCGAATGTGAGCAAAGGTAAGAATAGTTTGTGCCGGTATCCCGAAGATGGTCTCCGTCTCGGTATTGATACCCACGAAATCATTTGCATTAGCAACACGAGCAAGATAGCTTTCGGCATGTGCCAACTCTTCCTGAAGCACTACCTCTGAGAAGGATGGGGCCTGTGCCAGGTACGGGCCGTATTCGACATGGAGATGTGCGACATGGAGCAATACAACTGTGCCACCCGTGGCCCGTGCAATGCGTGCCGCAATTGGGAGAGCTTGCTCCGCGAGAGGTGAACCATCCAGGGGCACCAGAATCCGTTGAAACATATACTTCCTGCTTTCAAACTCAGGAGACGCCTGCGTTTCTATTCTCTTACTACAGCATAAGCCCTTCATATCACGGCGTTATCACAGCAGCGCATTCCCGTATCATGGTTGGATTACAAATCGTGCTTCGTGCGCGATCACATGGACGGAGCGCTGCACCGGATAACGGGGGAGGAAGAAGCCGCCTTCTATCGAGGCGCTGGAGCCTTTCCCTCGCTATCGGTCTTTCATGACTGGGTGGTCTCATAGCGTTTCTCCTCTCCGGTCCTGCTGCAGGAAGCGTTCAAAGAGGTGAAAATGCCATATTGTTTGTACGAGCGCTGCCCACAGCACTGTGGCGCCGCCAATGATGAGGTAATCGAAGGCATCCAGCGCTTGTAAATTGAAGAAGGCACGCAGCGGCGCTAGAGCCATGACACCTATGAGACAGGCAAATAATCCCAGGACCAGCAGCGTCGGGCGCCAGTTCCTGCTCTGCCCATGCTGATCCAGGCGGGTTGGTGGCTGGACAAACAGCACCGCGGCTAACCCGCAGAGCACCGCAAACACCGTGAGTGCTGTCTGTGCCAGCGGTAATGCTCCTTCTCGGTAGGGATTCACTGGTGGAGGGTGAGTCGCTACTGCGGGCAGCAGGACAGCGAGATAGACGCCAATAGCCACCAGGCAAAATGTCAAGGATGCAGGCAGCACAAAACGCACCAATGAGCGGATCAAGCCTTGCTGAGTGATGTGACCGGGACGGGCCCAGTAAGCCAGTGCCAGCGCTGGTACACCTACGGTCAAGAAGGTGAGGATGGACGTCTGCCTTGGTTGAAACGGGAAGCCGCCGATAAAGGCAACGGAGATGAGCAACAAGGTCACCGACAGCACGCGCGTTAAGAAGAGTTGCAAAATGTCGTGCATGCCGTTGCGAATGCGCTGTCCTTCGCGAAACGCCGCCGGCAGGGGGGCAAACGTGTCCTTGAGCAACACCAGGTCCGCCACGCCGCGTGTAGCCTGGCTGCCACTCTGCATCGCAATGCCCAGGTTGGCCTGCTTGAGCGCCAGCACATCATTGACCCCGTCACCGATCATCGCCACGTAATGGTCACGACTGCGCAGTGCCCGGACTAGCCGCTCCTTTTGCCGTGGCGTGATACGGCCAAATATGGTCACCTCTTGCGCGACCACGGCCAACTGCGCGTCATCCAGGTCCTCCAGGTCCGCTCCTGAGATCGACTTGCTCTCGGGTGCCAGCCCGACCTGCTTTGCCAGGGCCGCCACGGTCTGGGGATGGTCCCCAGAGATGACTTTGATCTGCACCCCCACCTCGTGCAAGTGGGCGAGCGTTTCGCGCGCTTCCGGGCGCAGGGTATCGCGTAAGCTCACCACGCCAAGGGGGATGAGCCCGTGAGGGAGTTGCGCCTCACCTTCCGGCGCTTGGAGCCGGGTCGGCTCTGGATACCGGGCAAAGAGCAGGACACGCATGCCACGCGCTACCTGTTCCTCGAGGAAGGTCCCCAGGTGCGCATCCGCATGGAGGAACGGTTGCAGCATTTCTGGCGCACCCAGCACGTAGACGCCTCTGCAGGCCTCATCATCGACGACCAGCGCGCTCCACTTGCGCGCTGAGGAAAAAGGGATTTCTTCACGGGTATGGAGCCAGGGTCTAGCCTGTTGGGCATACGCGGCGCGAATCGCCGCGCTGGTGGCATTGCCGCTCGACGTCGTGGCGATATAGCTGCCGAGCACACGCCGCAGTTCGCCTTCCTCCATGTCATAGGGGTGCAGCGCTTCCACTGCAAGCGCATTGGCGGTCAGTGTCCCCGTTTTATCGGTACACAGCACATCGACATGGCTCAAGGATTCGATGGCATTGAATTTTTGGACTAATGCACCTTTGCCCGCCATGCGCACGGCTCCGAGCGCATACGCTACGCTGATAGAGAGAAACAGGCCATTGGGCACAATTCCGATGATTACCATCGCCATGCGCACGGTCTCTACCATCGGAATTGGGCTCACAACAGAGGCAACGATTAAGAGCACTTCAAAGAAGATGGCAACCAGCAGCAAAATGCGGATAATCAGGTTGATATCTTGTTGCAGCGGAGTGGAGATTTCACGATAGGCGCGCGCCCCCACGGTTAATATCCCGGCAACACTCTGGACGCCCACGTGTTCCGCCCGGTAGCACGCCTGCCCTGCGACGCAGAAGGTCCCGGAATAGAGTCTGTCGCCCTCTTGTTTGGTCACCAGGTCCGATTCGCCTGTGAGAAGCGATTCATCGACCTCGGCATGACAGCCGCCGATGACCGGTCCATCAACGACGATTTGATCACCGGGATGGAGCACCAGGATGTCATCCACCACGATCTCACCCGGATCAAGCTGTTGCTCTCGGCCATCACGCACGACCGTCGCCTTTGGACGTGTGAGCAGCGCGATACGGTCCAGGGTGTGCTTGGCTCGGACTTCCTGGATGAGGCTAATCGCCAGGTTAAACGAAATCACGCCCACAGAGACAAGCGCATCCAGGTACTGTCCTACAAGCACCAGGGCGAAGCCGATGGAAAAGAGGATAATGTTGACGGTTGTCAACACGTTCTCTCGGATTATCTGAATATAAGATCGACTTGTTGCAGGGGGAGTCATGCTGCCTAATCCCTGCGCCCGCCGTTCTGCCACCTCGTCTGCGGTCAGTCCCTGTATGAGTTGACGTTGACTTTGCACACTCACCTTGTTCTCCAGTCCCTTTGACCTTCCATGACCATACTCCAGAGTGGAGTATGCTCCATAGCCTTCACGATGCTATCACAGTCACAGGTTTCACTCTCTCAAACCCGTCACAATCAACTGCTCAACATGAGCCAGTTTGATAGGTGCGGCGTACACCTGTGCCATATACCAGCAAGCGATCAGCGCGGTGTTGGGGTGAGCGAGACAGGGCTGGATGATTATTCCCGGGACGCTTATGTGAACGATATGATCTCATTGTGCTGCTTTTGGTGCGAAATGTGATAGCTTTGGGACCTGCCTTCTGTATACTTTACATCAGACAACAAACGTGCGCTACACGCTCTTGCTGAAAGGAGGACCTATGGGCACCGTCATTACCACCTTCGTACGAGCCTGGATCGGCAGCGAAGAATATCACGAGGCCTGGTACAATCGATCGCGCACCTGGAGCTTCCCCATCAGATTTTGGGGGAGGCTCACCATTGCTGCGGCAGGTCTCTGCTTCTTCCTCTGGCAGCAAATCACTTACTCTCCCCACGGGTGGGGGTCAGATACGTTCGCTACTCTAGTGCTCGCCATCACTGTGTCGCAGGCCGCAGGCCCGTGCTTCTACCTCCTGTACCAATGGACGGTGAGGTTCTTCCTCACCAGGCACTACCTTGAGGTGTTGGCCCAGGGCAGGGTGTATTTTACACTGAAATCCGCCCTGTGTATCCTGCTCATGACCGTCCTTTCCGTCCTGGCGGCCTCTGGAGGGCTCGGAACCCGCTGGTATATGAAGCTGTTCGTCTTTTTGCTCACCGTTCCGGTGGCCTGCTTCTTCGTCTTCCTCCCCGCGTTCAATTGGGTCAGAGTGCGATTGATCGGCTTTCCGAAGGCAGTCCTCGAACAGGAGACACAAGAGGCAGCAAAGCCAGGACACACAACAGGCAGTCGAGATGCCCTCTAGGTGTTGAGTATTGCGCGCGGAATTCTTGCCGGGCAAGTGGGGGGCTGTCCTCAGACTGTGAGCAGATAACGATCTCTCGATGGTATCCTTGGAGATCCTCAAGAGCCACGCGGAGGGCACTCGTGCCTTGATGCGCTCACCCAGAGCAGAGGGATCCCCCACAATAGCACCACCTCTCCCTTGTTTGAGCAATAAGAAGGCCAGATAGCGTCTATCAAGGGAATGGGTTTCTTCATCGCGGTACAGATGTACAAGAATAACATTGCGAATGGCTTCTCGTCGCTTCCTTTTTTCCTGCTCGGTCAGCGGCGGATGATCTCTCCCTGGAGGATTGGTGAGTGTGTGTTCCAGGGTGAACAGTTCTTTGCCCAGCAGCGGCCATTGGTGTTGTAGAGGCGAGAGCGTCGTTTCTGTGTAGTGGTCAATATCAGCTTCGATGCCCTGGTGTACCCTTAGTATGGCTCGCATACATTGTTCTCCGTAGCTAGTGGGTCAGTTGCCAAGTCCAGTGGCATTAGGCCGCTCTCTTGTAATAGCGAACCGAACGGATACGGCGAGGAACGGTGTAGGTCGTCGTCGCCCCTGATCCTGCCAGGCGGTGCCGCCGTGCGTAGGCCCGGTCG
>WNFC01010758.1_pt1 | contig 17064 bp, 14 predicted proteins | sample 5400541 | NCBI WGS metagenome assembly WNFC01 (sample SAMN13153342, study PRJNA577476) | soil metagenome | isolation source: 120 cm saprolite under Douglas fir tree site 2 hole 2 replicate 1 | place: USA:California | collected 2015-04-18
TCGCCATGGACCGCCCGAGCCTGCTCGACGCCACTGCCCGCAAGGAGCACGGCAAGGTCACCGAGGTCAGCGTCTGCGGCCGTGCCGCGATCATCGGGCACGGCATCATCACCATCCCCGGCCAGGAACCGGCAGACTGGTCGAGTACTTCACCGAGCGGGCACCTGACCTCGACCACACCTCGCAGGCGCAGACTCGTCAGGCTGGCCAAGGTCCAGTCGGGCTGGGTGATTGAGGTGAACCTGCCAGCTCGCATCCGATGCTCGGTGACCCGACCGCGTGGTCCTGGGCCGGGTCTTGCCCCGGTCAGCCAGACGATGGTCAGCACTGCCAGGTCGGCTCGAACGTCTTCGCCGCTCCATGGGCCGGGGTAGCGCTCGCCGAGGACGGCCTTTGCCCGCTTGACGAGAACATCCCCTCCGACGCGAGGCCGGCTACGAGCAAGTCGAACGACCGCTTCGACGGCGCGCTCGACGTCAACGGGATCGGCGGCCTCTTCGATGAGCTGGCCGAACAGGTCCGCCAGCTCATCGGGACCATCCACCGGGGCGACGGGCGAGATTGCGTCCGACGCGGATGCCACGGCTACACCCATCGGCTGCGGCGTCTCACGCTGTGGCGCCTGCTTGCCTGGCGGGAGACCGGGATCGATGGCTTCCCGCATCGTCGGCGCCAGCGTCTCGCTGTGAGCAGCGACGAGCTCCGCGCGTCGTTGCGACTCGGGATCGAGCTTGGTGATCAGGGTGTGCGCGCGCTCCTGAACGTCGGTGCGGGGGTGGGACAGCGCCGCACTGACGCTGTCCGCGATCGGCTCGGATTGACCCTTGTCGCGTGCCGCAGCCCGCTCCATCAGCTTCAGGTGGGCGAGGACCGGGCCCTTGTCGTCCCGACCCAGGGCAGGGCGGCTCGCTACGGCGAACGCCGGGATGTCCAGGCGTCCCGCCTCGAGGAGCCGGCTGAGATGACGTTGCCCCAGTCCGACGATCGTTCCTGGCTCGGCTGCCAGCAGACGCACGTAGACGTGCTGCCGCTCCTCGGTTTCGTCGAGACTGGGTTCAAGCGTGTCGTGCAGGCCGACGTACCAGCCCGTGTCGCTGGGCTTCCAGTCACGCAGGCAGGCCGTGAGGGTCTCATCGAGCAACCGGTCGCGATCGATCCGCCCGTCTCGTGCGAGGGCCACAAGCGCATGCCGCCAGGTGCGCTCTGGCGTCGGGGCAGGTTTCGGTTCGCCGGGCCTGCTCCACCCCTCGGTCAGCCACTTGTCGGTGAAGGCCAAGTCCTTGCCGGCGCCTTCGCATCCGAGCATCTGCCAGAGCTCGTCGTCGAGGAGTCCTGGGTCCTCCTCGAGAGCCTGGAGCACGCTTCTGCGGTCGGGCCAGGCGAGCAAGCCTCGAACGAGGCCCTGATGGTAGTTGGGGTGCGTCGCTGCCGAGACAAGTCCCGTTCGAACCAGCTGGCGGATCAGTCGGCGAGGTCGCCAGCTCAAGTCACGACTGTCCAACAAGGCATGGGGGAGCTCGGCCAGCCACGCCGGGTTGCGGTCGCGAAGAACACGTACGGCGTGCGGCAGCACATCGTCGTCAAAGGTGAGCGACTGGATCCTGTTGGCCACCTGCCGGACGCCGGTCGCGCTGCCCAGTAGGAGCAGCACAAGCGCGGACTGGTTGGACCGGAAGCCTGACCCGTATTCGGCCGCCTTGCGCACTGGCCCCGACAGCGCCTTGCGCTCTTTGTCGTTGAGGGACGAGAGGAGCTCGACCAGTACGGTCAGGTCACTTCCGGGAGCCAAATGTGGCTCGAGGTCGGCGAACTCCAACGTCAGCGTCGCTGGTACAGCTCGGCGGCGAGCACGTGCTTGCACGGCCCTCTGCTCGCCTTGTGCTTGCCATACCAAGGGCACGAGCAGCGCAGCCCTCCGTCCGTCCGCCGAACGAGGTGCTCAGCATCGCCGCTGCGTACCAGGGTGATGTCAGGGTCGGCCGGGTCGTTCCGGACGGCGCCCGCCTCCAGAAGAGCCCGCGCGTCGCGCAATCGCGGGTGCATGGCCACAAGGGCCGCTGCGTCGTAGGGAAGCTCGCGGTGGAAGAAGGCGCCCTCGGCGCAGTCAAAGCCCACGCGGCCGGCAGCTCCCAGGCGCCCGAGCGCCCTTTGCACCCGCTCGGGCGTCAGATCCGCCTCGCGTGCCAGATGAGCGATGTCGATGCGAGGTTCGAACGCCAGCAGGGCTGAGATGAGGTCGGCATCACCGCTGGACTGGTCGTCAGCGAGGTCCCGCAGCACACCGCCCTCACCGGAGAAACCACGGCTGACCTCAGGGCTGAGCGCGACGACGAGGCGCGCGTCGCGCAGGTCGAGCTCCCAGACACTCGCTCCATCGGCCTCAGGGCCGGCGTAGGCCCGCAGGCAGGTCGCGAACCGCAGGAGTGGATCGAGCACCCGCAAGCGCTCGGGACCCGCGAGCGGAACCGTGCCGGGTCCCGACCGGCTCGTGAGCCGAGCTCCTCGACCGGCAGGTGCAGCGAACATCGCCGGGGTGCGTGTCCCTGTCGATGTAGGAAGGCTGCGCAAGAACCGGCGGGCTTCCACAGTGGGGAGTTCCATCACCGGTCGCATGGTCGACCCGACCAGCTGCACCTCGGCGAAGCCCTTGAGCCACCGCTCCGGCAACGGGACCTTCTCCTCCGTCACGCTGGCATCCATCGTTGTGACCACGACGTCCTCGCCGACGCGCATGTGGAGCGGGTCCAGGCCAGAGACCTTCGCCAGGGCCTCGCGCATGGGCGGGTTGAAGTCCACATTCGTCGTGCCGGTGCCCAAGGCAGGCCCGTCCAACGCGCCGGAGAGCAGGTCAAGGCGCGCGTACACACCACAGCACGCAGAGAAGCTCTCGAATCGCAGTCGATCGCCGTTGCTCGTCACGACCGGGTCGGCGGCCCGCAGGATCGCGGCCAGCATGCCGGGCGGGACGTAGAACCGCGTTCGGGCCACCTTCGCAACGGCAAGCAATGCGGTGGCGGTCTGTTCCGCGTGCCCGAGGAACCCGTCGAAGAACCTCGGGTGTTCGACGGGTCCAGCCGCGGTCGTCCCGCCGCTGGTGGACAGCAGGACGTCGAATCCGGCTGGGCCGTTGGTGATCATGGACGGCCGCATGTAGCGGTATGTCTGCTCCACAGCGGTCGTCACGGCTCCCACCCTATGAAGTGGAGGGCGTGCGGCGGCGTTGATTCCGATCGGCCCGACCTCGCGGGCCGCAGCCTGGCATCGTCGTGCTCGTGGCCGACTCTCCAACCCCTGCGGACCTCGCCCGTGTCGACCCCAGCGTTCTGCGTGGCTTGGTCGACCAGTACTGGCACACCGGTGTGGGGAGCGCGCTATGAGTACGTTTGGGAGCGCGACCGCGCGACCTGGGCGGCCATGCGTGCCGCTTTGAAGGCAGCCGCGGCCGGGCAGGTGCCGGAGTCCACCAAGACGAAGCCTCCCGTGTGGCTCGCGACGCTGGTCCGTGATCGCATAGAGCTGCTCGGTTCCCGCTGGCAGCAAGGGGGTGGATTCGGCGAGGTCCGGCTCCTGGAGCGACTCTCCCTCGTCACCCTGCAACCCGACGACGCGTACGTGCTCGCCATGGTTGGTGGCCTGGGAGATCGCTGGAACGAAGTCAGTCGTGCGGACCAGCTCAGGAGCGACCCGGAACTTCTTGACAGGCTATGGCGCGTTTTCGAGGTCGAGGGTGGCGGCGAGATCAGCCTCGCGAACATCGACAAGTACAGCCGACCCGAGGCGTCCTGGCAGCGGACGTTCCGGGAGCTTCTCGAAGACGGCACGTTGGGTCGCCTGCGGGTCCTGTCGGCTTGTCTGGAGGCCTTGCAGCGCGACTTCAGCTCTTACCGCGCAGGTTGGTTCTTCTCTCTGCACAACAGCCTGGAACCAACGCCCGAGGAGGCGGAACGGCATCAAGCCCACTACCGGGCACTGTTGCGTTCCCAGGTCACAGCAACTGTGTCCCTGGCGGCTCGGCAGCTTCGTCGGCTCAGTCGTGCGGGCCTGCTCGACGACAGCGAAGTACTCGGGCTGCGGCCGGGGCTGCTAGCGCGCACCAAAGGCGCCGTGCTCGACGTTCTCGCCGTTCTCGGCGACATCGCAGCGCGCCACCCTGACCAGCGACCAGCCCTGGTCAGCGTGATCTCGGACGCGCTCGAACACCCCAACGGCGACGTGCAGCGTGCCGCGATCAAGCTGCTCAGTGATCTCGGCGCCGACAGCGAACTACTGGCCGCGTCCGACAGCCTCGTCCCAAGCCTTCGACGACAGATCGGGGCGGAGCCGACAGCACCCGCGAGCATGGGGCAGGCCACGCCCCAGGCTGCCCCTGCGCCCCTCCGCCCCATCTCCGGCGACGACCTGGTGGAGCGCGTCGCCAGCCTGCTGGAAGACGCTGGCGATTCCATCGCAGTGGAGCTCGTGCTGGCCGGGCTCGCCACCATGAGGGACCCCTCGAGTCTGCGACCGCTCGTCAAGCGGGCCCGACAGGTGTTGCAACGCGGTCCCAGAGAGGGCATCGCTCCCGGATGGCTCCGCGGGCACGTTGCCCGGCTCATCCTGGTAGCCGGGGGAGAGCAGCCCGCGCCCCTGCCTGCCGTCATGCCACGAGTGCAGTTCCTCGCACGTCGCCTGTCACACGTCGAGAGCGTGCTCGCAGGAAACCGCCCACCGACCACCCTTCTCGGGACGCCCAGCCTCTCCGATGGATACCTGGAGCCCGCCCAGCTCATTGACCGCCTCGGCAGTCGCATGGATCCACCACGCGTTGAGGACCTCATCGCCGCACTGCTTCGGCTCTCGACCGAGGGCCGTACGGAAGCACGCGCCGCGGTAACAGGAGATGACGAAGTCTCGCGTGTGATCCAACACGCCCTTGGAGCACAGATTCCCACGCCGACAGGTCGCTTCCGACGAGGCGTCAAGCTCGCCACACCGGCGCTATGGGTTGCGGCCTCACGGGTACGAGCTCCACAAGCAGAGGACGAGCTCCTCCTACGAGCGGGCCTGGACCGGGCAGGGCAGGGACGTCCCGTGCTGGCCTGTGTCCAAGCCCATTCCCGCGCCTACACGTGGAAGGACAGGCGCGGTGAGCACAGGGGTGAGCACTGGACCTTCGAGCTCCAGGTCGAGCATCGCTGCCGGGAAGTTGACCCTCAGCAGCCAACCACGGCTGGATCCACCCCCGAGCGCTTTGGGGCTGACGATCTCGAGGACTGGGTCGGCTGGGTGCTCGGCTCCAACCCGCACGACCTCGAGCCAGCGCTCACAGAACTGCTCCGCCCGGTCCTCGACGGGATCGACGGCTCGGAAGTCCAGCACGACGCGACTCGCGTCCTCACCTCCCTCGCCGTTCATCCGGGCCCGCTCGCAACCCTCGGCAGCGTCGCCCTTGCGGCAGGCATGGCTGCCCACCGAGCTGAACAACGCGTTCTCGCCGTGGACGCAGTGCTGGAGCAGGCTGGTGCCGGTCGCCTCTCGGCTGAGGCTCTTGCCGCCGGCATGGCTTCCGTCGCCGCTGCCGCGCAACCAGGGCGCTGGGCTGCTTCCCTCAACAGTCTCGCCCAGGCCCGGCCGGACGCATTCGTGGCGGACGTACTGACCCGGCTGCTCCCCACGATCGACTCCGACACGCGGGGACTCCACGTCCTTATCGAATTGCTGCTGGAAGAGACCGTCCGACTCGGCCGGAAGGTCGACGAGCCCCAGCTGAGGAAGTGGCTTGGCTCCATGTCCGGAAGCGGTCGTGGGGCGAAGGCGGCCCGACAGCTTCTGTCGCTGTGAACTCCGGGTCGGCGGCTCGGCCCCGACTCGGTGTGGATCGCGCAGATGGCCGGCTACGACGCGCTCGCGGTGGCCTCGGCGGTGGGCCGGGCCGTTCCCCGGATGTCCGTCGGCACCGCGGTGGTGCCGATCTATCCTCGGCCCCCGCAGATACTCCCGTCTGCGGGACGCCCAGAACTGGCTGATATGCATGCGCCACCCGCGCGAGCCATCCTGACTCTCAGGCGCGCCGAGTCGGCGATCTGGACGAGAAAGCGGTAAAACTCAATACAATTGCTGGTCACCCTACGTGACGGCTCTCTACCCTGTCCCCGTCAAGGCATCGAGAGGCTGATAGGGGAGTGACGCCACAATCTCGTGATCATCTTGAGTGGCAGATCGAGTGGCAAATCGCGCTCGTGTGAGCCTGTTTCGCGCTTGTTTCTGCTGGCGTGAGCTAGCGTCGTGCCAGGTCAGCCGCGCTGCCTGCAGCGATGCGATGGCGGATCAGGAAATGGTAAGGAGACGGTCTATGGTTCGATTCCGTAAGGGGGCTCTTATTCGTGCTGGCTGAAGCTAAGATTCTTTACTAATCTCGAGAACTGATCAGCTTCCGTGGACCGGATCGTGGGACCGAACCGGGGTCCGCAGCGATTGGCGGCGACCTAAGCGTCCGTCACTCAGAGTGACCGCGGTCGAGGTTGTCGGCCTTCCGTCGGCCTTGCCTGCGCGGGACCGTGGCGCGTATGCGGAGAATTCAGCCGAGATAGGCCGTATTAGCCTGGCGGCAGGTTCGCAGTTTCTGCGAAGCAGCGGTGCCCGCGCCGCCCGGCGGGGCTGCGAGCCCGGCCTGCCTTCCGGCGTCCTTCGGTACCTGAAGGGGCCTCAGTCGGTGGTGCTCGATTTGGCGGCCTAGCCGAATGCGCGCGAGAATGCTGCACCGTGGCTGCCGCAGCGCCGAGGCCTGCTGACGTCCGCGATCGAGCAGGTGTGCCAGGCGCTGGCGGACGCGGTGACGGGAGCCCAGATCCCTAACCTCATCGCGCCGCTTGGCAATGATCTCGAGCCAGCCGATGACCAGGGACTAGCGAAGTGGAAGCGGCTCTTCAACGCGGTCGCCGACGCCCAGAATCGCCTGCACGACGGCCGGCCGCTAGTGCGGCTGCTCAATGAGGTGATGCGGCCGGTCCGCTCCGACCGGTCGCAATGCGAGAAGCGCTGAGGTCGAGCCTGTTCTGAGCGTTGCTCGGGTCCAGTTTCTCGCGTTGCCGGACGCTTGGTAGTCGGCTGGGCGCCGGTTTGCTCCAAGGAGCGATCGGGAGAGGCCGACCCCTTCAGGAGGCCGCACGGCCGCAAGGAATGAGCCGCTGCCGCACCCGCGCTTGGGCGGTGCCGCCGTCCGGGGACGGCGGCTCGTGCCCACGGGAATGGCCGCCGGTTCTGGGGTCCAGCGGCCGGTATGCAGGGCCAGCGGCCCTTCATGGCGCGCTATGTCGGTCTTGGGTGCTGCTGCGGGCGGTTGCGGATGGTTCTGGGTGGCCTCGGCCAGCTGTTCAGATTCGGCTGTCCCAGTGGTGGTAGTAGGAGCGTACGCCGAATACCTTCGCCAGCGCCCACAGCGGCGGGAGCATTAGGTTCTGCACCCAGATGGGTGTTGAGGTGACCCGGCTTTCGTGGCGGAAGTGCCAGAATGTGGCGCCGAGCTGGAGCGGGTTCTTCGGGGCGCCCACGGGTGTGGTCTTGCCGTCGCCTACCAGGCCGGCGACGGCTTCGTGGAACTCCTTGGCTTGCAGTGCCGGGCGGCGCTCGACGATGCCCTCGATCTGGGCTGGTCCGGGGTTGGCGACGGAGTGCGGGACGCCGGCGGGCACGACGATGGTCTGACCCGGTCCGGCCACGTGTTTCTCGCCGTTGAGGGTGAAGTGGGCTTGGCCCGCCAGGATGGTGAAGCGTTCCTCCTGGCGGGGATGGATGTGCTCGGGGATCACGCCGCTGGGCAGGCTGCGCCAGTTGAAGCGGACGAGCTGCCCGCCGTTGTCCTCGGCGATGGCCGTGTAGGTGATCCACTCGCCGGTGGCGGGGTTGAAAAAGGGCCGGAAGCTGGTCGCGGGGCTGTCTTCCTGGGACATGATCATCGGGCCTTCGCGTGGAGCCGGGCGTGGCGGGCGGGCGGGCCGAAGGGCCGCGAGGTCCTGGAAGCCGGCCGCGGCGGTGCCCAGGAGCAGGACTCCGGCGGCGATGCCCGTGGTCACGGCGAGCGCCGGGCCGGACATGGTGGCGGCGAGGATGACCGGCCCGGCGGTCAGCGCCCAGCCGGCCAGGCGGTAGCGGGGGATGTGGACCAGGTAGTCGAGCCAGAGCAGCAGCGGCCCGATCGTGATCACGATGGACGGCAGCACCCAGCCGGGGTGGCCGGCGGCGATGACGACGACCGGCAGCACGAAGGCTGCGGCCAGTTCGATGACGGTGGCGACGGTCACGGACCGCTCGATCCGGCTGGCCTGCGGGCCGTGCGGCCGGGGGGCGGTGCCGGCCGTGGCCTTGATGGCATAGGCGAGCACGCCGGTCACGGCGACGGCAGACGCCGCGACCAGCACGTCTCCTGCGCGGCCGCCAAGGGCCAGGCTCGCGCGCGCCAGCCAGAGGGCGGCGAAGGCGGTCTGGATGAACCCGCCGATGTGCCGCACCCGCCTGGACCATGCCGCGGCCGGGGTCAGCTCGGCGGCGTTCGCTGCCGCCGTTTCCGTTGTGTTGGCGGTCGGTTGAGTTGTCATGGCGTGCTGGTCCGGGTCCGGTACCAGGCGAGGGTCGCGGCGACGGCGTCGGCCAGCGGGGTGCCGGCCGCTCCGAAGGCGGACTGGTATTTGCTGGTGTCCAGGATGAAAGGTTGGTCGAACTGGTAGGACATCTCGGCCAGCCCGCGCAGCATCGGGCTGGCCAGTCCCAGGGCACGCACAGCCAGCTTGGGTACCGACCGGACGCCGACCCGATGCCGGACCTCGGCGGCCACCAGATCGAGCAGCGCCCGGGTGGTGACGGTCGGCGGGCCGGGCAGGTGCCACACCTGGCCGGCCGCGCGGGCGTCGGTGCCGAGGGTGGCCAGGCCGGTGGCGATGTCGGGAACGTAGCTGTAGGTGTGCGGCAGGTCAGGGTTGCCGATGAAGTCGGCGCGCCGGCCGGCCAGGGCATTGCCGAAGACCCGCTCGCCGAGCGTTGACCCCCGGGTGACGCCGGCGCCGAAGAAGTCCGACGCCCGCCCGATGGCGATGCGGATCCGGCCGGCGTCGGCGGCGGCCAGCAGCTCGGCGGTCATGGCCGCCCGGGTCCGGCCCTTGACGGTCGTCGCGGCCAGCGGGAGATCCTCTGTCATCGGCCTGCCCCCGGTCGGGCCGTAGCCGTACACGTTCTCCAGGCTCACCAGCAGCGCGCCGGTGCGTTCGGCAGCGGCCAGCACGCCGCGCTGCAACGGCGGGAAGCGCTCCGGCCACTGGGTGTAAGGCGCGTTCAGGCACTGGTAGATCACTGAGGCGGCCTTGGCCGCGTCGGCGGCGGCTTCCGGGTCACTGGCATCCGCGGCCCGCCAGTCGATGCCGGGCCGCGTAGCGGGCCGGTGCCTGGACACGGTCCGGACGGCCAGACCCGAACCAGCCAGGTGCGCGGCGAGCGCACTTCCGACCTGGCCGGTCCCGAACACCACATGCAGCTGATCCTCACCCATGACCAGGTCCTGTCGCTGACCCCCCGGGCAACCCTGGCGGTCGGCGACTACCGGGCCTCGGCGTTGTGTCACCGGGCCCGCCAGCGCCTTCGGGTCGTGCGTTCACTGCTGCCTCCTTGTCCCGGCGTCGCCCGGCGACGACAGATCTGGTCCGGAGACACCAGGCTCGTTCCGGCCTGGGCGGGTGGTCACCACCCAGCGGGCCCGTTCACCCAGGGTGAATCGGTCTGGTCGCCCCGGCCGGCATGGTATTACCATCTGGCGGTGGGGCAGGCGTGGTGAGCGCGGCCGCGTCGCCGGGCGCGCCGGCCGGGCCGGTGCTGGTGGCGGCGAAGCTGCACGTCCCGGCGCTGCGGGCGGGCATGGTGTCTCGCGGTGAACTGGTCGGCCGGCTGGTCGGCGCCGGCGATTGCAAGCTGGTGCTCGTCTGCGCGCCTGCGGGATGGGGGAAGACGAGCGTCTTGAGCCAGTGGCACTCCGCGGAGCCGGGCGTGTTGGCCTGGGTGTCGCTGGATCCCGGCGACGATGACCGGGTGCGCTTCTGGAGCTATGTGATCGGGGCGGTGCGCACCGTGGTGCCGGAGGTCGGCGAGGCGGCGCTGGCTGCGCTGCCCAATGCTCCCGGCGACCTGGCCGGCGCGGTCATGCCGTCGCTGCGCTGCTCAACGAGCTGGCAGCGGCCGGGCGCCGCCTGGTGCTGGTGCTGGATGACTATCACTGGGTGCGGGAGGAGTCGATCCACGCCTCGGTCGCCTTTTTGCTCCGCCATCTTCCCCCGAACGTGCAGCTGGCGATCGCGACACGGGCGGACCCGCCGCTCCCGCTGGGCAGCCTGCGCGCCGCGGGCGAGGTCCTGGAGATCCGCGCCGCGCAGCTTCGCTTCAGCGACGCGGAGGCCCGGGCGCTGCTGAACGACTCCCTCGCGCTCGACCTCGAGTCGGCCGAGGTGGCGCTGCTGCGGGAGCGGACCGAGGGCTGGCCGGCCGGCTTGCGGCTGGCCGCGTTGTCGCTTCGGGATCAGGCCGACCGGAAGGCGTTCGTGGCCGCGTTCGCCGGCGATGACCGGCAGATCACCGATTACCTGCACGAGTTCGTCGTCGCCCAGCCCCGGCGACTGCGCGAGTTCCTGCTGCGCACCTCGATCCTCGAGCGATTGTGCGCCTCGGTCTGCGACGCGGTCACGGGCAGGTCAGACGGGATCGCCCGGCTGGAGGAGATTCAGCGTGCGAACCTGTTCCTGGTCTCCCTCGACAGCCGTGGCCAGTGGTTCCGCTACCACCATCTGTTCCGCGATCTGCTGCGCCTGGAGCTGGCGCGCTCCGAGCCTGGGCTGGCTGCCGGGCTGCACCGGCGTGCCTGCGCGTGGCACCGCGCGCAGGGTGATGTCGACGAGGCGATCGGGCACGCGACGGCGGCGGGTGACTTCGCTGTGGCGTGCGATCTGATCGCCCGCCACTGGCTCCCGCTCTTCAACCTGGGCCGGGCCGAGACGTTGGCACGCTGGATCGACGCACTGCCGCGCGAATCCGCTGTGGCCGATGCGCGCGTGTGCCTGGCGCGGGCCTGGGCTGCGCTCCAGCCCGGCCTGGTCGAGGAGATGGAGAGCTGGCTGCGGGCTGCGGAGCGCGCTGCGCGGCCGGAATCCTCCCCCGGCATTGACGTCATCACATCGGTGGAGGGCAGTGCCGCCCTGCTCCGGCAGACCAGCGCCCTGATGGTCGGCGATGTCGCGGGGTCTCAGGCTGCCGGGAGCCGTGCCCTCGTGCTGTATCCGGAAGCGGCTGACCCTGGCCGGGCCGTCGCGAACATCAACCTGGGCCTGACGTTCTACTTCGCCGGTGACCTCACGGGTGCTGAAGCGGCGTTGCGGAACGGACTGCAACGGTTGCCCGGCGCCGGGTGGTCAGTCGTTCACGCCATCGGCTTGGGGCAGCTCGCGCTCGCCCGTCTCGATCAGGGTGATGTCGATGACGCGGAAGCCATAATGGCAGATGCCGAGCGTCACATCGCCGAGGGCCGCGTTGACGAGGCGTCGGCCACGTCGGCGGCGGTGCTGGCGCGGGGGAGGCTGCTCGAGTTGGACGGTGATCTCGCCGCAGCCGGGGCGGCTTACGCGCGGGCTGTCGTGCTTGGCCGCCGCGGCGGTCGGCGGCTGGCGGCCGCGAGCGCGCTGATCGCCCTGGCGCGGCTCAAGCGCCGCCTCCGCGCGTATGACCAGGCGCGCGCGGCCGCGCGTGAGGCTCGCCGGGTGCTGATGAGCTGCCCCGATCCGGGCACGCTTGCCGAGTTCCTCGCGAGAACGGAGCGGGCGCTGCAGCTGACCACGATGCGACGGTCCGCATCGGCGGCCGATCCGGATCTGAGCGAGCGGGAGCTCGCGATCTTGCGCCTGCTGGCGAGCGAGCTGTCGCAGCGGGAGATCGGCTCGCAGCTCTACGTTTCCTTCAACACGGTGAAGAGTCACACGCGCAGCATCTTCCGCAAGCTCGGCGTCACCACCCGCGCCGGCGCGGTCGACCGCGGTCGCGAGCTCGGCTTCCTGTGAGACGCCGGGCCATTCACCCTGGGTGAACCGGCTCGCAGGGTGGTGACCGCTCATCCGGGCGGGCGCGATGGTGCAGACCGTGGAAGACCAGACCAGCGACCACGTGCGCTACCGGGTCGTCGTCCGCGGGCTGCTCGGCGAACACCTCGCCGGCGTGTTCGATCAACTTGAAGTTGACCCGCGGCCCGGCCAGACCTCACTGACCGGGAACTTCGCCGACCAGGCCCAGCTCCACGGGCTCCTCGACCAACTGCGGGACCTCGGGATTCACCTCATCAGCGTCAACCCCGTAGATCAAGCCCCGGCGCCACGCAGCTGAATGCCGATACGGCGCACGCCTTCGAAGAATCCCGTCGCGGGCTCAAACCAGACAGCGAAGGCCGGAGCAAATGACACGGAAAGGGGCCCAGCGAACCCTTCTAGCGCAACAGACCGCCCTGATCAGTGCGGTGACGGGCCATCAGCCGATTGCTTTCTCTCAGAGGGCAGACGGCGGGTAAGGGTGCGCCGAGCGCACCAATTGTTGGTGACGGCTCGTGAAAATGCTCGGCGAACGGCGAGCTCGCCCGATGTCGCTATGCCTGCACATAGGCAGCGATCTTGGTGACAAGAGCGCGCGGAGACAGGTGCACAGCGAACGCCGGAATGCGGTTGCCGATGCCGGGTACGACCAGGATCTCGCCCTGCCGAGTATCTGTGACGAGTTCACAGCAAGGGTTCACTGTCATTCACCCCACACCAGCCTTCCCCTGACCTGTGACCCCGGGCGGAACGGGGCCTCGGGCTTTTCCCTGAGCTTCGCACCCCGCCGGGCAGGACCCGGCGGCGCACGTCAGGGCGGGGACAGGCCCGGACACTGCCTGGACTACATCCCTGGCATCAGCCAGCCTCCTTTCGACGTACTCACTCACAACGTGCGACCTCACGTCGCACGAACGACCAGATCTGGGCGCAGCCACACGCCAAGAACCGGGGCCCGCCTGCCCTGCGACCGGGCCGAAGGCCCAGCGCGGCGCGTACCCGGAGGACTTGAAGTCATCTACCGCGGTGTGGTGTCGCACCCCGTCCCGGAGACCGGGTCACACTTGCCCTTCACCGCTCCGTCCATCACACCGGCCATCGTCTTCACCACCACCCCATTGGCCGCCTGATTGTGCAGGAAATCCAGGAAGGCGCCGAACTTGGCGGGAGAGATCACGTAGGGACCGCACCGCGAGCGCACGCCGCACAGGTGGTGGAAGACGAATATGATCCACGCGCTGCCCTGGAGTTGCGCGGACGCTTCGGCATGGAAGACGTACTGCTCGAGGGTCTTGAGCTTCGTCGACTTCTTGACGGCCGGTACCGTGCGGATCGCGTACGGGTCTGCAGGCGGGATGGTGTTGGCAACGGGCCCCTTGAGCGTGAGGCCCGCAGTGGCGCTGGCGTCGTTGTAGTTGCAGTAGTGGGCGACGTCCTCGCTCCCGCTGTCGAACGACGCGAACGGATAGGCGAACGTCGTTGGCAGGACATTCATGTCCAGCAGGTTGTTCCGATCGGTGCAGATCTGGTGCCTGGCATCAGCCGTCGAGAGAGGCTGCACGTTGACGTGGTCGAGCGTGTGTCCCCCGATCTCGTTTCCGTCGTTGAAGATGGCCTGGACCTGCGCGACCGTGAGCTTCGCGGGATTGTGGGCAAGGATCGGCCCCGTGTTTACCAGGAAGGTCGCATGCATCGGCCGGGCGGGATCGTCCAGGATCGGAAGCACATTGATCTGATCGGCGTTTCCGTCGTGCCACTCGATCGTGACGACAGTTGGAACGACCGCCGCTGCCGGCGTAGCCGATACCGCCCCGATCGACGTGACGGCCATCAAGATCAGCACGGCCAGCGAAGAAGCGAGCTTCAAACGCATGCGGTAATCTCGCGGCTTCCGCCACGCCATCTCTTTCATCCGACCTCCCCTTTCGCTGGAAACGGCAACAGCATGCACCTTCCCGACCTTCAGCGTCCAGGTGGGCGAACACGGCCACATGCGGCCCCGGCAGGTCGGGATCTGCCGGGTGGATCACTACGGCAGGTGGAACCGGTCAGCCGCGAAGTGAGGCCACCGACCGGAACCGATGTCCGCCGTCGTGATCACCTCCCGGTCGCAGGGCCCGAAGGGAGTGGATGCGGCCGAAGGTGATGTGGGTTCGGGCCACGCCGATCCGGCGGTGTCCGCGTGCTCGCTCCCGGCGGTCGATCTCCTCGACGACGCAGTGCATGCCGATCAGGTACACGTCCAGGCCCGCCAGGAGATGCGCCAGGTCCCGCCGCCACGAACTCGCCCATTTGCACGTGTAGGTACCTCCATGATCACGACCAGAGCCGTGTCCGTTCCCATACCCGCCCATCACCTGCGTGTCGCCCGGCCACGATCACCCATAAACGACTTTGCCGACCCCCGGGCATGGCGCCGACTCCTGAACCGCCGGACGATCGGCCTCACGTTTAGAAGCGTCGTGAAAGGCCGGAGCGACCGGACTCGGGCATACGACGCTTCGGCTTGCTTAACGGTCCGGGAACCCGTCCAGAACGAAACCGCGGGCCGCGGCCAACACGGGCTTACGCAGCATGTCCATGATGACGCCGTCCGGGACCAGGTCACCGTTGTCAATGTAGGTGGCCAGCGCCGGCTCGCGAGCAGCGGCGTCAGCGCTCACAGGTCACGATGCCGATCAGTACGCAAAGTGGCAGGTCCGGCCGCGATCATGTGACACTTCGTCCGAGGTAGGTGGTTTCCAGCTGCCGGCCTCGTGTACCGGTCATTATGCTCGGACCGGGCACCGACCGCTGGAACCTACCTACCTTCGCCCACGAGGTCGGCGCTGCGCCTATCCGTTCGCGGCCACGCCTACCCGGTGGCCCTGGGCGTCCGCGAAGACCCCGAAGCTCGTCCCCGGCACGTGCTGGGCAGGCTGAATAATCGTCCCGCCAAGCTCTGCGGCCCTCTGCAAGGTCGCTTCCACGTCCTGAACACCTACGAAGAGCAGAACTTCATCCTCGGCGCTCTGACGAGGACTGATGGCAACGTAGGTCCCGCCCTCGACTCCGGTGTCGATAAAGGTGTAGCCAGGGAACACCCCTTCGGACGCCACCTTCCACCCGAACAGGTCCGGAAAGAACTTGCGGGTGGCATCGGGATCCTCTGAACGGATCTCAGCATGAATTACGGGATGTGCCATGAGAAGCTTCCTGCGAGTCCAGATGTTGGTGCCTATCACCTGAAACGACGTTCGAGCGGTGGCCAGATCGACAATGAATCAGTCATCCAGAACTAGCGGTTCGTTAGCGGCGAGCGGCCTATGACCGGAGGATTGTCATGGCCGAGGTTTCAGTCGACGGGCCGAGCAAATCCGCTCAAATATGCATGAGGACCGCCTGGATCCGATTTCGCAACGGCAGCAGCGGGATGCGCTGTGGAGCGCGGTGAATCAGCCGGCGCGCCGAGCGTCGCCGAAGCCGCCATCAGGCCCAGCCCTCCGTCGGTTCTGACGCGGCCCACCAAGAAGACGAACGAAACCCCGGATGTGGGCCGCGTCCACTGCGCGGCCTGCTCGAAGAACCGGATCGCCTTGGCCGACAGGCCGGCCTGGACGGCTAGGTCACTGATCGGCACTGCCCGCGGCGGCCGGGGCAACTCCGAGCAGCCGCGCCATCGCTGCCCGGCGACGTCAGCCGACAACTCCGTCGCGCAAGGAGCGGCCGACTAACGACATGTCCACGCTGACGTCGAAGGTCATGCCGCGTCGCGACCACGTCGGCGTCCCGGCGAGCGCCCAAACGTCGTCGGCCGCGACCAGCGAACCCCGACGAACCTCGGGCCGCCCTGGGAAGCCGACCGGGTGGTAGGCGCTCACGCGGTCGGCTGCGGGCGAGGAGATGTCGGCGAGCCCGGTGTTGCGGCCAAGGTGGTGACGTTGCGCGAAGGACTCGTAACCGCGCCCGAACGGGACCCCGGCAAGGCCTGCGTAGGCGAAGCCCACGTGCTCCGGCCACCGCCCGTTTTGGCGGCACGACGACGATGCGCAGGTTTCGACGATCCTCAGGCAGTCGCTCGCGCTGGGCGCCGCCACCGGCATCGTGGCGGCGCTCGTCTACGGCCTGGTGCAGTACTCGAAGCTGCAGTACCCGCTGTCGCTCAACGTGCTTCCCGGGCAGCTGTCATAGCTCCTCACAGGGAGACGAAGGCGACGGCGGTGCGGCCGCCCAGCTCGGAATGCCCTCCCGCTCCGTCGACGGCTGGCCTCGATCGGAGTAACGAGCGCAGTGTGATCGCGTGCGTTCGTTAACCCGACTAGATGGCTCGCCATTGCTGACGAACGGCACGGGTGCCAGGCTGGCCGATATCGAGCCACCTCGCGACGTCGACCTGCTGCAGGTCGAACTCGAAGAGCCGGTCGTGCGAGACGGACTCGATCATGCCGCCGACGTCGCTCGTCACCACGACCGCGTGCACCAGGGCCCTGGCTGACGGGTCGCGCGTCACCTCTGACGCGGTCGCGCGAACGCAGACCTCGTCATCCTCGGGCCCGGGAAGCGCGTGGACCACGCACCGCGGGTCCCTGCGCAGGTCCCACCCTTTCGGCGACGAACGCGGGATCGCGGCGAAGAGCCGTCCGCCCGCGAGGATCGGGCAGGACGGATGCAGACGCGGGCCACCGTCACGCCGCACGGTCGCGAGATAGCTAATGGCGAAGCACGGCACGTCCCCAGGCACGCAGGCGCCGCGATGCACGGCAACGACCCTGGCCACAAACGCGCCGCGACCTCGGCCAGTTCCGGTGCCTCAGCTTCGAACTGCGCCCAGCTCGCCATCTGGCAAGTCTGCCTGGCACCTGGATCCTCGACGCTCAGAACACCCGTTCTGGTGTTGTCGACTAACAACGCCAACCGGCCGGACCGGCGCGCCGAACGAGCCGCAGGAGCGCGTTCTGAATGGTCGCCTGGCGTCCTAGCCGGCGGGTTCTCGGGCGCGGCC
>WNFC01033487.1_pt1 | contig 17064 bp, 18 predicted proteins | sample 5400541 | NCBI WGS metagenome assembly WNFC01 (sample SAMN13153342, study PRJNA577476) | soil metagenome | isolation source: 120 cm saprolite under Douglas fir tree site 2 hole 2 replicate 1 | place: USA:California | collected 2015-04-18
CAATTCAAAGTCGTGCGCGAGCCAGGGAAGCATCACTTCGCGGGTCGATATGCCGACGTCAGCGATGCCATCCTCAACGCCGCGCGGTAAAATCGACCGATGCGGTACGTCCTCACTCTCGTGGCATTACTCCAGCTCGGATGTCACAGCTCCTCGCCGACCGAGCCCACTGCGACAACGTTCGGCCGGCTGTCGGGCGTTGTGAAAATCGGCCCCAACTGTCCCGTTGAGCAGGTCGGCAATCCATGTCCCACGCCTCCGGACGCGTACAAGTTGCGGAAAATTCTGGTCTATGACGAACAGCGCACGCGGCTGCTGTTCACCGTCGATATCGACACGCAAGGTTTGTACTTCATCGATCTCGCACCGGCAAAATATCTGGTGGATCTCAAGGGTGTAGGGATCGATCGAACAGGCGATCTTCCGAAGGTCGTCGAGATTCACGCGAACAGCGTAACCACACTCAACGTCAACATCGACACCGGCCTCCGCTGATCGCAGCGCGCATCCGATTTGCACGCCTTTTCCTTGAAAGGAGGAGACGTCAATGGCCGACGTACGCAATGAAAACCGAGGACGCACCGATCGCGAGCAGCCTCAGCGCGCAGAGCGCGAAAGTGGACAACAGCAGCAACAGCAGGTGACGCGAAGCCAGCCGTCGCGCGGGATCAGCACCTGGCGCGATCCATTTTCCATGGTCAACGATCTGCAGCGGGAGATGGAGCGCCTCTTCGGTAATTTTGGATTCGGCCCGATGTTTTCACGTGAGCTCGACCGCGGCGCCTGGTCGCCGCAGATCGAGATGTACGAACGCAACGGGAAGCTGGTCGTCAGCGCCGACCTGCCGGGCCTTAAGAAGGACGAGGTCAAAGTGGATCTGAACGACAACGTCCTGACGATCGAAGGGGAGCGCAAGGACGAGCGTCGCGACGAAAAGGGCGGATGGAGCGAGCGCAGCTACGGACACTTCGTCCGTTCGATCGCGCTTCCGGAGGGCATCAACGCCGAAAACGCGAACGCGACGTTCAACAACGGCGTCCTGGAGATCACCCTCGACGCGCCGCGTCAGCAGCAGCGCGGCCGGAAGATCGAGGTGAAGTGACGCGCTGCGGGCGGTAGCCCGCCCGCGTCATCCTGAGCCGCGCAGACGGCGAAGGATCTCCACCGACCTGCCTGAGATCCTTCGCTGCGCTCAGGATGACGCGCGTCTTCGCGCGTCAGCTCAGGTGCTTGTTGACCAGAGCAGTCATCTCGAACATCGAGACCTGCTTCTTGCCGCCGAAGATCTTCTTCAGATTGTCATCGGCGTTGATCATCCGCTTGTTTTGCTGGTCCTGCAGGCCATGGGCTTTGATGTAGTCCCACACCTTTTTGGTGACCTCGCTCCGCGGAATTGGCTTGCTTCCGACAATCGGCGCCAAGTCCGCGCTCGGCTGCACCTCGGCCGCTAATCCCTTCCCGCCCCCCTTTGAGCTCGATCCCTTCTTCGCAGTCGCCATCATTTTTCTCCCATTGTTTTTTCGCGATTGTGTCGTAGCGTAGCGCAGAGGTCAACAAATGCTTGCTTTTGATGATGCCGGATCGGGCCGTCCGATCGTATGGATCCACGGCTTTCCGCACGCATCAGCAATCTTTGAGCCTCAGATCGCGATCCCCGGTTATCGTCATATTCGCGTTGATCTCCCCGGATTTGGAGCCTCCCCACCGCCCAGGAACGAGCTGGGAATGCGTGATTATTCGCACGAAATTCTCGAGGTGCTCGACCACCTCGGCGTCGATCGTTGCATCCTCGCCGGCATCTCCATGGGCGGCTATATCCTCATGCAGATTCTTCGAGATGCGCCTGAGCGCATCGACGGCGTCATCGTGATCGATACCCGCGAACGTGCCGATTCCGATCAGGGGCGCGAGGATCGGTACAAGACGATCGCCGAGATCGAAAAGAACGGCACCGAGCCGATCGTCGACTCGATGCTGCCGAAGATGATTCTGAGCGATTTGCGGCGCCCGGACTTCCGCAAAATCATGCTGACGGCCTCTTCCGCCGGGATGATCGCCGCCCAGCGCGCCATGGCCGGACGGCCGGATTCCACGGCCACCTTGCGGGCGCTCAAGCTTCCGGCACTGGTCATCGTCGGCGATCGCGATCCGATCACAAGCGTCGAAGACGCGCGCCGAATGCGGTCGCTGATCAAGGGATCGAAGCTGGTGATTATCGAAAATGCGGCGCATGCATCGAACTTCGATCAGCCCGATGCCTTCAATCGCGCCGTTACCGAATTCCTGGGGATGCGCTTCGGATCGAATTGAGCGAGCGCGTCGTCGAGCGACGTGGCGTCGACGCCGAGGATTCGCAAAGCCGCGATCAGCGTCTCGTGAACGTCGAGTTTGGAAAGGGGAAGCGCGCCATCGCGCTTTCCGAGCTTCGATCCATCTTCGCCCACGATGAGCGGCAGATGCGCATACTCTGGCGTCGGCAGATCGAGCGCGCGCTGCAGAGCAATCTGACGGGCGGTCGATGACAAGAGATCGCCGCCGCGCACGACCTGCGTGACATCCTGATCCGCGTCGTCAACCACAACCGCGAGCTGATAAGCGTAGGCGCCGCCGGCGCGCTTCACGACGAAGTCGCCGGTCTGCTCTCCGACGTTTTCTTCGATCCGTCCGGCGATCCGATCGTCGAACGCGATGATTTCTTCGGGCGCACGAAAACGGATTGCCCGTGCAACTCGTCCTGGCGGCATGCCGTTGCGACACGTTCCGGGATACACAGGCTCGCGACCGAGCGGCGCCGACGCGGCGCGCTGGATGTCGGCGCGCGAGCATCCGCATTCGTAAACCAATCCGCGCTCTTGCAATTTCGCGAGCGCCGCGTCGTAGAGATGCGTCCGCTCCGATTGCCCGACCACCTCGCCATCCCATCGCAGTCCATAGCGGCGCAGGGCTTCCAGAATTTCTTCAGTCGATCCCGGAACCACACGCGGCGCGTCGAGGTCTTCCATGCGCACCAGCCACCGCCCTCCACCCACCCGTGCGAATAGCCACGAACCAACGGCGGCGACCAGACTGCCGAAATGGAGCGGCCCGGTCGGAGACGGCGCGAATCGACCGGTCAGCGTGGAAGCGAGCCCTGGATCTGCTTCGCGCGTGCCAGATGTTTGTCCGCCAGCGCGCGGAGCGCCGTGAGCTGATCGCGAACCTGCCTTTTCCTCGCGCTCGGCATCAGCTTCGAATCGATCAAGGCGATCAGCGACTGGTGCGCGTCGACCTGGCGGTCGATGTATGCGCGATCAAATGCGGGACCGGAGAGCGCACGAAGGCGATCGGTGGTGGCGCCGGACGCGGCATCGAGCTGGCGGCTGAGATCGGAATCGGCCGACGCGACATCGACACGCGCGAGCTCCGATTCGGTTTTGTTGTTCTGCGCCGTATGTTCGGTGACCATCATGCTTGCGAAATCGCGCACCGCGGTGTCGGTGGCTTTGGTGCGGGCCAGCTCTCCTTCTCGAACTTCGCCGAGGTTAGCGACGCGCATGACCATGGCGATTTCGGAGTCGGTCAGATTCCTCTGCATCGTCGCGCAGCTCGCGAGAAGGGAAATGGCCACCACTGTCAGGAATTTCATCATTCTTCACTCCGCGTTATTCTCTGGCGGCACGCCGCGCGCCGTTCCGGCGACGTATCGTACCAGTGGGGCCACATGCGAAACGGCAGGTAATCCACGCTGCTATCCTGCCACATCGTGGAGAGCGGCTGCGGGCGAGACGCCCGCTCTCCGCCGGAATATGCATGTACGCATTGTCCTCGTCGAGCCGAAAGAGGCTGGCAATGTCGGCGCCGCTGCGCGCGCGATGAAAAATTTCGGATTCAGCGAGATGGCCATCGTCGGATCGCGCCCGCAGGTCACTCGGGATGCCGCCGAGTGGTGGGCGAAGGGCGGCGCGGAGGTCGTGCAATCGGCGGTTCATTTCGAAAGGCTCGAGCACGCACTCGAAGACGCGCACCTCAGCGTCGCAACCACTGCCATCCGCGGGCGTCACGTTTTCGAGCAGCTCTCCCCCTCCGATGTGGCGCGCCTGGCGGAAGAAACGCTCGGCGACGCACACAAGCTGGCACTGGTATTCGGACGAGAGGAGTGGGGATTGACGGGATCCGAAATCGCGATGTGTCAGCGCACGGCTTCGATTCCGACGGCGCCTGATTGCCCGACCATGAACCTCGCGCTGGCGGTGGCGATCTTCTGCTATGAGCTCGCGAAAGGCCTTCGGCCGGCGCCGAGCGCAAAAGATCCGGCGCCCGGCGATCTCCTTCAGAATCTCAACTCTCGCACCCGTCAGTTGCTCATCGACCTCGGGTTTTTCGCCGACAAGACGCCGGACCGTATGTGCTCCGAGCTGCAAGCGCTCGCCGGCAAGCGGACGCTGACCACGCGCGAGGCGTCACTGCTGCTCTCGTTCGTGGCGCACGTCGAGCGCGCAATGCGGCAGCGTCAATGAGCGCTCAGCGCGACTTCGTGCGCGCCGGTCCTCGCCCACAGGATGATCTGATACATCACCGGAATGAGATTCCGGCCCTGCTGCGTGAGGCGATATTCGACCTTGGGCGGAACCACCGGATACTGCTTTCGGTGAATGAAGCCGCGCTGTTCGAGCTCCTTCAATTCCCGGCTGAGAATACGGGGCGTGATCGGCTTTCCCAGCGTGCCGACGAGGAGTAGTTTTCGGATCTCGCCGTATCGCTTCGCACCTCTGATCAGGACCCACAGAATCCTCAGCTTGTACTTTCCACCCATGACCTGATTGAACACGATCAGGGGGCAGAGCTTGCCCGGCTTTTCCTTCATCTCGCTCAGTCGTAACATATCGGATCATAGTATCATTTATGTCCCTACTTGCAAATTCGTACCTGCAAGTCTACATTGCCTGCAGATGATCGCGCGTGCACCGAAGTTCCTTTTCGCCTTCGCGTCCGCCGTTCTGGCCCTTGGCGGCATCGCTCACGCGGCCGTTTTCGGGAAAGCGCTGGCGGCGCTGGCGAACGCCGACATCCGTCCGGCGTACGCCGGCGCATTCAAAGCGCTCTGGCTCGCCGATTCGACGACCTGCATCACAGTCGCCGCGATCTTCGCCTACATCGCGCTGCGACCCTCGGTCGCCGCGGGACGTCTCGCGATGATGCTGGCCTTTGTGCCTGCATTCACGGCGATCTTCATCTACGTGTTCCTCGGAAACTTTTATGCCGGCCACATGATGCTTGCGGCAGCGATGGCCGCATTTCTCGCCGGCTTACTTGACGTAGTACAGGCGGATCGTCTTTCCGGCGCGGCAGACAATCGGATGTCGGGTGACGTAAGCGTAGGCGTTCTCGCCGCCGGCCGCCGTTAGGACGGTTTCGCTGATCGCGTGCCATCCGGCGGTCGGCACATCCGGGATAATGCGCCGCCGCGCCGGCAATCCAAGCTCGTCGAGCGGCGCTCCGGTGAAGACAGCGAAGGCCAGGCTGTCGATCTTTCGCTGGCGGCAGATTGTCCGAAGACGCAGCACGTCCTGTCCCCAATCGAAGTTGCTGTCCGCGAGGATCCGCTCGCCGTGGCCGAGGGCCAGCTCGTTGAACCACGGAATGTAGTCGGGATGCGCGAACAGCGTTCCGACGAACATCCACGAGCACAGCACAACCACCGCCTCGCGGCGGCGCAGCCATAGCCATTGCGCGCCCGCGCCTGCAAGGAGAGCCGCGGCCGCGATGGCGTCGAGATGACGCCAACGAAATCCGAGCGCAGCCAGCGCCAGAAACGGAGGAGGAGTCTTGAAAAAAAGCGCGATCGGAAAGTAGTACCACCAGCCGAACTGACTCCTTTGTCCGAACAGGTACGCCAGATGCCCTTCCTTCGCATGCGCGCCAACAACGCGAATTCCGTCGACGAAGGTGTGCCAATCGCCGCGATAAATCAGCAGCACGATCGCAACGGCAGTCGCAACGCCGGCGATCACCTGAGCGAAATGCGGCGGCCAGCGCAATCGCAGCAGAAGGATCACGACGGCCGCGGCGCCGAAGTACGGGATAAAAGAGAACTTCGAAATCGGTCCAAATCCGACCGCCGCGCCGAGGAGGATGGCATTCGCGAGAGACGGAACGTCGAGCCAGCGATGCAGTGCCACCACTGTGACGGCGAACGTCGCGCAGGCGGCCATGTCGGTGGTCGCCAGACCGCCATGCGCGAGCACAGGAGGCAGCGAAGCGAAGAGGGCCGTTGCGAGCAGAGCGAATGACGGATCCAGCTCGCGCCGGGCCCAAAGCGCCACGGCGGCGATGGCGAGAACAACGTAGACCAGATTGCCGGAGCGAATGAGCGCGAGGTTGTGCACATACCGTCCGCGGAACAAGAGCATGCGGTTGATCCGCTCGCGCAAATCCGATTCTTCGCCATCCGGCACACCCGCGCGCCAAAGTGGGAAGGCTTCCAGAATGCGCGGCAGCGGCGGGTGTTCGGGATTGATGGACGGCTACCGGACAGCCGAGGTAACCGGCGAGCAAGCTCACCGGCTCGTCGATGGTCTGGCTGAAGACGCGCCACGTCGAGCCGATGCGGACGGCTGTGATCGCGATCAAAGTGCGTAGGCGGCCAGCTCGGATCGCCTCATTCGAGGAGCAACTTCAGGAACTCCGGCATGGAGTGAAATTGATCGATGTGATCGGGCGCGCTGTTGCCCGCGAAACCGAGGATCGTGAGGCCGCCGCTGCGCACCTCGCTGAGCTGCTGCATCCCACGTGGGCCCCATCGAACGACCGGCGTTCGCTTCAAGCCGAGCTCGCGGATCAGATAGTCGGCGGTCTCGGTGGTGCTGGCGAAGGTGCCGGGAAAAATCTCGGAGTGCGTGAACACGAATCGCTTGTTTCCAGCGGATGCGGAGCGAGCAAATTCGAGAAATGGCTGCATCGCGACTGGATCGACCTGACGATCGCCGACGTAGCTGGTGTGCAGGCCGTCGAGCAGCAGGACGCCGTCGACCCTCACCCGCCGCTCCGCGGCACCCTCTCCCTGAGGGAGAGGGACTCTCGCGTCAGACCCCTCTCCCACTGGGAGAGAGGGGCCCTGATTGCGAAGAATCGCGCGCACGGCGCCGTAGCCCGCGCTGAATCCGCTGAGATACAAATGACGAATCCGGATTCGCGCGCGAATGCCGGCCAGCAGCTCATCCAGCGCGCGCGGATCGCGAAACGCCTGATCGTACGCCCCGCCACCCTGCCCGACATTGACCGCCGCTACCACGAGCGGCAGATGCGTCGACAGGCCGGCCTGAAACGCCAGCCACGACGCGCCGTGAAAATGAATGAGCAGATCGCCCTCACCCGCCGCTGCAGCCGGCGGCGTGATGAGAATTTCCGCCTTTCCGATCGAGAACGTCGCGTTGATGGCAGTCTTCTGCAGCCGTTCGTGCGCCCGCGTGAAGTCCACCATCGGCGATGGATTCTGCGGCGCCGGTTTCGGTTGATGTACGCAGCTACTGATCAACAGAAACAGGAACAGGCTCGACGCCCCAGATTTCGCGCGCGTATTCCGCCACCGTTCGATCGGACGAGAACGGTCCGCTGCGGGCGGTGTTGAGAATCGACCGGCGTGCCCACTCTCCCCGCTGCAGCCAGGCGTCGGCGGCGCGCTTCTGCGTCTCGACATACGACCCGAAATCGAGGCAGTGAAAATAGCGATCGCGACCGGTGAGGGCGTCGACGATGGCCCCGTATTGGCCCCACGAAGCGATCCTGTCGATGACCCGTCGCAGCTCGGCATTCGATTCCAAGATCCGGCGCGGATCGTATCCCGTGGCCTGCAATTTCGCGATTTCGTCCGCCGTCTTGCCGAAGGCGAACATATTTTCGGCGCCCACCGAATCGCGAATCTCGATGTTCGCGCCGTCGAGCGTGCCGATGATCACGCCGCCGTTCATGATCGCCTTCATGCAGCCGGTTCCAGACGCCTCCGTTCCGGCGGTCGAGATCTGCTCCGATAGCTCGGTGGCGGGAAAGAGCAGCTCGGCAGACGAGACGTCGTAGTTGGGAACGAAAACGATATTGAGGCGCGCCGCGACCCGGGAATTCGTGCGCACGAATGCGCCAACGGAGTGAATCAGCCGGATGATCAGCTTCGCCATCGCGTATCCCGGCGCCGCTTTGCCGCCGAAGATGATCGCGCGCGGCACGATCGACTCATCGCCGTCCGCAATGCGATGCGCCAGCGCCAGCGCATGCAGCGCATTGAGGAGCTGCCGTTTGTATTCGTGAATCCGCTTGATCTGCACGTCGAACAGAAATTCGGCATCGACGTCGATCGCGTAGGCGCGCTGCAGCCATGCCGCCACCTTGGTCTTCCGCCCGTGCTTGATCGAGTTCCATCGCTCCAGAAATTCGCCGTCGGCGTACTCCTCGAGTTGGCCCAGCTCGCCCAGATCGCTCTTCCACCCCTCGCCGATCGCTTCCGTGATCAGCTCCGAGAGCTCCGGATTGGATTGCAGCAGCCACCGGCGCGGTGTGACGCCGTTGGTCTTGTTGTTGAACTTACCGGGAAAGACCTTTTGAAAGTCGGGGAAGACGCGCGCTTTCAGGATCTCGGTGTGCAATCGCGCCACGCCATTGACCGAATGGCTGCCGACGATCGCAAGATTCGCCATCCGCACCGTTTGCGCCGCGTCGTCGATGATCGCCATCTGCGCGACCGCCTGATTGCTCCCGCCGGCGCGCGACGCCTGTTCGCGAAATCGTCGATCGATCTCCTCGATGATCTGCAGATGCCTCGGCAGCAGCCGCCCGATCAGCTCCTTCGACCACGCTTCCAGAGCTTCCGGCAGAACAGTGTGATTCGTGTAGCCGAAAACGCTTTGCGCGATGCTCCAGGCATCGTCCCACTCCAGCATCTCCTGATCGATCAGCACGCGCATCAGCTCCGGGATCGCGATGGAAGGATGCGTGTCGTTGAGTTGGATGGCCACTTTGTCCGGCAAATCCTTCCAGGTTTTTCCCGGACGCTTTTTGAAGCGCCGGATGACATCCTGAATGGTGGCGGAGACGAAAAAGTACTGCTGCTTGAGGCGCAGTTCGCGACCGGCTGACTGATCGTCGGCCGGGTAGAGCACCTTGGAGATGTTCTCGCTGCTGGTCTTGTCCTCGACCGCGGCCAGGTATGCGCCGACATTGAACTTTTCGAGGTCAAACTCACGCGATGATTTCGCTGCCCATAATCGTAATGAATTAACAGTATTATTTTTATATCCGGGGATGCCGAGGTCGTAGGCCATGGCGTAGACGTCCTGGGTGTCGATCCAGCGCCAGCGCGCCACGCCGTTGTCGAGGTAGTACTCCGACCGGCCATAGAACTTCACAGGAAGAAGAACGTCGGGGCGAGGGATCTCCCACGGAGTGCCGTAGCGCAGCCAGGGATCGGGCTGCTCGATCTGCTGCCCGTCGACGATGCGCTGCCGGAAGATCCCGAATTCGTATCGAATGCCGTAGCCGTAGAACGGCAGCTCGAGCGTGGACGCCGATTCGAGAAAGCACGCTGCCAGCCGCCCCAGGCCTCCGTTGCCGAGCCCTGCGTCGTTTTCACAGGCCGCGAGCTTCTCGAGCTCCAGTCCGAGACTGCGCACCGCGTCGGCGTACGGGCCCTCGGCGCCGAGATTAAAGATGTTGCTGATGAGAAGGCGGCCGAGCAGAAATTCGAGCGAGAGGTAGTAGACGCGTTTCACATCCTGGCGGTAGTAAGCATCCTGAGTGGCAAACCAGCGCTCCATGATGCGATCGCGCACGGCGTACGCCAGCGCATGAAACGAATCGAGATCGGTGGCGTTGTACTGGTCGCGCGCGACGGAGTACATCATCCGAAAGGCGAAGGCCTCCAGGATGGAGGCTGGATCGAGACCGCCCGGCCGCGGCTGGGGAATGAGCTGAGGACTCATGAACCCTGCGGATTTTGGCACAATGGGACATGCCACCCGCCTGCCGGGCCACCGATTTTCGGCGTATCGCGCTCCGATCGACCGGCGGCAAGGTCAAAGCCATCTTCTGGCACCTCGGCGTCCGATGCGCGTTGGAAGCGCGCGGATTCACCTTCACATCCGGATTCGGGCCGCGCACCGACCCCGCACCGGGCGAGATCGGATTGCTGGTCGGCTCCTCGGCCGGCGCGATTTTTTCGCTGCTGGTAGCGGCGGGCTATGACGTCCCTGAGATTCTGGAGTCTTTTCTCGGACGCAAATCGCGGCTGCCGCGCATCACCGATGCCACGATCTTCAAGCGCCACGTGCGCGGAATTCGCGGCTACGTCCGCCGCGTGCGCAATGTGGTCAACCTGCGGGCCGGCGAAGCGATTTTCCCCGGCAGCGGTGTCGGCTCGCTCCCCGAACCGATCGAGCTTCAGGATCCGACTATCGAAGCGGACTACGAGCTCAACCTGCGCAAGTTCATCCACAATTTTCACCTCAGGGATCTGCTGGTCCTGCGCTCGGCCTACTCCGTCTCCGGCATGGAGCACTGGTTCCAACAGCTCCTCGGCGGACACGAATCGTTCGACGAGCTGCGCACGCGGCTCTTCATCCTGGCCTCGGATCTCGACATGCCCTTGACGGGAGTCTTCGGCACGAGAACCGGAGAACACGTGTGGTATCGGTACATCGCGGGTGTGCCAATCTCGCGCGCGGCGGCGGCGTCGATGGCCATTCCGTCGGTCTTCAACCCGGTATCCCTCACCGTCGATGGGCGCAAGCACTACTTCATCGACGATCGCGCTCACGATCTATTCGCGCTTCCTGCAGGCGCGCAATGCGGCCAAGGCGAAATGGGCGGGATTGCAGGCTGCGCGCGACATCCTCGCCCGCTACGTCGATGAGGAAACGCTCGAGAGAGAGTCGAAGCGGATCGCGAGCGCGCTCGAGATGTCGCTCGAGATGAAAATCATTCACATTCATCCGTACAAGAATCCGTTGCTTTTTTTCGGCAACGCCTTCGACCTCTCACCGCGCAGCCTCGGAAAAATGCTGGTGGAGGCCTCGCTGCAGGCCAGCGATCTGCTCGATCGGGAGGGCTTCCCGCTGCCGTAGGTGTCATCCCGAGCGTAGCGAGGGATCGGTGTGGGTTGGGTGGCACGCCACTGTGAGTAGAAAACGTGTGCACCAAAGCATTCCGAGGTACGCTCCTGACGGTGAAGCTCTACTACGTTTACATCCTGGCAAGCTTCCGGCGCGTCCTGTACATCGGCGTCACAGGAAACCTCGAGAAGCGTCTTGCGTATCATCGGTCGTTCGAGAATCCCACCGCATTTACAGCGCGGTATGCGGTGACCCGTCTAGTTCACGTTGAAGAGTTTACTGATGTTAATCAAGCGATCGCGCGCGAGAAGGAGTTGAAAGGCTGGAGACGATCCAAGAAGATTCGACTCATCGAAAAGTCAAATCCTGACTGGATCGATCTTGCACCACTTTGTGTACCACCCTCCCACACCGATCCCTCGCTACGCTCGGGATGACATCAGTGGCGCGATGCGCGATGGCGCGAGGATGTCGGCGCCGCGCAGCTCGCGACGATGCGCGAGCTGTCCCAATCGGCGCAACCGATGCCCAGCGATCCGGTGGCGGGATAGGTGACCTCGATGCCGCTGGCGTCGATGAACGAGAAGTAGTAGCGATGGCATCCGCTGCCGACTCCGTTCGCAGTCGCGGACCACGCGCCGTTCTTCGGTGTGCCGCGCTTGAGCGACATCGTCAGGCAGCGTCCATCGACGATGGCGTTCGCGTTCCGCGGTCCTGCTGTGTCGTACCAGTTCGCCCAAAGATCGACTGCAGCGGCCTGTTGGGGATAATGTGCGCCCGACGGAATCTTGTACGGCGTGCCCCCGCCGCCGAAATCGCCGACCGCCTGCGTAGTCACGCCCACACCCACGGCGCCGGCGGACGTGAGAATCAGGAGGCGATGTCCGTTCTGCGGCGTGAACGCGCAGTCTGTTCCGCCCGACGGCTCGTTGAGCCACAGGCGAAATGCGTAATCGGGATCTGACGTGCCCGCGATGATCTCCCCCGCGGGAGCAGCCCCGAACAATCCGATGCGGCCGTACCACGGCGTGCATCCGCCGCCAGAACAGGAATCGGCGCCGCCGACGCATCCGCATGACGCGGCACCGTCGCAGCCTACGGGATAAAGAATGTTGATATTAGGCACGACCGTGCATTGCGAGTCGTGTCCGAAATACTGCTGCCTGGCCATTTCGTCGGCGTGGAATCGCGCGGAGTGATTCAGCGCCTCGCCCCACATCAGCGGCGCCATCGGCATGTAGCAACGGCGGTCTGTGCAGGCCGCGCCGCAACCGGCCATCTCGACCTGCGGATCGACGCGGGCGCGATTCATCCATTCCAGGATCACGCGCTCAGCCCAGTTCGGGAATCCGTTGATCGATTCTCCGACGCGCGACTGTCCTTGCGCGGACACCGCGACCAGAGCAATCAACAGCAGGAGCCGTCTCATGGCTCCATTAGGCAATGGCACCCAAAAATGGTGAGTGAGGGGGGTCACTGACCGTCCCGATGGACAGTCTCCATCGAGAAAGCCGGGAGGCAAACCGCAATGTATTCAGCACCTTGCGAGGAGGGTGTGCTGTACTGGACCCAGGTTCCACGGGGCGCAATGACCGCCTGCCCGGCGTGCACGTCGAGCTGGCCGTCGGTCGTCGTCACGCGAAGCATCCCCAAAAGAACAACAGTGTATTCGTCGAACTCCGGCGTCTGTCCCGGCTCGATCCATCCCGACGGACTGCGCATCCGCGCGACGCTGACTGCGGCGTCCTTCGTGGTGACCCGACCGACAAATTCCTCGATCCGCTTCGGTTTGTTTCCGGCCGCCTCGATGACGCGAGGGGCATCGATATGCCTGACGTTCATGACTCCATTATGCTTTTCGCGCAGGGCGCCCTCGACGCCGGCTACAGGATGCCGCCGAAGGAAATCGCGGAGGTGGTCGACGCTCCTCCGCCGCCGCAAGGCATCCTGTCGCCGGACGGCAAGTGGTTGTTGCTGGTACAGGAGCCGCCGCTGCTGACGATCTCCGATCTTTCGCAGCCGGAGCTGAAGCTCGCCGGCGCGCGATTCAATCCGATGACGCACGATCAGTCGCGGCTGATCTACGACGTCGCGTTCAAGCTGGTGCGCGTCGCCGACGGTCAATCGCGCGCGGTGACCGGGTTGCCGGCCTCGCCACGAATGAATTGGGAAACGTGGTCGCCCGATTCTTCAAAGGTCGCATTCACACTCTCAACGCGCGCCGGCGCGGAACTGTGGGTCATCGATGCCAGCACCGCGGCAGCACACCGCGTTTCGTTCCTGGTGCTGAATCAATCGCTGCAGCGGCGCGCGTACGAATGGATGCCGGATAGCAAGTCGCTCGTCGTGCGCTCGGTACCATCGCAATCGCCGCCTCCCGAAGCGGCAGGCACGCCGAAGGGCCCCGCGATTCAGGAAAGCCGAGGAAGGAAGGCGCCGGCGGTGACGTACGAGGACATGATCCGCAACGAGTCCGACGCCGCCCTCTTCGAATACCACCTGCAATCGAAGGTCGCGATCGTCTCCGTCGACGGAAACTCGACGCCGGTCGGCGCAACCGGCATGGTCATTCGCGCCACGCCCTCGCCCGACGGTCGCTTTCTGGTGGTCGAGACTCTGCATCGTCCATTTTCGTACACCGTTCGGTGGGAACGTTTCCCGAGACGCATCGAGATCTGGTCCAATTCGGGAAAGGTCGCGCAACAGATCGCCGACCTGCCGCTCGCCGATCAGGTGCCGATCGACTTTGATGCCGTGCGCGTCGGTCCGCGCGATGCCGAATGGCGGAGCGACAAGCCGGCCACCGCGTTCTGGGTCGAGGCGCTCGATCAGGGAAATCCGCGCAACGATGTTCCAAATCGCGATCGGCTATTCGCGCTCGCAGATCCGTTTACCGGCACGCCCGCGAAGTTGATGGACGTTCCGCTGCGCTTCGCGAACGTCGAGTGGGGAACGGACGATCTGGCGCTGGTCGAGAGTCGCAGGTTCAAGGATCGAAAAGCGCAGACATGGCGTATTCATCCCGCGCGTCCGGACGCGCAGGCGGAGCTGATCTTCGATCGATCGTACGAAGATCGCTACGCCGATCCGGGCAGTCCGGCGACGATGACCAACCCCGCCGGAAAAGAAGTCCTGCGGGTGGCGAAGGACGGTCATTCGCTCTTCTACGTCGGCCTGGGCGCTTCGCCGGAAGGGGCGCGGCCGTTCGTCGATCGCCTCGACATGCAGACAAAGAAGACGACGCGGCTTTTCCGTTCGGCGGCGCCGTATTACGAGGTTCCCATCGAGGTCACCGACACCGCAATCATCACCCGCCGCGAGTCGGTCACCGAGCCGCGCGACTTCGTGCGGCGCGATCTTCGCAAAGGAACTTCGCGCACGATCGTCTCGATTCCAAACCCGGTGCCGCAGATGGCGAATGTCACGAAGGAGGTCATCCACTACAAGCGCGCCGATGGTCTCGATCTGAACGGCACGCTCTATCTGCCCCCGGGATACGACCCGCAGAAAAATGGACCGCTGCCGGTGCTGACGTGGGCTTATCCGCAGGAGTTCAAGAGCGCGGCGGCTGCCAGTCAGGTCACCACGTCGCAGTATCGATTCTCACGACCGACGGGAACCGGTTCGCCGATCGTGTTCGTGTTGCGCGGTTTCGCGGTGCTCGACAATCCGACCATTCCGATCGTCGGCGAGGGCACTCGAGAGCCGAATGACACGTACGTCGAGCAATTAGTCGGCGGTGCGAAGGCGGCCATTGACGAGCTGGTGCGCCGCGGCGTCGGAGATCGCAACCGCATGGCGATCGCCGGACATTCGTACGGCGCGTTCATGACCGCAAATCTTCTCGCAAACTCTGAACTTTTCCGCGCCGGCATCGCGCGGAGCGGCGCGTACAACCGCACGCTCACGCCATTCAGTTTTCAGTCGGAGGAGCGGACGTATTGGGAAGCGCCGCAGATCTACACCACCATGTCGCCGTTCATGCGCGCCGACAAGATCAAGGCGCCGCTGCTCCTGATTCACGGCATGGAAGACGACAACACCGGCACGTTTCCGATCCAGAGCGAACGCCTCTACCAGGCCCTCTCCGGCCTCGGAGGCACCGTCAGGCTCGTGATGCTTCCGAAGGAGGCGCACGGCTACCGCGCGCGCGAGTCGGTGATGCACGTGCTGTGGGAGATGGACCAGTGGCTCGATCGGTACGTCAACCACCCACCCAGCCGGTAAGGACGGTAAGGACGGTAAGGCCGGTGAGCTTGTGCGGAGTACGTCACAGTCAACTCCGCTGAAGCTGACCGGCCTTACGGGCCTTACCGTCCTTACCGGGCGGGGGGCGGGTCACTTCTTCGGCGATACCACAATGAGGTCGTTCAGTTCCGCCGCCATGGAGTGCGCAAGGTAGACCGTCCCATTCTTAGTGACGACGCCGTTGCGCGCGCCCGCGTGTGTCGGAACCTTCTCGACGAGCGATAACTTGCCCTCGCCATCTACGTGCGCGATTGTCAGCTCGCCGGCCTTCGCAGCGCCGACGTACACGGTGTGCGTCGCGGGCGAGTAGTCGAAGTCATCGACGCCGTCGCCGGTGTCGATCGACGAGACAACTTTGCCATCATGCGCAGTGTCGAGGACCTCCACGCGCGCGCTGCACGCGACGAAAAGAAATCCTGATTTTTCGTCGAAACGCAGCCCGTGCGGGCCCTCGCTGCCGCAATTCGGGTTCCACGTGGCGACGGTTGCATGCGTCTGCGCGTTGATCGCCAGCGTCTGGTCCTTGTCCTCGAGATTGGTGTAGAAGCGCCCGTGCTTGTTGTCCACGGCGAAACCCTCCGGATTTCCCGGATACGTGAGCTTCGATTTTTCGTGCAGGGTGTCGGCGTCCAGAATGCGGATCGACTTATCGCGCGGTGCAGTTACCCACACCTCTTTCGTCATCGCCACGTATGACAGGCCGTCTGGCATCGAGTCGATATGCGCGCAGTTCAACTTCTTGAGCGACCGGGCATCGACCGCGCAGATATTGGAGTCCGCCCGATTTCCGATGTACACGACGCCTTTTCCAACGGTTGCGGAGGTCGGCCCGAACGTCCGTTTGCCATTCCGAACCTGCACCACGGCTGTGGGAAAGTCACCGATTTTCGTGACTTTCCCGGTGGCAGTGTCGACCACGTCGACCGCTCCGGTGTTGCCGGCCGGCGCCCATACGAACCCGGTGCTGGGGTCATAGGCCAGGTAATCCATGTAGATACCGCCGGTCGCGGCCGGCGGCAGCGGCAACATGCGGACGGTGTAGCTCGGGGCGGCCAGGAGGAGAGCTAAAAAGACTTGTGGAACTCGCATGGCCGCGATTCTAGACTAGCCCGCCCATGCTCTTCGAAAAGACTCCGGCGGACGTTCAGTCCCTGCTGCCGATTCCGATCAAGCAGCTGGGACTGAAGCTGCAAGGCTCGCCGATCGAGCGCTACGTGGAGCAACTTTTCAAGGAGCTGGAATCAAAGGGCCTGCAGCATTTTCGCCCCGCGTTCTATCTCACCAGCGAATGGGGATGTCCTTCCGAGCAGCCGGTGATCGGCGTTCCGTTTTACCTCGCCGACCCGCGCCTGGGCGCGATCGAGAGCGCGGTCAACGACATCGAAAACGAGCGCGAGATCATGATGTACATGCGCCACGAATCGGGCCACGCGTTCAATTACGCCTACGAGCTGTACAAGACCGACGAATGGCGCGAGACATTCGGTCCCTTTCGCCGTCCCTATCGCGATCACTACCGCTTCGTTCCCTTCTCGCGCAATTTCGTGCGCCACATCGCAGGCTGGTACGCGCAGAAGCATCCGGACGAAGATTTTGCGGAAACCTTTGCGGTCTGGCTGACGCCGCGCTCGAAATGGCGCGAGAAATACAAGAACTGGCCCGCGATGAAGAAGCTGCGCTACGTCGACCGCGTGGCCCACGACCTCGGCGTCACGCCGCCGGTGCGCCCGCTCGGCGAAAC
>WNFC01012743.1_pt1 | contig 17057 bp, 14 predicted proteins | sample 5400541 | NCBI WGS metagenome assembly WNFC01 (sample SAMN13153342, study PRJNA577476) | soil metagenome | isolation source: 120 cm saprolite under Douglas fir tree site 2 hole 2 replicate 1 | place: USA:California | collected 2015-04-18
GGCGAGCGTCTGTTTGACGGTCTGGACGGTGGACCGGTCGGCTACGAGAACGTCGAGATGGTCAGCTCTGCCTCGGTGACGCACGTCCGATTCCTGCGCCGGTGACGGCGGTGCGGCGGCCATCCTTCGGGCCGCCCGGCGATGCAGCTGACCGTTCTCGCATTCAGAGCCGGCTTCGAATCAGAACGGCACGCGCCACCGAACAGACGCTGGCCCGGTTCAGGACGACCGTGCCGTAATAGGCCTGGCCGCTTCGGGCAGTACCCTTCAGCGCGATGGACCCGAACACCGCGCCGGCGTGGCGAGACCTCTACATCGGGTTGGTCGGGGCCGGGGCATCGCTGACCGGACTGACCTTTGTCGCCATCGCGCTGGACCCGCACCAGATCGAGCGCACGCCTCTGCTGCGGCTGCGCGCCGCGAACGCGGTGTGGTGCTTCGTCAGCGTGATGTTCATCGGTGTTGCGGTTCTCACGCCGAGACCGTTCGCCGCCGTAGCGGCGGTGGCTGTGGGTGTGGGCGGTCTGGGCGGAGCCGTTCTTCTTTCACTCAGAACAGTTCGTCAAGGCGTATTTCGACAACCCCATCCAGGTGCCAGCGTGTTTCGCGCTGTGGGGAACATCCTCGGGTTCGTCCTCGCCGGTGCTGGTGGTTTCTCGCTCGTTGATGTCGAGCAAGGGTGGGTGTTCGCCACCCTGGCCCTCGCGAGCGTGATCATGCTGTCGAGCGGCATCTTCGCCAGCTGGCTGCTGGTGCTGCAGATCGGGGTGCCGTCGACCGAGAAATCCTAGGCGGGCCCACTTCCCCCAGGGCGATTCGGGCGCCGAAAAACCGGTCATTCTCCCGGTGACAGTCCAGCGGGGCCAACCCTAATCTCAGGTGCGGAGGACTGTGACCTCCCCGTGACCTCCTGGGCCAAAATCGCCATCGCGCGGGTCGTTAGCACCGACTTTTGAACTTAAATGTGGTCGGGGGGACGGGACACTATTTGAACTGCCCGCCTGAAGTCGCAGGAGGCTTGCTCGAACTCCTTAAGGTTCACCGACTCGGGCCGGATTGGGGCATGGACTTGTCGTAGCCGTTGATTTGAGTCTCGCTCTCAACTCTCAGGTCGACTTCCAACCAGCTCAGCCAAGTTGACAGGGTGCCGCGTGAGTGTGCGCGGGTTCGTGGCTAGCACAACTACGAGGGCGGCTATGCCGTGAAGCACCGCAACAATGATCGGGATCGTATGCACATCGGAAGCGGGGGTCTGAACGATCGAGGTGTCGAGGTTGAAGGCGCCATGCGCCACCAGTACGACAAGCAGGCTTCCGCGCGTGCCGTTGTACAACCAGGCGTACAGGACCGCGGTCGAAGTTAGGCGAAGGTAAGTCTGAGGGAAGTCTGTCCAGGCGAATAGTGAAAGCCCGCCGGGTACTGCCACCGGCCAGAGATGCCAGGTGCTCCACAGCAGACCGATGATGACCGCCGCCCCCAAGGCACCGATTCCAATTTGAAGCCGCGACTGTCCGAAGCCCCTCCATCCCAGTTCTTCTCCGATCGCTCCGGCTATCACCGCACCGATGGTGAATAGCAGCGCGGACATACCTCCTTCGGCGGTGCCTGATGGCATTGCCAGCCACTGCTTTGGTGCTGCCCCGCCGAACATCACAAAGATCAAGTCGGCCAGAAGCAGCAGCGGGATCGGGCCCAGCAGCGCGACAAGGTACCAGCCGACGTGAACGCGCCACCGAGTTACCTGTTTCAGAAGTTTGCGCACCCCGCCGGCGCTTGGCCAGCGCCACGCAACCAGTAGGGCCGCGATGGTGGGCGTATAGGCGGTGAATAGGATCCCGATGAGTGCGATCGGCGCAACGCCCGCCGTGCTGGCGTTCAGCTTAGCCAGGTCGAGGTGGAGGATGTACAGCGGGGCGAGCCCAAGAAAGAGCAGGGCGAACACGAGGACCGCCCAGGCGATGACCGCCCTGTTGATGGCGACGCTTGGGCCAGGCGGGGACGTCAACCTGATGCCGTCGTGGATGGATCCAGAGCCGAGCCGGCCATTGGTGCCGCGAGCGTATACCCGCCTGGCGGCCATCAAACGATTCGGGCCTCGAGCCAAGTGGGCCGAACGCATTTTTTAGCGGGATCATTTGCGATCATTCCCCGGCCCGGAGCCCGAGCGAGTTCAAATCCCGTGGCCTTGTTCCGCTGCGCCCGGCGATTGATTTCAATATCTGGGGTCTGAAGACGGCTCGCGCCTAGATGTTGGGGTCGATCTAACCAAGCAATTGGTCGGGGGGAGGGGACACTATTTGAACTCCCGACGAGAGGTAATGGGCGAAGGGGACCGGGTCTAGTTGCGATAAAAAAAGATGAGCGGCCACAAAGAGGGACAGAAGCATCGACCATCAAATGAAAGGAGAGACCAATGCCGACTCACAAGATCGGAACTCAGGAAGAGTGGCAGACAGCCCGCGCAGAACTCCTCGCTCGCGAGAAGGAGCACACGAGGTTGGGCGACGAGCTCGCCCGGCGGCGCCGGGAGCTTCCTTGGGTGCCAGTGGAGAAGGAGTACAGCCTCCAAACCACAGACGGACCGAAGACCCTAGCGGAACTCTTCGATGGGCGCTCGCAGCTCGGGATCTACCACTTCATGTTCGGCCCCAGTTATCAAGCTGGCTGTCCAACCTGCTCGTCCATCGCCGACAGTGTCAACGGCGTGCTACCCCATCTGAACGCTCGCGACATGACCATGATCTTCGTCTCGAGCGCGCCGCTTGAGAAACTTCTCTCCTTTCGTAAGCGGATGGGCTGGAGCTTCAACTGGGCGTCCAGCTCCGAGAGCGACTTCAATCTCAACCTCGGTTTCTCGAGCACCGACGAGCAGACGCGCGCGTGGCTTACGCCGCAGGTCCAGGCCGCAATGCCGCCAATCGCCGACCGCAATGCCCGCGAGACAGGCACTGACGTTGTGGGATACCTGACCGAGAGCTTTGGCTTCAGCGTGTTCGTCCTGGACGGCGGAACTGTCTACCACACCTATTCGACAGCGGGTCGCGGCGTGGAGTTCCTCATGGGCTACTACGGGATCCTCGATCACACGCCGAAAGGCCGCCACGAGGGCGATGCGTTCCAGGTCTGGATCCGCCGCCACGACGAGTATGGCGGCAAGTGAAGGCCATCCTTGATGTCCTTTAGGTCTAACTCGCGTGTGCCCGTCGATGCTGGAACCGGGCGGCGCGATGCTTCCTGAACCATCGCGTGCAGCAGGGAGATCGCCTCCTTCTGGGGCCCCTCCGGAATGTGTGACTCGAGTTCTTGGAATTCACCTCGAGCTCGAGGAACCGGGTCGAATTGGGCTTGGCTTCCGCGTCAATCACCTCCTTCTTTTGGTCTGGAAGTAGCCCGTGGCTCGGCGTGCAGCCACCCCAGCCTCGGAAATACCACATGGCCGCGCGCCCCTAAACATGCAGCGCCACCTGCCACGTTTAGAGGGCCGGGGACGGTTGGTAAGGAAACGAACGCAAGCCCTCAAGGGCAAATCAACAAATGGAGGTGCAGTGACATCCAGCGGGTGCGCGTCACACCCTGGGTCCAAGTGACCGTCTGCGAGCAGACGCTCGCACAGATGCGACCCGATAAAACCCGCCGCCCCTGTGACCAGCACGCGTGAGCTCTGAGCGGGTCTCATCGGCTTATCGCCCTAGGGGACTGTGGATGATTGCTGAATTTGAGACAGGGTGGCGAACAGGCCCTTCTCATCGAGTAGTTGGGCAGGCGGTCCCAACTGCACCAGTCGACCTTCCTCCATGACCGCCACCACATCGGCGCCCCGAATCGTGCTGGTTCGATGCGCGATGACGATTGCGGTACGGCCCTGAATCAGGCGACCGATACCCCGGATCACCAACTGCTCTGTGGCCGCGTCCATGCTGCTTGTGGGCTCGTCCATGATTACGATCGGCGCTGCTCGGAGCATGGCTCTTGCCAGCGCAATGCACTGCTTCTGGCCACCAGACAGCGTCGAGCCTCTCTCGCTCACGATGGTCTCGAATCCGCCCTCCAGATCGTCGACAAAGGTGAGCACGCCCGCTGCCTCGGCTGCCGCCATCACGTCGTCCTTCGAGGCATTCGGCCGCCCATACGCGATGTTGTTCCAGACCGTGTTCCGAAGGAGCAGGCTCTCCTGAAGCACCAGGGTCACGCTTGAACGAAGGCTGGACAGAGACACCTCCCTGACGTCCCGGCCGCCCAACCTGACCGACCCCGCCCAGACGTCGTAAAGGCGGGGCACCAGCGCCAACGCCGTGCTCTTGCCGGCACCCGTTGGTCCCACCAGGGCGACCACCGAGCCGGGTTCGATCAGCCAGCTGAAATCCCTGAGGACCTGGCGACCCGTCAGGTAGCCAAAGGTGACCGAATCGAACTGGACGCTGAGCGGCTCCTTGGGCATCGGCTTGGGCCGGACTGGATCTCGCACATCCGGCGCGAGCGCGAATACCTCCACCAACCGCTCGGCCGAAACGACCGCTCGCTGTGCCTGGATGGGCAATTTCGCCAGCTGCCGCATGGAGCTGAACGTGCCCCGTGTATATGCCAGGGCCAGCGTCAGGAGGCCGATGCTGAGGCTGCCATGAAGCACGAGCAGTGCCGCTAAGAGAAGCGTCAGCGCGCTCACCGCTGAAGTCACGAGGGTGACAGCGGGTTGGACACGGGCCTGCGCCTCGGTGGCTTGCAGTCCGTAGACGAGACCCTCCTCGGTTGCGTCGACAAGTCGCTCCGCTTCATGCTCCTCGCGTCCGAGCACCTTCACCAGTTGGGCTGCGGAGAGGGCCTCGGCGAGCATCGCGCTCACGCGTCCGTCCTGCTTGCGCGCTGCGCGCACCGCCGTACGGATCTTGATCCGATAGTGGCGAGACAGCAGGTAGACGGGGACCGACCCCGCGATGACCAATGTGCCAAGCCGCCAGTCGAGCACGAACAGGGCCAGCAGCATGAACACGGCCGCGCCGAGGTTCGTCACGAGGCTGCCGACGACGCTGACCACCAGTGTCTGTAGGTTGGTTACGTCTCCGCTGAGGCGGAGCTGCAAGTCACCTGCACGGGTGTCGGTCGAGTGATGAAACGAGAGCGAGAGTCGCTGAATATGGTTGTAGAGCGCTCGTCTCAGCTCAGTGACCGCGGTCTGTCCCACCCGCGCGGTGTTGCTGCTGTCGAGGTAAGTGAACAGCGCGTCGAGCAGGGCGATCATCAGCAAGGCCCCTGCCAAGAGAAACAACTGCTCGTATTGTGGAAGGGTGAGCGACGCCGTCCGAGCATGATTCCCAGCGTGCCGGAAGGTGTTCACTAGCAGATCGATCGCCCTCTGGATCGGAACCGGCATCAGCAGGGCGGTCGCAATCTCGCCCAACATCGCGGCCAGCGCCAAGGCCAGAGGGCCGCGATGAGGGCGCAAGTACGGACGGAGCAGGATCAGCGCGGTCTTCACGCCGGCGTCCTCTGGTGAACAGCCCCAGCGATGAAGTCCTCGACGCGCGCGGCAACGTGATCCCAATCCAGCGACCCGGCCCTGGCGACCGCGGCACGTCCCATTCGGCTGCGCAGCGCCGCATCTTCTCCCAATCGGCGCAAGGCACCGGTCAGAGCTTCCCGGCTGCCCGGCTCAAAGAGGAGGCCTGCGTCGCCCACCAACAAGGGTAGATCGCCCTGCCGGCTGGCCACCACTGGGAGCCCCGCGGCCAGGTATTCGACGACCTTGAGCGGAGAGAAGTAGAAGCCCGTCATCGCCTCGAAAGGCGCCGTGCCGATGTCCATGCCATCTAGATAGGCGGGGATTTCAGCGTGGGGTACCGCGCCCGCGAACAAGGCACGGGCGTGCAGGCCGAGAAGACTTGCCCGGGCCTTGAGCGATGCCTCTTCTGGCCCCTCGCCTACCACCAGCAGCCGGTACGAGCTCGGCAATGTCGCGAAGGCTTCGAGGAGCAGGCTCACCCCGTGCCAGGGCTTGAGGCTGCCTACAAATCCGATCACGAAAGCGTCATCGATCCCGAGACGATTGCGGACGGCGTCCCCGCCGCCGCGCCGGAAGAGATCGAGTTCGACGCCGTTGGGGATGACGCTGACTGCATCCGGTCGAGTGCCCGCTGCGAGCACGTGGTCGCGCAGCGCTCGCGAAACAACAACCACACGATCTGCTTCGCCCAGAAGCTTGCGTTCGCGCTCGCGCCACATGTCGACGTCCTGCAGTCCGCGAAAGCGCGCCGCTTCCTCCACCAGAGGCGCGTTCACCTCGAGCGTAAAGGGCAAGCCCAGTATCCGAGCAGCTTCCAGGGCTGAGCCACCAGGAAGCGAGTAGCGCTCGAGCACGGCTTCGACACTTGCCGCCGCAAATTTCTTGACGAGCCACGAGGCCTGCCCTTGCGGTGGGAGCTTGACGATGCGAGCACCTCGAGGCGGAGGGTTGGAGCCCTCAGTGCGAGCGCAGAACAACAGCAGCTCATGGCCGCGGCGAACGAGGGCTTCCGCCAGGCTGCGCAGATGCACGGAAGCCCCCTTGGTCCCGCCCAACGGAATCCCAGGGTCTGCGCAGACGTACGCGATCTTCACGCCAGCACCGCCTGGCTGGTTTCCAGCTCTGTTACGGGAATGCCGACGAGCAGAGCGGCTACGCGGCGCGAGTTCGCAACCAGGTCGAACTCCATCTCGACAGTGAGACGGCCGGCAGCGGCGAGTCGGCTAGCCAGCCGCGGATCCGTCAGCAGCCGCGTGATCGCCTCGGCCAGGGCGGCCGCGTCCCCCGGTGCCACCAACAAGCCGTTGATGCCGTCCTCGATCAGTTCTGGGATGCCGGAAATCCTGGTCGAAACGACCGGCACGCCCGAGGCCATGGCCTCCACGAGGACGTTGGGGATGCCATCGCGGTCACCATCGGCAACGACGATGGGCGCCAGGACGAAGAGCGAGGCACGTGAGTATGCGCTCGCTATCTCGTCCTGAGGACGAGCGCCATGGAACGAGATCCTCGGCTCAAGACCCGCAGCGCCGGCCATCGTGTTGAGCTCTTCGCGCATCGGCCCTCCGCCGTAGATCTCGCAGCGGAACTCCAGGCCCGCTCTTTCCACCAGCTCCAGACTCTGGATCAGCAGCGGATAACCCTTCTTGGGCACCAGCCTTCCAACAGAGAGGATCAGGCCAGGTTCGGGCTGCCTGCGCGACGAGTTGAAACGGCGGAGGTCGGACCCGTGGTGGATGACTTGAATCGGGGTCGAAACATCGGGCAGCAACTCCTTCAGGAACTGTCCGTTGAAATCAGTGCACGTGAGCACGAACCGAGCCGCGCTCGCCCTGATCGCCAGATTTCGAGGCAGCGTCGTGTAGAGGTCTTTCGCGTGGGCCGTGAAGCTGAACGGCGGGCCGCCGGCCAGGCGTGCCATGTACGCCACTGCCGCCGGGCTGTGGGCAAAGTGGGCATGTAGATGATCAACGCCGAGCCGTCGCAGTTCGCGTGCCAGCCAGGCTCCTTCGATCGCATGTCGGAGCGACGGCATCGAGCGGTGAACCGACAGCAGGGCCCAAAGCACACGAAGGAGACCCTGAGGGCGAGTGGCAAACTGCGCGACGGCACCGCGCACCAGGCGCAATCGCGAGTGCCACCGGCGATCCGCGATGGTCACGTAGCGGACTTCGGCGCCGAGTTCGCGCGCGGCAGAGTGGACGACCTTCTCGCCGGGGTCCATGAGCGCGAAGAGCGTTGCGTCCAAGCCCAACTGACGGATCTCCAGAAACTCGTTTAGTACGAACGTCTCCGAGAGACGCGGGAACCGCTTGACGAGGTAAGCGATCCGGACCACGCTCATCCGGCCATCGCTTGCGAGCGGCAAGACGCGAGCAGCAACTGGGCGGCACGCTCACCACCACCGAGTTCGATCCGTCGCCCGACATCGATCCCGGGCAAGGGTCCGTCGAGTGCTTTCAAGACCGCGCGGCGAAGCTGGCCGGAAGCGGCGGGCCCTGGCAGAACCACGCTGGCTAAACCCAGTCGTTCGAGCATCCGGGCACGAATCAGCTGCTCCTGGCGTGGAGCGGTTCGCGGGAATATCACCAGAGGCCGTCTCGCGGAGAGCGACTCGACCACGCTGTTGTACCCGCCCATCGAGACGACCACATCGGCGGCTGCGATCAGGCTCAGCATGCTGGTCGATGATCGGATCAGCTCAAGGCCGGCGTGGGCAGCCAGGCTGCTGAGCTCAGCCCGGTCGGCGCCCGGCATCATCGGTCCGGTAACCAAGAGGCCCTTCTCGCGACCTGGCTGTGCCATCTGAGGCCACACGTCGATGAAGGCGCGGAAAAGCTCAGCAGCGTCGCCACCGCCTCCCCCCATCACCAGAATGCGGCGTTCTCGGCCGGATCGAGCCTTGGTCCAGGGAACCCGGCCTGAAGACTGTGGCTCGAGGCTGTAGTCCTTGGCCACGTAGCCGGTGAAGATCGTGCGACGCCGCACCTCTTCGGGAAAGGCGTACTGCTCGGTTACGTCGAAGAGGTCCCTACAGCCATAAACGAGGACCTCGTCATAGAGGGACTCCAGCACCGAATAGACTCCCTGCTCAGTCCAGGTCCGGCGCACGGTGTCGGGGTCATCGAGGATGTCCCTCAAGCCCAGAACCACCCGCGTGCCGGGAAGGTGGTTGCGCGCCATCTCAAGGCTCCGCCTCAGCTCGCCTTTCATCCCGAGTGGTGCATGGTCGACCAGAAAAACGTCGGGCCTGAGGTTCAGCAGCGTCGAGAAGATGATGCCGGCGCGCTCAGCACGCAGCCCTGACATGGATCTTGAGGTGACAGGTCGGTAGTCCTCGGCGCCCACCTTGATGACGCTCGGCATGCGCACCAGTTCCGCAGCCTCGGGCAGATGCCAGTCTCCGGCGAGCGCGGAACCGGTCAGCATCACCAGCCTGACAGCACGATCCTGAAGCCGCACGGCGTGGGCGATTGCTGAGTTGCGACGAAAGTGCCCTAACCCGTAGGTGTCGTGCGAGTAAAGGAGGATCGAACGTTTGTTGGCGGAGCTCAGGCGGCCGGACCGGACGACACCAGGCTGCTGGCGCCCTCCGGCCGCTGTCGTGCGAAGCCGCTCCATCGAACCTTCCCCCTTATGGACTGCTCCAGCTCGCGCTCGATCTGCGCTGGAGGCCCATCTCGGTTCGACCGCCAACACCCGGTTCTTAACTAACACCTAAAGCGGGCTTAGTCGGAAGGACAGCCACGCCGGACGCCCGAATGAAACGATCGCTGGACGACGCTTTTTCGGGCGCGCCGATGCGCAGTAACTAGATATATGGAGACCCAAGACCAAGCGCAGGTCGGCAGGCCGAGGATGCGGCGTCTCCAGGTGCGCTTCAGTCCGACCGAGCTTGTGGTGGGCGAGCGCGCCCGCGCGGCGGCGATGCCGATGAGCACCGCGGTCCGGCAGCTGGTGCACTCGGCCTTGGATCGAAAGGCGACGGCCGACGCGGCGGCTGCGGATCAGGCGCTGGTGACCCTGTCTGGCCTCGTCGCCGCCGAGCACGCAGTACGTCTGCTCGAGGAGATCGTGCCAGACGGCGTACGGCTAGGAGGGATTCTCCGCGCTGGCGGCGATGCCAGGCCAAGGGCTGGATGCGCGTCGCGCCCGTGGTTAGGCCGCTGCGAGCCGCAGGTTGGCGCGCGCGGCGTCGAGCGCGATTCGCAGCTGCTGCGGCTCGCGCCGTACCTGGGTTAGCAGGAGGCCGCCCTGGATGCTGGCCATGGTTGCAGTGGCGAGCGCGGCGGGGTCGGCGTCTCTGCGGAGCTTGCCGCGGGTCTTCATCCGGGTGAGGCCGTTACGGATGTGCGCTTCCCAACGGTCGAGGCCGACGGCGATCGCTGCTCGGGCGTCTGGGTCGCTCTCGGCGAGTTGGCCCGCGAGGGAGCCGATTGGGCAGCCACCGCGCGCTTGCTGCTCGATCTGATGCCGGACCATGAAGTTCTGACCCCTCTGTCTCTAACCCGGGTCTCCCGTGCCCGTTAGCGAGAGGCTAATTCGATAATCAGCGGCCGTCGGGCCAGTTCAAATAAGGAACGTTAGGTCGGAAAAAGCCCGAGCACCCGACCTGCGTCGCGGACGGTTAGATGGGCGTTGCGGACGAGATCAGAAAGGAGCAGAGCTACGGGGCCAGCCTGTGCCGCCTTCCGCGGCTTGGCAGCAGCAGGTAGAAGGCTGCGATCAGGACGAGGATCACTCCACCGCCAAAGCCGGCGAGCTGACCCACTCTGCTGTGGACGGCGACCCCTGCGTATCCGAGGTAGGGAATCGTCGCCTGCACCCGATAGATGTACGGTCCCTTGAGCACGAACGGGCTCCAGGGATCGATGAAACCGTTGGCGTCACCTTTGGTCTTAATGAGCAGGCCGCCGGACGTCGGCTCCATCCAGATCACCCGGTGTACGACCAACTGTTGGGGATCGCCGGGCGGATGGAAGACGATGATGTCTCCGGTCTGGAGGGTGACACTCGGTTGCCGCTCGGTTATCACCACACCCCCGACCGGTAGCTGCGGCCGCATGCTGCCCGAGAGAATCGGGCGCACCTGCCAGGTTCCGGAAAACACCGCCACCCCCAGGCCGGCCACCGCGAAGGCCAGCACGATCACCGGAACGTTCTCAGCCACCCATCGCCAGCCTGCCCGAGGCCGGCGCTTTCGCACGTGGAGGCGGTGTGGCCGCGCTGCGTGCGCGGCCACTCCCAACCTTTCCATTACCGTTCAGATCGGCCTGTCGCTACGCCGCCGGCGCCAACGTGGGCACGCCCTGGCTGGCGCTCCCGTTCCACTCGACCGCACCGAGCGCGATCGTGGGCATGATGGTCTGGCCTTCGTCGGCGTTGTTGAGGCTGCCGGTGAAGCTGTTGACGAAGACCAGCGTGCCACCGGGCTTGAGGTTGCAGCCGCCGCAGGTCCAGGCAATGCTCTCCGCCTGCCGCACCGAAAAGATGAAGCCGTTGATGTTCCATGTGACGTCGTCACCCAGCGGCGCCGGGTCGAGCCCGCCGCCCCTGGCGCTGACAGTGACGGAGTTGATCGTCAGCGGCAGCGTCCCGGTGTTGGTGACGGTCAAGGTGTGCGGTAGGTTGATCTTGGAGCCCGAGTTCTCGAGGTCCCAGGTGACGGACTTGCAGTCCTTCGAAACGACTCCGTCAGGCACTCCGTTGCCGTCGACGGAGCTGATGCACATGGCGAGCGTGCCGGTGTTGATAATCTGGGTCGCGCTCACGGAATCCGTGAATGCTGCGCTCGCGCCGAATCCGATGAGTCCAAGGGCGCTTGTAATAAGTGCTCCGACGACCAGGAATCTTGCCTTCAGAAAACGCATGCAGGTCCTCCTTCAAATGCGGCGTCACGCGTGATTGGATTCCGGTGACTGTGCAGGTGACGGTAGGCGCGACATGATTCCTCGTCCATCCACTGAACGGATGAACTTTCTGCGATTTTTAGCCGCGAACCATCAGCAGAATGGATGAACTTGTCGCGCTGTCATTACAGGCCGCGCGAGGATGTATACGCTTCGCGATCGATGTCGCGACCGACACGCATTCTGCTCACGACAACCTTGTTGGTTGGCGCATGGGTGACGCTCATCGCGCTGAGCGCCGACGGCGTCCTTGCGGTCTTCACATCGCGCGCGATCGCGAAGCAGACGATCTCAGTCGGGCGGCTTCACATCGACATCGAGAAGGCTGATGGCCTGCCCGCTCCCAATCCGAGAGCCGTCGAATGGACCAGCCCGTGGGCAACTGATGTGGAGATCTCGCACACGCTCGACGTCCGCAACGACGGAACACTTCGCGTCGGCAAGATGTGGCTGGCTGTGCAGTTGCAGCCTACGCTGCAACCTGAGCTGCTATCCCAGCTGACGCTGACGGTCGCGGTCTCCGGAGCCGCCGGAACGCAGACCGAAACAGGCAGCGTGCCCAGTTGGCAGACGGCAAGAACCGATTCCGCGCTGGCCGGCATCAAGCCCGGTCAGACAGTTCACGTGGACGTGAAGCTGAGCGGAACGCTCCCGCAGGCGCTGCACGGAACCGGCCTTCTCGACATTCGATTGCTGATCACCGCCACCGAGTAGCCGCGCGCGTCAGCCAGTCGCGGCGCCCAGCCTCTGCTCGACCACCCAGACCGCCACCTGAGCTCGCGAGCGGAAGCGAAGCTTGGTCAGGATGCCGGCAATGTGGGTGGCCACAGTCGCGCGACTCAGGAAAAGCCGCTTGGCGATCTCGGCATTTGTCATTCCCTTCGCGACCAGCTCCGCGACTTCGCGTTCACGCTGGCTCACATCGAGCGGGTCACGACGATGCCGGTGCTCGTTCCCGAAGATGGGAATCACCTGCGCTTCACTCCGGTCGATGACGGGAGTGTCTTTCCCGATCGACGGGACAGCGCGCACCACCGCGAATCTCGGCGTTTCGCCTGGCTGTCCCAACGGGTACACGTCGATGTCCCATCGACGGTCCCCTATCGCGTACACCGCCAGGTGTGCGCGCTCCCCAGTCAGCCCGGCCCGCGCGATGGCGGGCGCGATCTGGTCGCGAACGGCTGCTTGGTTGGCGTAGACGACACGGAATACCCCGGTCACCTCGCCAATGCAAAGGTCGACCGGAAGAGCCTCGAACAGATCCTCGAACGCGCGCGGCGGGCGCGACCGACTAAGCGCCGTTTCGGCACCTGCATATACCTCGGCCATCCTTATCTTCCTCTCAAAGCCTGTTCTTAGGCGGCGCCGCTCACTGATTCGGTGCTACGACCTCGACCGGGCGGCGAAATCTTACAGCCGCACGAGAACGCTTTCCATCGTTCGTTTGGATGATGCCGTGGCCGGTCGTCAGCTCAGCGCGATGTCGTCGAAAAGCGTGTACGTAGGATCGCCGAGATAGTTGTCGTCGTGGCTGACCAGGGTCAGCGTGTAGGTGTGGCCGGGGACCACCGAGGCGGTCACGTTCGTCCAGCTACCCTTCACCGCGCAGGTGCGAGGAACGAGCGTGACCGTGGTCCCGGTCGTGGTGTCGGTCAGAGTGACGGTGACCCAGTCATAGGTCACCGTGTCCGGGCAAATGTTCAGGTACCAGAGCGACAGCCGTGAGGCGCCTGACGGCGCCGTGAAGCTCTGCTGGAGGGTGCTGTCGCCAGCGGTCGGCGCCGTCCGGCCGACCATCGCCGAGAAGCTGCCACTGTGGGCGGTGGTCGAGACGCCAACCGCACCGCTCGTCGTCCAACCGCCGAGGTCACCGGTCTCGAAGCCGCCGTTCGTGATTCCGGGAGGGGGCGGCGGCGGCGGCGGCCCGACGGCGACGTCGTCGTACAGGGTCAGGGTGGGATCGCCGGGGTAGTTGTCGTCGTGGCTGATCAGGGTCAGTGTGTACGTGTGGCCGCCGGTAAGGGTCGCGGTGACGCTCTCCCAGGCGGTGGAGTTGGTGCACGTCTTGGGCAGCACCACGCTGGTCGTCCCGAGGATGCCGTCCTTGAGAGTGGCGGTCGCCCAATCGTAGGTGACGGTGTCTGGACAGCGGACCTGGTAGAAGAACGACAGCACTCCCCCTCCGGCCGGCGCGACGAAGCTCTGCGCCACCGAGCTGTCTCCGTTGGTCGGCGAGCCGGCCCCGACCATCGCCGCGTAGCCTCCGGAGTGGGCGGTGGTGGATATCGACGTCGAGCCCGCCCGTGTCCACGCGGAGAGGTCGCCCGTCTCGAAACGTCCGTTGACGATCGGGTTGCCGGCCGACGCGACCGTCAGCCCGACCGCGGTCGAGTGTGTGTTCGTGGGACTGGTACCGATGACGGTCACCGTGTAGCTTCCGGCGGGTGCGCTCGAGCCGGCGGTCAGCGTTAGAGTCGAAGTCCCGCCTGACGTGACTGAGGTTGGGTTGAAGGAGGCGAGGACGCCCGACGGAAGCCCACCGGCGGTGAGGTTCACCGTGACCGGGTTGCCGCTGGTCGCGGTCGTGACGATGCTCGTATTGGCGCTCGACCCCTCGGCCACCACAACCGACGTTGGGTTGGCGTTGATCGAGAAGTCGTCTGGCGGGGGCGGCGCGGTCACCGTGAAGCTCACCGTGGCGCTGTGCGTCGCCCTGGTGCCGGTCGCTGTGACCAGCACGCTGTAGGTCCCGACCGGGGTCGCTGTTCCGGCCGTCAGCGCCAAGGTCGAGCTGTCGCCGGAATTAATGGTTGCGGGGTTGAAGGAGGCGCCGGAGCCCGAGGGCAGCCCGCCGGCGGAGAGCTGGATCGACTGCGCCGATCCGCTGGTGAGCGTCGTCGATATCGTCGTGGTCGCACCCGACCCCTGCGGGGCGGAAACGGACCCGGGGGAGGCGCTGATCGAGAAGTCGTCCGCCGGAGGGGCGGTGACGTTAAAGGTCACCTGAGTCGCGTGCGTCACCGTGGTCCCGGCGCCGCTGACGGTGATGGAGTAGCTGCCGGCGGCCGTGGCGACATCGGCGGTGAGCGTCAGGGTCGAGGTGTTGCCTGCGGTGACGGAGGTTGGAGCGAAAGTCGCGGTGGCGCCACTGGGAAGCCCCCCGGCAGACAGGTTGACGGTCTGCGCCGTACCACTCGTGACTGCGGTGACGATGCTCGTGCTTGCGCTTCCACCCTGCACCGCGCTGACGGTTGTCGGGTTGGCGCTGATCGAGAAGTCGCTCGGGGTCGAAGTGCAGGCCGAGAGCTGGAAGCTCGCCACCCGGGTCCGCCAGTTGAATGCGCCGTCGGCCGGTATGTACTCGTTCGCGTACCAGAACGTGCAGTCGTCGGCCGGATCGACGGCCAAGCTGCTGTAGTCACCCCAGCGGCTGAGGTTGTTGCCGGTTTGCGAGCCGTTGCCCGCGACGACGATGCCTTCACCCTGCGTCATCGCGCCGGCAGGGTCGGAGGCGAGCCGGGTCGTATAGGCGATCGCTGGATGGCTCGTCGCGCTGGACTTGCTGAATCCCATCGCGATGTCCCCGACCTGGTCCATGGCGACGCTTCCCATCCAGCGATAGTCGCCGTCCGGCGCGTACGTTCCCTGCTGGTAGAGGGCCGGATAGGCATTTGACATCCGCAGCTCGTACCAGCGAACGCCTGAGCTGCCGCCGGCGACAACACTGTGGTTGACGACCAGCGACTCGTGGTCGCCGAAGTTGCGGTACGCGAGCCGGTACATAAGGCGGTCGGCAAGGGAGTCCAGCTGCTGGATGGTGCCGCTCTGGGGTATGCAGGTGCCGCCGCCGCAAACCGGCGAGAAGGCCGCGACCGGGATCACGACCGGACCGCTGAAGCTCGAATTGGCGGGCGTGGTCCAGTCGACGTGGAAGTTCCAGGCTAGGAGGCTGGCATTGTTGCCGCCCAGCGCCAGCATGTGATCGGGAGCACCCGCGGGGGGCAACCGGCTGCCGTCGAGCGTCGACGGGAGCAGGCCGCCGGACGAGGTCTGGAAGAGCTGCTGCGTCGCCGGCAGGCCCGCCAGCATGCTGGTCCGGTCAAGGGCGGCCGCCGCCGCTCCGACGAACGTCTGGCCGTTGGCAAAGAGGTTGACGGTCAGGTAGTAAGCGTCCGGCCAGACCGCGAGCTTGGGGTAGTCGGGCAGGTTCGTGCCGTACGGAAAGGAGTAGCGGTAATAGCTGCCGGTGGGATCGCCGCTGGTCGACACCGCGACGCACATCAGGTAGGGATTGGCGTTGGTGACTGCGAACTGCGTCACCACCCAGCGGTCGGCCATCTGGTCGTAAAGGACCGTGGGATCGCCGTCGTTGTCGATCTGACATCGACCGCCGAATCCGCTCCACACGGTGTTGATCGCGACCGGTCCGAGGAGAGGGGTGCCACTCTTGCTGAAGACGGCGAGCGAGGTGTTGACGACTTCGACGAAGTGGTTGGGGCCGACGGCGCCGTTCGTGTCGGGGGGCGCCGCGTTGACGGTGAACGTGCCGCTGGGTCCGGTGAATCCGTTGCCCACACCGTCGAAGTTGTTGATCGTCGCCGGCGGCGCGCCGATGCTGACGCTGGATCCCACGCTGCTGGTCCCAGCTCCAGACCTGATCGGAAGCCCACGATGCCGGTGTGTTCCCCGAACGCCGTTGTCGGGGGCGGCGTGCATCGAGCGCAGCGGGCGCGAGAGGTCGTTGTGAAGGGACGCGATCACGGTGGGGGTGCCCGGTGACGCGGCTGTTGCAGGCGCCGGCGCAGACGTCAGTGAGGCGAGCGCCGGTATGAGGACTGCCGCAAAACGAAATCGTCGAGCCAGCAAGCGGCGCCCAGTATGGTGCGGCCCGGGACCCTCGCACGCTCACGCGGCCCTCGCGGGCGAAAAATCCTCCATTTGACGGATCTTTCGGAGGCCGGACTACTCGCGGCTGTCTCGAGCCTCGGCCAGCGCTTGGCCGGCCGCCGATGTCGATACCGCCGCCGAATTTACGCAAACATCGAGTGGACGGAGCACCTGACCGACGTCGATCCAATGGAGCCAGTCAGCTCTGACGAGGTGATCGAGGTGCACTCCCGCCTAGCGAAGTTCGACGGTTCGATCGCCGAGCTTCTCCACCAACCCTGACGCAGCAAGCTTGAAGTCACGTGGACGTGACCTGACCCCCGGAAAACTCAAAAATGGTCGGAGGGACGGGACACTATTTGAACCGCCACGCTGGTCCCGCAGCCAGCGTAATAGAACTCCTCAAGACCACCTATCGAACTGGCCCGGAGTACATTCGACAACGTGCCGGACTCCGATCACGAGGTGCTTAGGCAAGCGTGGGCCCAAGTCAGCAACCTTATTGATCGTGCCGAGCGCTTCGGCAGGTCCCGGGATGTGGGAGGCCAGGTCGTTGGCTGGTGGCCGCACGATGGCGAAGGCATAGCACGGGACGGTGCTGGACGAGCGCTCCTCCTGTATCACGAGACATTCGATCCCCTCACCGAAGCCGAGGCAGGGAGTATCGGTCGCCCTTGGCTTCCGGGTGGATTGCCAACCGTGATCCAGCGCTTCCTCACGACGTGCTCGAACGGCTTGGAGTTCGCGGCCGGCGATCTTGCAAT
>WNFC01009329.1_pt1 | contig 17054 bp, 14 predicted proteins | sample 5400541 | NCBI WGS metagenome assembly WNFC01 (sample SAMN13153342, study PRJNA577476) | soil metagenome | isolation source: 120 cm saprolite under Douglas fir tree site 2 hole 2 replicate 1 | place: USA:California | collected 2015-04-18
CCGGAACTGGCCCTCGCTCTCCCTCAGGGTTCACCTCCGGGACACACGGGCTCAGCTCCAGCGACGGGCGGTTGCTGCTCAACCGCCCGTTCGCACATTCTCCCCGATCCCCGAGACACAAGGGACAGGGTGAGGGGCATCACTCAACCCCGCGGCACTTCAATGTCGAGCCAGCCCTGCGCGGTAACCTGCGCCTCGTCGTTGGGGCGCAGCAGCACCGTCGTCGTCGCCGATTCGATGATCGTCGGGCCGGCGATGATCTGCGCCGGGGCCAGCGCGTCGAAGCGATAGACCGGCGCGGTGACCCAATCCTCGAGGTAGATCCGCCGCTCGCCGCCGGGCGGGGCGGGCGGCGCCGGCGGCAGATCGGGCTCCTGCGGCAGGTCTTCCAGGATGCCGGAGACGGCGACCCGGGCATTGACCAGGACGCTCTCCTGGTCGGGCATCGCATAGGTGTAGAGCGCCTCGTGGCGGCGGTGAAACAATTGGACGATCTGCGGCAGCGGGTCGGCGGCCGACCAATCCACCTCGTCGAGCGGTACGGTGATCTCGAACACCTGCTCGCCATAGCGCATATCGACCGCGCGGGCGGAGCGCACCGGCCCGGCGAAGGAGGCGCGCAGGCGCCGCCGCCCCTCGGCTTCCATCTCCTCGAAGAGGCGCTTCACGGCGGCGCCGTCGAGCGCGCGCGCGTCGCCGATATGAGTGCGGCTGACCTCGAAGCGCAGATCGGTCGCCAGCATGCCCCAAGCCGACAAGACGGCGGCGATGCGCGGCACGATGACCCGCCGGAGGCCGAGTTGGCGGGCGATGTCGGTCGCATGCAGTCCGGCCGCGCCGCCAAAAGCGAACAGCGCAAACCGGCGCGGGTCGACGCCGCGCCGCACCGAGACGAGCCGCACCCCCTCGGCCATCGTCGTGTTGATGATGCGGTGGATGCCGCGCGCCGCGGCGAGCCGCTCGATGCCGAGCGAGGCGGCGATGCGGTCGACCGCGCGCTCGGCCGCTTCGGGATCGAGCTTCCGCTCGCCGCCGAGGAAATTTCCGGGGTCGAGATAGCCGAGCACGAGGTTGGCGTCGGTGACGGTCGCCTCGCTGCCGCCCTGGCCATAGCAGGCCGGGCCCGGCACCGCGCCGGCGCTTTCCGGCCCGACATGGAGGATGCCGCCGGCATCGACCCGCGCGATCGAGCCGCCGCCGGCGCCGATGCTGGCGATGTCGAGCGAGTTGAGGGCGATGCGATGGCCGCCGACTCGGCGGTTCATGGCGAGAGCCGCAGCGCCGTCGACCACGAGGCTGATGTCGGTGCTGGTGCCGCCCATGTCGAACGGGATCAGATCAGCTTCGCCGATGAGCCGCGCCGCATGGACGCTGCCGGCGATCCCGCCGGCCGGCCCCGACAAGACCCCGCCGGCGGCGAGCCGGCCCGCTTCGGCGATCGGCGCGACCCCGCCATGCGACTGGATGATCAGAACCGGGCCGCGGTAGCCCGCCTCCCCGAGCCGCTCCTCCAGCCGAGCGAGGTAGCGCGACAGCACCGGTCCGACATAGGCGTTGATGATTGTCGTCGAGACCCGCTCGAATTCCTTGATTTGCGGCAGGACCTCCGAGGATAGCGAGACATAGGCCCCGGGGAGCGCTCGGTGCAGCGCCTCGCGGGTCGCCGCTTCGTGGCGCGGGTCGTGCCAGGCGTGCAGGTAACAGACCGCGACCGCCTCGACCCGCTCCTGCCGCAACACCGCGATCGCTTCGTCGAGCGAGGCCGCATCGAGCGGGGTTTCGATGCGGCCATCGGTGCGCATCCGCTCGCGCACCCCGAGCCGCAGCTGGCGCGGCACCAGCTGCTCGGGCGGCGGCATGCGCAGATTGTAGCGTTCGTCCTTGAGCCCCTCGCGCATCTCGACGACGTCGCGATGGCCCGCGGTGGTGAGGAGCCCGGTTCGGGCGCCCTTGCGTTCGAGGAGCGCGTTGGTCGCAACGGTGGTGCCATGGACGATGCGCTCGGTCTCGGCGAGCAGCCCGGCGCGCTCAAGCCCGAGCCGCCCCGCCAACACCGCCAGCCCCTCGATCACGCCGAGCGAGGGATCCTCCGGCGTCGAGGGCACCTTTGCGAGCATCGTCGCCCCGCCCGCGTCGATCGCGACAAGGTCGGTAAACGTGCCCCCGACATCGATCCCGATGCGATACATCGCTCAAGCCCGCACGACAGCCCCTCTCCCGCAATGCGGGAGAGGGTGGCCGCGGGCGCCAGCCCGCGGACGGGTGAGGGTGTTTGCCGCGCGCACTACCCTCACCCTCCCGTCGCGTCGCGACGCGCCCCTCCCTCTCCCGCGGTGCGGGAGAGGGGCTTACCGGTGCCGTCGCCATTGGCCGTCACAAACCCGCTCTCGACATCCCGAGTGACCGCCGCCGGATTCCGCCCTGCTGGCTCGCCCCAGCCGCCGCCGCCACCCGATTCGAGCACCAGCCGGTCGCCCGGCCGGATCACGAGGCCGGTCTCCTTGGTCTTGATCGGGCGCGGCTCGTTGTTGCCGGAATAGAGCGTGTAGCGGTGCGTCATGCCGTCGGCGCCGCCGAGGATGCCGCAGGCGCCATGGCGCACGCCTTCGCCGGCAGTGTTGCCGACCGCCGGCTCGGCGGTCTCGACCACCATCTCGACGATGCCGCCGGGACCGCCCCGGTATTGCCCCTCGCCGCCCGAATCGGGACGGAACTCGTGGGTGCGGAAAAACAGCGGAAATCGCACCTCGGTCACTTCGAGGCTGCCGAACTTGATGCCGCCGGCGCTGTGCCATTCGCCGGCGCCGGGCCAGCCGTCGCCGGCAACCGAGGCGCCGCCGCCCGGCCGCCCCTGGAAGAAATGCCAGAGGAACGACCGGTCGTTGCGCGGGTCCTTGCCCTGGATCGCGATGCGGAAGCGGCGCCCCCAGCCGGCCATCGCGCGCTCGGGGCAGGCCGGCGCCAGCGCCTTGACGATCGCCTCGATGATCTCCTGGCCGCAATGGCTGGTGCACAAGGTCAAGGGCGCGCCGGGGTTGGCCCACACCACGGTGCCGGGTCGCGCGATCAGCTCGATCGGGCGGAAGGTGCCGTCATTCTTCGGCGTCTCCGGGTCGATCAGAAAGGACAGCGCGACGACGACGGCCGAATAGGTGTTGGGGTAGGACGAATTGATGAAGCTCTGGACCTCGTCGTGCGAATCCGACAGGTCGATCGTGAGATCGCTGCCCGCTTTGGTGACCGTGGCGCGGATGTGGATGTCCGCGTTGCCGCGCCCGTCATCATCGAGCAGCGCTTCGCCGCGATAGATCCCGTCGGGCCACGCGGCGATGACCGCGCGGGTCTGGCGCTCGGCGCCGTCGAGCACCACTTCGATCGCGGCATGCGTGACCGCCCAGCCGAATTCGCCGGCGAGCGCCAGAAAGCGCCGTTCGCCGGCATGGGCCGAGCCGATCATCGCCGCCAGGTCGCCGCGGAAATCGCGCGGGTGGCGCACATTGGTCGCGATCATCGCCAGGACGTCGCGGCGCACCTCGCCCCGGTCGTAAAGCTTCAACGGCGTGATGCGGATGCCTTCCTGCCAGATGTCGGTCGCCGCCGCGTTGTAGGCGCCGTGCGTCGCCCCGCCGATATCGCTTTGGTGCGCCCGGTTGATCGACCAGAAGCGCGGCTGCTCCCCCTCGAAGATCGGCACGAAAGCGGTCAAATCGGGCAGGTGGTTGCCGCCGTGATAGGGGTCGTTGAGCAGGAACACGTCGCCCGGATGAATGTCGCCCTTGAAAAACTCGGTCATCGCCCGCGCCGCAAAGGGCAGGGCGCCGACATGGATCGGCACATGTTCGGCCTGGGCGATGAGGCGCCCGTCGAGGTCGCAGATCGCCGTCGAGAAATCGCGGCTCGAATTGAGGATCTGCGAGTACGAGGTGCGCAGCATCGCCTCGCCCATCTCTTCGACGATCGCGAGCAGGCGGTGCTGGATCACCGAAACGATGACCGGATCGACCCGATGTGCCAATGCTATGCCCCACTGAAAGCGACGGCCCGAGTGTGGCGCGGCGGCGGTGTGAAGTGAAGGCTTTCGGGTGAGAATGTCGAGAAAGGGACCCCGATGCGCGGGCGCGGGCTGATCCTGGCGGCGCCCTCCTCGGGCAGCGGCAAGACCCTGGTGACGGCGGGGCTGCTGCGCCATCTGCGCGAGCGCGGCGTGCGCGTCGCCGCGGCCAAGGCCGGGCCCGACTACATCGACCCGACCTTTCACGCCGCGGCGAGCGGCGGCGTCTGCGTCAATCTCGACGTCTGGGCGATGCGACCGGCAACGCTGGCCGGGCTGATTGGCGCGCTCGAAGCCGCCGCCGAGATCGTGCCGTGCGAAGGGGTGATGGGCCTTTTCGACGGCACCGGCCCTGAGGACCAGACCGGCTCGACCGCGGCGCTCGCCAAGCTCACCGGATGGCCGGTCGTGCTCGTCGTCGATGCCCGCCACCAGGGCGCCTCGGTTGCGGCATTGGTCGCCGGCTTTGCTCGGCACGACCCGGAGCTGCCGCTCGCCGGGGTCGTCTTCAACCGGGTCGCCGGGCCGCGGCACCGCGCTCTGCTCGAAGCCGCGATGGCCCGCCATCTACCCGACCTGCCCTGCCTCGGCGCCATCTCGCGGGACTTGGATTTGATACTCCCCGAACGCCATCTCGGCCTCGTTCCGGCGGGCGAGCGGGCGGCCGCCGAAACAATCATCGCCCGCGCCGCGACGGCGGTTGCCGCCGGTCTCGCTATCGATCGGTTGGTCGCGCTGGCTCGTCGTTCACTTACCCTCCCCCGCAAGCGGGGGAGGGAAGGGTGGGGGCTTGCCGCCGGTGAAGCAGGCGGCGGCGATTACCCAGCAGGCTCCAGCCCAAGCCCCCACCCTAACCCTCCCCCGCTTGCGGGGGAGGGAACAGGGTCGCACTTTGGGGTCTCACCCCTACCGCCGCTCGGGCAACGCATCGCCATCGCGCGCGACGACGCCTTCGTGTTTGCCTACCCGACGGTGCTGGAGGGCTGGCGCCGCCAGGGGGCCGATCTGTCGTTTTTCTCGCCGTTGGCCGACGAAACGCCCGGCGCAGCGGCCGACGCGGTCTATCTGCCGGGCGGGTACCCCGAATTGCATGCCGGCCGGCTTGCCGCTTCCGGGCATTTTGCGGCGGCGCTGCGGCGAGCCGCCGCTGCCGGCACGGCGATCTATGGCGAGTGCGGCGGCTACATGGCGTTGGGCGAGAGCCTGACCGACGGCGAAGGCCGCACCCACCGGATGGTGGGCCTGCTCCCGCTCGCGACCAGTTTCGCCGAGCGGCGGCTGCATCTCGGCTATCGCGCCGCGACGCTGCTCGGCGCCGGCCCGCTCGGAGCGGCGGGCGCGCGCTTCCGCGGCCACGAATTCCACTACGCGACGACCATCGCCGCCGGCCCCGGCGCGCCGCTCTTCGCGCTCATGGATTCCTGCGGCCGCGATCTCGGCGCCAGTGGGCTGCGGCACGGCTCGGTAATGGGCTCGTTCATCCATCTGATCGACCGCGCGGAGGATTAAATCCGCCGGCCGCTATCCACGTCGAACAGGTGGATGTGCTCGGGCGCTATCGCGAACCGGATCGTTTCGCCGAGGCGCAGCGCCAGGGCTCCCGAGGTGCGCGCGATGAGCACCGTTCCGTCGCCGAGCCGGCCGTGGACGATCGTGTCGGCGCCGAGCCGCTCTAGGAGCTCGGTCTTGAGCAGGATCGGCCCATCGCCCGCGAGTTCGAGGTTCTCCGGGCGCAGCCCGATCGTCACCTTCCGGTCCGGGTCGCCGGTCTGGCCACCCTGCGCGAGGATCAGGTCGCCGAGCGCCACGCCGCCGGGGTCGAGCCGCCCGGCGACCAGGTTCATCGCCGGCGAGCCGATAAACCCGGCGACAAACACCGTCGCCGGGCGCTCGTAGAGGTCGAGCGGCGGGCCGATCTGGTCGACCGAGCCGGCGTTCATCACGACGAGCCGGTCCGCCAGGGTCATCGCCTCGACCTGGTCGTGCGTGACATAGAGCGAGGTGGTGGCGAGCTCCTGCTGCAGGCGCTTGATCTCGACCCGCATCTGCACCCGGAGCTTGGCGTCGAGGTTTGAGAGGGGCTCGTCGAACAGGAACACCTTGGGGTCGCGCACGATCGCGCGGCCCATCGCGACGCGCTGGCGCTGCCCGCCCGAGAGCTGGCGCGGCTTCCGGTCCAAAAGCTCGGCGAGCTGGAGGATCGCGGCGGCGCGTCCGACCCGCTCCGTGATCTCGGCCCGCCCCATGCGCCGCATCTTGAGGCCGTAGGCCATGTTGTCGTAGACGCTCATATGCGGGTAGAGCGCGTAGTTCTGGAACACCATCGCGATGTCGCGGTCCTTGGGCTCGACCCCGTTGACGATCCGCCCGTCGATCGCGACGGTCCCGGCGCTGATCGTTTCGAGCCCGGCCCGTGGCCATTGGTATGCCCGAGCACCGGTCATGGTGCCGCCACCCCCGGCTCCCAGCGAAAGACCCGCTCGCCGGGCGAGCCGGTCGGTCGGAAGCCGAATTTTTCGAGGCGGGCGGCCACGTTCCAGCGATTTTGCGGAGGTACGATCGCGGTTGCCGGCACGAGGCGCGCCAGCACTTTCGCGATGAGGGCGCTGAATACGCCGCGACCGCGATGTTCAGGAGCGACGCCGGCATAGCGCAGATCGAAGATTTCGTGCTCGGCGTAATGTCGTTCGAGCCGTTCCGGATCGACGAGGACAAATCCGATGATGCGCTCCCGCTCGTCGAGCGCGACCCAGGATTCGCCCAACCGCCCGCAATTGCGAATGAGCGCGTAGAGCGCCTCCTCGCGTTCGAGGGTATCGACCAAGAGCGGGATCTCCGGCGCCAGACGCAGCAGCAGCGCATGAATATCGGCGGCATCCTCGATCCTTGCCTGCCGATAGGCGATCGCAGTCATGCTATTGCCCCCTTATTTCTCCGCTTCGACCAAACCGCGCACGAACCAGCGCTGCATCAACACGACCACCGCGACCGGCGGCATGATCGCCAGCAGCGCGGTTGCCATCACGATGTGCCATTCGGTCTGGGTGTCGCCATTGCCGATCATCTGGCGGATGCCGATCACGATCGTCGTCATGCCAGGGCTGTTGGTGACCAGCAGCGGCCACAGATACTGGTTCCAGCCATAGATAAAGAGAATGACAAAGAGCGCCGCGATATTGGTGCGAGACAACGGGATCACCGTGTCGAACAGGAACCGCCACGGGCCGGCGCCGTCGATCTTGGCGGCCTCGACCAGCTCGTCGGGGATCGTCAGGAAGAACTGGCGGAAGAGAAGGGTCGCGGTCGCCGATGCGACCAGCGGCAGGGTCAGCCCGCCATAGGTATCGATCAGCGACAGATCGGCGACGATCTTGTAAGTCGGGATGATGCGCACCTCCACCGGCAGCATCAAGGTGACAAAGATCGCCCAGAAGCACACCCGGCGCAGCGGGAAGCGGAAGAACACGACCGCATAGGCCGAGGGCAGCGAGATCGCAATCTTGCCGGCGGCGATGACGAGCGCCATCACCAGGCTGTTCAGCAGCATCGCGGTGACCGGCTGGCCGCTCGTCTTGGCCGTCCCGGCGCTGAGCGCCTCGGCGAAGTTGGCGGCGAGGCGCGGTCCCGGCACCAAGGTCATCGGCGCCTCCAGGATGTCGGGCAATGCGTGGCTCGACGCGACAAACGCGACGTAGATCGGGAACAGCACCAGCATGAGGCCGGCGATCAGCACGGCATGCGGGACCCAGGCGCTGCGCCGCGCGGTTACCATTGTTTTCCCACCGGAATTTCTGCGTCACCCCCGCGAAAGCGGGGGTCCAGGGGCAACCACTCGTCGCTTGCCCTGGATTCCCGCGTTCGCGGGAATGGCGGGATTTGGAGGGTCATGCGTAATGCACCCGGCGCTCGATAAAGCGGAACTGGATCGCGGTCAGCCCGATGACGATCGCCATCAAGACGACCGACTGCGCCGCCGAGCCGCCGAGATCGAGGCCGACGATGCCGTCGTACCAGACCTTGTAGACGAGGATCTCGGTCGCCTTGGCCGGGCCGCCTTGGGTCACGTTGTGGATGACCCCGAATGTGTCGAAAAACGCGTAGACGATGTTGACGACGAGCAAGAAAAAGCTGGTCGGCGCCAGGAGCGGAAAGACGATCGTCCAGAACCGCCGGCGCGGGCTGGCGCCGTCGATCGCCGAGGCTTCGATCAAGGACAAGGGGATCGCCTGGAGCCCGGCGAGAAAGAACAGGAAATTGTAGCTGATCTGCTTCCACGCGGCGGCGAGGATGACGAGCCCCATCGCCTGGCTCCCGTCGAGCAGGTAATTCCAGTCGACCCCGCCGGCGCGCAACGCCGCGGCGAGGATTCCAATCGTCGGGTTGAACAGAAACATCCACAACACGCCGGCGATCGCCGGCGCGATCGCGTAGGGCATCAACAGAACGGTCTTATAGAAGGCGGCGCCCTTCACCACCCGGTCGGCCATCACCGCCAGGAGGAGCCCCGGCGCCAGCGCCAACAATGCCACGGCAAAGCTGAAGAACCCGGTGATCGCGAACGAGGCGAGGTAGTCCGGGTCGGCAAAAAGGGAGGCGAAGTTGTCCGCCCCGACAAAGCGGGTCGCCAGCCCGAACGCATCGCCGCCGCGCAGCGATTGCAGGACCGCCTGCCCGGCCGGCCAGAAGAAGAACACGATCGTCACCGCGAGCTGCGGGGTAAGCAGCACCGCCGGACACACCCAGCCGGCAAAGATGACGCGCCGTTCCATCCGTCAGCCTCGGGCGCCCTCACCCACCGCCCGTGCTCGGCTCCCTCCCCCGCCAGCGGGGGAGGGTTGGGGTTGGGGTGGGGGCTGCGGGTGAGGGTCTTCCAGCACCGGCTACTGCACGTTCTTTTGGAACTGCCGTAACAGCGCGTTGCCGCGGGAAACCGCGTCGTCGAGCGCGGCTTTCGCGGGGCTCTTGCCGGAAACGGCGGCTTCGAGGTCCTCGGCGATGACGTCGCGGATCTGCACCAGATTGCCGAGCCGCAAGCCCCGCGAATTTTCGGTCGGCGGCTTTGCCGTCATCTGGATGATCGCGACCTCGGTTCCCGGGTTCTTGTCGTAGAAGCCGGATTCCTTGGTCGCTTGGTAGGCCGCCTTGGTGATCGGCAGGTAGCCGGTCGCCTCGTGCCAGGCCCGCTGCACATCGGTCCCCGACAGATAGGTGAAGAATTTCGCGACGCCCTTGTATTCCTCGGGCTTCTTGCCGCCCATCACCCACAGGCTGGCGCCGCCGATGATCGAGTTTTGCGGCGCCCCTTTGATGTCCGGGTAATAGGGCAATTCGGTCACGCCGAACGGAAATTTGGCCCCGGCCTTGACCGCGCCGTAAAACCCGATCGAATTCTGGATCATGCCGCAATCGCCCGAGATAAACTTGCCTTCAGGCTCGGTGGTGCGGCCGCCGTAATCGAAGCTCTTGTCCTTCTGCGCCTCAACCAGATTGGCGACGTGGCGGGCGACGGTCGGATTGTTGAATTCGAGCACGGCCTCGGGGCCTTCGAGGCCGTTCGCCTTGGTCGCGAGCGGCAGATTGTGCCAGGCGCTGAAATTCTCGATCTGGGTCCAGCTGACCCAGGCCGCGGTGAAGCCGCAGGACACCCCGCCGCCGCGCAGCTTTTTCGCGACATCAAATGTCTCCGGCCAGGTCTTGGGCGGCTTGTCCGGGTCGAGCCCGGCCTTTTTGAAGGCGTCCTTGTTCCAATAGGCGACCGGGGTCGAGCTGTTGAACGGGAAGGACAGCATCTTGCCGTCGGCGGTGCTGTAATAGCCGGTGACCGCGGGCAGGTAGGCAGCGGGATCGAACTCCTCACCGGAATCGGCCATCAGCTGGTAGACCGGCTTCACCGCACCCTTGGCCGCCATCATCGTCGCGGTGCCGACCTCGAACACCTGGACGATGTTGGGCGGGTTGCCGGCGCGATAGGCCGCGATCGCCCCGGTCATCGTCTCGGCATAGGAACCCTTGAATACCGGGACGACCTTGTATTCGCTCTGAGCGGCATTGAAATCGGCGGCGATCTTGTTGATCCGCTCGCCGTTGACCGCGGTCATCGCGTGCCACCACTGCAATTCGATCGGCTCGGCCGCGGCCGGGCCGAGCATTGTGGCGATGGCGCCCGCCAACGCGGCGGCCAGGATCGTCGGCTTCATCGGCATCTCCCCAAAAGCGGCCAATTCGGCAGCCGATCGAGATTGCTTCGTCGCTCCGCTCCTCGCAATGACAAGCTAATTACCGTCATTGCGAGCGCAGCGAAGCAATCTCGCGGGTTGCTCGCACGGCCGTTTCCCGCTATCGGCCGCACCTTGCCAAATAGCAACCAAAGCGGGAAGCTTTTGTGACGAGCCGCGATTCCTCTGGAGAAATCTTTGGTGATGCTGCGTCGCAGCGGCACGGTATCTGCCGCCTCCGTCGCGGAGGTTGAGCGGCAGGCGACCCTTCTCGATCTCGGGGCGCCGGTGTCGATTCGGGTCAACCCGCGGGCGCGGCGCCTGTTGCTGCGCATCGACGCCGCCTCGCGCCAGGTCGAGTTGGTGTTGCCGAAGGGCGTGCCCCTCGAGCATGGACTCAAGTTTCTCGCCGCGCAGCGCGGCTGGATCGCCGCGCGCCTGTTGGCCCTGCCGATGCCGGTACCGTTTGCCGAAGGCGCGATCGTGCCGGTTTTCGGGGTACCGCATCGCATCCGCTGCGAAACTGACCCGGCGGCCCCGCCTGTCGCGATCCTCGGCGGCGAGATCCGCGTCCGCGGCGACCCGGCCCATCTCGCCCGCCGGGTGCGCGACCATCTGGTGCGGCTCGCGCGGGAGGATTTGACCCGCCGGGCCCGGCTCTGCGCCGCGCGGATCGGCCGGCCGGTCACCCGGGTCGGGGTGCGCGACACCAAGAGCCGCTGGGGCAGCTGTTCGGCGAAGGGCTCGCTGTCGTTCAGTTGGCGCCTCGTGCTGATGCCCGAGGCGGTCGTCGACTATGTCGTCGCCCACGAGGTCGCGCATCTCGCCGAGATGAACCATGGGCCGCGCTTTTGGCGGCTGGTGCGGAGCCTGACGCCGGACCCGGCGATGCCGCGGGCCTGGCTCAAGCGGCACCGCGGCCGGCTGTTCTCCTACGGCTGAGCCCGCGCGGCCGTCGCGGGGGCCGAACGCATAACCCATAGCAGCAGCAATAACCCGGGTACGCACAGCACCGTGCTGACCAGGAAAAACGGCGTCCAGCCCAGGAGAAAAGCCATCTTCCCGCCCCAGGCCGAGAGGATCGTGCGCCCGACGCCGGCGAGCGACGACAGAAGCGCGTATTGCGTCGCGGTGAAAGCGACGTTGCACAGCCCCGACAGATAGCTGACGAAAGCGGCCGACCCCATCCCGTTGGTCAGGTTCTCGTAGCCGATCGTCACCGCCAGGAAGGCGACGTCGTGGCCGGCCCAGACCTGTACGGCGTACATCAGGTTCGATGAGGCCTGCAGAACCCCGCAAATCAGCAATGCGCGGAACACGCCGATCCGGTAAACGACCACACCGCCAAGAGCGAGGCCGGCGAGCGTCGCGGCAAACCCGTAGATCTTGCCGATATTGGCGACCTCGGGCTTGGTGAAGCCGAGCGAGACGTAGAGCGGGTTCGACATCGTCCCCGCCAAGGCCTCGCCGAATTTATAGAGCACGATGAACAGCACGATCACGATAAAGCCGAGGCCGCCCGTACGCCGAAACAGATCGACGAACGGCGCGACGACGGCGCGGCCAAGCCATGTCTTGAGCCGCTCGACGGCGGTCGCGCCGGGGAGCTGTTCGGGCTCGCGGACCCCGCCCGGCTCCGGGGTGAACCATACCGTCACCATCCCGATGAGCATCAGCGCGGCCATCAGCGAATAGGCGACGCTCCAGGTGCCGTAGGCCGCGGCGTAGAGCGCGCCGGCCGAGGCCGCGAGCAGGCCGAAACGATAGCCCCACTGCGTCGCGGCGGCGCCCGCGCCCTGCTCCTCCGGCAGCAACAGCTCGATGCGGTAGGCGTCGATGACGATGTCCTGGCTCGCCGACAGAAAGGCCACGACGACCGCCGCGACCGCCGTGGCGGCGGGGTCGCTGCGCGGATCGGTCAGGCCCATCGCGAGGATCGCCAAGGCCAGCGGAACCTGGATCGCCAATGCCCAGCTGCGCCGCCGCCCGAGCCGCGCGGTCAAAAACGGGATCGGCAGCCGGTCGATCAGCGGCGACCACAGGAATTTCAGGTTGTACGAGATGCCGACCAGGCTGAAGAAGCCGATCGTCGTCAGCGACACGCCGATCTCGGCCAGCCAGAAGGACAGGGTCGAGGCGGTCAGCGCCAGCGGCAGCCCGCTCGAAAACCCCATCAACAAGATCGCGATCAGCCGCTTCTGCCGGTACACTGCGAGCGGGGCAAGCCAATCCCGGCCGTAACGCCGACGCGGGGCGCCGGCTTCCGCGACCTTCATTGCTTCCCACTAACGAATGACACTGGGTGCACGCCCCTCTGCTGCGGCGCCGAAACAATGCTGTCATTCCGGGGCGGCGCGAAGCGCCGAGCCCGGAACCCATAGACACGATACGTCGGCAGATCGCACGATCGTCGGTGCACTCTACCAGCCGTCTGTGTTTATGGGTTCCGGGCTCCGGCCTTGCCGGCCCCGGAATGACAGCAAGGGGGCGTGCGCAAGCGCGCGCCACGCAAGGATGCTATAAACTTGCCTCGGTTTGTGATCAGGACACCGTGCCAGCCAAAGGGAGGAAGCATGAAAAAGCACCTTGTCGCTGCCGTCGCGATCCTCCTCGCGCTTCCCGCACAGGCGGCCGACAGCGTCAAGATCGGCTTTGTCACGACCCTGAGCGGCCCGGCCGGCATCATCGGCAAGCACATGAAGGATGCCAGCGACCTCGCGCTTGCCATGCTCGGCGGCAAGATCGGCGGGATGCCGGCGGAGATCCTCTACGGCGACGATCAGTTCAAGCCGGATGTCGGCCGCCAGGTCGCCGACGAGATGCTGAAGCGCGACAAGGTCGATTTCCTCAGTGGGTTCATCTGGTCGAACGTGCTCCTCGCGGTCTATCAGCCGGTCATCCAATCCGGCACGATCCTCATCTCCGCGAATGCCGGCCCGCACCAGATCGCCGGCGAGCAATGCGCGCCAAATTTCTTCTCGGCCTCGTGGCAGAACGACCAGACCCCGGAAGCCATGGGCAAGTACATGGCCGATCAGAAGATGGACGACATCTACATGATCGCGCCCGATTATGCCGCCGGCCGCGACATGATGGCCGGGTTCAAGCGCTATTTCAAAGGCAAGGTGGCGGCCGAGATCTATACGAAATTCGGTCAGTCCGATTACCAGGTCGAGCTCAGCCAGATCCGCGAGGCCAACCCGAAAGCGGTATTCGTTTTCCTGCCGGGCGGCATGGGCATCCAGTTCGTCAAGCAATACGCGCAGTCCGGGCTGCGCGAGAAGATCCCGCTCTATTCGGCCTTCACGGTCGACGAAACCACGCTGCCGGCGATCGGCGACGCCGCCGAGGGAAATTACGAGGTCGGCTTCTGGTCGCCCGACCTCGACAACCCGCGCAACCGCGAGTTCGTCGCCGCGTTCCGCGACAAATACCACTACTATCCGTCGTTCTACGCGGCGCAAAGCTTCGACGCGATCACGATGATCGACCGCGCCGTCGCCGTGGTCAAAGGCAACCTCGCCGACAGGCCGGGGCTGATCGCCGCGCTGGCCAAGGCCGATTTCCCCTCGGTGCGCGGGCCCTTCAAGTACAACGCGAACCATTTTCCGATCGAGAACTTCTATCTGTTGCGGATCGCCAAAGACAGCGACGGCACCTTCGTGCGCAAGCTCCAGAAGGTGGTGTTCGCCGACCACGCCGATTCCTACGCCCAGGAATGCAAGATGAAATAGCAAATCGTTGATCCCAACATTAGCGTCATCCCGGCGGAGACCGGGATCCACCGTGCCGTGGATACCGGCCTTCGCCGGTATGACAAGGGGGGAGACCCGTCGAACGGGACTTCCCGGTCGGCGCAGCAGTATTCCCTCTCGCCCCAAGCCACCCTTCCCTCCCCCGCTTGCGGGGGAGGGTTAAAAAGGGGCGGGCGAGGTCGAAGCGGGGGCTCGCGGCGACTGATTCCCTCCCCCGCAAGCGGGGGAGGGTTAGGGTGGGGGCTCAGGCTCAGCCCGATAGCCCGTTCGTCCCTGCCGATTGCGGCGCGCTCCCTCCGGTGGAAAACTGTCGGCCGTATTGCACCGGGAGTGAAATCGGATGACCGGCCTCGGAGCCACGCTCTCGAGTTTTCCCAGTTTCGTCGTCTATTTCTCGCTCGCCGGCGTCCTGACCGCGCTCTTCGTGCTGCTCTACGCCAATCTGACGCCACAGCGCGAGATCAGCCTGATCCGCGATGGCAACAGCGCCGCGGCGATCGCGCTGGTCGGCGCGCTATTGGGCTTTGTCGTGCCGCTCGCCAGCGTGATCGCGCACAGCGCCGCGCTCATCGATGTCGTCGTGTGGGGCGTTGTCGCGCTGATCGTGCAACTGGCCGGGTTTCTCGTGGCGCGGGTGATGCTGCCGCATTTGCCGCAGGCGATCGCCGACGGCAACATCGCGGATGCGGTCCTGCTCGCCGGCATCTCGCTGGCGCTCGGCGTCCTCACCGCGGCCTGCATGGCCGGTTGAACACCGATGGAGCCCCGCAAGCGCTCCAACATCGTTCTATTGACGCTGGTCGGCCTGCCGCTTGGTGTCGTGGCCCTCGGCAACGCCATGCCTGCCGGCCAGGAGATGCGCCGCAACCTCTACCTCGACCGCGGCGCCTGCGAGCGCGATTACAACCCGGCGCAATGCGAGGCGAGGACGGGTGGCTCTGGGAGTTCCTCGGGCGGTTCGAGCGGCTCGGGCGGCTACCATGGGCCCTACTATAATGCCAACCGCGCCGTGCCGGAGGCGCGCGGCGATCCCGGTGCCGGCCGCACCGGGCAGATCACCCGCACCGAAATCAGCACGCGCGGCGGCTTCGGCAGCTTTGGCCGGGCGATGCGCGCGGTCGGGTAGCGCCCGATCGTGCGTCGCGAATTGCTGACGCCGCGCCCGGATTAGCGCGCCAAGGTCGAGGCGCTCGGCCTCGATTTTCACACCGAGCCGGGTGGCGAGCCCTATTGGTGGGAGGCGGCGTGCTACGCCTTTTCGGCCGCCGAGATCGATCTGATCGAGGAGGCCACCGACAAATTGCACCAGCTCTGCCTCGAAGCGGTCGAGCGGATCGTCGCTGCTGGCGATCTCGGGCGGCTCGACATTCCCGAGCCGTTCTGGCCGTGGGTCGTCAAATCATGGCGGCGCTGCGACCCCGATCTCTACGGCCGCTTCGACCTGGTCTTCGACGGCACCAACCCGCCGAAAATGCTCGAATACAATGCCGACACGCCGACCGCGCTGCTCGAGGCTGCGGTCGTGCAATGGTACTGGCTCGAAGAGGTGAAGCCGGGCTGCGACCAGTTCAACTCGATCCATGAAAAGCTAATCGCCCGCTGGGGGGAATTGCGCCGGCTGCACCCAGACACAGCACGCGTGCATTTCGCCGGGGTGCTCGACGAGCCCGAGGATTTGCGTACCCTCGAATATCTGCGCGACGTGTGCGGCCAGGCGGGCTGGCCAACCGAGCAGCTCGACATTGCGCAGCTCGGCTGGAATGGGCCCGCGTTCACCGACCTCACCGAGCGCCCGATCGCGGCATTGTTCAAGCTCTACCCCTGGGAATGGTTGCTGCGCGAGAGCTTTGGCCCGCACCTCTTGGCCGACTGCGCCGCCGTCATCGAGCCGCCCTGGAAGATGGTGCTGTCGAACAAGGCGATACTGCCGATCCTCTGGGAGATGTCCCCCGGGCACCCCAATCTGCTGCCGGCCGCATTCGCGCGCGGCGCCATCCGGGGCCCGGCGATCGAAAAGCCGGTGCATGGCCGCGAGGGCGCCGGGGTGCGCCTCATCGCTCCGGGCGAGCCCGGGCTCGCCGGCCCCGGCCGGATCTATCAGGCCGCCTGTCCGCTGCCGGTCTATGATCGCCAGCGTGCGCTGATCGGGTCGTGGGTCATTGCCGGCCAGGCCGCCGGGATGGGAATGCGCGAGGACCGCGCCCCCATCACCACCAACGCCAGCCCCTTCGTCCCGCATTATTTCCGCTGAGGGCGCGAAAAGCCCCTCTGGCACCGCGAGGTGTCTATCATCCGTCTTGTCGGCGGGGAATTGGCCCCGCCGACAAGGAGGAGATGTGAAATGACGTTCCGTCTCCTCCTGGCCTTCCGATGGGGCCGGATCCGGATCGCAATCCGTTTCCGGCTCTAGGAGGGCCAGGGCGCCGGGGGAGGAACGCAACCTCCCCCGGTTGCCCTCGATATTAGCGCCGATCGGACTGAATGCAACCGCGCGGACGCCGATTGTTCCGAACATCCGGCTTGATTGACAAACCCGGCGCCCGGCGGGTCAACTGCACGGCGGGAACATTTGAGAGGGCAGCACCATGGGCATGTTGGAGGGACGGGTCGCGATCTGCACCGGGGCGGCGCGCGGGGTCGGCGCCGAGGTCGCCAAGCTGATGGCGGCGCACGGGGCCAAGATCGTCGTCGTCGATCCGGGGGTCGGCGGCGCCGGCGAGGGCGGCGACCAGCGGCCGGCGCAGGTCACCGTCGACGAGATCAAGGCGGCGGGGGGCGAGGCGGTCGCCAATTTCGGCTCGGTCACGAAGTTCGATGATTGCCTCGCGATGGTCAGCCAGGCGCGCGACACCTTCGGCGGGCTGCACATCGTGTTCAACGCCGCCGGCATCCTGCGCGACAAGATGTTCCACAACATGTTCCCGGAAGACTGGCAGGCCGTCATCGACGTCCACCTGACCGGCCATTTCAACGTCAACCGGGCGGCGATCAACCTGTTCCGCGAGCAGAATTACGGCCGCCTGATTATGGTGT
>WNFC01003476.1_pt1 | contig 17046 bp, 17 predicted proteins | sample 5400541 | NCBI WGS metagenome assembly WNFC01 (sample SAMN13153342, study PRJNA577476) | soil metagenome | isolation source: 120 cm saprolite under Douglas fir tree site 2 hole 2 replicate 1 | place: USA:California | collected 2015-04-18
GGCTGTCCTTGATCGAGCCCAGCATCCATTGGTGCACGCTGCCGAGATTGGCGTAGCCGCCCTGGGCGAAGGCGCGCAGCAGATTGAGGGTCGCGGCGCACTGGCGGTAGGCCTCGAGCTGCCGATGCGGATCGGGGGTACGCGCGGCCGCCGTGAACTCGATGTCGTTGATGATGTCGCCGCGATAGCTCGGCAGCTCCTTGCCGTCGCGCTTCTCGGTCGGCGAGGAGCGCGGCTTGGCGAACTCGCCGGCAATGCGGCCGAGCTTCACGACCGGCGAAGCCGCCGCATAGGTGAGCACGACCGCCATCTGCAGAAACACCCGGAAGAAGTCGCGGATGTTGTCGGCGCCGTGCTCGGCGAAGCTTTCCGCGCAATCGCCGCCCTGCAGCAGGAAAGCGTTTCCGGCCGCGACCCGGCCCAGCGCCCGCTTGAGGCTGCGCGCCTCGCCGGCGAACACCAGCGGCGGAAAGGTCGCGAGCTGGCGCTCGACCCGGGCGAGTGCCGCCGGGTCGGGGTACTCCGGAAGCTGCTTGGCCGGCCGGCTCCGCCAGCTGTCGGGGGCCCAGCGCTGGGGCATGATCACCTCCGCCATTTTCCATGCGAGCATCCGCGGGCGTTCCGCCCAGGGAGCGGCCGGGGTTATACACGCCCGACCGGGCTCGCGTCTAACGAGGCTCGCAGGCTGGCTTCGGCGGGATTACCTACTCGGCCGCCTCCCGCCTATAGCGCGCCACGGGCTTGCGCATCGTGACGAGTTCCTCCGCCGCGGTCGGATGCACCGCCATGGTGGCGTCGAAATCGGCCTTCCGCGCCTTCATGGTCACCGCGACGCCGACCAGCTGAATGAGCTCGGCCGCGTCCGGACCCACGATGTGGCAACCGACCACGCGGTCGGTCGAGCCGTCGACCACGAGCTTCATCAGCATGCGGGTGTCGCGCCCGGAGAGCGTCGCCTTCAGCGGACGGAAGCTCGCGCGGTAGACATCCACGGCCGCGAGCCGCGCCCGCGCCATGGCTTCGGTCATGCCGATCACGCCGACTTCCGGCTCGGAAAACACCGCGGTCGGCACATGGGCATGGTCGACCGCCGTCGGGCGACTGCCGAACACGGTGTCGGCAAACGCCTGCCCCTCGCGGATCGCGACCGGGGTCAGGTTCACCCGGTTGGTGACGTCGCCGACCGCGTAGACGTTGGACGCCGAGGTCCGGGAATACGGGTCGACGGCGATGCCGCCGTTTTCCGCAAGCTCCACGCCCGCGGCCCCCAGACCGAACTCCGCCACATTGGGGCGCCGTCCGAGCGCGAACATGACGCGGTCGGTCTCGATCGCCTGCCCGTCGCTGAGCTTCGAGCGCACGCCGGTCGCGGTCTTTTCCACCGCGGCGACGGTGCGGCCCGTCAGGATGCGAATGCCGCCTTTCTCCATCTCGGTACGCAGGTGGGAGCGCACATCGTCATCGAAGCCGCGCAGGATGTTGTCGCCGCGATAGACGAGGGTGACCTGCGCGCCGAGCCCCGCGAAGATGCAGGCGAACTCCACCGCGATGTAGCCGCCGCCCTGGATGAGAATGCGGGAGGGGAATTCCGGCAGATGAAACGCCTCGTTCGAGGAGATGACGTGCTCGATTCCCGGGATCGTGCCGTTGCCCGGCCGGGCTCCGGTCGCGACCAGGACGTAATCGGCGCGGACCGCGGCGCTGGTGGCGACCAGACGCAGCTTGTGCGCGTCCTCCAGCACGACGCGGCTCTTGACGATCGTCACCCCGGCATCTTGCAGATCGGCGATATACGCCGCTTCGAGCCGGGCAATCTCGCGATCCTTGTTGGCGATCAGGCCGGGCCAGTCGAACCTCGGCGGCGACACGCTCCAGCCGTAACCGGCGGCGTCGGCGAATTCGCGGGAGAATCGCGAGGCGTAGGCGAGGAGCTTTTTCGGCACGCAACCGCGAATGACGCATGTGCCGCCGACGCGATATTCCTCGGCGATCATCACCTTGGCGCCGTGCTCGGCGGCAACGCGAGCGGCGCGTACGCCGCCGGAGCCGGCTCCGATCACGAACAGATCGAGGTCGTCGCTCATCGCATCTCCACGCTGCTTCGCTCCGCCGCAGGGCTAGAGATCGTAACCCTTCTTCTTCATCTCCGCGCGCATTTTGCTCATCACCTCCTCGGAAAACTTGTTGGCCCATTGTTGGATGCGGCGGAAACCGTCGTCGAGAACTTTCGGCTCCTCGTTGACGATCTTCCTGCCCAGCGGCGACTTGTAGAAGGTCAGCGCGTCCTTGAGCTCCTGCTCGGTGAACGTCCTCGCGTACAGCTGCGCGACCTGATCGACCAGCTGCGATGCGCGCGGGGCATACTCGGTTCGCAACTGCGCCGCAACGTCGCTCAGCTCCTTGCCAAGCGCGGGATTGGTTTGCATGAACACGGCTTTGACCTGCTCGATGACACCGGGGACGACCGCGTCCCAGAGCTGCGTCGATCCTTTGAGCACGATGAGCTCCTTGGCGACCGCGACGGCGGCGGGCGTAGGCTCTTCTGCCGACGCAAGTCCGGTGAACATCGCCATGGTGAAGACGACGGCCGCGGCACGCGCGCCGCGGGCAAGCTTAGGTGCCATCATGAACTCGGTCCTCCCCTGCAGTGCTCAAGTTACGGCCGCTCGACGATGCGCACGCCGTCCGGGCCGGCGATGATCGCGGTCTTGGCCAGCCCGATGAACAAACCATGCTCGACGACGCCGGGAATCTCCGCAAGCCGGTCGGCGAGCAATGGCGGCTCGATGATCCGTGTCAGCGCCGCGTCGAGAATGAGGTGACCGGCCTCCGTGACGAAAGCATGGCCGTCCCGGGTCCGCCGCAAGCTGATGGGCCCGGGCGCGCCGGCTCCCGCCGCGGCGCTCTCGATCGCACGTCGGGTTGCCGCAAGCCCGAACGACACCACTTCGACGGCCAGCGGGAACCGCCCCAACAGAGCCACCCATTTCGACTCATCGGCGATCACGATCATTCGCGAGGAGGCCGCCGCCACGATCTTCTCGTGGAGCAGCGCGCCGCCTCCCCCCTTGATCAACGTCAGGTCCGGAGCGATCTCGTCGGCACCGTCGATCGTGAGGTCGAGTTCGGGCGTCTCGTCGAGGGTCGTCAGCGGCAGCCCCAGCCGCTCTGCGTCGGTGCGGGTGGCCCCGGAGGTCGCCACCCCGACGACGTCGAGCCCGGCGCGCACGCGATCCGCCAGCAGCTCGACGAAGTATTTGGCGGTCGAGCCGGTGCCGAGGCCGAGGCGCATGCCGGGCTCGACGAACTCGAGCGCCGCGGCGGCGGCTTGGCGCTTGTAATCTTCCAAGTTCATGGCGGGAGCGGGACGCGGATCCTGGCCGATCGTGAAGCGCGCCTTACTAACCCCGTTCGCAGGCCGCGCCTAGTGCAAAACACGGGCGTGCCGCGGCTCAACGCCGGAGTGCAGGCACACGCCATGACTCACGAACCGGCCAAAGCGCAAGGAACGGCCTTGAATTCCGGCCCGTTTCGTGCCTCGTGATCGCCTCCATTGCAGCGATCCCGACACATGGCCGTGCCCACCATCGTCTTCGATCTCGACGGAACGCTCGTCGATACGGCTCCGGATCTGATCGCGACGCTCAATGCTCTGTTCGCGCGCGAAGGGCTGCCGCCCCCCGGCAACGAGCTGCGCAACATGATCGGGGGCGGAGCGCGGCAGCTGATCGAGCATGCGCTCGCGCGGGAAAGCGTCAAGATTTCCGATCGTGAATTGGAGCGTTTGTACGCCGGCTATATCCGACATTATGCCGCTCACATCGCCGATTGCTCGCGACCGTTCCCGGGATTGGAGCCGGCGCTGGATGCGCTTGCCGCGGCGGGATGCCGGCTGGCGGTGTGCACGAACAAGCTGGAGTTTCTCGCCGTCCGGCTGCTCGAAGCGCTCGGGCTTGCCGCGCGTTTCAGCGCCATCTGCGGCCAGGATACCTTCGGTCTGCAAAAGCCCGATCCGGAAGTGCTGCGGCGGACCGTGGCACGGGCCGGCGGCAGGATGGAACTTGCGCTGATGGTCGGCGACTCGGTGACCGACATCCGCATGGCGCGCGAGGCGGCCATTCCGGTGGTCGCGGTCGATTTCGGCTATACCGAGACGCCGGTCACGCTGCTCGCGCCGGACCGGATCATCAGCCGGTTCGACGATCTGCCGGCGGCCGTAAGCGAGCTGTTGCGGCCACCCGCTTGAGGCTTGGTATTGCCCGGGGCCGGCTGCACAAAACCACGCAATGCTCCGGTTGCTTCCCCCTCCCGCCCTTCGTATCGTCCGCGCCGCTCGGGGGCCGGCTCAGGAGGGCAAGATGAGCAACGCGCGAGCACTCGTGTTTGCGGGATTCGCGCTGCTGCTTGGCGCGTGCAGCGGCTGGCCGAGGGGCGCGGGATTCGGGCTGTTCGGCAGCACGCCGGCGATGCCCGCCACCGCCAACATCGATCTCGACTCCGACCCGCAAGGGGCGGAGGCGAAGACCTCGCTCGGGGCCGGCTGCCAAACGCCGTGCGCGCTGGAGGTTCCGACCAGCGGCGCATTTTCGGTGACCTTTACGCACGAGGGTTATACGGCGCAGACCGTTCCGGTGCAGGTTCAGCCGGACCAGGAGAAAGCGTCCGTCAAATTCACGCCGAACCCGGTATTCGCCCAGCTCGGTCCGGCGCCGGGCGCCAAGAAGAAGCCGGCGGCGAAGCGCCCCGCAAAACCCGCGACGGCGGCTCCGGGCACGAGCGGCCGATAGCGACCGGCGCCGGAAACTGCACTCGGCGCAGCGGTTGACACCTCTTCGTGGCCTCTCTTAAATCCTGCGCACTTCCTGCTGCCTGTTGTGGCAATGTCGGTGCAGTCGCAGGAACTCCGCCAGATGGCGGCGGAGGGCGCTTAGCTCAGCGGGAGAGCGTTCCCTTCACACGGGAGAGGTCGTAGGTTCAATCCCTACAGCGCCCACCAGCCCATCCTCGGCATTCGACATTTCACCGCAGTTCATTCGCCAACGCGCGGCTGACGCCAACGTCGTCGCCAGCCGCGGCCGATCCCACCTGCAAATAGAATTGCACTCGTCTCGAAACACTGCCTGAATAGGCGCTGCTCATGGGGAGGGTACGATGAAATACTGGATCAGCGTCCGCAAGGTACAAGCCGGCAGGTTTACCGATAAGCCTGAGCCGGGACCAACGCGCTACTTGCGCGTGCCCGACACAGAAGTGCCGGCGCCGAACCATCAAATCGGGATGTCGCAATGGATCAAGGAGATCATCGCATTATTTCCTCCATCTCCTACGGACCCCAAAAAGGGTCCGGCTGGCGATCTGCTGTTCTTCGTGCACGGTTACAACAATACTGTTGAAGAGGTCGACTCGCGTCACCGTCGCATCCAAGCAGGGCTGACGGCAAATAACTTTTCCTGTCCCGTGGTCAGCTTCGATTGGCCGTCGGGCCATTCCGCGCTGGGCTATCTCGAGGACCGCGACAACGCAAGGATAACGGCCGTCCGCCTGGTCAGCGGGGGAATCAAGCCTTTCGTCCAAGCCCAGGACCAGCCTTGCAACATTCGGGTCCACGTGCTTGGACATTCAACGGGTGCATTTGTGGTCCGCGAAGCTTTCGATCACGCCGATGATGGTCAGGTCACCGCCACGTCGTGGACCGCGGGCCAACTGGTCCTGATCGCCGGCGACGTATCGTCAATTTCGTTCTCAGCGGATGATCCCGAGACCGAAAGCACCTACCGCCATTGTTATCGCCTTACCAATTATTCCAACGCTTACGACGAGGTCCTCCAGATTTCGAATGTGAAACGCATCGGCCTCGCGCCGCGGGTCGGCCGCGTCGGCCTGCCGCTCGATGCGCCGCAAAAGGCCGTGAACGTCGATTGCTCGTATTATTTTTGGTCCAAGTACGAGAAGAGCCAAGGTACCGAAGATTTTCTGCTCACGTCTCACTCTTGGTACTTCTCAGACGAGGTATTTCACAAAGATCTGGCGATTACTTTGCGAGGCAACATCGACCGGCACGTCATCCCGACGCGCAGCACCCCCGAACCTGCAGGCATGCGGCCCCTGGTAACCATGAGTTCGTTGATCAATATCCGCCAGGAGCCGCCGCCAAGGGGCTGATTCGGCCAGGGAAAAACAGATGACGTCGTTCCAACGTTGCGTCTGATCCCGACGGCGCCGAACGAGCTTCACGGCTGTGCCGGAAGCGAGCCCGGGGACGCTTGGTCCATCTGTTCCGTCTCGCGCGATCAGGATCGCCGCAGCTGGCTCTCTCTCACGACCCTCTCGTGGGGTTCCCGTGCACTCTTGATGCGACAGCCGAGCTGCTGACGAACCACCTCGTAGATGCCGGTCGCCGCGAATCGCGCGGACAGGCTGGGCACGAGCTCCACCTGCTCGCCAATTCGGAATTTAGGATCGGTCACGTCGGTGCCCCGCGATCCGGCGCCGAAGATGCAACGCGTCGCGTTCCCAGGGACGGCGGCGGCACGCCAAATACCTGGTCGTGCGGCTCCAAAGCGAGAACGCCCGGCCATGCCGGGCGTTCCCTCGATCACAACGAGCGCCTACCTCAAGCTGAGCGAAGATTGCCGGCCGCTTGCTTGCCGCGCTCGGTCACCACATCGTAGCTGACCTGCTGGCCTTGCACCAGCGTGCCCAGCCCGGCGCGCTCGACGGCGCTGATATGCACGAACACATCGCGGGATCCGTCATCCGGCTGGATGAAACCGAACCCCTTTTGCACGTTGAAAAACTTCACGGTACCCGTGGCCATGACCGGCCTCCATCTGTTGCACACTTGCTCCCGCCGGCATTCACCCGACGGACATCCGAGTTCGGGGGTGACTTGAGAGCGCAACCCTCGAGGGGAGCGTGGCAAGGCAGGCCGAAAACTTGGTTGTGCCCGTCCCTAGCGCCGGACCGGTTTCGGAGTCAAGTCGCCGACCGCCGGCGAATGCTCGGCGCGTTGCAGCGGATAATCGTGATGATGATAGAGCGAGCGAATACCCTCGGCATCGAACCGCAGATCGCCCACCTGCATGAAGGCGCCGAGCATGCGCGCGCCCGGAAGCTCCTCGACGGCAAAGCGAATGGCCTCGGCGGCCGATGCGAACCGCCGATATCCGAGCGGCCCCCGCGGCCCGCCCGAGCGCTTCGCGATGAAAAGTTCCGCCGCCGCCGTATAATCGAAATCCATCACGGACTTTCAGTTTGCTCGTTCGAGCACGCGAGCCGAGCCGCATGCCGGGCTCGGCTTCAGGGCGGGTCCGGCAAGCAGCCGTCGACTCGCTTCAACAGCTCTCGCGCTCGAATCGCTATGGCTCCTGCTCCGCTTCCGGAGGAGCCGTCTCGCGATCCCGCTCGGCTTTGCGCTGCTCGGATTTCTCGTGCAGCTTCTTGAGCTTTTCCGCCTGTTTGGCGCGCGCCTGGCGATCGCGTTCCGCACGCTGCTGACGGTAATTCGGCCTGAATGCCATGGGCGCTCCTTTTCCGGAATCCGTGCCCGCAAATCAGTGATCAGAAGGCGCCGCTTCCGTTTCGATTTCTCAATCTCTGGCGCGTGGCAAGCTTACACCCGACCCGGCTTGAAGACCAGCCAAGGCGCGGCATGCTATCGGATCGGTCGGAACTCACCGATCAGTGGCGCGGAAATCGGCGGCGAAAACTTCGGGGCAGCGACGGGCAAGGATCGCGGCGCGCGGGCCCGGAGCCGGGGCGGTCGCGCAGCGGCAAGCCGCATGTCGCCGATTCGACAGCCGCCGATTGTTGGTGCCGATTCGAGCAACCTGAAAATCTCCCCGGCGGTGCGCACGCTTCTCCGCCAGGGAAGCTTCGGAACATCGAAAGCGGCAGGGATCGAAGCCCAATGGCGGAGACGCTCCGCGGCTGGAGGCTCGCGCTTGAGCAGAAATCCGATGCCGCGTAATGTCCCGATCCCGCACCGCCAGCCGGCCGCAGCGGATGGGACAATCCTGTGAGAGGGGCACCATGCGATTCATCATGAAGATTTCCTGGGACGTCGAAGCAGGCAATGCACTCGCGCGGAAGGGCACGCTCGCCTCGACCGTGCAATCGATCCTCGCGGACGTCAAACCGGAAGCGGCGTATTTCATGGCGGAAGATGGCAAGCGCGGCGGCATCCTGGTCGTCGACATAACGGACGCATCACAGATTCCGGCGCTCGCTGAACCGTGGTTTCTCGCCGCCAATGCCAAGGTGGAGTTTCTGCCGGCAATGCGGCCTGAAGATCTGGCGAAGGCCGGGCCGAGCATCGAAGCTGCGGTCAAGAAATATGGCGGATCGCGTTAGGGAAGCGGGGCTGGAGCCGCCACGTTCGAGGGGCCGTCGGCCAAGCTTGTGCGGCTTGCGGACCGAGTTCGTGAGGCTGGTCGAGCTTGCAGCCGCGATCCAGGCGAGAGCATCCTTATCATGAAAACCGGGGCAAGCTGCAAAGCGGTCGATCGCCGCATCTTTCTTGGATTGCTTGCGGCGATGCTGGTCTTTACCGGAGGCTTCGTGGTGCGGACCGCCGCCCAGGGGCCTGCGCAAACGGTGCGCCTGGTCGTCGACTACGGCGACGGGATGACAAAAATATTCGATGGACTTGCCTGGTCGAAGGGCAATACGGTTCTCGACGTCCTGAATCGCGCGCAGGAGCACCCGCACGGGATCACGTTTGCGTACACCGGCAGTGGCGCATCGGCATTCCTGACCAAGATCGACGACCTTCAGAACCAGGGCGGGGGATCCGGCGCGAAGAACTGGCAATATTGGGTGAACACGACCTATGCCGACCGCAGCTTCGCGGTGTTCGAGGTCCAGGCTCTGGACACGGTGTTTTGGCGCTTCGCAGGAGGTGGAAAATGAAGTCGATGTCGCGGATGGGGATGTGGCGCGCTTCCACGATCGTGCCTGACGTCCTGCTCGCCGCTGGACTGATCGGCCTGGATGTGGTTGCGCGCCTGGTGCCGCACGCGCCCAATTTCACGCCGCTCGCGGCGAGCGCGCTGTTTGCGGCCGCCGTGTTCCGCGTTCGCATCTTGTCGTTCGCGGTGCCGCTGATCGCGATGGCGCTCAGCGATTCCGTTCTGGGATTTTACGACTGGCGGGTGATGGCTGTGGTTTACGCGGCGATTGCGCTGCCCGCGGGAATGGCGCTCTGTGCCGGCCGGTCGCCGTCTCCGATCGCGCTGCTTTGCCTCGCCGTGTCGTCATCGGTCGTTTTCTTCGTTTCGACGAATTTCGCCGTCTGGGCGTTCGACACGATGTACACCCACGACTTCGCCGGGCTGAGCACCTGCTACATGGCCGCGCTGCCGTTCTTCCAAAACACCTTGAGCGGCGATCTCTTCTGGACGTGCGCGTTGTTCGGCGGGCATCGGCTCGTTCGCGTCCTGCTCGCGACGGCGCGACGAGCCGCCCCGAGCGGGGCTGCCGCGTAACCGGGCGACAAGCCGCGGCGGTTCGGGTTGCCGAAGCGGCTGCGCCAGGGCGCACCCGCGCTTCAGCTTTGCCGCGCGGGGGGCTCGCGCGACATTCCCCGTGCGGCGAGCTCGTCGAGATATTCCTGCCAATAGCGCTGCTGATTGCGACCCAGCTCGTGCAGATAGTCCCAACTGTAGATCCCGGTCGAATGCATGTCGTCGAAGGTGAGCCGCACGGCATAATTGCCGACCGGTTGCACCTCGAGAATTTCCACATATCTCTTGCCGGGTACGGTTTTGCGCTCATGCGGCGAATGGCCCTGGACCTCGGCGCTCGGGCTCTTGACGCGCAGGTATTCGGCCGGCAGCAGGAACTGCTCGCCGGTATCGAAGCTGACCGCGAGACCCCTGCGGTCCTTGGGAAGCCTGATTTCGGTCGGCCAGGTCATGGCAGGGTCCTGCGGCAAGGTGCTTGCGACGCCCGGTCGCTTTCCCAGCGGTCGCATGGCATATTCAACGCGATCCTGAAAGGCTCAAGGGGCGGCGGTCGGTGGCCGGCTGCCCGCGGGCCGAGGAGACAGGAATGGATTTTGCGGGTTTCTCGCCGACGCGCACCCCGTTGATCGACCCGTTCGGACGCGGCATCAGCTATTTGCGCGTCTCGGTCACGGACCGGTGCGACTTCCGCTGCGTCTATTGCATGGCCGAGAACATGACCTTCCTGCCCAAGCGCGATCTGCTCACGCTGGAGGAGCTCGATCGGCTGTGCAGCGCCTTCATCGCCAGGGGCGTGAGAAAGATCCGGCTCACCGGCGGCGAGCCGCTGGTGCGGCGCGGGATCATGACGCTGTTCGCCTCGCTCTCCCGCCATCTCGCCTCCGGCGCGCTCGGCGAGCTCACCTTGACCACCAACGGCTCGCAACTGCCCAAATTTGCCGGCGAGCTCGCCGCGCACGGTGTCAAGCGCATCAATGTCTCGCTCGACACGCTCGATCCGGAAAAATTCCGGGCAATCACCCGCTGGGGCGAGGTCCAACAGGTGCTCGACGGTATCGCCGCCGCCCGCGCTGCCGGAATCGCCGTCAAGATCAACGCCGTGGCGCTCAAAGGCGTCAACGAGGACGAGCTCGGCGACCTGGTGGCCTGGGCGCACGGCCGCGGCATGGATCTGACGCTGATCGAGGTGATGCCGCTCGGCGACATCGGCGAGGGCCGGCTCGAGCAATATCTGCCGCTCTCGATGGTGCGGGCGAGGCTTTCCGAACGCTACACGCTCGAGGATATCGACTACCGCACCGGCGGTCCGGCGCGCTACGTGGGCGTGAAAGAGACCGGCGGCCGGCTCGGCTTCATCACCCCGCTCACGCATAATTTCTGCGAGTCCTGCAACCGCGTCCGGGTCACTTGTACCGGCACGCTCTATATGTGCCTCGGGCAGGAGGATGCCGCCGACCTGCGCACGCCGCTGCGGGCTTCCGAGAGCGATGAGGCGCTTCACGCAGCCATCGATGAAGCCATTTCACGCAAGCCCAAGGGGCACGATTTCGTCATCGATCGCCGCCACCGCCGCCCGGCGCTCGCCCGGCACATGAGCGTGACGGGGGGCTAGCTTTCTACGCCTCGATGACGATGCGCGGGGCGGCACGATCCGAGCCGCGCGTCTTGCCGAGCTCGGTCCAGACGTTTTTCGCAATGTCCCGGTAGACCGCGGCTTGCGGCCCATTGGGCTCGCTCACGACCAGCGGCCGGCCGGCGTCGGAAGTCTCTCGGATCGCCAGATCGAGCGGCACCTCGCCCAGGAACGGCACCTCGAGGCGCTGCGCCTCGCGCCGCGCGCCGCCGTGGCCGAACACGTCGGAGCGCCCGCCGCAGTGCGGGCACAGGAAATAGCTCATGTTCTCCACGATGCCGAGCACCGGCACGTTGACGCGCCGGAACATGGCGATGCCCCGGCGCGCGTCGATGAGCGCCAAGTCCTGCGGGGTGGAAACGATGATGGCGCCCGCCAACGGCACCTGCTGGGCCATCGTGAGCTGCGCGTCGCCGGTGCCCGGCGGCATGTCGACCACCATCACGTCGAGCTCGCCCCATTCGACCTCGCGCAGCATCTGGGTGAGCGCCGACATCACCATCGGGCCGCGCCAGATCATCGGGGTCTCTTCCTCGACCAGAAAACCGATCGACATGACCTCAAGCCCGTAGCCGGTCATCGGCCTGAGCCGCGTGCCCTCGATCACCTGCGGGCGCCCGCGGATGGCCAATAGCTTGGGGACGGACGGGCCGTAGATGTCGGCGTCCAGCATGCCGACCTTCAATCCGATGCCGCTCAAACCCAGCGCCAAATTGACCGCGGTGGTCGACTTGCCGACGCCGCCTTTGCCGGACGCAACCGCAATGATGGCGTTGACGCCTTCGGGTGCTTGGGCCGAACGGGTCTGTGCACCAGCGCGCCCGCGGGTCGCAGGCGCAGCCGCCGCCGGGCCGCGACCGGCGGCTCGTTCCGCGGTGAGCGCCACCATGGCCGAAGTCACGCCCGGCACGCCGCGCACCGCATCCTCCGCCGCCTTGCGCACGCCCTCCCAACGCTGGACGACCGCGGCGTCGACGCTGATCGAGAAGAACACTTTTCCGTCGCTGACCACGATGTCCGAGAGCGTCCCGGTCGCAGGCAGCGGCGTGCCGTCGGGCGACTTCACCGCGGAAAGCCGCTCCAGCACCGCCGCCTTGGCTGCCGGCATCGCGCTTCTCCTCTCCTCGGCCGCCGCCCGCACCGATCGCGCAGGCCAACATAGGACCCTCGCCCGCTCGGTCAATGCCGCAACGCACCGCATCCGCCCTCAGCCATCCAGCAGCTGCCGCACCTCGGCGCGCGGCACGGGGACGAGCTCGGCCGCGAGCCACGGATTGCGCTCGAGCTAATGGCTGTCGTGCCAGGACGGATGCGGCAGCGGCATCAGGCGCGGGAGCGGGCAGACAACCGCCCCGCCAAAAGAGCGAGATGAACTTCCGCCCTCATTCGATCACGTCGTCGGCGCGATCGGAGACAAGTACTCACGGACTTTCGCCAGGAGCTGACGGGGGCTGTAGGGCTTGGAAATATAGGCGTCGCAACCCGCCGCGCGGGCCTTGTCGGCATCCCCGCTCAACGAATGGGAGGTGACGGCGATGACCGGGATCGCACGCAGCGCGGCGTCGGCCTTGAGGCGACGCGTGGCCTCGTAGCCGTCGAGCACCGGGAGCTGGATGTCCATGAGAATGAGGTCCGGCCGGCACTTCGCCGCCGCCGCAAGCCCCGCTTCCCCGTCCGCGGCTTCAATGACCTCGAAATCGGCGCTCGTGAGCAAATCCCGCAGGATTTGCCGATTGTCTTCCTGATCCTCGATCACCAGGATGCGCTGGCTCACGGTTGCCCCACTTGCGCTTCGACCCGCACCGGCAGCGTGAAAGCGAACGTCGATCCCTTGCCCGGCTCGGATTCCACCCAGATCCGCCCGCCGTGCATCTCGATGATGCGCTTGGCGATCGACAGGCCGAGACCGGTGCCGCCTTTCGTGCGCGTGATCGAGCTGTCGGCCTGCTGGAACTCCTCGAAGATCTTGGCCTGATCGGCGAGCGCAATGCCGGGCCCCGTATCGCATACCGCGACCGTGAACGCCCCGTTGGTTAGCGAGGCTCGGATCGCGACTTCGCCCTTGTCGGTGAACTTGATGGCGTTGCCGACCAGGTTGAGCAGGACCTGGGAGAGCCGCCGTTCGTCCCCGTGCCCGGCCGGCAGGTCCGACGCGACCTCGGCCTTGAAGTCCAGTCGCTTCTCCGCCGCAAGCGGCTCGACCGCAGAAATCACTCCGTGCACGACGTCGCGCAGCGAATAGTCGTTCAGCGACAGCGTGAGCTGACCCGCCTCGATCTTGGAGAGATCGAGCACGTCGTTGATCAGCCCGAGCAAGTGGCGCCCGTTGTTCTGCAGGCGCTCCAGCACGGTCCGCATCTTGTCCGAGGGCTCGCCGTAAATGCTGTCGAGCATCAATTCGGAATAGCCGAGGATGGCATTCAAAGGCGTGCGGAGCTCGTGGCTCATGTTGGCGAGGAACTGCGATTTGTGCTTGCTCGCGATTTCGAGCTCCCGGCCTTTCTCCTCGATCTCGCGGAACAGCCGTGCGTTCTGGATCGCCAGCACGGACTGATCGGCAAAGGTCTCCAGCAACTCGACGGTGCTCTTGGGAAATTCCCCTGGCTGCTTGCGCCGCACCACTAGGGTGCCGACGATCTCACCCGGGCGCAGCAGCGGAACGACAAGAACAGCCCGATACCCAGCGTGGACGACAATGTTGACGATTGGGGACGACGGCTCTTTGGCCAAATCAGAAATTTGTACAGGGGCGCGCTGCGCCGTCGCCCGGGCAATGATTCGCTCGTCGGTGCGGATGCCCTGCTCCCGGATCGCGGCGATCATTGCCTCGTCCGTGCCATGCGTTGCACGAAGCTGGAATTCACGGCGTTCCTCGTCGAACACGTAGATGGCGCCGCCATCGGTTGTCGACAGCTGAACCGCCTTGGCCACGATTGTGGACAGAACGGTTTCCAGATCGAGCGTGGAATTGATCGCTTGGCTGACCTCTCCGAGCGCCCGCAGTTCGTCGACCGATCTGGTAAGCTCGTTGGTCCGCGCTTGCACCTCGTTGAACAGCCGGACGTTCTCGATGGCGATCACGGCCTGATCGGCAAACGTGGTAGCGAGCTCGATTTGCTTGGCATTGAATGGATTGACCACCGGGCGCGCCAGGGACATCACGCCGATGAGGGTCCCCTCACGAAGCAGCGGAACACCGAGCAGGGTGCGGGATGGCCGCATGTTCGCCGGCCTGACGAAAGTGAATTCCAGATCGGCCTCGGCATCGGGCATGTGGACGATGATGTTTTCCAGTGCAGTGCGCCCGACCAGCGATCCTCGCCCGGGCTGGAACGGAACCTGTGCCAAAAATTCCTGGTAATCTTCCGAAAATCCGTAGCTTGCCTCGAGATAAAAGACCCCATCCCTGGGACGGAATATGCCCGCCCGTTCGGCGCCGCAAAGGCGTGCCGCGGATTCGGCGAGCGTGTCGAGCACCGTCTGAAGATCGAATGTCGAGCGGCTGATGACCTTGAGGACATCGGCGGTGGCCGTCTGCTGTTCCAGGGATTCGCTGAGCTCGCGGGTCCGCGCTTGCACCTCGTCGAACAAGCGGACGTTCTCGATGGCGATCACGGCCTGATCGGCGAACGTCGTCACCAGTTCGATCTGCTTCGTCGTGAATGGCTGAGGCGTCCTTCTTGTGATGGTCATGATGCCGACACAGCTTCCCTCGCGCAGCAATGGGACGCCGAGCATTGCACGGTAGCCACCGAGCGATTGCGCTCCGTAAGTGTATTCCGGATCGGCGAGCACATCAGGAATGTGTACCACCCGGGACTCGAGTGCAACGCGTCCGGTCAGCGTGTCTCGGCCAAGGGAAATGGGATGCTGCTTTGCATATTTTTCCAGCTCCGGCGGCATGCCATGATGCGCTGCGATGCGATAGACGTCGCCCTCCCGAAGGAAGAGGACGTTCTGCTCTGCCTCGCATAGCCGAGCCGCCGATTGCACGAGCGTGTCGAGCACGGTTTGAAGATCGAAGGTCGACCGGCTGATGACCTTAAGCACGTCGGCGGTCGCGGTCTGCTGATCCAGCGCCTCGCTCAGCTCGCCCGTCCGCGCCTGCTCGGCCTCGAACAGACGCACGTTCTCGATGGCGATCACAGCCTGGTCGGCAAAGGTGGTGACCAGCTCGATCTGCTTATCGGTGAAGGGTTCCACTTTGTCGCGTCGCAGATTGATGGCGCCGAGCGGCGCGCCCTCCCGCAGTAGCGGGACCGCGAGGATCGTACGGTGGCCCAGCTCTCGAGCGAGCGCGCTGCCCTCCGGGAACAGCTCGGTCTCGGCTTGGAGGTCCATGACGTGGACTGCCCGTCGCTCCAGCACGCAGCGGCCGCTAGCCGTGCCGCGCACGGCGGAAACCACGAACCCAATTGGCGCAAGGATCGGGCCGTAGTGGGCGACTATCGCCAAACCGTCGCCCTCGAGGCGGAGGATCGACACGTCATCGGCGCCGCAAAGCCTGGAGGCGCTCTCGACCAGAGCATCGAACACCGGCTGAAGCTCGGTCGGCGAGCTCGAGATCACGCGCAGGACCTCGGAAGTCGCGGTCTGCTGCTCCAGGGATTCCCGCAGCTCGTTGAGCAGCCGGGCGTTCTCGATGGCGATGACGGCCTGGCTCGCGAAGCTGGTGACCAGCGCGACCTGCTTGTCGGCGAACGGCCGAAGCTCCCGGCGATATATGCTGATGACGCCGACCAGCTCGTTTTCCTTGAGCATCGGCACGGCCACCAATGTGCGAATCCCGGCGAGTTCGACAGCGGCAACCGCCAATGGCTCGCGGTCCAAGTAGCCCTGATCCGCACGCAAGTCCGCAATTTGGGCCGTCTGCCGGGTCTTGGCAACGCGGACCAGGCCGGTCTCCGGACCGGGGCGGAACGCTCCGCGCCGCTGCTCCGCTGCGAACGCCGCTGGCAACGCGCCGTGGAGCGCAACGCAGCGGAACGCCTCACCTTCGCAGAGCCACAGAGCCCCGTAACTGGCCTCGCAGAGCCGCGTCGCGTTCGCAAGCATCGCCTGGAAAACGGGCTGCAGCTCGCCGGGAGAGCTGCTGATGACACGCAGCACCTCGGAGGCCGCCGTCTGCTGCTCCAGCGCCTCGCTCAGCTCGCGCGTGAGCAATGCGACCTGCTTTTTCAGGCCCGCAGCGGAAGCGCCGCGATGGCGAGAAGCCGCCGGTGCGTTGCGGGGCGGCGCCTTCACGGTTCTGCGCCGCTTCGTCATCCGGCGGCTCATTCGATCAATGGTCACCCGATCCCCCGAAAAGCCCAGGCTCTCGCGATCGTAGGGCCGATGCGGTCTGCCCCGGAATGGCCATGGCGACGTCCTCTGCGACCTATCCTACACCCCGGCCCGGGCACGACAGGGGCCAAAAGCGCTCCCCAGGGGTTTCACGGGTGCAGAAGATGGGCGGCGGGCGCCGGGACACGTCGAGCCTGATCGCGCTGTTGGATCGGTAAGGCGTATCGGGCTCGTGCCCTACAAGGCTCTTTTACGTCCCGAAAACAGGGGTTTCGCGGAGGTATGTTTGAAAATCTTTGAAGCCAAATCAAAGGCTTGATGCATTTCAATTCGCCAAAATGCATCTTACGAATACAGCAAGTGATATCCACAACCTTAAATATAGCCGTCCCAATGCGGGTCCCCGATTCAGCATCTGGTCCCGGTTCAGCAGCGCATCATTTCATGCTGGGCTGCGCCCGGGACAGGAGGTCCGAGTCCCCTCACACGTCCAGCACCATTCCGTCGCTCGCAATCAACACGCCCGTGGCGCGCACTTCCTCGGTCTTCGCCAGCATGGACGGGTTCATGTGGGTGACCATGATCTTGCGCGCGCCGAGCGCGGAGAGTTTTTCGCTGAGCTTCGTCCAGTTCATGTGCCCGGCGATGGCGCGCGCATGCTCGTAG